>Ga0316192_10001554_pt1 | contig 16887 bp, 8 predicted proteins | sample MerIslwburrow_MG_FD_204931 | JGI IMG/M metagenome (GOLD analysis project Ga0316192, IMG submission 204931) | Coastal sediment microbial communities from Maine, United States - Merrow Island worm burrow | ecosystem: Environmental > Aquatic > Marine > Coastal > Sediment | place: USA: Maine...
CCGAACGTCCCGCACTCGACAATATGCCACCAAGGGTCGAGACCTGAGGCGGTTCCTCGTCGAATGCATTCGCAACGCCGACAATAGCTCTCATATCCCAGTCGTTCATGTAGTACGTGACCGAGAAGTCGTGGTACCACACGTCGTCTGCCCTGAGGATAAGGTTGACCGGATCGCCGCGGTACGTTGTGGACGTATCCCAGTCTTGTTCCTGGCTGACTTCGCCCGTGTAGCGAGCGGACCAGAATACAGACCAATCGCCAATATCGTACGTCGTCCACAACCTGCCCACAGACTCGGGGTTACCGAAGCGGCCGAGATTGTCCCTGACGTTGCCGGGGAACAGGGCTGTCTTACGTTCCTCCTGCCTTGTGTACTGACCATCAAAGGAGAGTTCACCCGCGCCAACCTCCAGCGCGTATTTGAACGCAAGGTCGTATCCCTTACTGGTCTGCGTCGAAACGTTGATGTACTTGTCAACGATGTTGTCGATACCGCCGCCAACCATGCTGCGATCGAACAAGTTGCACAGCTGCTCGTCCGGATAGAACTCCGACGAGTAACAGCCATTGACGATACTTGCAGGGCCGAGTTTGTCAACCTGGTCTTTCACCTCGATATCGAAATAGTCGAGTGAAATACTGAAGTCAGCGAAGGCGGGCTGCCAGACGACCCCGATGGTGTTCGACTTGGATGTCTCTGCCTCGAGCGAACCGAGACCGCCTCTGCTTATAGCCGTAGCGGTAATCGTGCCACCCGTGAAGTCACCGGGAAGACCGTTCGGATAATCCGGGGCGCTGGTGTCGGCTGCACAGTTGTCGGCGACACGCTGAGTGATATTGCCGGCCTGCAGTTCCTGGGCCCAGTCTATGCATGGGTCAATGTTGCTCTGGCGTACGAATGACGTCTGGTCCGCGAGATACAGCTCGAACAATGCGGGCGTCCTGAATGACGTGCCCTGGGTCGCGCGAATCCTGAATGAGTCGACAACCAGCCAGTTGAGGCTGGCTTTGTAGGTTGTATCGTCACCGTAGGTGTCGACGTCGGTCCAGCGTCCGGAAATGTTGAAGTCGAGGCTTCTGAAGCCCGTTACGTCGGCGAGGATCGGCACTTCGAGCTCGCCGAATATCGCCGTGGTTTCCTGGTCGCCGGCAGTAATGCCGGCCGACGTGAGACCCCAGCTGTTGCCTAGCAGAGTTTGCTCACCCGGGACGTCATTGATTTCATCGGTGCGCCAGTGCACACCAAATGCGCCGCCGACCTGGCCAGCGGGAAGGTTGAACAGGCCGCCAGACACGTAGCCTTCGATAGATGACTGTTTGTAAATAGTATTGCCGACGTCGACGCCGAACAGGAACTCACGCATCTCGGGGCTGACGTCGCCCGCCAGGAATGCCGGGTCGAGCCACGGGATGTCCTGACAAGGTACGCCACGTGTCGAGGTGTTTGTACCTACACAGCTGTATTCGCCGTTGCCGTAGTCGTACAGCCAGTCCTGATCCCAGATCGAGTCACCGTAGATGATGTCCTGCGTGTAAGTACCGTCTGACTTGCTGTACTGATAGGACACATCGAAGATCCAGTCGTCCGTGATATCGCCGCGCAAACCGGCCACGAAACGCTGGTAATCGACTTCTGTCGAGTTGCTGAAGTGGTCGGTGATTGGCGTCGGGCTGAGCCATTGGTCGCCCCGCCAGCCAACGCTCAGCGGGTTCGTGCCGAAACCGATGTCGGAGGCCTCGTTGTATATGTATCCCCAATACTGACGATAGCTGTTTGAATCCGTCGTACGACGGTTGAGGAGGACTTCCGTATAGACGGACATCGTGTCGGTGAGATCGTACTCGGCGTCGCCAAAGAACGTGGTCTTCTCCACTTCCGGGATCATCGATGACGCATCCTGGAACGGATGATCCATATTGGTGACGGCGTCTGATTGACGGTCGTAGTTTACGAGATACCAGCCTGGAGGAGCGACGAGATAGCTGGGGTTGTTCGGGTCGACCGCGATTCCCGGAATATATTGTCCCAGGTCGCCGTCGTAGTCGTACTGTGCCAGCGTACGCCTCGGTGTTGGAACGTTGCCGCCGTCACCTTGATAGTCGTACAGCCAAACGTGGCCCCAGAGCGTGTCACGACAGGCCGGATTGCCAGTGCGCGGATCGATGACATCGGCGCGATTGCCGGCGTCATCAAAAATGTATTGCTCGGTACAGGCGAAGTAGTCGCGATCGCCTATGTTCAATCGCTCCAGCTTGTTGTAGTCAGCCGTCAGCCTGAAGTTGCCGCGGTCGAAATTCTTGCCCCAGGATGCACTAAGGCGGGTCTCTTCACCGCCGCTGCTGGTCGGCTGCATTACGTAGCCGTCGACGCTGCCGCCATCGTCCTTGCGCGTGTAAATGTTGACTACGCCGGCAACTGCGTCCGATCCGTAAATAGACGACGCGCCGTCTTTCAGAATCTCAACGCGTTCGATCGCCGCCAGAGGAATAACGTTAAGGTCGAACGCCGAAACGCCACCGCGCGTTCCCGCGGGCCCGGCGCGCCGGCCGTTAATCAGTGTCAGTGTGCGATTGGCGCCCATGCCGCGAAGCGACAATGTGCTGACACCGGCGCCGCCATTCTGCACGAATGCCGTCGACGTGGCTGCGGTTACCTGAGGTGCGCCAGCGGCAACCGTCGTCGATTGCATCATGTCGCCGAGATTGGAAATACCCGAGACAACCGCCTTTTCCGTCAGCACCACGTCAATCGGCGCCGCAGATGAAAAGCCGTCTCTGCGAATTCGCGAACCGGTCGTTATGATTTCTTCGATTGGGTCACGATCATCCGCGACCTCCTCGTCTTGCGCGAGTACTTGTGGGCTGATGCTGAACGCACTCGTAGCAATGGCAAGGCTCACCGCCTTGGCAAGTGGTTTTGGTTTATACATCTATCGTTCCCCTATGCTTGCAGGTTGTATATTGATAATTATCGTTATGGCGATGAAGCGCATAATCGCCTGCCTCGGTGATGTGTTTGTTGCTATTTCGCATCTGAAAATACACAAAGCGAGGCGACAATTGTATAGATCGTCGAGATACCTAATATAAGGAGTTTCAACGATATTCGATTTGTACTTAATGCTGTTGCAAAAAAACTACGGATATAACTGATGAGTGCCAAAAAGGTCCTTATTGCTGGCGGTGGTTCCTCGGGGTGGATGGCTGCGGCTTATCTCAATGCGGCCCTGAACAGGGACGGACGAAAAGTAGCGGACATTTCCCTGGTCGAGTCGCCAGACGTACCCCGTATCGGCGTTGGCGAAGCGACCATCCCGAACATTAATCACCTGTTATCGGTTGTTGGCATCGACGAGCGCGAATTCATGGTCGCCGTCGACGGGACGTTCAAGCAGTCGATACGTTATGTAAACTGGTTGCAGAACGACGATTTCTATCACCATCCTTTCAGTCGCTTCACGGTCACGCCGATCGATTATTCCGCGAGAGAGTGGCTGCAGAGCGATCGCTCCATTCCGTTCATGGAGACCGTTTCTGCTCAGCCGCTTATCTGTGAGTTGGGTCTTTCTCCCAAAGCCATCGATGGGCAGCCATTCGGACCGCCGCAGCGGTACGCCTTTCATATGAATGCACTGAAGTTTGCGGATTACCTGACCGCGCATTCCACGGCCCGCGGCGTTACGCACTACGTCGACCACATTGCTGACGTGGAAATGCATGAGAACGGCTACATAGCGGCCGTCAAGACGAGGGGCGGGCAGCGCCTCGAAGCAGATCTGTTCATCGACTGCACCGGCTTCAACGCGCTCCTGATAGAAAAGCAGCTCGGCGTCGATTTTGTCGATTGTTCGCAGTGGCTGATGTGCAACCGCGCCGTCACGATGCACGTGGATTACGATCACCACTATCCGGGTTACGTCCGGCCTTACACGACGGCCACGGCGCTGTCATCTGGCTGGATTTGGGAGATTCCCCTGCAGAATACGCGCTCGCTCGGATACGTTCATTCGAGCGACTTTATTAGCGAAGAAGATGCCGAGCGTGAATTGCGCGCGTTCGAAGGGCCCCACTCGGATTCGCTCGCAAGCAGGACAGTGCACTTCAAAGTAGGGCGCCGCGAAAAAGTCTGGGCCGGTAACTGCATTGCAATCGGCCTGGCCGCCGGTTTCATCGAGCCGCTCGAGTCGACGGGGCTTTACCTGAGCAACCTGGCCAGCGTCATGCTGGCTGAGCACTTCCCATACACAGATGATTACGAGGCCATGGCATTTCGCGTCAATCGTCTTCTTGCCAATCGTTTCTACGAGATTCTCGACTTCATCAATATGCACTACTGTCTGACGCGACGTACTGACACCGAATTCTGGAAAGAGGTACAGCGGTCGGAGCGTATCAATGATCGCCTGAAGGCGAAGCTCGACTACTGGAAGAAGAAACCACCGTCACCAGCAGATTTCGAGGATCAGTTTTTTCCGGGACAGCCGTCGATGCCGCTGGGCACCGGGACTGGTGACTGGCGAGCAGCGATCGATACTGCCGGCCTGTGGGGGTATGACAGCTACGAAGCGATACTCTACGGCATGGATTTCCTCAGAGACGAGTGCGATCAGTGGTTTGGCACGGATCGACCAAAGACACGCCTTTTTCAACAGGTTCTCAACACGGCGCAGGCTGCGAAACAGCAGCTGCCGCCACATGACCAATGGCTGGTTCACGTGCTGGGCATGAATAATTATCGCAAGACGAACTAGATGCCAGTTGATGAGCAGGGCAACGCCCGCATTCGTCGTGTTGTCATCGTCGGCGGCGGTACCGCTGGCTGGATGACAGCGGCCGCGCTGTCGACGGTATTGAATAAAGACCTTTGCAGTATCGAACTCGTCGAGTCGGATGCTATCGGCGTCGTGGGCGTTGGCGAGGCAACCATTCCGGCGATCCATGACTTCAACAGGAAAGTCGGCCTGGATGAGCAGGACTTCATGCGCAATACCAACGCGACGTTCAAGCTTGGAATTGAATTCGTAAATTGGGGCAGGCCCGGCGAATCCTATATGCACCCTTTCGGTCGTTATGGGTTCGATATCAACGGCGTCGCGTTTCACCACTATTGGCTCAATGAGCGCGCGCGCGGCGATCAAACGCCGTTTGACGACTACTGTGTGCCTTTCGTCGCGGCGAAAAAGGGCAGGTTTGACCTGCCGCAATCCGATCCTCGTTCGGTGTTGTCCACTTATTCCTATGCGTTTCATTTCGATGCGAGCCTTTACGCGCAGTACCTGCGGCGCGTTGCAGAACGCCGTGGCGTAGTGCGAACCGAAGGTCGGATCGTCAATGTGTCACTCCGTGACGACAATGGTTTCATCGAGTCCGTGACATTGGAGAGCGGGCAAAAGATAGAAGGCGACCTGTTTATCGACTGCTCGGGTTTTCGGGCGTTGCTGATCGGTCAGGCGATGGGTGTCGAGTACGAGAGCTGGCAGCACTGGCTGCCTTGCGATCGCGCGATTGCGGTCCCAAGCGCAAATCCTGAGTACCTGGACCCTTACACGCGTTCGACCGCCCTCACTGCCGGATGGCAGTGGCGAATCCCACTGCAGCACAGAACTGGCAACGGGCATGTATTCAGTAGTGAGTACACGAGCGAGGACGAGGCTGGCTCACTTCTCCTCGAGAACCTGGAACGAGCCCCTCTCGCAGAGCCGCGAACCTTGAAGTTCGTTGCAGGCAAGCGCCGCCAGATGTGGAGCAGGAACTGCGTGGCCATCGGTCTGTCCGGTGGTTTCCTCGAGCCGCTCGAATCGACGAGCATTTACCTGATTCAGGCGGCAATCATGAAACTCATCGAGCGTTTTCCGGATCGAGACTTCAGCGATGTTGACGTGGCGGACTTCAATGCGCAGATAGGCCGGAGCTTCGACCAGGTCCGGGACTTCATCATCCTGCATTACAAAGCGACCCAACGCGATGACAGCGAGTTCTGGAGATACTGTCGCAACATGTCGATTCCCGAGTCGCTGGACTACAAGATTCGATCGTTCCGGGAGGCCGGCCGCGTGGTCTACGATAAACGCGAGTTGTTCATCGAGACCAACTGGATTGCCGTGCTACTTGGCCAAAACGTTTTCCCCGAATCGACGGACCTGCGGGTCGAGTGCACGCCTCAAGACAAGATAACGACGCAGCTGCGCCAGATGCGCGCAATGATAAGTATGGCTGCCGAATCGCTGCCTCGCCATGAGGAAACGATCTCGCGCTACTGCGAAGCCCGGGCTGGCAACTGAGTCATGATCGAGACGGACATCAGCCATATCGTCGTTATCGGAAGTGATGGGGCCGGCGCTGCCGCGGCAACTGCCGCGGCCATTTCATTGCAGAACAGCGGTATCAAGGTGTCGATGCTGCGGGTCCCGAAATCAGATGCGGAGGCGGGAGTCGAGATCTGTCGTGGCGGGCCAGCGGGCTTTCATCAGCTACTTGGCATCGACGAGCAGAAGCTGATCCGGGATACGGGTGCTGTGATTAGTCTTGGCACGCGCTATCGCGGCTTTGCTGATGACGATCGAGCGTGTTTCGTGCCACTTGGCAGCCACGGCATGACGCTGAGGCTTGTCGATTTCCATCACTATGCCGCGAAACTGCGGGCAGAAAATGGTGAGGACGACTTCAACGCCTATTCGTTGCCTGCCGCATGTGCCGCGGCAGGCCGGTTCAATCCGCCCGGCGATAATGGCGATCCGGTCATGAAGACCGTGGCCTACGATACTCACATCGAGTCGGACGGCTATATGCAGTTCATGCTCGGGATTGCGGTGAAGCTAGGAGTCGCCGTCATCGATGGATCAGTTGCGGGCGCGAATCTACATGCGGACGGAACTATCCGGTCTCTGCAACTGGCTAATGGCCAATGTGTCGAGGGTGACTTCTTTATCGATTGCACGGAAGACCGATCCGCTATCGGCCACATGGACGGTAGCGAGGAATTCGACGACTGGTCGGAATACTTGCCTTGCGATCGGGTTGCGGTGGCGCGAACCGAAACGCGCAGCACAGATTTGTTTGTGTCGATCGCAGCGAATGTGACTGGGTGGACTCGCCAGACCAGCGTGGGGCGTACGACCGTTGAGACCAGGGCGTTTAGTAGTGCCTGCGGCTTTGGCTCCAGTGGTTCGGAGAAGTCGCTGAACGTTGGTAGCTACCGGCAGCACTGGGTACGAAACTGCGTCGCAATCGGATCTGCCGCGACAACACTTGAACCGATGGAGGTGTCTACGCTGCACCTCGCTCACAATGCGATTCTACGTCTGCTTGCCATGCTTCCGCGGCACAAGACGAGTGAGATGCTGGCAGCGGAGTTTAATCGCGTCGCGCAAGCTGAGGCCAATGGCGCACGCGACTACCAGGTCCTGCGATACGCGTTATCGAGCAGGCGGTCGGGTTCCTTCTGGGAAGGGCTCGAAGATCTGCGAGTGCCCGCCGCGCTGCAGGAGCGCATCAAGCTCTTTGCTGCGCATGGGCGCTTTACTCCATGGGAAAACGAATTTGCGGAAAAATCCCGCTGGGTCTCCAGTCTCATCAATTTCGGGGCCTGGCCGGCCGCGTACGATCCACTGGCGGATATGATCGATGAGCAACGTATGCGAGGCGATCTGCGGCGGTTCAGGGAAGCGGTCAGTCGCCTGGTCTAGTCGGTCAGGGCCCCGTTTGCCGCGGCAAGCGCATAGACGAAGTCAACATACGATTTTTCAATGTCTGCGAGCCCGACAGCATTGGTGCCGGGACCTGGTTCCATCAACATGATTTCGTTCGGCGCATGCGCGCCTGTGCCGAACCCCATTCCTGTCGGCACCAGTGGCAATCCGAGGCGCTGGGTAAACTGGTAGAAAGGAGCGCTGCCGGCTACGCGCGGTTGCACATTGATATTGCTCGCGTACTTGGAGAAGACAGAAATCGCGGCCTGTACCGCCGGTGTCTCAACTGACGTTTGTGATGCCGGGTAGCCGCCCAACTTGCGAATTTCGATATCACCGTAGCCTTGCGCATCGAGAAAACGCCGGATCTTGTCGAGCGCCTCGTCCGGATCAAGCCCGGGCGGTAGACGCGAATCGACCTTCGCGGTTACTTGGTGCGGAAGGATGGTCTTGACGCCCTCTTCGGTGTAACCGCCCCAGATGCCATCAATGTTCAGTGTTGGCTGGTAGAGGAGTTCGAGCATGGCATCAGCGCCCAGCTTGCCGTCAATCCAGTGATCCACGGAGAGCAATTCCTGCAACTGCTTGTCGTCGTGATTCTCAACCGCGGCGTTGATGAGCATTGACTCTTCCATGGTCGGCGGCAGGATGCCGTCGTAGTAACCGGGGACGAGAATGGTGTTTCCGTCTTTTGATGTCAGCGTCGCCAGTGCCTGGATGAGACGCCAGGCAGGGGCATCGACAATAGCCTTGTACGAGCCGTGAATTTCCGCCTCGGACGGGCCACCCCACGCTCCGCCGCTTGCGTTTATCTCGAAGTAGATGATGCCCTTGACCCCGAGGATCATGTTGACCTTGCCATCGGGGGACTGTGAGTTGAACGGAAACAGTACACCGTCGGCCTGCAGCAGCCGTTCCTCGTAGGCGTCGATTATTTGTGGGTAATGCGGCGAGCCGAGTTCTTCCTCACCTTCGGCGGCCACCATGATATTGACGGGCAGGCTGCCTTCGACCGCAAGAATGGATTCGAGCGCGTTCAGGAACGCGCGTTGCGGGCCTTTCTGGTTGGTTGCGCCGCGAGCCATGATTACCTTGCCCAACTCGTGATCGACGATTTCCGCAGCGAACGGCGGGCTTAGCCAGTCGTCCGGATTGACTGGTTGAACGTCATACATGAGATAGACAACGAGCGTCTTTTCGGCGCCTGCGTCGAAATAGCCCCACACCCCGGGATGACCGTCTGTTGGCACCAGTTCAGCTTCGGCAAAGCCGAGGCTTTCGAGATCCCCGCGCAGCATTTCGGCCATCTCCGCGATCCCGACGTTTTGGGCCGATATTGAAGGTTGGCGTAACCAACGCTGCAAAGCGGCGATATGGGCATCCAGGTTGCTGTCAATATATTCGTAAATGGCCGTGTGGTCGCCGGTGTATGGGCCGATCGAATCTATGTCGTAGGCGAGATCTGTAGCCAGATCAAAGTGCGGCCGCAGGACCTTTGCTGTCGTTGAAACCGGCTCCGGTTCGGCGGATTGCCCGCAGGCAGAGAGGGCGAGCAGGGCAGACAGGAGAATGACGTTTTTCATAAGTTCTCGATGATGCATGGCGGGCACATGGAGACTATCAGAGATAGCCGGATCATCAATCTGTGGGGCTGTTTCTGGCTACAAAATAATCAACGGGTCACGCGAACGCTGGGCCATGACAGTTTCGAGAGTGTTGTATAAGAACAACAGAAAATTGGAGGGTGCGTATAGGTAGAAGTACTAAATATATTAGTCGGAATGTAGGAATAAAATGGCACGGTGCGCTCGGCTGTGACTTTTTAGCCACATTAAGGGAAATCGACATTCGCGGTTCCCGGTAGCACTGATCAAGCAGATTTGGTGCAGCCGCACCGCCCAGAACATCGATCCCAAAATTCAAATATTGGAGAAACCGATGAAGATTGTTCCTACAACGAAGGGTGTAAGAGCTGCACTGGTGACAGGTGTTGCATTCGCACTTTCGATCCCGCTCGCTTATGCGCAGGATCAGGGAGACGAGCCCTTGGAAGAGATCATTACAACCGGTTCGCGTATTGCGCGTGACGAGTTCAGCTCATCCAGCCCCGTCTCAGTAGTAACCGGCGATGAAATCGCATTGTCTGGAGTTGTCTCTATAGACGAGTACCTGAAGGACATCCCTTCATTTACCGGCTACCAGATGGGCTCACAGACCAACAACGGTAGTGACCAGGGCAACAAAAAAATCGACCTGCGTGGCTTGGGTTTCGAACGCACGCTCGTACTCATCAACGGTCGCCGCATGATTGGCGATGCATATGTTGATGGTGCCGTTGACCTGAACGCTATTCCGGAAGCCATGATCAAGCGCGTAGAAGTCCTCAAGGACGGCGCTTCGACGATTTATGGTTCTGACGCACTGGCAGGCGTAGTAAACATCATCCTGCACGACGACTTCGAAGGCCTCGAGCTTACGGCGCGTTACGGTGAAGGCATGGAAGACGGTCAGGCGGCAAACAGCATGCTGTCTCTGCTTGGTGGTGTCTCGGGAAGCGCTGGCCGCTTCGTCGGTTCGCTCAGCTATACCAACCAGGACGAGATGCTGCAGGCTGAACGTCCGTGGGCGCAGGACGCGCTGTATCCGTTGCTGCAACCCGACGGCAGTTTCCTGGCAGTCGCTTCCGGCTCGTCGAACAGCCGCAGGATCCGCGGTCCGGGCGGCAACTACATCTTTGATCCCGCTCTCGGCCAGGCACGTCCGTTCGCCGCAGATGACGTCTATAACTACGCACCTGTGAACGCGCTGACCCAGCCGAACGAACGCTGGCAGGCGGCATTTAACGGTACAGTTGACCTGAAAAAGTCGCTCGAAGGTTACATGGAATTCATGTACACACGTCGTACGTCGCAGCAGCGCCTCGCGCCTGACGCATCGTTTGCTGTCACTAACACTATTGAAACACCCAATAACGGGCCTCAGTGGAACGACTACGTGCCGGCGAGCAACCCGTTCAACCCGTTTGGTGTTAATGGTTGCGGACCTGATGGAGTCTGTAACACGGCCGATGACCTCAATCAGGACGGAGTCGAAAACGAGGACGTTCGCATCAACCGTCGCTTTGTCGAATCGGGCGGTCGCCTGTTCCGTCAGACGGCCGATACGTATCGTATCGTTGCCGGTCTGCGGGGCGAGATCCTGAACGATACGGTTGGCTGGGATTTTTCCTACACCTACGCCGAGAACGAGACGCTCAGCGAGACGAAGAACTACGGTCGTTTCGACCGCTGGGCCATCGCAGTTGATCCGGATGCCTGCGCAGCCGATGACGCCTGCCCGGGTGTGCTGGACCCATTCGGTGATTACGGCTCGATATCGCCAGAGCAGATGGCGTACCTGAGCACAGGTTCGCTCAAGGACCTTATCGGTTCCATGATGGAGATGGCTGAAATCAACTTCTCGGGTGAGGTCGGCGAAATGTCCGGTGGCGCCATTGGTTGGGCAGCCGGTTACCAGCATCGTCGCGAGACGGGTTTCTTCTCACCTGACGAGTTCCTCGCTGCTGGCCTGACGACGGGTGGTGCTTCCGATCCGCTCGACGGCAAGTTCTCGGTTGACGAGATCTACGGTGAAGTCCTGTTGCCGGTAGCTGATACCTTCGACGTCAGTGCGTCTATTCGTTACTCGGACTACGACACGGTTGGCACTGCAACGACGTACAAGATCGGTGGTGACTGGGCCATTACGGATTCGTTCCGCCTGCGTGCCACGTACGCAACGGGCTTCCGTGCGCCGAACATCTCCGAGATCAACTCGGAAAACAAGGCCACGTTCCCGATTGTTGAGTCGCTCTGTGAATTCGCCGACCGCCGCCTGGCTAATGGTGACATCACGCAGACGATCTACGACAACTGCGGCGCCCTGATCGGCAGCGCAGCCGGTCCTGATGGTGATGACGCATATCTCAGCGACGCTGGCGAGTTCGGTTTCGCATGGCAGTCGTACCAGGAATTCCGCTCGCCGGCTGTTCCTCTCAAGCCTGAAGAGTCAACTTCCTACAACTTCGGTTTCGTTTGGGAACCGTCGTTCCTGGAAGGCCTGCGTGTAGGTGTCGACTACTGGAACATCGAGATCGACGAAGTCATCGGTACCGACGACATCCACGACCTCTTCTGGGCATGCTTGAACTCGCCCGGGTTGACAGCCGCGGCCTGCGATAACTTCAACGTCTTTAGTGGTCCGTACAATCTTGACGACTTCTTTATCTACCCAGGCGATGTTCAGGTTGACTACGGTAACCTCGGTACACTGACGACCGATGGTGTCGATATTGACATCGTGTACAGCGGTGAGTTGGACGCTGGTGGTATCCGCGGTTACGACTTGAACTGGAATACGACGTACATGAACCAGTTCGAGCAGAAGTTCCCGACTGGCACATCGGATCTCGTTGGTACGGCTGACGGATTCGCGGTATACCCCGAGTATCGTATGTCGCTCGGCGCCGGCCTGTTCGGTGACAACTGGACCGCCAACTGGAGTGGTCGTTACATCGGTGAAACGACGGACCGCCGCCGTCCGTGTTACTTGACGGACGACTGCAAGGCTGAGTCGGTCTTCTACCATGACCTCGTTGGTACGTTTACGTGGGAGAACGTCACGTTCAACCTCGGTATCAGGAACCTGTCTGATGAAGACGCTCCGCGTTTCCACAGTGCATTCAACGCGAATACGGAACCTGGCACGTACGACGTAGTAGGACGTGCTTTCTACACGGGTGTAAGAATCTCGTTCTGATCCGACGTAGTAATAGCAGTAAAAAAAGAGGCAGGGCGCAAGCCCTGCCTCTTTTGTGCGCGAAAGAAGAGCGTCTTATTTGATGCGCTTGACCAGAACGATTCTCTTGATGCCTTCGACCTTCATCTTGTAGCTGCCAAGACTGCTTTTTGTAATCGTGATCTTCGGTTCGAGAAGCGGCTCGCGGGGTGTGTAGTTACCCATACGATTGTTGGCCTGGCGCCAGATCTGGCCGTTGTCCAGTCTGAATATCGTTTTTCCTGACCAGCCGTTGAAATCGCCAAGCAAACGGGCCTCGATGTGATCATCTTCTGGCGGCTGCGGCAGGAGTTCGGCCCCGAAGCCAGAGTCAGCATCTTTCCCGGCCTGCGGATCGGCTGAAGCCGCCGGTTCGTCCTCCACGCTCGAGCTGTTGTTGACGCGCTTAAACAGCTCGTCGTAACAGGCCAGGCGCTGTGCATCATTGTCTATACGTGTGCAGCTCTCGGGATCGGTTATTGCAGAGTGTACCGACAGCGGCGCATGCACCAACAGCGCGGCGAGAGCATACACAGAGCATTTCATCTTGATCTACCTTTCCGGTCCCAGCCGGACTACTTGCGGGTAATGTCAGTACCGATCTCGAGCTGTGAGCTGCGGATCGAGTAGGAATTCGCCTTCGGTTTGGTGAAAGTCTCAGCTTTTCTGGAGGCGCGCAACGCGGCCTTCTGCATCCCGAGGGCGTTGTAGCTCTTCGATAGCAGGATATAGAACTCGGGTTCGTTTTCTTTTCTACGAATTGCGCCCTTGATGTGACCTACGGCGCTACGAAACTCGCCAAGTTCGTAGGCCTTCTGGCCCAGCCAGAAATGATAGTAGGGGTTGCTTGCACGATAATCCTCAAGTTGATGCATTATCTCGGTTGCTTCCGCATGGCGGTCCTGCCTGAAGTACAGGCGCTGCAGGTTCGACATGGCACTCAGCGTTTCCGGAGAGATCAGCAGCGCTTCCTTGAACGCCGACTCCGCAAGCGCGTCGAATTCGTTTCTCGACAGAAGTATGCCCAGGTTGGACCAGAGAAAGGCGATGCCCGGGCTGGTCTCAATGGCTTTGGATATCAACGCGTATGCACTCGCTCCGTCGCCATCCTGCATGGATCTCACCGCCAGGTTGTTGAGATGATGTGCCAGGGCTTCGTCATCCGAAAGCGGCTTGGTTGAATACCAGGACTCTATCGGCAAAGGGTAGAAGTCGAAGACCATGCGCCTGCCGCCAGCGAAGCTGACGACCCGCACGTGCAGTGAGCCAAATAGCACGTCGTCGACCTTGTCCCAGCGCAAGCCGTGAGTGACCAGTTCGAAGCTAGCGTTCAATCCGAGCTCTCTCGCCGACGCAATCAGCAGGTTGGAGAAGCCCAGGCAGTTGCCAGCGCCCGCTTGAAAAGCTTCGGCTGCGGTATACGTTCCAGCCGGATTGTATTTGAGGCCAACACCATCAGGGGCAATGATGGCCTGCGTCAGGGCGAGAATTCGCTCGCGGGCGTCGTCATTGCTTCTTCCGGTTGAGTGAACGAACTGGCGGAGGTCGGAACTGACTTCCAGAGGCAAGATGTCTTCGGTTGAGTCTGCGGCTTCACGCCAGGAATTGGGGACAGCGTCATGGATTGTATGTATCAGCCCGACATTGGGTTGCCTGACGGGTGCTTGCGCAGAACAGCCTCCCAGCGCCGAAGCAAGGATCAGGCACGCCGCCAATTTGGGAATACTCACATTCACCGAGTGAAGCCCTGACTGCACTTTAGGACAGATTGTACATTTGGACGCGGTCACACGTTGGCAAGTTCCGGGCAATACCCGGGCATATGTTCACGAGGTCAGTTGACAGGCGCCCCGATCGTTGCAAAAAAGCCACAAAATAGGGCTTTTCGGCGCAAACAGTCACGATAGGTGTTGCAAAAAACCAATGAAGCGGGGAAAATCGCTCCATTGTCCCCGCTCCGGGTGGACAAATGGTGCCGCAAAAGAAATCACATAGCGGCATTACTGATTTAAAGCATAGGGGTTTAGATAATGATTAGATCCAAAATAAAGGGTGCTGGATTCGGTTCCGTCGCTGCTTTGTTTGTGCTGTCGGCCACACCAGTTGGGCCGGTTTATGCACAGGAAGCCGCAGCCGATGACGAGCCTATTGAAGAAATCATAACTACTGGTTCGCGAATTCGCCGTGACGACTTTAGTTCGTCAAGTCCTCTTACAGTTGTCGGCGGTCAGTCGATTCTGGAGCAGGGCGTCTCGAACATCGGTGAGGCATTGCGTGACCAGCCTGCTATCGGTACCGGTGGCTTCAACCAGACGAGCATTCTCTCTGGTGGTGGCGCCACATCGATTGACCTTCGTAACCTAGGACAAGACCGCGTCTTGATCCTGATCAATGGCCGTCGTGTAGCGTCGTTTGCTGACGCACTGCAGAACCAGGCAGCTGACCTGAGTTTCGTACCGACAGCTATGGTTGACCGCGTTGAAATCCTGCGTGACGGCGCATCAGCCGTATACGGTTCGGACGCCATCACGGGTGTTGTTAACGTTATCCTCAAGAAAGACTTCGAGGGCATCGAAGCGGCACTTAACACTGGCGCGTCAGCTGAAGGCGACGGCGAACAATACGGCTTCGCACTGACCATGGGCGCATCCAACGATCGCGGCAGCTTCATCGCTGGCGCCGAATTTCGTCGTCAGGACGCCGTGAAGCAGGTTGATCGTGATTGGGCGTTCCCGGCTATTTCATCGCTCACCTCGGGTGGTGCATCCAATGGTTCGTTCTACTCGACCGGCGGATACTTCGACACCGATCTCGGTGATGGATTATGGAATGGTGACTTCTTTTGCACCCAGCCTCTGGCTTTTGGCGGCAACGAGATCGACGACGTTTCTCAAACCACGGGTTGCCCGAGCCTGGCACCTCGCCAGAATGTCTCGAGCCCGGACCAGGTTCAGTTGCTCCGTTACGACTACGGACTCGCGCAGGACCTGATCGTCCCGAACGAGGTAATCACGACGTCGGTATACGGCAACTACGCGCTGACAGACACAACGAATGTCTTCCTGGAGATGCAGTACTCGAATCGTGAAGGTACGACACACCTCGACGGCAATCCCGGCGCATTTTTCGTACCGGGCACCAATCCCAATACCCCGTTCCCGGGCGATGATGGCTATATGTACGTACGGCCTTCTACAACGATCGGCCCACGTACCCAGGACTACGGTTCCACGACGTATCGTGTAGTCGCTGGTCTCGAGGGTGACCTGCCGTTCGGCGAGGGCTGGGGCTATGAAGCTTCCGTCCTGTACACGTCGGTTAACGCTGATCTCGTAACGAACTCCGTATGGAACGTTGTACGTGCTGAGCGTATCTCGGATCCTGATGCATGTGCGGCTGACGCGCTGTGTTCGGGTGCTGTGAACCCGTCTGGCGCGCTGGACGCTGCCCGCCCGGGTAACTGGACGGACCAGGAAATTCGCTACATTCGTCAAGGTGCGCAGGCTAATTCCAAGTTCGACATGATCGGTGGACAGGCGTTCATTAACGGTACGATTATGGAGCTGCCTGCTGGCCCTCTCTCCATGGCATTCGGTCTCGAAACTCGCAGAGAGACGGGCTATGCCAAGCCTGACTCGGTTACGGAAGGTGGCGAGAGTATCGCTAACCAGACCTACACCACGCGTGGCGCTTACGAGACGGATGAGGCCTTCATCGAACTGGACGTTCCGATTGTTAGCGACGCTCCGGGCTTCGAAGACCTTACCCTGAACCTGCAGTATCGTTTCACGGATTACGACACATTCGGTTCTGATGATGCTTATCGTGCTGGCCTCAACTGGCAGATCACCGATTGGATCCGGTTGCGCGGCAACGTAAGTACTGCGTATCGCGCGCCGAGCGTGACCGACCTGTTCAGTGGTGGTGTTCAGAGCTTTGACTTCTTCACCGATCCCTGCGAAGCCGGAGTGAGTGGCATCGTGCCCACGGACAACGCCTGGCAGAACTGTTTGCTGGACGGGGTCGACCCCGCGACGTTCGAGCAGTTTTCGTCCCAGTATCCGGTTATTGCCGGTGGCAACCCGAACCTGAGTCCTGAGACGGCCGACACGCTGACATACGGCATAGTATTCACGCCGGTTGGCATACTCGAAGGGCTGCAGGTTTCTATCGACGTGTGGGATATCGAAGTTGACAATCTGATTGGTCGCGGTTCCTCCGACGAAGTACTTGATGCCTGCATGAATGGCCCGGTCGGCCTCACGGCACCGGAATGCTCACTGTACGCAGGCCGCAACCAGGTCGGCATACCGATCGACTTCCAGAACGGTACTACGAACTTCGCTGATGACCCGGTCAAGACCAATGGCTACGACCTCGGC
>Ga0316192_10001555_pt1 | contig 16884 bp, 23 predicted proteins | sample MerIslwburrow_MG_FD_204931 | JGI IMG/M metagenome (GOLD analysis project Ga0316192, IMG submission 204931) | Coastal sediment microbial communities from Maine, United States - Merrow Island worm burrow | ecosystem: Environmental > Aquatic > Marine > Coastal > Sediment | place: USA: Maine...
AGGGCTCGCTCACCACCATCCACGCCGACTCGTCACGCTCGGCGCTGACCAAGATGCAGACCTACGCCCTGACCGGGTCCGACGCGCTGAGTATGGAGGCCTCGGCCAGCCTCATCAGCCTCGTTCTGCATCTGGTGGTCCACTTGCGCAAGCTCCCCGACGGCACGAGGGTGGTGTCGTCGGTTCGGGAGATCACCGGGGCCAAGGATGACCAGTTGCAGTCCAACGAGGTCTACGCCAGCTCCGAGGCCGACACCGACGGACCAGCGGTGCCAACCGGTACCGGCTTCACCCCTCGTCTCATGGAACGCTTGCGGGCATCGGGCTACGACCACACCACGGCCCTCAACGGCTGGGGGTACTGACCGTGAGCCGTCTGCTGATGGTGGTGTTGGCCGGTACCGGCACCGGCACCGGGCTGTTGCTGATCATCATCGGCTGGCGGGGGGTTGAGACCCAATCCCGGACCGGCCGGTTGCGCGCCGCCGGGGGCCGGGTCGCCGAGCGACACGTCGATCGGTTGCGCCTCCGATTGGCCCTGGCTGCGGGGGGCGGAATTGGCCTGTGGCTGTTGTCGGGATGGCCGGTCGGCATTATTGCCAGCGCCACCGCCGGGTTCGTGGCCCCAACCCTGGTAGGGGCGAAGCAACGGCGGCAGGCCGCCATCGCCAAGATCGAGGCCATCGCTGGGTGGGCCGAGCAGTTGCGCGACACGATCGGCGCCTCGGCCGGGCTGCAGGAGGCCATCACCGTCACCGCCAGGGTGGCCCCGCCCGAGATCCGCCCCGCCGTTCAGGACCTGGCCGGAGGTATGCGCCGCAACGACTTGTCATCGCAGTTGCGCCGCTTCGCCGATTTGGTCGACGATGCCGCCGCCGATCAGATCGTGGTGGCGCTGATCCTGGCTTCGGAGCGCCGGGGTCAGAACCTGACACTGCTGCTCACCGATGTGGCCGCCGCCGCCCGTGAGGATGCCACCATGCGGATCAGGACCGAGACGGCCCGAGCCCAGACCTACAGCGACGCCAAGGTCGTGTCCTGGATCGTGATCGGCATGTTCAGCTTCATGCTGATGTTCAACCGCCGCTACCTGGAGCCGTTTGACTCCCTGCTCGGCCAGACCGTATTGGCCACCGTTGCGGTCCTGTGGGCGCTGGCCCTCTACGGGATCGCCCAACTCTCCATCGTGAGACGGCCACCCCGGATGTTGGCCTCGGCCGGTGAAGCGGCCGGACGGAGGTTGGCCTGATGCTGGCTCCCATGGCGCTCGGGGCGCTGGCTGGACTCGGTCTGTGGTCGATACTGCGGGCTTTTCTGCAACCGAAACCGCCGTTGGTGGCGGCTCTGGCCGAACTGTCGAAGACCAGGAACCCGGCTGCGACCCAGGGCAACGATCTGGACGGCGCGACCAAACGGGCTGGCGCCTGGATCATGGCCGTCACCAACACGAACCTGCACGGGCTGAGCACCGATCTGGAGGTGCTGGAACGAAGTGAAGAGGTGCATCTGATCCAGCGGATGCGAACGGCGGCGTTCTACGCCGCGTTCCCGATCGTGGTGTGGTTCATCACCTCCACGGCCGGGGCCGGCATCTTCCATCCCGCGTTCGTGGTGGTGTCCATGTTGGTGTTGGCCGCCGTCGGCTGGTTCCTGACCGACTTCCAGGTCCGTGCCCAGGCCGAGCGACGACGGGCCGAATTCGACACCGCCCTCGTCACCTTCACCTCGCTGGTGTCGATCCTGCTGTCGGGCGGGGCAGGCATCCAGGAGGCCCTGCACGAAGCGGTCGAGCAGGGCCGGGGCTGGCCGTTTATGGTACTGCGGAGGGCCCTGACCGACGCCCGGGTCCGGGGGATCTCACCGTGGGACGCCCTGAACGAGAGCGGCAACCGCCTGGGGCTGACGACCCTCGTCGACCTGGCCGCCACGATGGAGCTGGCGGGAACATCGGGGGCCCACGTCAGGGAGAGCCTCATGACCAAGGCCCGGGCCATCCGGGGCCACGAGATCGCCGCCATCGAACGCGAAGCGACGAGTCGAACCTCGGCCATGGTCGGACCGACCGGCCTGATGATGACCGGCTTTGTGGTCCTCGTTATTTTTCCGGCCTTCCATGCCGTACTCGGTCTCTAGCAGTCAGTAATCAGTAGTCAGCAACCTCAAAGGGGAGAAACAACACCATGGCAAAATCACAGGCAGTGCAATCGGCCGTCGTCCGGGTCCACAGCGCCTATGTCGGGCAGTTGGCTGCGTTGAAAGAGGTGCTGGTGGCCCGTCTTGACGCTCGCGGCGAGCGAGGCGATGTTGCCCCTCGAACCGTTGGTATCGCCGTGATGGCGGCCTTGGCCATTTCGGTTGGGGCCGTCATCACCACCAAGGTAAAAGGCAAGGCCGACGGTATCGATCTTTCCACTCCGTGATCCCGATCCGGCCGGTCCTGGTCCGACTGAAACACCGTCGACGGTGTTTGGGCGGCGGCGACCAGCGGGGCGATGTTGCACCCCTGGTCGTGCTGACCCCGTTGACGGTGTTCCTGGTCATGTTCGTGATCCAGATGGGTATGTTCTTCCACGCCCGCACCGTGCTCAACGCCGCCGCCCAGGACGCTGCCCGGGCCACCCAGTACGAAAACGCCACCGCCGGTGACGGCGTGGCGGCGGCCAACCAGATCCTCAACGGTTCGCGGCGCCTCATCACGGTTCGGGATCTCCAGGTCGACGCCGGGCCCCCAACGGTGACGGTCACCATCACCGCCGACGTGCTGTCGGTAGTGCCGTTCTGGTCGGGGACCACCTCGGCCAGCGCGTCCGGCCCGAAGGAGTTCTTCCGGCCTGAGGATGAACGATGACCGCCACGGCACCCCGGTGCCGCAACGAGGGGGGTTCGGCTTCGGTTGAGTTGGTCATGCTCACCATCCCCATCATGGTGATGGTGGCCTTCGCCGTCTTTGTCGGTCGCTACTCCTCGGCCAACCAGGATGTGCACTCCGCCGCCCGCGACGCGGCTCGAGCGGCCGCCGTGCGTCAGTTCCCCGGCCAGGCCGTGGCCGACGGTGATGCCGCGGCCAGAACCACCCTCATCAACCAGAGCGTGACCTGCCGCCAACTCCTGGTCGACGTCGACGCTTCCCAACTCCACCCCGGCGGGGTGGTGACGGCCACCATCGAATGCGTGCTCCACATGAGCGACCTGGCCGGATTCGGCATGCCTGGCACCACCACCGTCGAGGCCAGTTCCAGCGCCGTTGTCGACAACTTTCGAGGAGGTGACCGGCCATGAAAAACGAGCGGGGCGCCGTCTCCACCTTTGTTGTGCTGATGGTGGTGCCGATGATGATGATGGCCGGTCTGGCCTTCGACGGTGGCCGTATCCTCTCGGCCCAGCGCGAGGCCCTCAACGCGGCCCAGAACGCGGCGTTGGCCGGTTCCCAGGCCATTAATGAATCGACGGTCCGCCAGGGGCAGGTGCAGGTGAACCCCGGCCTGGTGCAGGCGGCATCGCTCAACTACCTGGCAACGGCCGGCTACGTCGGCTCAACCACCGTCACCGACACCACCGTGACCGTCACCGTGACCCAACAGGTCGACATGCAGCTGCTGTCGGTGATCGGGGTGGGTTCCAAGACGGTGACGGCCACCGGAACCAGCCGCCTGGTGCGCGGCGTCGACGCCGCCGACACCTAGATGTCGAGCACGATCTCGATCATGGGGGTGGTGTCGAGCAGGGCCTGAAGCTCGCTCTGGGTCTGATACCAGGAGAGGTCAGGGTCGGGAGTCACCAGCACAGTCAAGCGCACAATCGACCGCCATCGCTCGGCCCGCTAACTTGGCCGAGCGCGGAGCAGCAGACCGCGCCAACAGCGACGAATCGGCCAGGGAGGCTTGAAATGGTGGCGATCGATCGACAGTTTGTGGGGTTGGACTCGCCCGTCATCGGGCGGGCCGGGGCCGGGGGCCATCCCTGCCAAGGACTCTGGTACACCCCGGCCGGAGAGCGACCGAAGGTCGGGTTCATCGCCACCCACTACAACGTCGATTTCTCCGAGCACTACCTTGCCTCGTACCTGGCCGAGCGGGGTTACGGCTACCTGGGGTGGAACACCCGCTTCCGGGGCAATGAGCGCTCGTTTCTACTCGATCACGCCGTGGCTGAGATCGGGGTCGGGGTGCGCTGGATGAAGGAGGTGGCGGGGGTCGAGACGGTGGTCATCGTCGGCAACTCCGGCGGAGGTTCGCTCATGGGCGCCTACCACTCCCAGGCGGTGGAGCCCAACATCACCCCGGTGGCCGGTATGCCCGCCCTCGACGGCATCGACGACCTGATCCCCGGCGACCTGTTCGTGTTCGTGTCGGCCCATCCGGGACGTCCCGAGATTTTCGCCAACTGGCTCGACGCCTCGGTCACCGACGAGAACGATCCCCTTGCCACCGACCCCGCCCTCGACATCTTCAACCCCGAGAACGGGCCCCCGTACAGCGCCGACTTTGTGGCCACCGTTCGGGCCGCCCAGGTGGCCCGCAGCAACCGCATCACCGCCTGGGCCAAGGCCGAGCTGGAGCGCCTGGCCGAGGCGGGGGTACGGGATCGTCTGTTTGTGGTCAACCGGGTATGGGCGGATCCCCGCTTCGTCGATCCCAGCCTCGACCCCAACGACCGTCCCCCGAACAGCTGCTACCTGGGCAACCCGGAGCGGGCCAACCATGGCGTCTACGGGGTGGGCCTGGTCAACTCGTTGCGGACCTGGTTGTCGATGTGGAGCCTTGAGGATTCCCAGTGCCAGGCCGGGCCCCACCTCGGTCGACTCGCCGTGCCTACCCTGCTCATCGACGCCTCGGGCGACAGCGGCGTGTTCCCCTCCGACGCCAACATCATCCTCGACGCCGTTGCCGCCACCGACAAGACAAGGGTGACGATCGAAGGCGACCACTATTTTTGCACCCCCGACGGCGCCCGCGATCAGGTGGCCGACACCATTGCCCACTGGGTCGCCGACCACACCTGAGACCTCAGCGCATGCTGATGGTGCCCATGACGTCGTCGTCGCCTCCGGCTGGGGCGGCGATCTCCACGATGCGCTCGTCGACATCGTCGTACTCCAGGCGCAGGGCGCGACTCATCAGGGCGTGCAGCCGATAGGAGGCAACGGCGTAGGTCAACTCGATGACAGCGGGCTCGTCGAGGTGGGTCGACAATGCCTCGAACGTGGCGTCCTGCACCCGGCCGTCGGCGAGGACCAACTCGTCGGTGTAGGCCAGCACCGCCCGTTCGGTGGCGTCGAAGATGTCGGTGGTGGTCCACGACGGTAGGGCCTTGAGCTGCTCGTCGGTGACCCCGGTCCGGCGGGCGGCCTTGCAGTGCTGGCTGAACACGAACTGGCTGCCCGCGGTGAACCCGGTACGGGTGAGGGCCAGTTCCCGCAGCTTGGGCGGCAGCACACGCTCGGGACTGGAAAACAAACCGAACCCGGCAACCATGTGATCAAGCAGGTCGGGGGTCTGGGCGAAGACGGTCCACCAGTTGCCCGGGGTTCCGGTGGCGGTGCCCGGCTCGGTGATCGGGTCGCGATCGCCGAACAGGCGTTGGTAGACGGGGAGGACCGACTCGGGCGCTTCTTCCCGGGGAATCTGTCGTGTGCGTGTCATGGGGCGTACTGTAGGAGAAACACCAGCAGCAACGGGAGGTCACCATGGCCACAAACACTGAGTTCGACTTCGGTGGCATCAATCATCTGGCGTTGGTCAGCAGCGACATGGAGCGAACAGTCGACTTCTACACCAACGTGCTGGGCATGCCGCTCATCAAGACGCTGGAGATCCCCGGCGGGGCCCAGCACTTCTTCTTTGACTGCGGCAACGGCGATGCGGTGGCCTTCTTCTGGTTTCCCGAAGCCCCGCCTGCCGCCCCGGGCATTGCCGCCGGGGCCGCCCTGCCGGGTGAGGGCAACATCGTCAGCGCCCACGGTTCCATGAACCACGTGGCCTTTGACATCGCCCCCGAAAAGTTCGACGAGTACGTCCAGAAGCTCAAGGACAAAGGGGTCGAGGTGAGCGCGGTGCTCAACCACGACAACAGCGAGCGGACCGTGGCGCCGGAGATGCACGACGGGGTGTTTGTCCGCTCCGCCTACTTCCGCGACCCCGACGGGATCGTCCTGGAGTTCGCGGCCTGGACCCAGGTCTTCACCGCCGCCGACGTGGCCCACGCCCCGGCCAACGCCAAGGGCGAACGAGCAGCGGTCGTAGCCTGACCGAACAAACGTCAGAGCCTCAACGAAGAGGCATGGGAGAGCAAATATGAACAGCAGCGAGTCGGTTTCGGCCGATCGACTGGTTGTCGCGGGGGTCGAAACCCACGTGCTCGACGCCGGCACCGGCTCCGAGGCTGTCGTGTGTGTGCACGGCAACCCCGATTCCGGTGATCTTTGGGAGCCGCTGCTGGCCCGGGCATCGGAGCTGGGGCGGGTTGTCGCCCCCGACCTTCCCGGGTTGGCCGTTCCCAGCGTCCCGACGGCTTCACCGTGGACGTCGACCTTCTCGATCGTTGGCTGAACGACCTCGTCGATCAGTTGGGTATTGATCGCATCCACCTGGTGGCCCACGACTGGGGCGGCTACGCCCTCGGGGCTCTGGCCATCCGGCCCGAACGCTTGGCCTCCATCACCGCCATCAATGTGCTACCTCTCGACGGTCGGTACAAGTGGCATTTCCTGGCCCGATTGCTTTGGCGCCGCGAGATGATCGGTGAGCTGTCGATTCCGTTGTTCAACGGGCCCGGCATCTGGGTGTTGTCGTCGCGGGCGTCGGACAGCCCCTACCGCATTGTTGAGCACATCAAACCCCACCTCGACTGATCAGGGGTGTTACACGTCGGCTTTGAGGGTGGCGACATGGTGGCGCCACAGCAGAGTCTCGTTGAATCCCTGACCGAGATCCGGTAGCTGGGCCAGGTCGGCGTCGGGGATGGGGGTCGGCTCGCCTCCGGCCTGCAGTACCTCAAGGGTGAGGCGGGCCAGGCTGTCGAGCTGCATTGCCCGCAATACCGCCTGGGCCACCGAGATGCCACCGGCCACCAGGCCGTGGCCGCGCAGCAGGCAGACGTCGTGGTGCGCCATCGAATGCAGCATCTCCGCCGCCAGTTCACCGTTGTTGATCAGCACCGATCGGGGGTGCACCGGCACCCCGGCCTGGGCCAGGCGGGTGGCGGGGATGTCGAAGGCGCCGACAATGGGCTGCAGCTCCACACCGGCCAGGGTCAGGGCCACGATCGGTCGGGGGTGGGCGTGGACCACCGACACCAGATCGGGTCGAGCGGCCAGGACCGAGGTGTGAATCGGCAGCTCGGCCGGGGGCGACCAGCCATCGGTCGGTCCATCGTCGACGAAGTGGCCGTCGGCGGTGACGAGGCGGATGTCGGCCGGGGTGGTGAAGCGCAGGCCTCGCTCCTGGGGGCCACGACAGCGAACCAGCAGCGTGTCGTCGTCGATGCGTCGGCTGAGGTGACCGAGGACATCGTCGACCAGGCGGTGTTGGGCCATGACCAGGCACGCAGTTGCCAGTTCCGAGCGCAGTGCATCAAGATCGGGTCGGGTCACGGAAATCAACCGTAGCCCCGGGTCCCGGTGGCGGCCCCGAGAGAACGGCGGAGGTGGCGCAGTGTTGGTGACGAGGATCTACAGCGGCGACGACGGTGAGAGCCATTTCGAGGATCTCGATCTGCCCCTCAACATCTCCGATGTTGGGGCCATGTCCACCGCTATCCCCATCGACTCGATCTTCTTCCGCGACACCAGCGAGGCCGGGCCCGAGGTGTGGGACCACCACGTCGCCCCCCGCCGCCAGTTCGCCATCCATCTCCGTGGTCGGACCGAGATCGAGGTCAGCGGCGGCGTCAAACGACAGTTTGGGCCGGGCGACGTTCTGCTGGCCGACGACCTCACCGGACGGGGACACATCAGCCGCGAGATCGAAGGGCCCCGGCTCCAGGTATTCGCTCAATTGGCCGATCGCGTCGAACTCGACCGTTGGCGACCGTGACGTCGGTCTCGGTGGAGGCTGTTCCTCGGTGTCCCGGTTCCGATGGACCCCAATGGCATCTAGTCTGAGGGCATGAACCAGGCCCAGCTCGACAAGATCAAGAGCGAAGACGGCTTTGTTGCCGCCCTCGACCAAAGCGGGGGGAGCACCCCCAAGGCCCTCGGCCTCTACGGCATCGGCGAGGACGCCTTCTCCAACGACGACGAGATGTTCGCCGTCATCCACGAGATGCGGTCCCGGATCGTGACCAGCCCCAGCTTCAACGGCGACCGCATCCTCGGTGCGATCCTGTTCGAGGACACCATGAACCGTGAGATCGAGGGCCAGCCCTCGGCCCAGTACTTGTGGAACGTGAAGCGGGTCGTGCCCTTCCTCAAGGTCGACAAGGGCCTGGACGACGAGGCCGACGGCGCCCAGGTGCTCAAGCCCATGCCCGAACTCGATGACCTGCTGGCCCGAGCCAGCGCCGCTGAGGTGTTTGGCACCAAGATGCGTTCGGTCATCAAGGTGGCCAACGAGGCCGGGGTCAACGCCGTCGTCGACCAGCAGTTCGAGATCGGCCGCCAGATCCTGGCCGCAGGCCTGATGCCCATCATCGAGCCCGAGGTCGACATCAACAGCCCCTCCAAGGCCGAGGCCGAGGTGTTGCTCAAGGCTGCCATCCTGCGTCAGCTCGGCCAGATGGGCGACGACCAGGTGATGCTGAAACTCACCCTGCCCGAGGTCGACGGCTTCTACTGGGAGCTCGTGTCCCATCCCAACGTGCTCAAGGTTGTTGCCCTGTCCGGCGGGTACTCCCGTGAGGAGTCCTGTGTGCGCCTGGCTCGCCAGAAGGGCATGGTTGCCAGCTTCTCCCGAGCCCTCAGCGAGGGTCTGAACGCAGGCCAGAGTGAGGCAGAGTTCGACGCTGCACTCGACGCCTCGATCGGCGCCATCTTCGCAGCCTCCCGAAGCTGAAGGGACCCGGTCCGTCATGCGCCTACGCCAGATTGCCCTCGTGGCCAACGAACTCGAACCGACGATCGCCGAACTGAGCGAGGAACTGGGAGCGGAGGTCTGCTTCCGCGACCCCGGCGTCGGATACTTCGGCCTCGACAATGCCCTGCTGGCTCTGGGCGACACGTTCCTCGAGGTCGTGGCCCCCAACCGTGAGGGCACCACGGCTGGCCGCTACCTGGAACGACGGGGCGGCGACGGTGGCTACATGGTGCTGTTGCAACTCGACGAAGCCGAGCGGGCCGCGTGCCGGGCCCGGGCGGCCGAGATGGGGATCAGCGAGGTGCACGAGGCCGAGGACACCCACGGCTCGGACCACATCGTCGGCACCCACTTCCATCCCGGTCACACCGGGGGCGCGATCCTGTCGGTCGACACCGCCAACCCCACAACATCGTGGGGTTGGGCCGGCAATCAATGGCCGTCGGTAGTGCGCATCGAACGGGCCGGTCAGATCCTGTCCGCCGACATCCAGACCGCCGACCCCGAAGCCCTGACCGCCCGCTGGGGTGCGCTGCTGGGGATCGAGGTCGACGACGGCCGCCTGCGCTTTGATCAGGGCGAGCTGCGTTTTGTCGACCCTGTTGATGGGCGGGCCGACGGGCTCACTGCCATCGAGGTCGAGGCGCTCGACCCGGCCCTAATGGGTCGATCAACCGATCTTGCCGGCATCACCATCCGCTGGCGCTGACCCGCTCGGGCGTCGGGCTCGCCGTCACTGCCAATGCCCGCGGCCTATCTCAGGATGGCCAACCTGCGTTTCGCCCGCCATCGGTGGTGGTCGTTGGATGCGGCGCTTGACGGAACCGGGCTGTCCGCCACCGTCGCCATGCAGCCGGGGCCGGACGACACCGTTCGCGTTTGGCAGCAATTGCGCCAGTTTCAGAATATCGCGCCATGGCTGAGCCGGGGTGGGCCGTTCGGTGTGGGTCTGGCGGGCTGGCACTGGCCCAACTTCACCAGCATGATCACCGGCTACGAGCGCATTGCCCGAGCAAAATCGGGAGGCGTCGACAAGTCGCTCGACACGTCGGCCGAGGCCGAGGAGGTAGGCAGCGATGTCTGAGCAGAAGCCGGACCACGAACAGAAGCAGTCCAAGGGTCGGCGGCCGACCGACGAGGAGCGCGCCGCCCGTTATGCCGCCATGGAGGCCGAACTCCCGTCCCGCGATGCCGAGGAGCACCGACTCCGGTCGAGGCGGTCAGTGTTGACCGCGCCGCAGCCTCGGTAGCCGCCTTCGGTGGTTGGCGTTGGTTGCAGGATCGGCCCGCCAGCAATCGCATCCCCGACGTGCTGCGGGCCGGGCACGAGGCGAATGAGTCCCTGTGGCGTCGTCTGTCGAGTGACCGGGCCATGGCCCCGACGGCGAGACCATGGCATGGACATCGAATCGATGATGCACCCCCAGACCCTGCTCAGCTGGGAACTGCAGGACGAGCCGTTGAGCCTGGAGCACGGCGCCCCGCTGCGCTTGACCACACCCAACAAGTACGGCATCAAGCAGCTGAAACGTGTCGGACGGATCCAGTTCACCAACGAGCAACCGACCGACTATTGGTTCGAGCGGGGCTACGACTGGTACTCCCAGCTCTGAGCAGACCAGCTCCGACCTGATCAGACCTGGGTAGATCAGCCGACCCGACCGGAACGGCTTCAGTTCTGAGGCCCGGCGCGCCGATGAGAACACAGGCAGGTGTGCTCTGCCGGTTTCGTCTTGCTTCCAGGGAGTCTGGTTCATGGGAATAATTGGTCGGGTACTTGTTGCCATCGTGATGCTGGCCGGGGTGATCACCCTTGCCGGCCCGGGGCGAGAGGCTGAGGCGTCGACCTGCGCCATCGGCGGTCCGGCTGCTGAGTTCGATACCGAGGTGTCATCCTCGGCCGGTCACGCCAGACTGTGGCGCCTCTACCAGGCTTTTTTCCTCCGTCAACCCGATCGCAGCGGCTTTGACTACTGGGCTTCGGTCCGCTCCGGTGGGGCCAGCCTGTCCGATATCGCCTTCCAGTTTGCTTACGGTCCGGAGTTCGCCGCCCGCTACGGCAACCTGTCCAACGGCCAGTTCGTCGACCTTGTGTACGACAACGTGCTCTGCCGCCAACCAGACGCCGCGGGACGGGCCTACTGGATCGGGCTGCTCAACGGTGGTTCGCTGACCCGCTGGGACATGATGGTGAACTTCGTCGAACTGCGGGAGTACCTGGGCCGCACCGGTACCTGCGGGAGTATCTACCCGGCTGAGTCAGCCTCGGTTGCGGGATGCCCCGAGGCCAGTCTTGTTCCGCTGGGCCAAGCCTCGCTGTCCGCCAATGGTTACCGGGCGTTCAACGCCAATCTGGCCGGTGGGTCCTTCCAGGGGGTCGAGGTTGATCTGACCCGCCCGGTGTTCGAGACGGGTTCGTCGCGCTGTTCGGTGGCGTCGATCAATGCCAACTGGCTGGTCACCTCGCAGAAGGATCGGGCCAATCCGGGCGTGCTTGGGATCGGTGTGGTCGACGGTGTGCACGTCAAGGGCTCGTCCGATCGCACCGACCGAGGTATCTTCGGCCTGCGGTTCGACGCCTCACCATCTTCGGTGGTTGAGGTGTGGCCGGGCGACACCCTGAGCAGCGATGATCGCCGTCTCAACAGCGTCGTGCACCACAACGGACGACGGACCATCGAGTCATGGCACGCCGCCGCCGAACTCTCGCCCTACCTGTCCGAGTTGGCGCCGCAGGAAATCGTCGGCACCCGTGAGTGGATCTGGGCCGCGGCCGGGGTGCCGTTGCTGATCGACGGCCAACTCGATTCGAACTTCAACAACAGCTATTCCGCCGACCCCTACACCTATCAGACGGTGCGCCACAGCTTTGTTGCCGTCGATCAGAACACCAACCGACTGGTGTTCGGAGCCACGGCCAACGTTGATACCCGAGCCCTGGTCAACTGGGCAACGGCCAACGGCTATGAGGACCTGATCAAGTTCGACGGTGGCGGCTCGGCCGAGTTCAACGTCGCAGGCCGGGCCACGGTGGCCGGGACCTCACGCGATATCCCGGTCTGGCTCGGCGTCGGCTGCTGAGCCCCCGGCGGCCGGTCTACGGCTTGCGCCAAACGGATACGTGGGCCGGAGAGTCACCGGTGAAGGGCGATTGTTGCCAATCGGCCCAGCGGTTCTCCAGCGTCATGCCTGCGAGTTGGGCCATGAGATCGAGCTCGGAGGGCCAGACGTAGCGGAACGAGGGCGAACTGACGCGGACCCGATCACCGTCGATGAAATAGTGGTGTGAGATTGAGATCTGGTTGACGCGATCGATGTACTCATCGAAACCGAGGTGGTGGGGCGAGACATCGAATGGCACGATCGCTTCACCGGGCGGTAGTTGATGAAGCCTGGGGACTCCCGTCTCGATGACGAACCGCCCACCCGGTGCCAGGTGGGCGGCGGCGTTGCGGAAGCAGTCGATCTGCTGCTGCTGGGTCCGCAGGTTCCCGATCGTGTTGTACACGAGATACACGAGCGCCGCATCGGCGCAGACCTGCGTCGTGGTCATGTCGCCGACGGTGACCGAGATGCGCTCGGCGCCGTCCTTGTTTCGAAGCACGTTCAGCATCGCCTCGGAGAAATCGAGCCCGTGCACCGGGGCCACCCTCTCCGACAGCGGCAAGGCCACGCGCCCGGTGCCAACGGCGAACTCGACGGTGGCTCCATCCCCGGCGAGAGCGGCGAGAACGTCCACCGTGAGCCCAATCGCTTCATCAGTGAAGTGATCATCACGGGGATTGTCGTAGACGGCGGCGACCGCCGGGTTGAGGTGGGGATCAGGAGTGGAGAGGTAGTCGGGCTCGACCATGCCGCCATCCTGCCACAGCTCGATCCCTACTCGGGGAACCCATCAAGCCAGATGTCGACGGCGAAAACCACCACGTCGCCGTCGACGTCGAGACCGGCAAAGAGGTTGAAGGCACCAACGGTGCGTGCCGCCGGGACAGCCAGGCGACCTCCTGGCCACGGTCCGGATTCGAGAGCCTCGAATGTTCCGGGAAGCGCAAGCGCGGCGAGAACTGGCCCGAGGTCGTAGCGCCGAAAGAACTCAATGTCATCGACACCGAGCTGGCGGACGAGGTCCTGATCTACATCGACGGTGAGTCGGACGGATCGCACAATCCAGCTCGCTCTGCTCGGGCTTGAAGCTCTGGGGACAGTGCCTCAAGATGTTCACGCATCGCAGGGGCGGTGGAGGTAGCTGAAGCCCGGTGATCGGCGATGATTCCCGCCGCGGGAGGCACCAGCTGATCGTCCAGTTCCGAAGTGGTGGCCACAGAAGGGACTATAACCTTTCGCTGGGGCGGCATGGAGCGACTGCCCGAGTGGGAGATCGGGCTGCTGATCCGGGGGAGCCACTCGTCCCGCTTGAGCAGCGGTTGGTAGCGGGGCGCCATGCCAAGCTGGTTCCGATCGATGGTGAGACCTGACCGGTGCCGCGGTGGCGCTGGTGGCGGCGTGGTAGAGGTCCATGTTTGGCCCTTGGAGCATGCCGTCGCGGCTCACGTCGGTGACGAGGTACCGAGCGCAGCCGTGCTGCTCGAACATGGCGAGGGTCTCCCACAGGTCGCCGCCATCGCCCGTTGCGCCGCGGGCGGCGAGCCGGTGCCCGGCCGCACCGTCGACATGTTCGGTGACACGCACGTCGAGGGCGACCGCAATCCGTTCACCGTGGGTGGCGATCGCCCGCGCACACCATGTCTGGTCCTCCAACGCGGCGGTGCTGAGGATGACCCGCTCACAGCCGGTGGTCAGCGCTTGCTCGAGGGAAGCGTCGTCGCTGATGCCGCCCGACAGTTCGACCTTGACATCGAGCTTCCCGACCTTCTCGTCGTGGGCAGGGATTGGATCGGAGCAGGATATTCAGGGCGCACCGATCAGCCAGAACCTACTCTTTGTCCGTGGGACGACCAGAGGGATTCGAGTTCGAACGGCACGGTGATCAGGAGATCGTCATCTACCACCACGGCCGACGGGCGACGGTGTTGCGAGGGGCGAACGCCGAGCGGTTCCTCATCGACATCGGCGAGAGCGACGATCAGGAGCTGATGGCCCGCCTGACCGGGAACTACCGGCGGGGCAACGAGCGCCAAGCCAAGAACCACCCCCGCAACCGAGCTCGATAATCGCCTTAGGTCTTGGTGGCGGCGATGCGGGTGAAGCCGAGATTCTCTCCCCGATCGGCTTCGAGCATGTCGTGGGTCGTTGCCACCTCGTCGATCCACCAGCCTTCCACCGAGGGGGTGATGAAGTCGTTGAACTGGAGCCAGTCGCGCCACCCGTCGTCGATCAGATCGGCGTGGTCGACCGTTGCCTTGCCGGTCTTGGACCAGTGGTGGGTCCACCAGGTGGGGTTGTGGAAGCTACAGAAGTCCCATTCCCAGAACGGGGCGAGGGTTGCCGGCACCTCGTCGCCGAGTTCGGTCTTCAGGGCGGGCATCACGGCTCCGAGGCGACCGCCGTCACGCAGGAAGTCGACCAGGTAGCCGAGGTAGAGATCGGCGGTGCCGAAGTACTGGTAGGCGTCGAGGCTGATGATCGCATCGAAGAAGTCGGCCGCGAACGGGAGGGTGTGGGCTTCGGCGTGAATCGGGGTGACCAGGTGGGCGACGTCGGCTTCGACGATGCGCTGCTGGTTGTCCGATGCCGCGATCCAGAGGTCGGTGGCCCAGACGTGGGCGCCGAATTCCTTGGCGATGAAGATCGAACTCATGGCCCGCCCACAGCCGAGGTCGAGCACCTTCATGCCCGCTTCGATGGGCATGACCTCGGTGAGCGATTCGGTGAGCCAGAGGACGTTGGGGCCCATCTGATTCTTGGTGACCCAATCGGGGTCGTAGTTGTTGGAGCGCAGGTACCGCGGGTGGTGCAGGGAGGGCTGAGTTGTCATCGTGATTGGCTTCCTTCGAGTTCGTTCTGAGAATCGTCGAACTGGCGCGGCTTGCCGCTGCTGCTCAGTGAATCTGATGTCTTGGGCCCAGTGGCTCAGGTCGTCGGACGAAATCCTCGATTCGCGATTGACGCAGCTGCGGTGGCCCAAAAGGACAAATAGTTGGCGTAGCCGGCTCTTAGCGGTCTACCTGTGGCCACGTACGCTGGCACGGTAACTCACAATTCTATGGAGGACTACGGTCGTCGTACCCCTCGACGAAACGTTCGATGGCCACCGCCCCGTCGCCGAGTCGAACAAACCACTGCCGTGGTACGGCGAGGTACCCGCGCACAAGCCAACGGGCTAGCCGGAGTCGGCGCAGTGGTTGGCAGGAATACTGGTCACGGTTGCGCCCAAGGTGGGAAGCTTCACGGCGTGTTCTGGGATGACCTTTCACCCGCCGATCGTGACCTCCTGATCGAGCTCCGTGGCCAGGGCGAACTCATCGGCGAATTGGGGGTATCCGACGACACCCCCCCGCTCGGCCACCGCCACCGCGGCGGGAGCCCTCGACGCAGAGCATCCCGAAAGCGAGGTCGGGGGCGCTATCGAAGTGCGAACTGGTCTGACCCAGCAGGACCTGGCCGATTGGATCGGCGTCTCCCGTGATGCGGTGGTGATCGCGCTGCGTCGGCTCCGTGATGCCGGCGTGTTGGAGACGGGTCGGCTGAAGATCACCCTCCACGACCTCGAAGTTTTGCGCACTGCCGCCACCAACCTCTGAGCAGGGCCGGTAACCGGATCTTTCGCCCACTGTGCAGAGTGTTCGGCAGACGGCAACCCCAGAGGCGATGATCATGGAGTTGTGAGGGACACCAGCAACAACAGTTCCCGTGGAGGGAATGATCACGCTGGCAAAGGCTCGCTGGTCCGGCGCTTGAGCGCCGTCGGGAGTTGTTGTTGACGGTGGCGGCGATCGCAGCTCGGCTGCGGTGGCAGGTGGAGGGGTGCGGGACCGATTGTCGGTAGGAGGGTTACCGACTCGTCCGCCCCCTCCACCCTCGCAGTAGACCATAGGGGCAAACCTCAACGCCGGTCCGGCCAACCGCATATTCGGTTGTCACCGGTGCTGACGAGTTGCTTGCGACTGCTCGCCGATGCCCTATTGGGTTGAGTCCCGGGGGACCGACACCGGCCTTCTTTCATGGAATGCGGTCAGGGCATCGATCCCGTGCTCATCCAGAACATGCGCCAGGTCATCGAAACGGTGGCCGATCTGGCCCGCCTGGTGGGCGTCGGACGCTGTGGTGATGCGATGCCCGCCGGCCAGTAGGCGTTCCAGCAGCCTCGGAGAGGGATAGATCTCCCCAGCCGGCTTTCGCCACCCGGCGGAGGAGACCTCGATCACCACGTTGCTGCCGGCCAGACCGGTAATGAGTCGATCCTCGATCTCCTCCGCCCGCTCGGGTCGGTGGCCAGCCACCTTGATCACGTCGATATGGGCCAGGATGTCGATTCGACCCGAAGCGGCCAAGTCGACCACGGCGTCGACGTAGCGCTGCCACACCTCGGCGGTATCGCGCCGTTCCCACTCCTGGGCGAAGGCACTGTTTTCGTAGGCGTCGAACAACCAGGCATCCAACCAGTGGACCGAACCGAGGAACACGTCGAAGGGGTAGTCGGCCAGTACCGCGTCCATTGCCTCGGCTGCCCCGGGGAGGTGGTCGACCTCCAGGCCGAGGGCGATCGGTAGCCCCCGGTTCTGGGCATCGACGATGGCGTTGACGTAGGCGTCGAGATCACCCCCGGACTCCATGGCCAGAATGTGGTCGGTGGCATCGGCCAGCGGACCCGACCGTGGACGGTCCCAGTGGGACTCTACCTCGGCCAGCACACGATCGAACCGGGTGCAGTGTTCGGTGATGGCGATCTGTTGGATTCCTGCCGTTTCCGCCG
>Ga0316192_10001557_pt1 | contig 16872 bp, 21 predicted proteins | sample MerIslwburrow_MG_FD_204931 | JGI IMG/M metagenome (GOLD analysis project Ga0316192, IMG submission 204931) | Coastal sediment microbial communities from Maine, United States - Merrow Island worm burrow | ecosystem: Environmental > Aquatic > Marine > Coastal > Sediment | place: USA: Maine...
CCATCAAACTTGGCAGTTATTGCCCAGGGTTTCAACGGGTTTCCACGTCGAATAGGCGACAACCGAACGACGTATGCTGATAGATGGGAATACCCAACAAGAAGCCACTACGACGAGCACGCCGAACGCAACGCCATCTTCAATGCGGCATACCTGGGCCATCGCACCGAAGGCTGCACGTTGTATCTAAACTGGGCACCGAATCACATCTGCGCCGAGTGTGCTCGCGCCATAATTCAGGCAGGAATCACGGAAGTGTGTGGTCCAATCGACGAGATGGTTGTTCGCAACGAAGGCAGCTGGCGCGATGGTCTTAGGGTTGCCGAAAGTATGCTTGGTGAAGCTGGCGTGGAAGTGTTTTACACAGTAGCACCAAAGCACTACGACCCAAGGCAAACGCGACTGAACTTGCCGGAAGGATTTTGAATCATGGCCGAGAGTGGAATGCGAAGCAAAGTTCTGCAACGACTGCGAAGGCTGCATGGTATAGCAGTTGAAAATCCTGCCTTGCCAGGTACGGCTGACGTGAATTATGTTGAGGGCTGGATAGAACTGAAGTGGCTACGAAAGTGGCCGGTCTTGCCTGGGTCAGTGGTTAGATTTGAACACTACACACCGCAACAACGAATCTGGCACATCAAACGACGCCTTGCTGGGGGACAGTCGTGGTTGATGATACAGTGTCGGTTGGAATGGCTACTGATAGATGGTGGCGTTGCAGCCAAGCACTTGAACAACGCAAGCCGTGCGAAATTGTATAAGCTTGCGAGCCACGTATGGATGAAAGGTCTTCCACCAATAGAGGAGTTTGAAAGATGCATCTTACAGAAGCAGAGCGCTTTCTCGTTTACCGAAGACGACGCGGCTTTAATCAGGACAAAGCTGCCAAGCAAGCTGGAGTACGATCCCACATTGTAGTCAAGTGGGAAAACGGTACACTAGCTATCCCAAAGAGCAAGCGCCCAAAACTTGGCGCGCTCAAGCCTTACGAGAAGTGTTTCGTGTTGCGGCGCCGCAAAGGAATCAGCCAAGAGAAGCTTGGCGCGATGATTGGACGTTGCCGTGCATGGGTTGCACTGATGGAAACTGGTCAAGAACCATACGGTGAACTGGCGAAGTTTTGGAAAGTGTAGAGTTTCTACAGCGATTTCACCCTGACGGTCCTTGGGTGCTTACAGCTATCGCCGGTCCAGACGACATATACACTAAGTCGTTTGAACCTGGCGAAGAGAAGGCTGCTGCCGAATGGGTGCAACAGTACAATCGCAAGGCTTCGTACAACATCTACTTTCACGTGAACCTGCCACCTGGCAAAGTCACACGCAAGCTTAAGAAGTCAGGCGTGCAAGCAGTATCCTGGCTGCACGTGGATGTGGATGCAAGAGCCGGCGAGCCGCTGGACGAAGAGATACAACGGATACGAACACTGCTGGTTGACAAGTGCCCAGTCAAGCAGCGTCCTACCGTTGTGGTCTTCAGTGGTGGTGGCTATCAGGCTTTCTGGAGACTAGCGGAACCGATACACCTAGGCTGCAACTTGGAAAAGGCCGAGGACGCTGGCAGGTACAACAAACAACTGGAACTCCAACTTGGCGGCGACAACTGTCACAACGTTGACAGGATTATGCGATTGCCAGGTACACGCAACATTCCCAACGAACAGAAGCGTAAGAAGGGACGCAAGGAAGCCGAAGCCGAAGTCGTACTGTTTGAAGACAGTTCGTATGATATAGCCACGTTTGAAAAAGCAGTGGTCGTGCAGCGCAAGAATGCTGCCGTGGTGCACGAACGTGTGATTGATACTGGCAACCTGGCTCGCTTCACTGTTGGCGACATAAAGAAAAAGCTGAACCCCAAGAATGACAAGGACATTGAAGTCGCGCTGGACAGAGTGCTGGCCATCTTGGTGAGCGGCAAGATACCTGAAGAGCCAAAGGAAAAGGACAACAGCGATAGCGCCTGGGTCTTCGATGTTGTTTGCAACCTGTTGCGTCTTGGTGCCGATGACACGATGGTCATAAGCATCTTAACCGATCCCGAGTACTGGGTGAACCAACATGTCGCACGACAGAAGGGTGATCCAGTAAAGTATGCCGATAGGCAGGTACGCAACGCGCGGGATTGGGTTGAAGAGGACGACGAGGAGCGTGGCAACCTTCTGACCGAACTGAACGAGGAATGGATGTGGGTGGTGTCGTACGGCAACCGAAGCAGGGTAGTAGGGTTTGACAATGAAAGTGGCCGACGCCAGGTTGTGCACCTGAACCCACGCGACTTTGAAAAGAGCTACAACAATCACAAGCTGGAAATCGTAATAGGCCAGGACGCCAAGGGGAATGACAAGATTCAGAAGATTGGCGTTGGAACATGGTGGGCCAACCACGAACACCGACGCACCTATAGCAGCATCGTATTCCGCCCAGAAGGCAAGGTGCCGTTCCCCGCTACTGGCAAGAAGGACGTCTACAACTTGTGGCAAGGCTTCGCCTACAATATGCTCCCAGGCGACAACCATCTTTCCTACCTTGAACACCTACGAACCAACATCTGCAAAGGCAACAAGGAGCACGCCAACTATCTAATCGGCTGGTTGGCCAACTGCGTACAGCGCCCCGACATACCTGGGCAAACTGCTATCGTTCTATGTGGCGACCAGGGTACAGGCAAGAGCTTCTTCGTCGAACACTTTGGAAAACTATGGGGTCGCCACTACACTATGGTCTCGCAGGGTGAACATCTTGTTGGTAAGTTCAACCAGCACCTGCGAGACTGTGTTGTTTGCTTTGGTGAAGAAGCGTTTTTCGCAGGCGACAAGAAGCACGAGAGCGTACTGAAGGCATTGATTACCAGCGAACACATGGTGATTGAGCCCAAGGGTGTTGACTCCACAGTTACCAGCAACTTCCTTCATATCATAATGGCTAGCAACGAAGAGAAAGTGGTACCTGGCAACAAAGGTGAACGCCGATACTTCGTGGTCGATGTAGGCGATGAACGGCGCTTGGACCGCCAGTACTTTGGAGCAATCGCTAACGACTTGCGCAATGGTGGCTACGAATCGCTACTGCACTTCCTCATGGGATACGACATTAGCAACTTTGATGTGACCAAGGTACCACAGACGGAAGCACTTGGCGGACAGATACTTAAGAACCTACCGATTGCTAGGAAGTGGTGGCTGAGCATACTGGAAGATGGCGTTATACCAACCGACGAAGGTTGGCCGGAAGTAGTGAATCGCGACAACCTGCTAGAGAACTACGTAGCAGTCTGTAAGAACAGCCATTCAAGAACCACGGCAACCGCCATTGAATTTGCAAAGTTCTTGCGAAGCGTAACAGACGGCAAGGTAACGACCGACCGTGTGCGTCGCATTCCCGTTGTGCGGCTGGCGCCGCTGGCAGTATGTAGGCAGGCATGGGAACGCATGTATCCTGGGACCACCTGGCCAACATACGACGACGATGTAACGCCTTCAAAACCAGCGTTTTAGAACGGGTTGGCTTTTCAGGCGGTCCTAGGGTATACTTGTCACGGCTGATTTTAGGGAGGCACGGAATGTTGCGAGCAGGGGATTCATCTATTCTGCGTGTAGCAGGTGCACTTCCAGTCGGACGGGTAATAGGGTTTCCCCCCTTCCTATCCGTCCGGCGTTCTTCTTATCCCACATCGCGGTTGGCAAGCTTGCAAGCGAAGAGACTGCAATGTGCTGCACCCACAAACGACGACTCTCGAGGCGAGAATACTAGTTCTGTGTCTGCAGGTGAGGCGCACACGGTAAGGCAGCGCCATCCTCTTAGCTAAGGAGAGAACACTTGAAGCATCTTCTGTTGGCAGTACTAATCGCCGTTGTGGTGACAGGTTGCCAAACGACCAACGAACCAGATGTTGCGGACATGGCCATCACAAACACAGTGCAGGACATGGCCGAAGTCACGATTGTTCGCGCCATCGTCGACGAGTGGGTGGCAGCTGGCAAGCCGGACAACTGGTTTTCCAACTACTACATCGGCGAACCTAGCAAGACAGGCGACGACGATGGGCCGAACCGTGAACGAACGACGTGTGATACCTACGGGATGCCCAGTTGCACGACGCTGAAGAACGGGATGGAAAAGTGTAAGGACATGTGTGGAGGCGTGTTCTACGTTGTCGAGTATGCACCTGGCGAATCCATTTGCGTTAGCAGTGGCGGCGCATACGTGTATCGGTGTACTGGATCGAACTACTAGTAGTTCAGGGCGAGTCGTGTGGTTTATGAAACCGAGAGCTTTCTGTGACAGCCATGCGTCTCGCCCGTTTTCAAAGGAACCCGCCACTATGGAATTCATAAAACCAATCATCCAAGCCGCGCGCGAAGTGTCCAGATGGTACTGGGTCGCTATGCTGCTGCCGCTATCTTTCATTGTCCTAGGCTTTGCACTGGGCGAACTGATGCTTATAATCTTAGGTGTGGCGACGGACGCTTGCCTTTACTACATGGCGCGGTTGCACCTACACATGAAACGGGAGGTGCGGGAAGATGCCAAAGACAAAGGTCTGTGAAGAGTGTGGTGCCGATTTCATGCCCGAACACACTGATAGTAAGATTTGCAACACCTGCAAAGAGATTGACAGTAAGCTGAACACAAAGGGATTGGAACTGTGCTGTACTTGGTGCAAGTAGCAGTGATGCTAGTCGGCGGCGCGTTGATTGTAACGTTGGTCGGCAAGTTGTTTCGTCGGCGCCGGAGCGGAGCACCACGACTGCTGGACTAGACACCTCGCAGTTGTGCTCCGGCGCTGTTCTACTACAGGAGAGACCCAATGGCTGAAAAGGAATTTGTAGAGTGCGAAGCGGCACCCTTGCAGGGTATGGGACCGGGCGAAATTGATTTCAGTAGCGACTGCACTGCCTACGGCGAAGTCGCAATCCAACCTACTGAAAAACACATCGAGGAATGCAGGAAGCTGGGCATTGACAAGGAAGAGATGCTGCATCGCGGCCTGTCAAAGATGCGCGCATGCAGTCGCCACGCTGGCAACCTTGTCGATCCCGAGGACGACGAACTGAAAGGCTTGTGGGAGCAGGTAAAATGAGAATCAAGTTGCCCGAGAACTGCATGGGTTGCAAGAAGCCGCTAGCCTATACGAGCTTCTTGCACGTGGAACCGCCAGTGTGGGAATACGACCGCGACAGCATGACGCACAAGACAACGTGCATTCACTGCAACGAAGTCAACTGCATGACTGAAGCCAAGAGCAATCGCCACCACTTCGCTGTGAATTGGCGCCCAGGTACGGCGAAGTCCGTACTGGCTAGCTACGAAGCAGGTAGGCGTTCCGGCAAAACCGATCCGGCGTTGTTGGAGTACGGCAAACTGCTAGACAGTAGCCACTGGCCAGCAGAACGAAAACAAGAAGTTGATGCCTGGGTGAATGGTAGCTGGGAAAACCAGTTCGAACTCCCACAGCGTAGCCATAGCATCGGCAGCAATGTTGTGACGCCAGTGCCAGGCACAACGAAACTACACTACGAAGGCGACGGCAGTGGGTGGATACCATTCATGCTTCCGCCAACGCTGCACTCGTTGAGAAAAATCTACGACAACATTGCCGAGACCGAGAAGCGCATGGGTAGGATGCTGGGTATCAACGAGTTCGGTAGCGAGTTTCGCAGGCTAAAGAAACATGAACAGTATCGGCGCGCGTATGGTGGTCTTCCATTCATTGGCAAGCTGGAGGCGTAGTGGCACAGCTGATCTGCGAAAGTTGCTACGTAGTCATCGCGTCGTACCCTTGCCCATACTGCCACTATGAACAGAAGCAGCCGCTCGAACCTTGGGAAGAAGACCTGGAGAAGCTGAAGAAAACCATCGGGAGGTGTGTGGCAGCGTTTGCCTCGGCGGGTTCCGCGTTGCTGCATGCCTTCCACCGACTAAGGGATGCACTGATGAAACTGATAGCGACGCTAACACCAGACCTGAACGGCGGAGACACGAACAAAGCCTGGGCATCGTGGAATGGCGGCAGCTTGCGTCTCTTACAGTTTTACGAACGCGGCAAGGAACCACCACTGCCGCTGAACAAGAAAGTGACAGTTACGGTAGAGGTGGAAGACGATGAGTGAACTCGAAAAGATGGCAGCCAAGCGCGACGAGGCACGCATACTGAGCAGCTTCGTTGACTGGCTACGGGAAAACGAATATGTTCTGGCCAAGTACAATGAAAGACCAACCGCCGATAACGACGACTTGCTGCCAGCCAGGACTTCGAACGAACAGTTGTTTGCGGACTTCTTTGGGATCGACCTGAAGAAACTTGAGCAGGAGCGCAGCGCACTGCTTGAACAGTTGAAGGAGGAAAAGCGTTGAGCGAGATGAAGAAGGAAACCGAAGTCGCCATGATGTTCATCAAGGTGCCAACCGAAACCCTGTCGGGCGATGGTAGTGGCCAGCAGGTGCGCGAAGTGAGCAAGGCATTTGATTTGGATACGCCTTTGCGCGACATCGTGCAGTGGACGTTGGACAACAAGACACACGTCGGCCAGTTGGTGTGCGACAACAGCGCCATCCGCCCGACGACTCCGCTATTGGTACCGCGTCCCATTGGGCACCAATGAGCAAGGGACCCGATGCGCTGAAGGCGCTTGTCGCTGCACAGACTACCCTTCCAACTGTTGAGGTGATAGCGCGTCCTGGTGCCCAGGTGCCAGCGCGCGCGACAGAAGGTAGTAGCGGGTACGACTTGTGCAGCAACGTGAAGATGCGAGTACGTGGTAACGGCGGATTCGGCGCCATACCAACCGGCATCCAACTGGCCATTCCCAAAGGTTGGGAAGCGCAAGTTCGTAGCCGAAGTGGGCTGGCCATGAAGAATCAGGTCTTCGTGCTGAACAGCCCAGGCACAATAGACAGCGACTACCGTGGCGAAATCATTGTGCTGCTGTGCAACTTTGGACGCTGGCACCTGGACATACGACAAGGCGAGAGGATTGCTCAGCTTGTCTTTGCAAAGGTGGCGGCGCCCGAGATGGAAGTTGTGCCGCAACTTGACGCAACAGAACGCGGCGAAGGTGGCTTCGGTAGCACAGGATGAACCAATACGAAGCCGATAAGTTGTACTCGCAAATCTACTACGACTATCCCAAGTACCGAATGGGATTGACTAGGCTTGCGGGTATCTTGTACGCCATAATCAATGTTCCCGATGAAGAACGTAGCGAGTTCTACGACATTGGTTGTGGCAGGTTTGAAACGCGCGACGTCGTGGGTCCAGCGTTCAAGGTGTGTCGTGGCTACGATCTGCCCAACGTGGTACGACGCCTTGGCTACCCTGATGACATGCACCAAATCATGGGACTGACACACCTGCACATGAGCGACAACGAAGCCAGCGTCGTAGGCTGCTTCGATGTGTTGGAACACCTGCCACCCGAAGACATAGATGCTGCTCTCGCGCAGCTGACGCGCGTGGCTCGCAATCGGCTCATACTTTCTATCGCACTTTACTCCCACATCTTCGAGGGAACGGAGCTGCACCTTACGATAGAAAACGAGAAGTGGTGGACTGAAAAACTGGCGCAGTTTCCGCATCATAAACTGTCCGCACACGTTGCGCAGAAAACGCTGTGGATTGTTCTGGAAACACCAAAATCGCCAGAGGCGCGCTCAGCGCACGATTCAGCCTGCCATTGTACCAACCTTCGAGACTGAGGTCGCTGAGGGCGAATTGAGGATCAAGGAACGGCGGAGCCAGGCGGCTCCGCCGTTAGGAGATACAGGTTTGCGCTCAGGCTGGTGGAACAGGTGCTTCCAGTCGCTTGAGGATTGCTGCTTCCAGCGCCTGTACAATCCCATCGCTAATGGTTTCCACCAGTGCTGGCGGCATACCTGCGATGCTGCTGACCAGTGCATGTGGATCGCTGCCGATCAGCTGGTCCACTACAGCGGCAGCCGTTTTCGCCTTGTAGGCATTGTCGCCCTCCAGCACTTCGAACACTGCACCGACCAGCTTTTCAGCGGTCTCTTCCGGCGTCGCCATATTCTACCTCCTAGGGTTGGCGGAGTTCGTAGTGGGCAAAGTCGTCCCACTGTTCCTCGCGCACATCAAAATCTCTATCCCAATCGCCGCCCCATCTTACAGCATGCGAGATAAGTCCCACCTGTAAAAGATGAGCAGCGGTTCCACGAATGTAGCCTGCGAGATGCTGCATGGACTCGCGATGTTTCCAATCCACGTGTGGTTTCGTAGCGAACCACGGCATAGCATGCCAAGCCATACTCGGCCGGCGATTGTGCAAGCTTTGTCCTCCACGCTTGGTGGTCAACTTGTCACGGAAAAACTGCTCTTGCAGTTCGTGACTTCTGTGTCCCTCCAAGATCGTGCAGTCGAACTCCTTAATCACCATCGCCATGATTACCTGGGCATCTACGTGGCAGGTGCCCAGGTGTGCAAGACTCTTGCGGCCGAAGCTTGGCATTGGTTACTCTCCAGGCGAAACGTATGCGCCGACGTGCCACAAGTTTTCGGTGTCGCCGCTGCCAGGTGTCTGCCGGAGATAGCCGAACTGCATGTCGACCGCACCGATCTCGGTTGCCAACTCGGCGCCCCAGACAACCACGGCATCACGGTTGTCTTTCCAATCTTCCCACGCAAAGCCGCCACCAATATTGAACACCAACGTCCCAACCTCCATCGGCATTGCCAGCAAGTCAAAGCCAGCCACACCGAAAAGCTTCTGGGTTTCGTTGTTACGACTCCAAAGCATACCCATCTCGGCAATGCCTTCGGCGTACCCGAGATAGATCATGGGTTGCGTGTCGTCGACCTTGACATCGCTTTCCTCAATCTCCTTGGCGTTGTGGTGCATAACACCACCACCGACAACGACATTGGATTTATCGAACGCAAACGCTGGCATCGCCACCAATAAGACAGCGACCATAAGAAGAACCGAACGCATATCATCCTCCAGGCGTAGTGTGAAATCTCTCGAGGGTCTGTACCCTGTTTTCCAGAACGTCCATGCCACCAATCTTGTGATCGACTGCACGCACTTCCGTTCGCAAGTTGCGTAGTTCACTACGGATGTCCGTAAGAACAAGGTTGCCAAGAAACCCAACTACTGCAATGAGCAGACTGAGCACCCAATACACAAGTTTCCCGTTCATAGCAGCAATAACTTCCTTAGCCACGATGTGAGCCCTCCAACCGACATAGTGAAACTACTCGCCGCGTTTTGCAGCACTATCACGCAGGAACATACCGAGCAACCCTATGACGGCTGTCGTTGGGTTGGCAACCGTGCCCACCACTTCCACGACCTTGGTCACTGCTTCGCCGGCTTCGGGCGTAACAGTTGTTCCAATAGTTGCGGCAATCACTGCCGTCGCAAGCCTGCCTGTCTTTGTGGCCAGCTGGCGCTTGAGGAATGAAAACATTTTTCACCTCCTATACGTCAGTGCCGCTATGTCGCAGCACGCCAAAGTCATCCGGAGCCGCTGAAGTTGAGGCAAGTGCAATACGACGAATCCACACTGCATGGACTTGTCCAGCAGTTAGATTTCCAATGCTCAAGCCAGGACTACCAGTCGGCTCCGAGAATGTAACGCTGCCAGGTGCCGTCGTTTCGTTTACAATCGTAGTCGCCACTCCTGTCGTAACACCATCGCCAGCGCCAGCAGCATCCAACCCGATCGAGTATAGAAAGATGCTAGGTGCAGTCTGCACCCATACTTCCACACCGAACCAAGTATCCGTCGTGTTCATATTCTTTATGTAGTAACACCGATAATCAAGCATACCGGCCGAAGCCTGGGCTGCCGTAATTGGATCGTGAAGATTGTGCTGAATGCCATCGGAAATCATATCGTGTGTGCTTATCACTCCGCCCAGGCTTGCAGCAGGGTCATGATTGGCGGCGCCGCCACTAAGGAACGTCCGCATGTCGCCTGCCACCACCACCATCGTTCGCTCCCTTACGTGTTGAACCAATAGTCCTTGAGGAAGTTCATCATGGTGGCGCGGTCGGTTGCGTCAGGTGCGCCATCGATGATACAGAACTCGTGAAATGCGTCCGGCTGCCACTGGTTTGTCGTTGCGTTGCTGTCGCGACCGCACAAGTACAGCCTGGAAGTTTCAGGGTACGTTGCATCACTAGCTGTCCAGGTGTCTTGTATAACGGTCGGGTCGTTGTGGTATGCGTTGCCGTTGCTGGCGTCGATGAACACCACATTCGTATCGCTGCTAGCAGGTGCGCCATCCCATGTTCCAGTGGCTTCCTGTGTTCCGTTCAAGTAAACCTGCCAAGCGGTACTGACCAAGCCAGCCCACCTGAAGAAAGGCGTAGCGAACACACCTGCCGTGAAGTGCGGAATGTTCCAAGCATAGGCGGTTGACGTTGAACGTGTTTTGCCACAGACCATGAAGGTGTTCGGCCGTGCAATCATGTATGGATGCGTCGTGCTGAAATCCTTAGTGTCGCGGAAGCCAGACGCGACAGTAGCATACTGATCGAAACCAGTGCGACCCGTTGCCGTCATACCTGGAATGCCACGCGGGTCACCCGTCTTAAAGCTAATCAAATCGTTGCCGTTGCCTGTCTGGTCGTACAACGTTAGGATCTTAGGTGTGCCACGCACATGGAACGGAGCAAGGTTGCCGTCAATGTCCATACCCACATCCTGCTGCGACAAATCGTAACTGTCGTAAATGCGAATCAAGTTGCCGCTGTATCCGTTTATCATCTTGCGGAAACCCCATGCACCCTTGACCGACGTGATGCTGGTCAGGTCATCGTAGTACTGGTCGCTATCAATACCGTTGGGATTAGTTTTCAGTGTCACCATGTCCCACTGGCTGTCGCCAGGACTGATAAGCTTGATGCGAACACTAGTCGTATCACTACGAATAGGCATGTTCATCTCAATGCGTTCCCAAGCATACGTCCTATCGCTTGCAACCAGCTGCGACGAGATAGTAGACAACACGCTACTTCCGCCGTCAAGCTGCTCCACCGTAACCTGGGCAGTATCGCTCGCCGTCGCGCTAGCTTGCCACGCACGGAAGATACCGTTGAGGCCACGTTCCGATACGACGTTGATGGTTTGGGTCAGCTGGTTGGTGGTACCTGTCGCGGCTGCATGGTCGTTGTCGCTAGTGTTGGCTTCGTCATATGCTTGGCGGAATGGGTAGGCTGTCGGTGTCTTTGCCCAGGTGCCACTGTCCACGGTCCAACCCGTTGCAAGGCTACTTTCAAACGTGCCGTTCGTTACCAACTCGGCGCCGAGACTAGCATAGTTCGCATAGAAAAATTCGTTGTCGTCCGTAGTCCAACTTGTCTTGCCACCAACAACAGCCGCCACTTCAACGCGCGCGTCGCCCCAACCATCCACACCAGTGCTGAACGTAGTGCTTGCCGTTGCGATACTGGTTTGCGCTTCGATAAGCACGTCGTCGATATAGAGGCTAGCGTTGTATGTGGTGCTTCCTTCTGGCGTATCGGTGGCGTCGTTAACGAATGGGATAGGGTAGTCAGTGCGATTGCGCTCGCGCCATGCAACCGCAAGGCTCGTACTACCAATGATTTCCAGTGGCCAACGTGCAGTCGCAACAGTGGTCATGTCCGGCGGCACTGGCTTGTCGTAGCGTTCGGCAAAGGTAAGATCGACAGCTGTTACATCGTTCAAGTCTTGCGCATCAATATCGCTGTAACTGAGCATCTTGTACTTCACCACATCGGTATCGCCACGTGGGATGAATGACATGTGCGGTTCGCGAACTTCGAAGAAATACACAGTGTCGCCAATTTCGTGGTCCTCGAACTTGGTGTCAAGCAACGCGCGTTGAACGGTTTCCAAATCATAGGTGCCATCGCCGTTGTCGGTGAACGTGTAGTACGCCAACACCTCATTCCCAATGATCATCCAGTTGTTACCGGCTCCCGCCTCGGTAGCATCCCTATCCTTAAACGGAATGCTGAACTGACTGGGTATGGGTCCCGATACTGTAACGGCACCACTGATAACGCCATCTTCGATATCGGCTTCTTTGCGTATCGGCGTATCAAGAACCGCTTGATTGTTGTACGCCATTTGATTGATGGCTACTTCTTTGTCGTTGACAAAGTTGTCGCCACTTAGTACCACGTCGTATCGCTGTTGGTTGTCGGGCAACTTGGCACCACTCCAGATCCATGCACTGTTCGGCCAATCCGTAAGGTCAATTGGATTGTTCGCGCGCAGATACCACTTGGTCGTGTTCATGACATAGGCCATCAGCTGAACGAACATATAAGGCGCTTCCATCACAGTGAACGTAGTAATGTCGGCAGCCGCGCGATCGATCGGCGTCCATGCTGTACTTTCCGGTTCGCTGTACAGCACATTGGATGCAGCAAATTTGTCTTGTGTAACTTCGGCGACAATGCGTTCGTCCACCATTTCACCAAGGTCGTACCGCTGCATACGGAACACACTATTGGTGATGCCGAACTCAGCCCAGTTTAGAACGAAGGGTTGCCCAGGTCGTAGCGCGCTGGCTTGGCGATTAAGCTCGAGCGATGCGCTGTACAGCGGAACGCCGACTTGTGCTAGTTCCCTATGTGCGATCTTGGTTGCAGTGAGCGGCACTGTTACGCCTGGGAACGACATGGTAGTGCTGTTGACACGACCCGATGCTGCGATGCTAGCCTGGTCTTGGACCATCGCAGTACTGGGCTTGTATGTGCGAAGCGGGTCGGTGAATGTTACGCGAACCTGATTGGGTACGTCGCTCCAATCACTGCGACTCCAGTTGTTTATCTTTTCCACGTTGGTTTCATCAAACACTGGCAGCGTTCCAACTGTATAGTCGTTGCGAATGAGCGAGACAACGACCTTGCCTGTATCGGGGTCCTGATACATAATGCCGTCCACCTGGCGAAGGACTTCGGTAATGATGTCCTTCCCTTGGTTGGCCTGCTCCACCTTGAAACTCATGCCGTTGCTTTCGGTTTCAAGTACAGCAGCGGCAGCCGTCAAGCTAGCAATGTCAATGTCGGCAGCTGGTGTGTTCAGTCCATTCCAACTTTCAGTCAGCGCACTGTATAGCAGTTCCATGGGATTCATGTCATCGCCAACTTTGTGCTCGTCGCCGCCAACATCCAATCCCAAGTTGTCAGGGTAGCGTTCAACCGTGGCACTCATACGGCGAAGGCTGTTACTGGTGCCGATATACATACCACGGAACACAATGTGACAGATGCCTGGGTAGCTAGGTACAGTGGAGCCCAGTATAGCTACTAGATAGGTATCTTGGATTTGTGTGTTCTCGCCACTGTAGAAACCGACATCGCCACTGAAACCGCCACCCTTCTTGTACCCACCGAAGAAACTTGGCTTGTCAAGATTGAACACACTGCCGCCACTGACACCGACACCGCTTGTGTATACCTGCCTATCGTCAATCCAAATAGCTTTCAGCACAACACCTGGACCAGTGCACAGACCAAGCTGGAATCCAAGGTAGTAACGATAGCCAATCGTCTGGTCGTCTTCCTCAATTTTCTCACTGCTGTTGTTGCCGTACCACATCACGCTCGGTCCTTCCAAACGGACGCGACCGTAGACTAGTGGAATGGGATCACCAGCACTTGCGCGCGGGAAGTTGATGTTACCAAGCTTCGACGGACGCGAATTTTCCTGGTCAGGCTTCGGCCGTAGCAGGTACGACAGTACGTAGTTGACGACGAACATTGCAAGCGTGAACCAAATCATAATTCACCATCAAACGGGTTGGCTTCTGGTACGAATGGACAGCCAGTATAGTTGATCGTGTTAGCGAACACCAATAGGCAGTCGCCGTTGAATGCGTGATTGCAACCGCGACGCAACTCCACCGTGTCGCCGACTTCGATATCAGAAAACTTATACACGAACGTGATGACGTTGGCAACATTGTCGACGATGGTGCGGCGCTCATCGTTCTTGGTACTGTTTATGACTTCGCCGGCTCGCAAGTCCGTGTCGGCAAAGCCATCCGCCGCCACTTCAATCGTAGTGTCGTCGGTAATAACGGTCACCGTCGTGCTGGTGTTGTGCAACGCTGGATTGACTTTGCACCTAGCGTCATAGAGAACGTTGTTACACGGTGCCTGGAAGTTGACGTTTGGAATGTCGCCTTGCAGCATGATCACAAAGATACTTGGAACTCGAAGCTTGGCCCACTTGCCGCTGATACTGTATGCCGTGATGCGGCCGACCCACACCTTAGCGAAGTCGGTGGCAAAGTTGGTTCCCTGATGCACACGATACAGTGTCAAGTCAAGTCGTGGTGGTGCCAATCCAAAAGCATACGCCTGAACCATGGCATGATTGGCAGGCAACGTAATTTCCAAATCAAGATTGTCGTCGTCCTGCGTGCCACCCTTAATCGCACCATGACTTATCTCGGTCGGTGTGTACGCCGAACCGTCAATCGTAACTTCCAGCTCCGCACTTGTCATTAGCCATGTCTCGTGCGTCCCTACAAATTTGTATCCATATACAGGCGCCGCATCGTGTTGGCTTTGTTCTGCTGTAAGGTATGGGCTCAACCGTCAACCGTCCTTACTGAAATGTCAAGCAACGTATACAACGCAAAGTGAGTCAGCTGCACATCGTCCGACCCGAGCCGAACTTTGTTCAGGAAGCTTATAGTAAAACCACTTCCCCAGGCTACCTCGTTCGGCAACGGAGTGGTCAACGTGATGAGCGACAGGTCGCCAGGTTGTGCCGTTGCCGTATCAACTTTGCGATAGATAACGGTCCCTTCGGTGTTGGTCAGCATCAATCTTTTGTAGGTGTCGTGTGTCGCAAAGTCGGCAGCGTATGCGGCATCATTGGTTTCAAACTGTATCGCACCTTGCGGCGGATTGCTGTCCAACACCAAGTCGTCGAACCACGTCGGCATCAGGAATGGATTTTGCCTACCATGCGCGTCCACAAGGAAGTCGCGATAGTAGTCCATTTCGGTTGGGTTGGTACGACGTGGAATATAGAATTGGCGACCGCCACCAACGAACGGATGCAGCCAATGAGTTTGAGCACTGTGTATACCGATTTCGCTTTCCGTTATTACGGGACTCACGTCAAAGCTTTCCGGCGCCGCGCCGCGCGTTACCACTGGGCGCCTGTCCAACACGTTCAAGCCATCAAACGTGTCAATCGTTGCGCTACTGGTTGGACGGCTGAACTGTGTACGGAAATCGGTAATGTTGACACGGAACGGAATGTTGCCGCTCACGCTGCTCATTGTGGGTCCAGTGTTGTTGTCGATTCGGCCGGCGAAGGCCGGAGCAATCTTGTCGCCAATGTTGATGGCCACGGTAAGCGGACTATCAAGGTTGGCACCATCAGCGTCAATAGTGGTGGTGCGCAACAGGTACGAGACGCCAGTACTTGGACGAACGATTACTGCCAAGTCGCCGTCGCGGAAATCGGTACCATCGCGATCGAAGAATACCTTCGTACCTGTGACCACACTGTTCGCATTGATTGGCGTGCTATATTGCCAATAAGGAACCGTGATGGTTTGGTCACCGAGATACGTGAACCATCGTTTGTATTCGGTTGCACGGTCCGCATCATTTTTCAATAGCACGTTGAACTCAAGCCGGCGACGCGGCTGTCGTCGCAGTGCAATGCGTTGCTCGGTGCTATCCCATGCAGTAAGCACATCGGTCAACCATTGCCACTTCTCAACCATCGGCATTTCTGGGAAGTCGCGAAACCACTCAATGAGTATGGTTTCAAAGTCAAGGACGCCGCTACCATTAGTGAACGTGAATGTGTACTGGGCATCGATGATGGCTGGTGCCGTTGCGCCGATTGTAACGTTCGCAGTCTTTTCCTCAACAGGCAGGAACGCTAGTGGCGTGCTGATGTCCAGCGTCAAGCCAGTGTCGCCCGTTCCTACGATACTGGTAAGGCTGTTCGCCGTAGTGTATGCACTCCAAAGAATGAACGGAATACCGACACCGATCGTAGGGTTGGGTAGGGACAAGAGCCCAGGTACCACCCAGATGCGATTGTAGACGTGAGCATACGGGTCTTCCATGATGCCGACCGCCTGGCTTGCGCGCGTGTCCCAACTCGTAACTGGAATCGCACTAGGCGTTCCGCTATCGTAGTCGTCGCTGACTTCTGCACTGGCGTCCAGAACTTCGGCAGTGACGCGTATCGCTGCAGGATTGAACGCATGCGAAATCATGGGCGACGGCGAATAGCTTGTGCCCAGTTGCCAACGAAATGTCATGTCCTGAATAACTGTGCTCATAGCCTGCTCATCCCCATTCCGATTGCCATCGTGTGCACGCCACGCTCGGCTTCGCCTGAAGGCGGTTCAACCGTGTTCTTAATCAATATGGCTGTTACGTATTCTGGATAGTTGGATTTGGACGAGTTGCTTGCGACTGTGATTTGCACGCCCCAGAATGAAACGCTAGTAGAACTGACGGTCCATGTGTGCGTGTGTGCACTATGATCAACCTGAAACGCCGGAAACGCCCACACGACCCTAAGAACAGAACTGGCGAAACCAGCTACGACCGTAGTGTGACTGTGTGGATTGGTACCGATAGTGTGATTGTGCCAGTTGCTTGTATGACCATGCTGGTCGGCGCCACCTGTATCACCAATAGCAGTTCCATCAGCCTTGGCTTTGATAAACTTGTCGCGACCTGCTGTCACCTCGGCCCAGTCGGCTGGGATGCTTGCGCGCGTACCGAACCAGAGACCAATGATGTTAAGTGGTGCAGCAGCCTCGGCACCCGATTGATTTTGTAGTGCCTTGAGTGTAGTGAACGGAGCTTCGCCGTTGCTTGCTTGCAGCGTTGCCGCACTTGCACTCGTCAGCGTGCCTGCTCCGCCACCA
>Ga0316192_10001560_pt1 | contig 16864 bp, 17 predicted proteins | sample MerIslwburrow_MG_FD_204931 | JGI IMG/M metagenome (GOLD analysis project Ga0316192, IMG submission 204931) | Coastal sediment microbial communities from Maine, United States - Merrow Island worm burrow | ecosystem: Environmental > Aquatic > Marine > Coastal > Sediment | place: USA: Maine...
GACTTGAACGAAAAACGCCTGATTCAGTATTTTTTGCTGGCCTGAAATGGAAAAAGCTTGCATAATCAACAACAAATGATTTCACTTAGGCATTTGATCGAAATAAACTTGCCACCTTCTACTCCATCTGAACTCATAATCCAAGATTTTCATGGTAATATTATTTTGACCTGAACCCTTAAGAGCCTGTCCGGTTTTTGGGGTCCATTTCTAGTCTTCCCAAGTTTGGCCACCATCTTGAGTAGTTAATAGTACTGAATAATCACCATGGTAGCTCCCGTAACCGGCTATCCAGCCATTGCTGAGGTCAAGGAAGTGGACTGTGGTAAATCCATATATCCATGTTGGAGTGGGCTGCTGCATGTGCCAACTTTCGCCGCCATCCTTCGTGCTCAAAAGTTTAGCATTCAATGTAACGCACCAGCCATTTAAATCATTAAGAAACTGAATGTCCCCTGGTTCAGCGTCCTGAATCACATCTTTATGCGACCAACTCAAGCCTAGATCCACGGATTTCAGAAGCGTCGCATCTCCAACAATCCAGCAGACACCAGATGGCGTGAAAGTGACGTTCCATAGTCGCCCCTCTATTGCTGGTTCCTTAATCCTTCCCCAGTTTTCGCCGCCATCACCTGTTCTCAAGATCATATTGTTTCCAACAGCAACTCCCACCGAGGCGTCAAAGAATTCAAGCGCGCGCAAACTTTCATTGCCAACAACTGGACGCGTAAACTGTGATTGCCAGCTTTCACCTCCATCAGCGGTACGCATGATGCTGTTGTCGTCGCCAGAATAGAATCCTGAACCAGCCACCCAACCCGTATCGGGATTTACGAAGGAGATGGACGAAAAATGGTTCATTGAACCTTTGGTTTGAGAGTCCCAGCTCTCACCTCCATCAGCGCTATGTAATATAAGACCTTCCCCGCCCACGCCCCAACCTCTTTGGTCGTCGAAAAATTCCAAGTCAAACAAAGATTGTGACTCGTATGGAATCCAAGCTTGACCGCCATCTGTGGTTTTCCAAACTTTGTTGCGGTCTGCCACCCAACCAATATTTCCATTATAGAAGTCCACTGTTTGAAAGCTACTGCCTTGATAGCCGCTCTGCTCAAGTTGTGTTTGCCAACTCACGCCACCGTCGGAACTCTTGTAAAGTTTATCCTTTTTCAGAACCCATCCGACATTGTCATCTGTAAAGGTGATTGAACTAGGCCAATACCAACGCTTTTCTCCTGGAAGGCCAAACGTCTTCCAGGAGTCGCCGCCATCTTCTGTTTTATAAATCTCCGTGCCGTCATCAAAACCTAGCAACCACCCGGTGTTCTCATCTATGAAGAAGACGTCTTGCAATGACAGGTACGGGCGACGCCTGTTACATTCGATTTGCGATTGCCATGTTTGGCCGCCGTTTATCGTTTTTAGAATAACGCCATAACCACCATCGCCGACCGCCCAGCCTGTTTGTTCGTTGACAAAAAAGACAGAAATAAGCCTGAAGTTGGAATCTATAACTTGCTTTCTCCAAGTTTCCCCGCCGTCGATTGTGTTCAAAATTTCGCCGAAAAAACCGACCGCCCAGCCTTTGTTTTCGTTGATGAAGTGAAGCGAATTTAAAGAACTCACTGTGCCGCTTTCAAGCGCGTACCAGCTTTCACCGCCATTGGTAGTCTTTATAATTTCGCCATACGAGCCCACCGCAACAGCCGTGCGTTCATCAACGACCTCTATCTCTCTTAAGCTATAACCAGTTGGCCTTGGATTCTGCCATGTCCAACCTTGCAGTAACGTGTGTCTTCTTGCCGCGTGTTATTCGGTTTCTGTCTTTTGTATAGCGGCGGCTCAAAGTCGAGATTAGGCGTTTCCAATAACTGTTTCGCAGCTTCGGTTCGAGAAATTCAGTACTGTTCGGTGAATTTTCAGTTCGCAGCGCCATGGAACCAGACTGTCCTACATTCGAATCACCTTTAAAATCGTTATGTTCGCCAAGCTCACTGCGAGCTTGATGTCTGCGCTCTATGCTTGCAATCTGCTCCTTCGTTACAAGCAGTTCAGAACCTGAACCGCTAAAGCTCGCTCTTAAGATTCCGCCATATCTACCGCCAATCCATCCGGTTTCCTTATCCACAAAGAACACCGTTTCAATGATCTGGTGGGCGCCTACGCTCTCATATTCCCAGGTCTGTCCGCCATTCATGGTACTGGCGATGATATTCCAGGAACCGGTCGCCCAACCGTAATTTTCGTCTACAAAATGAATGTCTGTGCCAACCACAAACGGTGATTCTACACTGCTCCAAGAGTTGCCGCCATCCAGGCTACTGCTGATAAAGTTGTAGCCAATGAGCCAAACATGCTGTGCATCCAGGAGTTCGAGTGAACTCCAAGATTCAAATTCAGGAGGCGTAATTTCGCTCCAATTGGCGCCCCCATCTCCAGTTTTGTAAGTATGAAAGTCGCCCGTGACCCAGCCATGCTTTGAATTGAGAAACTTGACATCTTTAAAGCCCCAATCGTCGATTTGCTCAGCGCTTGGTTGCTCCCGCCAACTGGAGCCGCCATCTGTGGTGTGCAATATCAGGAAATAATCACCGACTATCCAACCTGTGTCTGCGCTGGCAAAAAAAACAGCATTAAGATTTTGAGAGTAACCTGTTTCGATAGATTGCCAAACAATGCCGCCATCAGCGCTTCTCATCGCAAGACCGTTATTTCCTACGGCCCACCCATTCTGACGGTCTGAAAAATGAATTGAATTGAGAACGGCGCGCAGACTGTCGAGGGAGGGCACCCAAGTTTGACCGCCGTCGGTTGTTCGAAGTATATTTCTCCTGCCGGCGGCCCAGCCAGTATTGGCGTCAATAAAAAAAAGATCCACTATACCTACATTGAAGTTAGAAGACTTGCGCTCCCAACTATCGCCGGCATCCGAGGATTTAAGGATCTCGGGCCATCCAACTACCCAGCCAGTGTTGCCCGAAAAAGCAATTGCGTTCCAATAATCAATACCGCCATTGGGTTGCTCTTCCCAAGTCTCACCACCATCGATCGTCCTGAAGATATGTCTGTTGGAGACAGCCCAACCATTCGGTGGGTCGCGAAAATGAATTGACTGGATTGACCAGTTTCCTTCAAATTGCGGCTGCCATGTAAGGCCGCCGTCGATTGTTCGAAGTATAACGCCCCAGCCGGCGGCCCAACCAATATTTTTATCCAGAAAAAAGATACTATTTAGAGAATCGAAACGATCACAGTTTTGATGATTCCATATTAAGCCGCCATCTTCTGTTTTCAGAATTGCACCTACACCGCCGGCCACCCACCCGATATTTGTATCCAGAAAAAAATAGAAATCAAGTCGACATTGGAGTCGCTGTTCAGATGGATCCAATTTTTACCGCCATCGTTGGTCTTGGCTATTTTCCCATAATATCCAACATACCAGCCCGTTTGATCGTCAAGGAATTGGATGTCGGTAATGTGATCCACTTCACTGTTCAGCGTCTTCCAGGTCTCACCGCCATCGACAGTCTGTAATATTGCGCCGATCTCAGAATATTGATCCTGGGATCCAGCGGCCCAACCAATCTGTTGATCAATAAAAGTGATCGTTTCTATATTTACGTTAGAAGGGCTCTGTTTCAACGTCCAGGAGTCGCCGCCATCCGTTGTTTTCAAGATTGTGCCTACTTCGCCAACAGCAATCATTTCACGCTCATTCAATGCATGCACGTCGTACAGGCGATTTCCCTGAGGTGATGGATGTTGCCATTGCCAGTCAGCTTCGTTTGCAAGATTCGATTGCCCCACAAGTGGAGCTTGAGCTAGGCATGAGAATAAGCAGCTAAGTATAATGCTGAAAAAGTGCAACGCCCTCGACAAACAGAATATAGAGGCTTCTTCCCTAACTGAATATCCTCCAATACATAAAATGGGCTTGACTATCTTATTAAAATATCGACACAAGCGATACTCTTTGAATTGTTTTAACATAACGACCCTACCTTTCTCAGCTGACCAAATTCACGGACTCCGCCGCTTTTTATAAACCGCGGAATTTGAACAAAACACAACGTTAGTAGAGAGAATCTGAAAACTATTTAAGATGAAACTCCGGCGTTATGGTATGCACAATTTTGGAGAATCCCGGAGTTTGGAACGCTAAGGGTTCAGGTCAAAATAATATTACCAGGAAAATCTTGAATTATGAGTTCAGATGGAGTGGAAGGTGGCAAGTTTATTTCGATCAAATGCCTAATCGTTTACTGAAAATGCCGTGGGATATTCCTGTCATTCCAAGTACGCGTACTATCCAGACTTATTTTCTGTTGCCAGCAGTCTAATTTATAGGCTTTCAACCGCTTTATTTTTTTACAATTATTGAAATTATATTTATTCCAGCTCTATATTTTTTTGTATGGGTAAGCGCAAGGGAAAACAAAGCTACGAATTGACGACGAATGTACACGGATAAACAACTCATGTTTCGCACAACCTTTTTGCGCTCAGGGATATAAATATGGAAGGTTTTTTGAATAGATAATAATTCCAAAAGCATTCAAAAACGGAAAAGTATTGGGCAAAAAATTCTGTATGAGCATTGCTATTAGCCATGGATTAACACTGATGAACGCAGTCTTTTTGCTTAAAATCCCTATTTTCTACCTGAGTGATCAGTTTTTGAGAATCCGCGAGAGAATTGTTTTGTCCTTTTATATGCGGATGAAACGAACGGATAGCTTTAATCTAACTCCAAAACAGGTCGAAATGAAATAAATCTTTATCATTATATTATTTATAAAATTACGACAATATTCGTTTTGGGAATTTTGAAAGGAAAAATAAGACTGTCGAACAGTTAAAGCAGTGTGCAGTCAATGTAAACGAAAGAAACTGATAACGTTTTGGCTATACAGGAAATTGATGCGAAGGCGGCGGACTGAAGCGTTTTTATTAATTCTCGGTATAAGTCGACTCCAGCTCTGCAATAATTTTCAACAATAAATGATCTTCATCAGCGGCGCCAATGGCAGAAATGATTATTTTATATCTGTCGTAAAGTTCATCTGTATATATTCTGATTACTTTTACCATACTGAAGTGTTGTTCAATGTTGATCAGTTTCAAAGCTGTATTCCCCCAGAAAGTTCAATTTAATCATCGACTATATTGAACCAGAAATTAGTCGTTTTGCAAGAATGTCACTCATACCTGAGCTTGCCCATAATTGTCGGCATATTTGACCTTTTACTTGATCAGGAAAAAGTGATCTTTTGCGGCGCATAGGCGGCTTTGTGTCAAGGAATTTTAGTTTTATTTTTTGAATTGACAATTTTTGCAGCGCGATAATTATTTTCGCAAAATCCTTTTTCTCTCTCGATTTATTTTTTCAATCGTGCACATGTAAAAGCGGTTCAAATTTCATGAATAGAATTGCGCCAATTCCGACGCGACACAATAATGAGCCTGATGATTTATTCAACCTAACAGATCCAAAGATTTTGCCGACATTTTACTTGAAGCCTAAGCTGCCGTTTTTATCTTGTGATAAGTTTTTATCGTACAAAAAAATGAATTATTTCGATAAAGGAGTTTTAATATGAAAAAAATCGTAAAAGTTGCCGTCACAGGCGCCGCAGGACAAATTGGCTATTCGTTACTGCCGAGAATTGCATCCGGCGAGGTCTTCGGCCAGGACACAAAAGTGAAGCTGCAACTATTGGAGATCACACCTGCTCTAAAGGCATTGGAGGGCGTTGTGATGGAGTTGAACGATTGCGCATTTCCATTGCTGGACGATATTGTCACAACCGATAAAGCCGAAGAAGCCTTTGATGGCGTTAACTGGGCGCTACTTGTCGGTTCAAAGCCACGTGGAAAAGGCATGGAGCGCGGTGAATTAATTCGTGAGAATGGCCCAATCTTTGTCGGACAGGGAAAGGCGCTGGCTGCCCGGGCGGCGGACGATGTTCGTGTTTTGGTCGTTGGGAATCCGGCGAACACCAATTGCCTTATTTGTATGCACAATGCGGGCGACATTCCCAAAGAACGTTTTAGCGCAATGACCCGTCTTGATCAAAACCGGGCAAAGGCGCAATTGGCGCAAAAAGCTGGCGTTCCTGTTTCCGCCGTCACCAACATGACAATATGGGGAAATCATAGCGCCACACAATACCCCGACGTAGAAAATGCCAAAATAAACGGCAAACCCGTCACTGATGTTATCGGGCATATCGATTGGCTGCGCGGCGAATTCATTTCAACCGTTCAGAAACGCGGAGCGGCGATTATTGATGCGCGTGGCGCTTCGAGCGCAGCTTCGGCTGCAAGCGCAGCCCTGGATCATGTAAAAAGCTTGATGGCGGCAACACCGGGCGGAGACTGGTTCTCTTCGGCGGCGCTTTCGGATGGCAGTTATGGCATTGAGGACGGACTGATTTTTTCATTTCCGGTCACCAGCAATGGAAAAGGCGAATATGAGATTGTGCAGGGTTTAACGTTTAGCGATTTTGCTCAAGAGAAAATTGCAAAAACAACTGAAGAGTTGAAATCTGAGCGGGATGTGGTAAAAGATCTTCTGTAGAGACAAAATAAAAAGGCAGTCCCCCGAACTGCGTCTGCCTTTTTATCAAAGCTGGTAAAAGTTCCGGGAGCCGGTGGAATGGTTTCAAACGCGCTCTTTTCGCTTTGGTTGTTGGCTCCCCCCGTGCCAACAACCAAAAGGATTTGGATAAAACAGCAAATTAGGCGCCAATTCAACGATGAAATGTTAAGTGTTTGTTAAAAGATGGTTTAGCCTAAACGCAAGATTCTGGATAATTTCCAAAACTATACGGATTCCTGACACCCGAACTTTAAAAAGAACCTCAATGTATTGATTATATAATACTTGTCAGGTGTAAGGATTTCTGACAGTTGTTGGGATGAATAGAAGAAAGTCAGATAACCCGCTGCGTTTTGGCAAACTTCTCCTTTACCAAAAGGTGGCATTGACAGCGTCAAAGCGCAACAAAGCAAAATAATTCAAATTAATTGCGCTTTGCCTTTTAATAAGGAAGCCTGATGAATTATTCAGCATAGGATAGCAATAAATTTACAAAATCAGACTGCAACTTACACGCTTTGCGCTTATATTAGCTGCATTGAAAAGCAACTCGCTGTCATCGCCTCGCAACTTTAAAATCTTGCTTCACTAAATTAAACAGTATTTTTAGCCTCTCCTTTCCCTTTTTCAGGGATGGGATAAGCATAGAATTCGGAAGCCGTACATGACGTATAACCTGAAATCAGCAACCCGGTTTTTCTTGATTCACCTTTTGGGGTGCGTCTGTATGGCGCAATCGCCCGTTTATGATTCAGGCGGTGCGCTCATGCCTGAACAAGCCGCCTACGACATTGAATTTTACGATTTGAGTCTCGAAATTCATCCCGGAGACAGTACGATTGACGGAAAATTGATGGCGCGGGCCTTAGTCCTCGATCCGTTAAACTGGTTTGTTCTCGACCTTGACACTCGCCTTAAGGTGCATCGGATTGTCATTCCGGGGAAAGTCGGCGCAAGTCCATTGTCATTTAAGCATACCGATGGAAAACTCAGAATTCGATTGCCTAAAAAGGTGATGCCGCAGTCTAAAATTGAGGTGGAAATTGCATATTCAGGAAAACCGCTCGTTGCCAAACCGCAAAAAGGTTCCTGGTCTGACGGTTTTATGTGGACAACATCAAAGACAGGCGAGCCATGGTTGGGCGTGGTCTCTGTGCTCAACGGCGCTGACATTTGGTGGCCTTGCAAAGATCACCCTTCGGATGAGGCTGATTCAATGGCCTTGCATATTAAAGCGCCCGAACCGCTAACCATTGCATCCAACGGCGTGCTGCGCGATTATGTCAGGCATGGAGGCTATCCGAGAAAGCACACTTTTCATTGGTTTATCGCCAATCCGATCAATAACTATGGCGTCACTATAAACATGGCGCAATATAGTGAGCTCAAAGACAACTATCGCAGTATTAACGGTGATATTATTCCGCTTACTTTTTGGGTTATGCCGGAAAATTACATGAAGGCAATGCGCCTCTTTCCACAATTTGGCGAACATTTGTTATTTCTTGAAAAAACCGTCGGACCATATCCTTTTCGGGGTGAAAAATATGGCGTCGCCCAAACAAGTTACAGCGGCATGGAACATCAAACGATTATTTCTTATGGTGGCAATTTTAAAAATAATGAGTTTGGTTTTGATGAACTGCACTTTCATGAACTGTCGCATGAATGGTTCGCCAATATGGTCACCGCGCCCGACTGGAACGACTGGTGGCTGCATGAGGGAATTGCGTCATACCTTGAAGCGCTTTATGCCGAACACCTGAACGGCGAGGCGGCTTATCACGATTATATGGCAAATTTTCGCCCGAGCATTCAAAACCAAATGCCGCTTGCGCCGCGACTTTCACAAAGCGCCCGCGACATATACAGCATCGATCTTTATAGCAAAGGGGCGTGGGCGCTGCACACGCTGCGCTATCTCATTGGCAAAGAGAAACTCATTCAAGCGCTGCGCAAGCTGGCTTACCCTGAACCGCAAAGCGAATATGCTTTGGATGGCAGCCAATGTCGCTTTGCCACAACCGATCAATTTCAAGTCATCGTCGAACAACTCTCTGGAATGGAGCTGGACTGGTTTTTCAATATCTATTTGAGACAATCCGGGCTGCCTAATCTGATTACCAAAACCGAAAAGAAAAAGCTCCACCTGAACTGGCTCACGCCTGAGAATATCCCCTTTCCAATGCCGGTTGAAGTTAGAATTGGCGCCACTGTGCATCGCGTTATGATGCCGAACGGAAAAGGGACAATTAGCATTCCGAACAACCTTACCCCGGCGGTCGACCCCGACAACTGGATTTTGCAGGATGAGCCGGATTTTATTGTAAAACAAAAGAACTAAGCCGCGCTTTCCAGACGGTTTTGGAAAAATGACAAAGAGCGCTTGAAAACAGCAAAAGGTTGATGAGAGAGAGAAGCTGCTCTCATCAACCTTTTTTTTAAATGCTGCAATTCAGCAATCAGCCGCTTTTGAAATCATATTTCACGATGTGAAATTCGTCAATTTGTATGGCTTTTATTTGGCGCCTAAAACGAGTAGGTGCTAAATTTAAAATCAACAACTTTGTTTGTACTATCAAATCCGACGTACCCTTCTTGAGGTATTATTCTACCGTTATATGTAACAGGTGTTTTGTGAAAATAAGTAAAAAGCAAGACTGCTTTTTCATCCACACCTAGGAGTGGCCTGGTTTCTCGGGACAGTATTGGTGATTTATAAGTGAATTTCCTCAAGCTGCCATCTTCAGGTTTGTTTGTTTTTTTTGCAGGTCGCCTTCAAAACTATTTCCGCATAGTCGCAGTTTATTGTTTCTTTTTTAAAATATTCCTCTTAGGCATTTGATCGAAATAAACTTGCCACCTTCCACTCCATCTGAACTCATAATTCAAGATTTTCCTGGTAATATTATTTTGACCTGAACCCTTAGTATAAGCCACCCCAAAAAACCACTAACCACACCGACCGATTCAGGCGCCGCGCTGCATGCGTGTTTTGCGGGAAGCCGGAAACATTGACCTGATTTGATACTTTTGCAGTTGTTTTATTGTTGCGTTTGGCAAACCTATGTCGCGCGCTCAGTTTTGCAAGATGAGCAACTAACAAAATCGGGAAGGGAGATGAGGCCTATGCGGTGAAGAGGAGGGCTGTTGCCTGATGGCTTTTTAATTTAACGCCTATGATAGGGAGTCAAAGTAAAAGGGACGCCAAAATGACGTAAAGCTTGGCCAGTAATTTACTTTTTTTCAGTTTCCAATACTTTTTAACTTAGGAGTAAAAAATGATGAAAACCAAAATGTTGACTTCAATGCTCGGTATGCTGTTCCTCATCTTCTTCAATGTTAGCGAAGCCGGAATCATAAAAGAGCTTTCTTTGAGCCAGTGTTGGTGCGCGAATCGGACACGATTATTATTGGCAGGGTCAAATCTATCGAAAGCCGCTGGAATAATGAACATACGATGATTTACACCTATATCGATATATTTACAATCGACTTCCTCAAAGGAAGGAGCAATGGCAGCGCGGTAACAATTAAACTTTTTGGCGGTACAGTAGACAGCATTGTAACCTTCATGACAGGCGCGCCGCGCTTTAGTCGCAATGAAGAAACTTTGCTGTTTTTACGAACGGTTCCTCAGGGACCACTCGCGAACTATCCAACAGTGACGGGTTGGGCGCAAGGTAAATTTGATATTCATACGACTCCGGGTACGAATTCAAAAACTGTGACACGTGATGTCTCAGGCATCGAACTCGTTGGCGGCAGACAAAATCAGTTTCTGGAAGAACCCATTTCACTCGAAGAGTTAACAGAAATGATTCAAAATGAATTAAATAAGTAATGATAAGAGAGGTGCGTTATGAAAACCATTAAGTCATTATTAATTGGTGCAACGCTGCTGCTCATGCCAGCATGTGAGCAGCATGGGACGAAATGGAGATCCTAAATTTTCTGTTAAGCTCTATGTGGCCAATTCCGGCGATGGCACGGTGTCAGTGATCGATGTTTCTGAGAACGAAGTCACGAAGACGATCCAGGTTGGCTCAAAACCGATAGCTATTGCAGTCTCTTCCGAATGGAAGAGCGTCTATGTTGCCAACTTCCTTTCGAAGAGCATTTCGGTGATCGATACGGATTCGGATGTGGTCAAAACCACGATAACTTTGCCGGGGAATCCGGTTCACCTTGTGGCTGGTTCTGACAGTATGGCTTATGTGATCGTTGATCGTGACACGACTAACTTCGGTGATGAATATATTGCTGGAATAAAACAATATGCGAATGTTTTTGTAGATTCTCTATATATTGGCAGCACATGTAACCAATTGAAGTATTTAGCTTACGCCCGGTCTGGTTTTTTGTATGGCGCCGGCTCAATTTATAACACTTGCTTCATTGGGGGCGGGGGCAATGATTCCCCACTAATTGTAAACACGAAAACTTATTAGCGAAAATGCAATTCCTGCAAGAATTGTCAAGTTATCTCCTAACGAGCAGCTTCTTTATTTCGTTGGAAAAGATATTTGGGGCGTTGAGGATCGGGTCTATACACTTGATACGGAAACAAGGAGGCTCATCCTCGATCATCAGGATATTGAGGTTAACAGAAGTTTGACAATGATAACTTTATCCCCGGATGGGAAAGAGGCCTATATTAGCGATGCCGTAACGAACTATATATCCGTACTTGACTTGAGCCAGCAGTTTACGATTAAAGATAGTCTCAAAGTCAATTCACACGTAACTGATATAGCCGTAACAGCCAGCGGTCAATTTATCTATACTTGTCACCCTTCTGAAAATAAAATTTCAGTAATCGACATCCAAAAATCACGAATTGAGAAAGAAATCACCGTGGGGGCATTCCCTAAAACTATAGCGCTGTTTCCACCGGCCTTTTGATGTGATTACGAAATTGAATCAGTAATGTCCGGTTAGGTTTTCGCATCGCTTTGATAAACGTCATGTTCTTTCGATAAACTGTTTTCAGTATTAGCGAATTCTAAATTTCTGGCCTCATTTTGGATTTTGATTCTTAATTCTCTGACCCTTTTAATACTTACCTTTTCTTTATGCTCTTCATGGCAGTAAATGGTCAGCAATAAGTAGGTGATTAAGCCTTGAGAGAATTTGTACCATCAGCCCATATTCGCTTCGGGCGATCAAATGGTAGACTTTTAAATGTCGTTTCCACCAGGCAAAGAAATTCTCAATTTCCCAGCGGAGTTTATAAATTGATGCAATTTGTTCAGCTGAGAGGTCAAACCGGTTTGTTGCAACCCAGTAGACTTTGCCATTGACGCGGTATCCAATCACACGTATGTTTTTTTTGGTCTGGTTGACCTTGGGAGTTCCAAGTTTTACGGTGGCATCATATAAAATAATCCCGTTGGGTTCAATATCGTGTTTTTGAATAATTGTTTTTTTAGTTTTCTCTAAGGTTCGGCACACGAAATTGATTTCTTGTTCTTGCCAGGCGTCAAAAAGTTCATGAGCTTGATAACCCCGATCGAGCACACCGGTCTGTCCGGGTCTGACAATTTCACTGACAAATGGCCGTTCAGCTTCTTTGCCATCAGTCAAATGAAGTTTTAAAGAAATTCCTCGGTTTAGGTCAAAACCGAGATGAATCTTTGCTTTTTTAGCGCCTTCACGGTACTCTGCCCAATGCATCGAAAGCACTGCATTGATTAAGGAACCATCAATAGCAATAAGGTTGCCAAGTTTAGAGTGTGCTTTCGGCAGTAGTTTTGTGGCCTGTTTCTGAAGTTGCTAAAAAACATAATGCAACTGCTCAAGCCCGCGGGTGTCAATGATCTCAAAGAAGCTGCTCTTCTGAATACCAGCTTCAGGAGCAATCATTTTTCGTGCAAACTCGTCTTCGTTGAGAACTTGAACAAGGTGGCGTGCAGATTTATGCTCTTCCAGATGAAAAAAAACCAACGCTTTCAATTGTTCTTCAAAATTCATTTGTAAAGGCCTGTCTCCTCTGGATTCAAGAAGTGGAACATGGAAGCGTATCTTCGCTAATGGATGCCATAATTTTTGAAATGATTGTGCGTTATACTTATTGGGGGCATAGTGAAAAAAGTGAGGCATAAGTTTCTCCGAAAAATATTTTTTCGAAGAAACCCAGCTAAAACTTTTCGTTAAACATCAATAAAAATAGATACTTATTTGCTTTTTTCATGTAGCAAGAACCTAACCGGACACTACTGAAATTGAATGGGGTTTCAACAGAAACCCATCACTCTATTACCAAAATATAAAGAGGTTTCTTATGAAGCACAGAAAAAAATCTGGTTCATGCTGATTGTTTTACTGTGTCCTTTGGTTCTGATGGGATACACACTTTATATTGAGCGTGCCGGTACCACTTCAAGAGGTGGAGTCCTATATAATAAGATTACACAACAGAACCCAATCACCAACTCCGACCCGGAAATCGAAACTGAATTGCGAGGTGAAAAATGGAGCCTTGTTTTTTGTGGGGACATCCGCCGTAGGTTGCAAAGTAGTTTGACTTGTTGGATTAAACAATTTTCATATTAAAGAATTACAATTTAAGCGGAGATGTGAAATGAAAAAATCAATATTTGTAAATACAGGCTGGACGTCCGGACTTACCAAACAAGTCAGCAAGCGCCACCTGCTTGCCGCAACCTTCCTGGTTATTTTTGCAGAGATAAACTTTGCACAACAATTGCCCGAAGCAAAGCCGTACACTTTAGTAAAAAAGGCTTCAACCGATCACCGCTCTCCAGGCGATAACAAATTGGAGGCGATGCAATTAGTGGGGTGGGGTAACTCTTATGGTTATGGCGGTTTCGTTGATGATAAATCTGTGCATTTCAACAATGAGGCCGGCCATTACTTTCTGTGTTTCAGGAATAGTGTGCAATATTTTAATGAGAGGGGCGACTTAATCAAAAATAGGCGCTACCCCGCTTCCGAGCAGCCACAGATCGTTTCAAAAAGTGGCAAATACATTGTTATCTCCAACCGCGAGACAAGAGAAACAAGAATGGAAATATTTGACGGCACAGTTGTTTGGCGTCGGGAAATTCCAAGATTAGTAATGGGTAATATAAAAACAAGGCCGGGAAAGATTACTGATGATGGCAACCTGATATTGGAAATCGGTTATTATCACCGAGATGATTCAGGCGGTGCAGCGCACAAAACGCTTTTCATCGATACGTCCGGCGCTGCTACTGAACTGGGAGGTGTGAGGGCTGACGAGCTTATGAGACCTGGCATGTCCCAGGGTGGCATTTCAGACTCCGGTAAGTATTATGTAAGCATCCATCGGGAGAGACTGGCCAAAGGCCTCACGCGAAAGCCGAAATGTCGTCGCTCTGTACGACCTGGAAACAGGAAAGGAAATGTGGAGCCATACCTCTGCAAGTTTTTTGGCTCCATATCCGTTTGTTAATAACGATGGACAAGTTATTGCCATCTGTGGTCGAAATAGCGGTGAGCGTGAAGCCTATATGTGTTTCTTTGATTCCTTTGGTCAAATTGTCCGCAGTTATCCAAGGGAAAGGTTGTTCTTTATGTCGCCGGACGGTAAAGTATTGCTTACGAGCAAAAATAAAGTGAGAACTTTTTTTGATGCTTCAACCGGTGAAAAGTTTGGACACTCAGAAAATTTTCTTCTTATTCGATCCTTTTCGGATAGTGGTGCAGTTGGCGTTAAGAATAATCAATTATATACAATCAGGCAAAACGGAGAACTTCTTTTTCACAATCAGGAGATCGAAGAAGGGTACCTTTTGGAGCTGGTCTCAAGGGATGGCAATTCTTTCCTCGCTGTGAATCGAAAAAAAAAGATGACTATGCTATACACGAAATCTGATTTTTAGGAGAATTTGCCATGAAAACAAAGATTGAAATTTATTATTTATCTGTATTTGCGTTACTATTTCCAGGTCTTGCGCCTAATTTAGGCGCCCAACAACAAACTTTAAGCGTCCAACAACAATTTTTTTTAGATCCTCCATTGGATAACCCGACGGTAAAGGGGACATATGGTGATTCTAGAGGGTTTAGGTTTCACGGTGGGATAGATATTCATGAACCGCCTGCCAATGGCGTGGCAGCTCCGGTTAAACCTGTAAAAAATTATATGTTTTTGCATCTGGCGAATTTAAAAATGTTATTGAGCGTCAAGTGAACGGTGAGTTGAGAAAAATCTATTCTGAAAAATTTATTTGTGTATTCGATAATAAAGGTAAATATGTTGGCTTGATCGATTCTCTTCCACAAGATTTAGTTTATGAGACAAGTATAGCCGGGACAGAGAATCAATATGCAATCAGTCCGCAACACCAGCTTCATTATCTGCATACAACAGGCAATACAGATAATTTAAGTAATTGTAAATCTTACGTAATTCGATGGCATTCGCTTTAGCGGTTGTGATTATTGAATTCTTTTAAAAATCATCTCACTTTATAGAGTAAAACAGCCCTGCAGCATGCGCCTTTGGCGCACATAACAATCTCCCGGCAATTTTGCTCTTTAAACTGGCAGCGTTCTATCTCTAAAACTTTTTCGCATTAGTCGCAGTTTTTTGTTTCTTTTTGTTGATATATTTCTGGGTGTAAGCCACCCACAAAATCACTAACCACCACCGGCCGATTCAAGCGCCGCGCTGCATGCGTGTTTTGCGGGAAGCCGGAAAGATTGACCTGATTTGATATTCATGCAGTTGTTTTATTGCCCTTGTCAAAACAGAAGAGGTCTCCGACGCGGAAATAGAAACTGAATTGCGAGGTGAAAAATGGCAAACTATTTTTTGTGGAATCATCCGCCATAAATCGTCTTTTTGTCAATTTTACATGCGATAGCAGCAACAGGTCTTTTGGCGAAGATTTATGAAGACATATTCTTCACCGACACGGTTTTTAAAAAAATACTAAGTTTTAAGCGAGTCATTTTACTGTACTGAGCTACTATTTTGGTGATGGAATATGTTTATAAGCAGTGCATCAAACACCCGCCATGGGAAGTAACTCTTGTAACGATTAAAATAAACTCTCTTACATGAATAAATTGGTCAGAAAGTTAATAGCATGGATAATCAAAAAATCTTGTGGGAAAGGTTAGCTTGGTGGAAGTTAGTTATACTTCTTTCAGTTGCCATTATATTAATGATGCATATTAATTGCCATATGGACGGTGATAGAAAGCTAACAGAGATAGAAATTAATCCGGATTTAATACATATCCCTCTGCCTGACACGGTAAAAATAAATCTATTTTTTGAATTGAAAACTAATAAAGGTTCATACTCTAAAGGTGAAACTGTCAAAATTTTCTTTAAAATTTTTTTGATGCCAATTGATGATGCTAATATCTATTATCAGTTTGAGTTTTCTATGAAAGAAAGGCTTGGTATTGATATTTATAATAATGACAACCGTTTAGTCTATCATTATCCAAAGACTTTTACTCCAAGTAGAGATTCTTTAATAGTGACTGGCGGTATGACAACCTATTTACAACATAATTGGCTGCAGGAGGACAATCAGCTTAATAAACAAATCGAATGCGGCGAGTACTCGATTCGAGTTGCTTTACTCGACGATAATAGTGATATACAGGAAATTAAGATAACTATTTTAAATGAATGAGCCTGTTGGGTTAATAGTTTTTTAAATAAATTACAGCATATCCCTTTAATATCTGCGTTGGGCAAATTCTTTAAAATGAACTTAATTAGCAGAGTCATGAATGAGGACGTGAGTATTTTAAATTTTACGATATAAAAAATTAAAATTCGAGGAGAGTTATCATGTTTTCTAAATCAAAAAAAATTTTTTTCTTCTCACGGTACTTCGGCGTAATTGTAATTTTATCAAATTTTTTAATTCTTGAAAAAATATTTGCGCAAGACTTTTATCCAGGTGTTTTTGAATTATCCGCATCAAAAACGTCTATAAGTTACGGAGAAACCGTATCTTTGACTTTTACTGTGAAAAGTGGTTGGGGTAGCAATACTAAGTTCTATGTTTCAATTCCCGTTAGCGACCGAGGCGCTTACGAGGTTATTGGGATAGAACATTGGAGTGGAATACTAAAACCAGGGGAATTAAAAACCTTGAGTTTTGAGAAATAGACCCCAAAAACCGGACAGGCTTTTAAGTGAAATCATTTGTTGTTGATTATGCAAGCTTTTTCCATTTCAGGCCAGCAAAAAATACTGAATCAGGCGTTTTTCGTTCAAGTCCCTGATGCCGCCTTTCTGAGTTA
>Ga0316192_10001561_pt1 | contig 16861 bp, 20 predicted proteins | sample MerIslwburrow_MG_FD_204931 | JGI IMG/M metagenome (GOLD analysis project Ga0316192, IMG submission 204931) | Coastal sediment microbial communities from Maine, United States - Merrow Island worm burrow | ecosystem: Environmental > Aquatic > Marine > Coastal > Sediment | place: USA: Maine...
CGCTTTGATTTGCACTGTGTTGATAGTACCGATCAGTTGGATGTAACCCCCTACTCCATGACCCAGGCGGGATTGATTCACCTGGAAAAGGGGCGTTTTGAAAAGAAAGATCAAACCCGTATCGATGACCAACGAAAATGGCAGCTGGGTTTTTCCAACAAAGACAAGCTGGCGATGCTGCGCCAAGATGAGAAAACCATTCAACTTCGAATCGAGATGTGTGGCAAGGATACGCGCCTTGCTCGCCAGGCTTTGAATGCCGCCCAGGATCGCACCCGGCTTTGGGAGAAGCTGGCTCAATATCAGTGGGACAAGATAGATGTGCCGCGCTGGCAAACTCAGGAGGCCCAAGCCCAATCAGCACTGGATGATCTGACCCGCTCCGGTAGCGATGTCGCGAAGGCACAACAAGCTTGGGATATAGCCAAAGAGCAGCTGAAAGAGATACAACGCAACAAAGATGAGACGCAAAAACGAGAAGGCGTCATTGAAAACAGACTCACCGAGTCGCAGACGCAATTGAGTCGAGCTGATCAGGCAGCAGCAGCTGGTTTGGAAGATGGTGTCCGTGAGGCTTTGGCCAAGCGAGTCTCAAAGTTGGATGAGTTCGATATTGACCATGCGGTGGCCGTGGAAGAGCATTGCCGACGCACGATTGATACGGAGCTTGCCAAGCTCACTGCAAAATACCAAACAACGCAAAACCGTGCCGTGGGCATTATGTCTGCCTTTCGCACCGAGTGGGAAGTGATCGCCAGTGATTGGGGTGCGGATCTTAGAAGCCTGTTTCAATATATCGAACACCTCACCAAACTCGATCAGGAAGGCTTGCCCGCCCTGGTCGAGCAATTTCGTGAGCGGCTGACAAAATGCGCCATGCAATCTCTGGCGGGGATTCGCTCCAGCATGGATTCGGAGCGTGAAGAGATTAACGACCGTATTGATACGATTAATCGCGTACTCAGGCGTACTGAATTTAAGCAAGGAAGTTTTCTTCGATTACGCACCAAAAAAGAGAGCTACCCCCATGTGGATGATTTTAACCGCCAGCTTACTCGTGTATTGGGTAATCAAAATGATGAGGAAGAGGCTCGGTTCCTGCAGCTGAAGTCCGTGATTGAGATCCTTGAAAAGGCGAGCAGCCCGACCACCGCGAATACATTAGAGAGTCAGCGTCTGCTTGATCCTCGTTACCAGCTCTCCTTCTATGCCGAAGAAGTTGATAGTCAAAATGGCGATATTCGTGATGTGTTGGACTCCTCCAGTGGTAAATCTGGCGGAGAAAAAGAGTCGTTTGCTGGCACGATTGTCGCGGCCAGCCTCGCCTACGTACTCACCCCAGATGGTGCAGATCACCCGGTTTACAGCACTGTGTTTCTGGACGAGGCATTTTCCAATACGGCAGAAGCGGTTAGCCGCCGCGTATTGAAAGTGTTTCGTGAGCTGAAAATCCATGTCAATTTGATTACCCCTTACAAAAATCTCAATCTTGCCCGTGAGTCCGCCCGTTCGCTTTTGATCGCTGAACGTAATAGTACGACGCACGAAAGCCATCTCTGTGAAGTGACGTGGGAAGAGATTGATCGTCAGATGCAGCAGCACCGTCAGGCAAAGCTGGATCGTGAAGCGCAAGACATGGGTGTAGAGCTGGATGTTGTTCCATGAAGTCGTTTGGATTGTTGCCTGAGGATGTCAGGCAAGTACTGAGAAAATCCGAGTGGGATCATTCCAAGCATTTAAGGCAACGACTGTTAGGTGAGCGTCCATTCCCGCTTTCAACCCATCTGCGTCCACCATCTGGCAAACAGGCCTTGGAAGATCTGGTGGGGTTTCACGCCTTTGTTGATGCATGGCAGGCCTGGCCTGAGCAAAGCCAGCTTGCATGGAAGGATGTTCAATATGCGCAATTGGGTGAAATAAGTGTGCCTTCACACTTTACCCTTGGATCAATTCAAGCGTTGATTGAATTTATCGGTGATGAGGCGGTTAAGCGCAGCCAGGCATGGCAGCACCTTATGAGCCCCATTCTGAATGTAAGCCAAAACCTTTACCCGACCCTGGTGAAACAATTAAAGAAGTTGGAGCAACTGAGCGAGCTTGATGTCCAGATGCTCGCCCAGCTCCTGCCTCAGTTATCTCGAGGAATGGGACAAGGTGGCTATTTACGTGCCTTGCCAGTGATGGGGGTGGATACAAAGTTTGTTGAGACGCATCAATCATTCATTGCTCAATTATTGGATGCAATGCATGGTGAGGCCATTACTCAACAGGGCGGTTTTCTGGCATGGCTGGATTGTAAGAGCGCTCCCGGTGACTGGCTGCTGATCCGCCCACTCTGTGAACAAGCTCGGCAATGCCTGGGGGGCGCCTCTATTTTACGGATGCCGACCGAGGTTCTTCTTTCAACATCGTTGCCAGGTAAGCGCATCCTGATCGTGGAAAACGACCAGTCCGGTTATGCCCTGCCGGAACTGCCCGATACGGTGGCCGTTATTGGCGGTGGTCGGAATCTGGCGTGGATGGCCGCATCGTGGCTGAGCCAAAAGAAAATTGCTTACTGGGGAGACCTTGATTCTTGGGGGTTTGTATTGTTATCGGAAGCACGACAACGTCAACCTCATGTAGAAAGTTTGCTTATGGATCGGGACACGCTTCTGAGGCATCGTGAGCGTATGGTGAATGAGCCAGATCCTTATCCAGGCTTGCCGGAGTGCTTAACTGAATCTGAAAGTTTGTTGTATCAGGAAATCCGGAATGGGATGCATGGTAATACCCGGTTGGAGCAGGAAAGGCTTTCAGCGGATCATATAGTTAACCGGCTGATGTCTTGGGAGTGACAAAGGTTTAGGCCTGACTCCGAGTTCGAGATAATACTGCTTTGCATATCTGATATATGCCAAAAGATCACTTAATAAACTTTATTATGGTTTGTGTTTCGGATTCGGTCATAGTGTTGTGAGTTGTTATTGCTTGTCCAGGTTTTTAGTTTGCTCGACAAAGTGGTCGAAATCACTCTTTTCCTGATCCAGTTCTTCACTGCGACGCTCTTCGAACTTCTCGTATTGTTCTAGCGCCAGTTGTTACGCGACTGCTTTGGATATTTTGCCCGCGTTATCCAGTACATCCCGTTCGTTGAATTCAAGGAAGGCATCGAGGCGGTCTGCCCATTCCTGCATGGACATATCTTTGCGGCGCTTGGCCTGGTCTTCGGCAAAGTCGAGGTACATGGTGACGATGCGGTTGAGGTTGCCGAGTTCTTCCTCGTTGAGGTAGTTCTTGGCGACGGTGACATCTCCTTTGCGTACCCGCTGACCTTTCCATGACTGTAGCCCCATGTTGGGCTGCTCAGCATGGGCGCGTACTTTAATCAGCTCGGCGGCAGTATGGCCGTGGATGGCCCAATGCAGCTTGTTTTGCACGGTGGCGAAAAAGGTCTTGCTGACTGGTGCATTTGGGTTGTAGTCCGCTGCTGTGGCATAGATGTCGGTGATCTTTTGGTAGAAGCGGCGCTCCGAGGCTCGGATGTCGCGGATACGTTCGAGCAGCTCGTCAAAGTAGTCTGCGCCTATGTTGCGTCCCTCTTTGAGGCGCTGGTCGTCCATGACAAAACCTTTGACGAGGTACTCCTTCAGAGTGCTGGTCGCCCATTGGCGGAATTGAGTGCCTCGGCTGGAGCGTATCCGATAACCGACTGCAATAATGGCATCCAGGTTGTAGTGATCCACCAGTCTTTCCACGTCCCGTGTGCCTTCCAGCTGAACTATCCGGAATTTCCGGATAGTTGCCTCTGGGATGAGCTCCCCTTCTTCATAGACGTTTTGCAGGTGCTCGTTGATGGTTTTGACCGAGCGCTCAAATAGGTCAGCCATCTGGCGTTGATTGAGCCAGAGGTTTTCATCCTGTAGGCGTACATCCAGATGAATCTGGCCGTCTTCGGTGTTGTAGAGGGCGACGCCTGTATCAGGGGTGTTGGTCATGATTTAGTTTCCGGGTTAATCACGGTATTCAAATAATTCGCCGACCTGGCATCCCAGGTATTGGCACAGGGTATTCATAGCCTCTAGCTCTATGCGCACGGCGGTTTCGTGATAGAGGCGAGTGATGGTGCCGCGGTTGATGCCGGTGTCGCGGGCGACATCTGAAATCTTGAGTTTTCTTTCCCCCATCAGCCGGGAGAGGTGGCATTTGACCATGTGGGGTTCCAGTTTCTCAGAAATGCTCTGTAGTAGATTATTTTGTGGTTAATTATGTATTAATTGCGCTTCTAGGCCTAATTTATCAGGGCTGAGTGGTGATGTCACAAAGTTTGTGCGCAGCATTACGGGGTTTCTTCTTGTACAGCTGATACGTTGTATTGCTTTAGCTATGAAATTAACCCCACAAGTCAAAGTTCGTCGTCGCCAGATAGGCCTTCAGCAGCAGGTGTCTGCGGGTGGGCATGAAGTAACAGCAGTATCAACGTATCGAGACCTGAGGAGGAGCTGGTGTTGGTGCCCAAAGATAAGCTCAGGTGGTAAAGGCGCTGCTGGCTGAACTGGCCGAGACCAGGACAAAGGTTGATGAAGACCCGTGGTAGAATGATTTGAGGATGAGGCTATGTGTTCAGGCAATAAAAAGGCCTGCTAGCAGACCTTTTTATTTTGGGTTTAATTAAGGATTATCTTTCTATCCAGCTGCTCAGTGCTTGTTTGCTTGAATCGCTTGGACTTTCTTTAAAACGCAGCAGGATCTTGGCCATTTCGCGTTCGGTTTCAGAGGCGGCCGGGCTGAGCCAGATTTTCATTACACTGGGTTTATCGTTTGGGCGAATCTTGGTGTCCATATTTTTGATGGTGCTGGCCAGCAGGCGTTCGTTGTCGGTTGATGCGCTATCTTTGGCGATGTCATCCAGAGTCATTTGGGCATCCTGGTCAGGTTTAACTTGAAGCTCAAGCATGATCTCGGCCATTTGCTCGATAGCTAAGCTGGTGTCGGCGGCCTGGGTGGTGGTTTGCATGGCCATGCCGGTAGAAAATAGAATTGCTAAAGAAAGTGATTTGATTTTCATAGGTGCTCCCCCTTAGATATGACGCTTAAGTCAGATTTGTACGTTAACTCTAAACCAAAGCTTAAGTCAAAAGTTGATGCTTTTATTAGGGAATAATTGCCGGGGGATGGTGGAGGAAAAGCACACGACCCCGCCCTCTCTCGCCGTTGACGGGGCCTGTGCCACACTCCGCGCGTCTCTCTCATTTCTCTTACGCGCTTTACTCGCATGTCTGGCCTTCCACGTTACGCCAGATCACCACTCGCGTGACCAACTTTAGCAAGGATTTCGCTGCTGTTGCAATTGGGGATTGTTGAGCTGTCGTCATGTTTTCGCCTGGAATGAGCTAGAATAGCTGGCCTTGAAGGTGGTGGGCATTCAGCCCTTAGTCGTTTCCACTTTTTTCAATTTTGTATAAGACTATGAATTCACACAGTAAATGGCCAGCATGGCGGCTTAAACTCAAGGCCTTTGTCGAGGCTGCGCCAATCCAGAAACTCATTATCACGCTGATTTTGATCAACGCGGCTATTTTGGGGCTACAGACTGATGCCCGCATCGTCGCCGAATGGGGTGGTTTGCTGCATAGCGCCGATGTCATCATTCTCTCGGTTTTTGTGGTCGAGATTACACTGCGTCTGGCGGTGCACCGGCTTAGCTTTTTCCGTGACCCCTGGAGCGTATTTGATTTTCTGGTCGTTGCCATTGCCCTGGTGCCGGCTTCTGGCCCGTTTGAAGTGCTGCGTGCACTGCGTGTGCTGCGGGTATTGCGCTTGCTTACCATGGTGCCGTCGATGCGGCGGGTGGTGGCGGGCATGCTTAAGGCTGTTCCTGGCCTGGGTTCTGTCGGTGCCATCATGAGCATTATTTTTTATGTTGCGGCGGTAATGGCCACCAATCTGTTTGGCGCGGACTTCCCCGAGTGGTTTGGCAGCCTGGGGGCCAGTGCCTATACCCTGTTTCAGGTGATGACGCTGGAGTCGTGGTCGATGGGCATTGTCCGTCCGGTGATGGAGGTCTACCCTCACGCCTGGCTGTTTTTCCTGCCTTTTATCCTGATCGCCACCTTTACCATGTTGAACCTGTTGATGGCGGTGATCGTCAACGCGGTGCAGGATGTGCAGCAGGCCGAGCTGGAACATGCCCAGCTCAGCATCAGCGCCAAGGTTGATGCCGAGACTGAAACACTACAGCATGAGCTGTTTAAGTTGCGCAGTGAAATTAGTGAAATCAAGGAGTTAATCAAACAGCGGCTCTGATCTGGCTTATGGGCTATGAAGTCATGCAAAAAGTGGGGTAAGATAAATCAAAATAATAAGCCGCAAGACAAAACCAAAAACAACGGCAGACATCATTTACTACAAAAATAGAGAAGAGACATGCTCAATAATTTTAGAATTATTAGCCTGATTGAGGGGCTTTCATTCCTGGTGTTATTGTTTGTTGCTATGCCGCTCAAGTATCAGTGGGGCTACCCCGAGGCGGTATCTATGGTTGGTATGACCCATGGCGTGCTATTTATCGCCTACGTCATTCTGGCTGGCGTGGTTGGGCAGCGTCAGGGCTGGTCTGATAAATTCATGTTTGTCGTCGTCCTGGCCGGTATGTTGCCATTTGGCTGCTTTGTGTTGGAGCAAAGGCTCAAAAAAGACGCGCTTCAGCCTGCCCTGCAAAACACGTAACGTATTGAAATTTAAGTCAATGATAATGGCCTGCTTGATGCGGGCCGGAGCTTGCCTGCCATAACTCCACACAGAGGCTATACTTAAGTAAAGAGCTTGGTATTTTGCTCGTGTAAGGAGCCTGTTATGGATATTTCCCAAATCGCACAAACGCGTGCACACGGAAGAGCACAGGCGCACACCCCGGAAAAACTACTCGAACACACCAGGGCGGAGCCCTATCAGAGTGATGCGGTGAAGAACCTGCCGGTGGTCAGTATCGGTTTCAAGGAAAGGCCCCTGGCGCTGCTGCTGAGCAGTATTCTCGACAAGATTAACGAATTTATCGCGGCTGATCTGGACGAAGAGACAGTTCAGAAGGCGTATGACTCAGGTCTGGATGTCAGCCCTGAGGCCACCGCCGAGCGCATCGTCAGTCTCTCTACCGGTTTTTTTGAGGCCTTCAAAAAACAGCATGCTGGTGAGGATGAAAGCGAGGTGCGACAAAAGTTTATGGACACCATCGGTAAAGGTATTGAGCGAGGCTTTGCCGAGGCACGCGAAATCCTTGATGGGCTTGGTGTGCTTGAAGGTGATATTGCCAACAGTATCGATCAGACCCACAGCCTGATTCAGGATGGTCTGGCCAATTTTAGAAGCCAGTTTGAATAATCATAAGAACAGGCCCTACTCCAATCATTGCTGTGTGATCAAAATGTGGCACTGGATTGGCCTAAGTGGCTAGCAGTGCCGCGCCACCGCCGACGGCCATTAATATCCCCAAAACTAAAATCATCCAGTCACCCTGAGCGCCAGGTTCCAGAGTGGATTGCTCGGCTTGTTGTGGATTGTAGAAAACCTGCACCTTTGCTGCCACGGGATATTTTTTGAGATAGGCTTGAGTGAATTCTGGCAGCGGCTGGGTGCCGCTGGGGAATACAAAGTTGCTGCTCAAGGCCTGGCCATCGACCTCATAGCAATAGACGATGTGGGGTAGCAGATCATCATGTTCCGAACTAGGCTCCGACTCTTCAATAACCCCCTCCACACACGGCCAATTCTTGATCTTTTGCGAGCTTCTTAAGATCAGCCAGCCCCAAATGGTAATGGCAATGCCGCCAAGGCAGGTCAGGCTGAGGATGATGAAATAGGGGTTCAAGATTATTCCTTTAGTAGTAATTATTGCAGCGACAGAATAAGTAGTAGAATCGCTGCCATTATAGGGTAGATGCCAAGGAGTGCAGCATGAACATTGAAAAAGATAAAGTGGTTACGGTGCATTACCGTGTCAGCGAGCCGCAGGGTGAAACGATCGAAGACTCACATGATGAAGAGCCGCTGGTCTATCTGCATGGCTACGGCGCGATGGTCAAATCACTGGAAGAGGCAATGTTAGGCAAGGTTGTGGGTGACAAGATATCGCTAGCGGTTGAAAATGCCTATGGTGAACGTGAGGAAGGCCAGGTGCAGCGTGTCTCTATCAATCACATTGTCCGTGAAGGCAAGTCTAAGCCGAAACTGAAACCGGGCATGATGGTCTATCTCAATACCAAGCAGGGTTCACGCCCGGTCACGGTGGTAAAAATGGGGCTGAAATCTGTTGATGTCGACACCAATCACCCTTATGCCGGCAAGACTCTGCAGTTTGATGTTGAGGTGCTCAAGGTGCGCGATGCCACGCCTGATGAAATCAGCCATGGTCATGTCCACGGTGATGGCGGTGTGCACCACTAATGCCAATCAAAAAGGGAGTTTAATTCCATGTATATCGCCATGAACAGATTTAAGATAAAGCCTGGCAGTGAGCAGGCGTTTATCGATATCTGGAAAAATCGTGACACCTATCTCGACAGCGTGCCGGGTTTCAAAGAATTCCATTTATTGCAGGGCTCAAGCAATGATGAATTTACCTTGTTTGCCTCTCATTCCATTTGGGATTCAAAACAGGCCTTTATTGGCTGGACCGAGTCCGAGCAGTTTCGCAAGGCCCATGCTGGTGCTGGCGGTAAGAGCAAAGATATTTATCTTGGACCACCGCAGTTCGAGGGTTTTGAGTCGGTTGTGTAATCATCGTTATGCGTAACAAAAAACCTGAAATCATTCTGGCCGATAAACAGTTGCAAAAAAGTTGTCTGATCCTGGCTGCTTTATACGTGCTGTTATTGTTGTGGTTGGAGCCGTTGATCGATTTTTTGCTGATGCAGATGCCGCTGGATAGATCCCATGAAGCCATCGTCGCGCTGAACCAGAAAAAGGCCTACGTCAGCTCAATTGCCTTTGGCGTGATGCGCAGCCTGCCTATCCTGTTGTTTGTCTGGCTGGGCCTGCAGATTATGGGAACGATGCGTCTGCCGCCCAAGGGCATGCGTCTGCCGATTACGGTAATGCTAATCGAAGGGCAGAAGGCGCGTCTGATCGGCATGGTGATGATGGCGGTAGGTTTGTTGCTGTTGCTACGTGAACTGTCGATGCTGGTGAGTGCACAGCCAGTTCTTTAAAGGTTTGCTCTAGTTCTTTTGTTTGGCCAGAAATCTGTCGAGCTGATTGGCAAAGTTCATTCGATCTTTTTGATTCAGCGTGGCAGGGCCACCGGTATGCACGCCGCTACCGCGCATTGTCTCCATGAAGTCACGCATTGCCAGCCGTTGGCGAATGTTTTCGTGGCTATAAAATTCACCGCGAGGATTGAGGGCGTGGCCGCCCTTCTCGATGACTTCGGCTGCCAGTGGGATGTCGGCGGTGATAACCAGATCCCCGGCGTTTACCTGTTGCACAATATAGTCGTCGGCAACATCAAATCCAGCTGAAACCTGAATGCTTTTGATAAATCGTGATGCTGGGGTTTGCAGTGGCTGATTGGCAACCAGGGTCAGTGGTAATTCAACCCGTTCGGCGGCGCGATAGAGGATGTCCTTGATCACAATGGGACAGGCATCGGCGTCAACCCAGATGTGCATGGTATGCCCTGTGAAGAAAAAGTTGGCGGAGCGGACGGGACTCGAACCCGCGACCCCCGGCGTGACAGGCCGGTATTCTAACCAACTGAACTACCGCTCCGGAAAGAGAGCGCATGGTGCCTCAACGAGGTTAAAAGATCAAGTCCTTGTGTGTTTAAAACAGCGTGAAGATCAAATAATTAGCTGTTACCAGGATGATTAACGCCAGCAGGATCAGCAGCAGACGTTTGAGCCGGGAATTTCCCTCAACAGCCTGACTGGTGGCCTCTCTGGAAATTGTCGGGTCAAGATCTTCTGCGACGACTATTTTTTTCAGATCCATCAAGGTCAGGTTTTGGCATTTTTGTACTAGCTGATCCAGCGAGGTTGTTACGGTGAGTGTATCGTTCTCCTGCCAGGCGGTGGCGGTTTGCTGGCCCTGTTTGAGTATCTGTTTTACAAAGGGATACTTTTTGCCTAAGCGCCGAGTGGTATCAATAAGGTGGGTGGTGCCTCTATCATCCAGACCAAGCTGATCGGCAAGCGTTAGTTGCAGTTCCTCATCGTTGCTGGCGAATGTTTTTGCCGCGCCAATCAGAAAGGCGCAGACAACCGTGGCACTGGTGGAGCTGCCTTTCAAGCCTTGTTTGGGGAATTGAGCCTGCGGGGATTGACTGAACTGGTAAAGTTTCTGTTCAGTCACAACCAGGCAGGCATCTTGTTTTACTGTGCTGTTCTGCTGTTTATCCATAGGCAAGTTATAATGCACCTTCCAATAGCCTCTGATCAAGTCGTGGGCTACTTATTAAATCGATTTGATTATCGCTGTTCAGACAGAGGCAGTTTTTCTTGAGGCATTGTCATCTACTCCCCAACTGGAATCCGCAGTTTGCATTGGCGTCGCCCATGTATGCACCTCTGCGCCACCTGGCCGAGAATTTTTGTGGGTTTGAGCAGTGGCCTAACCTGCATGATTACCAGCAATTTCTGAATGCCTGGCCCAACACCATTAAGACTCTGGCGGGCAAGCCGCTAAAGATTGTTGCCCAGGATGGCAAGCCCGGTTGTTTTGAAGAGCACTATGCACCGCGCATATTTAATACCGGCGAACTACAGACCCGGACGGAAAACTGGCATGACTTCTTTCAGTATCTAACCTGGTTTATGTTTCCGCAGACCAAGGCTGAGATTAATGCCATTCATCTACCCTTTGCCCAGCAGCGCATAGAAGTGACGCAGCAGCATGGTAGCCGTAGCCCGGTGGAAAACATGTTGTCCCTGTTTGATGAAGGTGGCGCAGTGATTGTCTCTTCAGATGTGTCGTTGCTGGAATTGATTCGTGAATTCAAATGGAAAGAATTGTTCTGGCAACGCCGCGATGAGCTGAATCAAAAGCTTGCTTGCATCACCTTTGGTCATGCCATGTATGAAAAGGGGCAGGCACCTTATCTTGGCATGACGGCCAATTGTATTTTGATTGAGGCGGGGCCGGATTTTTTCAGACAAGAAAACAGCCAGCAGTTGCAATGGCTGGATCAGAAGCTGGCGGCAGTGTTTAAGGCGGGTGATGTGCTGAACAAACCAAAAGACCTGCAACCCTTTCCTATTCTCGGTATGCCGGGCTGGGATAGTGATAATGGTGTTGAGGCCTATTACGACAACGTCGATTATTTTCGTGCCGGTAGAAAAGGCAATCACCAGGCCGTGCTGATTGAATGCCAATGACATTTGAGTTTGAACCGATTGGTGTGCTGCATTCCTGTTTTAAGCAGCGCTTTGGGATTCCATCGCAGTCACGCCTGGCGACAACGGCGCGTGGCTGGATAGAATTTTATCCGCCCTATGACAGAGAAGAAGCCTTTGCCGGGCTGCAAGGTTTCTCCCATGTTTGGTTGATATTCCAGTTTCATCAAAGTCTGGACAATGAGTTGAACTTTACCGTGCAGCCACCGCAAAAAGATGGCGCCAAGTTTGGGCTGTGGGCAACACGGGCACCGAATCGCCCCAACCAGATTGGTCAGTCGTTGGTGGAGTTGGAGCGGATTGAAAATAATAAGGCTAAGGTCAAACTGCATCTAAAAGGCATCGATCTGGTTGAAGGTACGCCGATCATCGATATCAAACCCTACCTGCCCTATGTCGATGCCATCCCTGATGCGCGTGGCGGTTTTGCCCATCAGGCGCCGCAGCCAAGATTGCAGGTCAGTTTTTCTGCTCAGGCCGAGCAGCAATTAAGTGCGATTGAAAACAGTTATCCCGATCTGCGGCAGTTGATTGTTGAGGTGCTGCAATATGATCCGCGGCCAATCTATTATCGGAAAAGTTCTGATAAAAAAATATTTGCTATGCAGCTATATGATCTGACGCTGCGATTTGAAATCCTGGACGAAGAGAATGTCAGTGTCCTCGAGCTGGTGTCTGGCGCAGCGGATCAAACAGATACTCAAGGCCGTTAACCTTGATCTCATGGACAATGCGTAGCAGATAACCAAGCTCACCCTTGGGAAAACCCTTGTTGGCAAACCAGATAACATAAGGCTCGGGCAGATCGATCAACAAGTGATTGGCATATTTGCCAAAGGGCATGCGATAAGCTGCCAGCTTCAGCATCAGTTTAGGGTCACCAAAAGGTAGGTCTGTATTGTCTGTATCCATGTCGCTACTTTACTGTGAAGTGAAATCTTTTTCGAGTTGTTCATGCCTCAAACCGGATATAAAATATTTTCAGACACTTGAGCAGCAGGTGCAAGAATATGTCTGGTTGTGGCGGCCGCAGCCATAATTGTCGCAGACACTGTTGCCGCTGAGTTTTGTCAGCAACAGCTGACACCGCGTAATATTCTGTTATCCGCCCGTTTGCGGTCATTTTAGGAGGATCGAACAATGAACCCGGAACAAACACCTTATGTGCTGCTTGGTGGTGAAACAGCAGTGCGGAAACTGGTGGATCGGTTTTATGAATTGATGGACAGCCTGCCGCAGGCACAGCAGATCCGTGCCATGCATCCGCATGATCTGTCTGGTTCGGCCGACAAGTTATTTATGTTCTTGTCCGGTTGGCTGGGTGGACCACAACTCTATATGGAAGAGTATGGTCATCCGCGTCTGCGCATGCGGCATATGCATGTGCCTGTTGATGAGGTCGCCCGTGATGCCTGGATGTTGTGTATGAAAAAGGCCCTGGAAGAAATGAATATTGAAGATGAAATGTTAAAAAAACAGTTATTGCATTCTCTATTTAAAACCGCCGATTTTATGCGTAATCAAGGCGACTGATCGGCGTCTGTTTTTCGCTGGCTCTCTTTAGCCAGTCTTTGTTTGACCACCGTTATCAGCCTGGCCTGAGAGGGCTGCCATGGCCGGCGTAAATTATCTATGATCGTCGCCTGTTCAATGTAATAGCTGGCCTGATTGAACATGGTGACAAAAATATGCAACTGTGCCAGTTCTGATTCATTGCCCCAGATCGAACTATAGTGTCATGTGGTTGCAGTGTTCAAAATACATCTCTAATGGCAATGCCTATGATTCAAGTAGGTGTGCGCCAAAAAACCAGAGTATGGCGAAGCTTAGAAAAACCTGTTTGTGTCTGAATACAGTTGCGGACAAAAGTGCAGCGCTAGCAGTATGGCAAACACGGTGCTGATGGGATTAAAAAGGCTTGTCGATAATTGAAAATGGTCATGCTGTATGGCGGGGGTGTTGATTGGCATGATCAGGGTGGGCAGATAATCGAGCAGCAGTCATTCATATAAACCAAAATCACGGTTAGCATAATGAGCTTCATAATTTGCAATCACCATTAAAAAGTAAACGCCGATTATCAATAACGGAATTCCCAGAATCGGGTGGCCCAGTATTTCCAGTGGCTGAGACGGGACACTGCGTTGAGCAGTGTGACGAGGATGCCGCTATCTGTAATGCACATAATCAATGCATTCATCCCATTTGCTGCGCCATGACAGTGCCTGTGGCGTGGTCTTGTTTATTTCAGATCCCGATTTAAGTAATCAACTATTTGTTTTTCATTGTTTAATTGTGATTGGCACGGTGTGTGCACTTTCCTCTACAGCATAACAATTTGTTGTTAGCTGAATCGTGACATTGCTGCAATCAAGTGCAGTTGTTTTTGTTTGATTATTAGGGAGATTGTTTTGATGAAACTAAGTAAAAAGATTGTTCCGGTAGCGATTGCTTCGGCGATGAGTGTTTCAGCGCTGCTGGTTGCCACGCCTGCTGTTGCTGAGGTGTCTGCCAATGTCGCTGTCAGTAATATGTATCTCTGGCGTGGTGTGAATCTGGCGCAGAATGGTGGTACAGTCAGTGGCGGTCTGGATTATGCGCATGCAAGTGGCGCCTATGCCGGTATGTGGACTTCAAGTGAAAGCGGCGGTCATGAAACAGATCTCTATCTTGGTTTCAGCGGTGAAGCCAGTGGTGTTGGATATGATATTGGTTACATCGAATATCTCTATCCTGAGGATGGCACTGCACCGAAAAATGGACTTAGTGATACAGATGTTTCCGAGCTTTATCTGAGTGGTTCTTATGGTCCTGTCACTGTGGGCGCTAACTTTGTCACCGATAGCGATTATGATGACGATGCCTACTACACTATTTCAGGTGAGTTTGGTGCGGTGACTGCCACCTTCGGTATCTGGGATATTGATGACCCGAAAAGTGCCAACGCTACACCATCCTTTGGTGGTGCTGAATATTCGCATCTTACTTTGGACTATGCCGCTACTGATGAACTGACATTTTCAGTCAGTGTTGCCTCGCCTGATGTGACTGATGCGGTTGAAGAAGATCCTTTGTTTGTGGTCACTTACGCCAAGAGTTTCGATCTTTAATCATCAACACATGAAAGAGTAGTCAAAATAACCGCCCAATCTGTCACGGATGACAGGTTGGGTATTGATTATTTTTTAAGATGAACAGCTGACCGCGATTTGTCCGGCCCATTTGGGTGGCTGTGCGGCGTAGTGTTCAAATTCGGGCCATTCATCGAATGGTCTTTGCATGACCTGCATCAGTTTTTCTATCTCGCTGTAATCTTTTTGCTGTTCGGCTTTTTCTATTGCTGTCTGCAACAAATAATTGCGCAGCACATATTTAGGATTAGTTCGTCGCATTTGATCCTGGCGTTCGGCATCAGGTTTGCCCTGTGCTATCAATAAGGTTCGATAGTTTTTCAGCCAGCCATCAAAACCATCACGGTCTACAAACATATCGCGAAGTTCGGCGTCTAATTCCTGGCTGTTGCTTTTTATATCGCTTAGACGACGAAACAGGCGGGTGAAGTCGGTCTGGCTCTGCTGCATCTGTTGCAACAATGAATTGAGCAGTTCGGTTACTTCGGTGCTGCTGGTTTCAAAGCCAAGTTTGTTGGCCATTAAGCCTTGGTAGTGGTGGCGATAACGGCCGCTGTATTTGCTTAGCTCGGCCTTGATTGCCTCTTCGTTGATAAATGGTGTCAATGTTTGGGCCAGGCAGGCCAGGTTCCACAGGCCAATCTCCGGTTGTTGGTCATAGGCATAACGGCCGCTGTGATCAGAGTGATTGCAGATGTGTTGTGGGTTATAGCCGTCGAGAAAACCGAACGGGCCGTAGTCAAGGGTCAGGCCGAGGATGGACATGTTGTCGGTATTCATCACTCCATGACAAAAGCCAACGCTTTGCCACTGGGCGATCAGCTTGGCGGTGCGTTCGATCACGCTGCTTAGCAAAGCCAGGTAAAGATTGTCGCTATCTGATAGCTCAGGGTAGTGATGTTTGATGACATAGTCGAGCAGCTGCTTTAGGGGCTGATGCTTGTCGCGGTAATAAAAATATTCCAGCGAACCAAAGCGCACATGGCTGGGGGCCAGGCGGGTGAGGATGGCGCTGGTTTCAATCTGCTCGCGGTAGACCTTGTCGTCGCAGCCAGTGATGCACAGCGCCCGGGTGGTGGCGATGCCGAGCCCAAACATGGCCTCGCTGCCAAGGTATTCGCGGATGGTGGAACGCAACACGGCGCGGCCATCGCCCATGCGTGAAAACGGCGTCATGCCGCTGCCTTTGAGTTGGATCTCCCATCTGTCACCCCTGTCATTGGTGGTCTCGCCAAGCATGATGGCGCGGCCATCCCCCAGTGATGGTACGAATTGGCCAAACTGATGCCCGGCATAACGCATGGCGATATGGGCGGCGTTGTCGAGTGGCTGGTTGCCACTGAAGATGGCGTTGAACTCGGCTGTTTGATGGCAGTCCGGTGCTAGCCCCAGCAACTCGGCCGCCGCCGGGTTGAAGTGGATCAGTCGGCTGGCATTGAGGGTTGGGCTTGGCTCAACCCTGGCATAAAACTCTTGCGGCAGGCTGGCAAACGAGTTGCTAAGTGGTAGTGATTTCAGTGTGTATTTCATTAAATAACCTAGTATTTTACTCAATTATTCTAGACGTTTCTCTGCCCCCTGCCAAGAGACAAGCAGATATAATGCGTCCACAAATCTGATCAGCAGGAGTGGTTATGCCGAAGGCAAATGAATTGAAGCGGGGAATGGTGGTGGAAATTGATGGCAAACCCTTTGCCGTCAAACAGATAGAGGTGCGCAGTCCCTCGTCGCGCGGTGCTAACACCCTATATAAAGTGCGCTTCAATAATCTCAAGACCGGTCAGAAGCTGGATGAGACCTTCAAGGGTGAGGACTTCATCAAAGAGGCCGATTGCATCAAGGTGCCGGTGCAGTTTTCCTATATTGATGGTGAAAACTATGTCTTCATGAATAGCGAAGACTATAGTCAGTACAGCCTGCATCATGATGAGCTGGACGAGCAGTTGGGTTATATCAGCGAAGGCCTGGAAGGCATGACTGCCCTGATCATGGATGATGCGATCCTGGGCATTGAGCTGCCGGTTACGGTTACTATGCAGGTTGTTGAGACGGCCCCGGGCATTAAGGGCGCCAGCGCCAGCAGTCGCACCAAGACCGCCAAGCTGAGTAGCGGCCTGGAAATTCAGGTGCCCGAGTATCTGGAGACGGGCGAGATGGTTAAGGTCAACACCAGCACCGGCAAGTTTATGTCGCGGGCTTAGTGCCACCCTGCTTACTGAGCACGTTAATATGGCTGAGGGGGGGGTACTGACTGGTGTATGATCCCCCTACTTCCTGCTACCACGCTGCCGAGATAAACATGACCAATAAAACTAACACCGCACTCTCTACCGACGATCTGGTTGAGCTGGATGATTTTCTACT
>Ga0316192_10001564_pt1 | contig 16854 bp, 14 predicted proteins | sample MerIslwburrow_MG_FD_204931 | JGI IMG/M metagenome (GOLD analysis project Ga0316192, IMG submission 204931) | Coastal sediment microbial communities from Maine, United States - Merrow Island worm burrow | ecosystem: Environmental > Aquatic > Marine > Coastal > Sediment | place: USA: Maine...
TCTATCCAGCTGAGCTACAGGCGCACACAACCTGATTGCATATCATAGGTTCAGTGTGCTGTCCATATATAAATTGTTGCCGGATCCGGCTTTTAATCTCATTTTGCCGGTCCCGGTTTCACAACATAATTTATGAAAGCGAAATTTTTCCATTCAATCGGGCTGTGTTTATGAAGAAAAAAACCGCCATAAAAAAGAAAGCGACAAAAAAGCCGGTTGTGAAAAAAGCGGCGGCTTCAACCAAGAGCAAGCGCTCATCGACGGGGGGGTCTGCCGATAAAGCTCTGGTAAAGTTTGATCCGCTTCAACGTTACTTAACAGAAATCAGCGCTTACAAACTGCTGACCAGGGAGCAGGAAAAAGAGCTGGGCATTCAAGTCAGAGAACATGGCGATAAAAAAGCTGCTTATCGGCTGGTCACCTCCAACCTGAGGCTTGTCGTAAAAATTGCCCTGGAATTTCAGCGGGTTTGGATGCAAAACCTGCTGGATCTAATTCAGGAGGGCAATATCGGGCTGATGCAGGCCGTCAAAAAATTTGATCCCTACAAAAATGTCAAGTTTTCCTACTATGCCTCCTTTTGGATAAAAGCATATATATTAAAATTTATTATGGACAACTGGCGCCTGGTTAAAATCGGAACGACCCAGGGGCAGCGCAAATTATTTTTCAAACTGAAAAAGGAAAAACAGAAATTAATTGATTTGGGTTTTGAACCGAGGCCCAAACTCCTTTCGGAAAGACTGGGTGTTTCTGAAAGAGAAATCGTCGATATGGACCAGCGCCTTGATGGCTGGGATGTTTCCCTGGATGCTCCGTTAAAGGAAGATTCAGATACGGAACGAATCGAATTTTTAAGCACCGCGACTGAATCCATTGAAGACCAGGTCTCCAAAAAAGAGATCGAAGCCTTGCTGCATAACAAAATTGCTGAATTCAGAAAAAAAATGACACCGCGCGAAATTGAGATATTTGACCTGCGGATTTTTTCCGACAATCCGGTAACTTTACAGGAAATCGGTGATCGATACGGGATTTCAAGGGAGCGTGTTCGCCAGGTGGAAAAAAATATCATTAAAAAGATGCGGGAATTTTTTAAAAAGGAAATCCCAGATTTTGCTTCTTATACTGAATGAGGGTACAGCAGATAAAAGTATAAAGTTCGCGGCTGCTACCTGATTGAATTTCAAACTTATTGCTTCAACGCATTCATCTTGCCGGCAAAGAGACCTTAAACTTAAATCATTGTTGTTCAATTTTAAAGCGGCCGATCTGACTCAGGCGGAGCGCCCGACACAGAAATCGGACAAAAAAGCGATGCGCGCCTAAGGTCCTGCAGATTAACACTTAGTGTGTTTTTATTGGGATATTGCTGGTGGTTTTACAGGATTATTTAACTTATGAAAATCTTTCGTTTCAAGCGAATCATACCAATATTTATTATTTTTCTGGCCGTCGGTTGCACGGCGAACCCAATCAAACCGACCCCGCCAAAGACAAAATCCAATGACTTCTATGGCCCGGAAAATCAGTATTACTACTTCACCGCGGCTCAGGTCCAACGTAAAAAAGGCAATCTGGACAAAGCCGTCATGCTGCTCCAAAAAGCGATTAATCTTGATCCGGACTCCTCCTATCTGCAGCGAGAGCTGGTTACGGTGTATTTGCAGAATAAGGAAAATGATAAAGCCCTCGTGGTGTTGGAGGAGATGCTGCAAAAAAATCCCAAGGATTTAAAATCGCTCATAATTTATGGTGGCATCAAACAGGTTCGCAAAGAAAGCGATGACGCTATTGCCATATATGAAAAAATACTTGCCATAGACCCCAAACAACAAAGAATTTATTCGTTGCTGGGCGGCCTGTACCTGGAAAGCGGTGACCTTGAGCGTGCCGGAGGGGTTTTTAAGCGGGAGCTTGAAATTTTTCCCGGCTCTTATACCGGACATTTTTATCTTGGTAGAATTTACGCCCAAGAGGGCAAACTTAAAGAAGCGGAGAAGGAATTTCGCAAAGCACTTGAATTAAGACCAGATAGTTCCGAACCAAGGTTTGAACTGATAAATATTTACAAAACCCGGGGTAAAACCAAGAAAGTCATTGGGCTATACGAAGAAATACTCCGGAGCAATGCCGGCAATGTGCGGGCAGCCATGGAACTCGGATATTATTATCACCTGCAGGGAGAGAAGAAAGCGGCCGAGAAATACCTGATCAAGCTGGGGTTAAGAAGTCAGGATGAATTTGAGGTTATCATCAGCGTCATTCAACTGTACGTCGACCCCAAAAAATTTGACGAAGCCTTGGTTGTCATCAACGGAATGCTGAAGGGCGCTCCGGATAACCCTGATATTCACCACCTCGCAGGAATCTCCTATTATGGCATCAAAAACAATGGTAAGGCACTTTTTCATTTTGAAAAAGTTACACAGGAGTCCAGGTTTTATCAGGATGCCGTGGTGCATGTGGCCTTCATATATCAGGATCAGGGGAAAAATGAAAAAGCAATCAAATTCTTAAGTTCAGCCATAATAAAAGTTCCGGACAACCCTGATTTTAAATATTATCTCGGTACCTTTTATGAGGAGATTGAAGATTACGAAAAGGCCGTGGATCACATCAAGCGAGCCATTGAAATAGAGCCTGACAACCCCCGCTACTATTTTCGGCTGGGTGTCGTATATGACAAATGGAACAAAAAAGATGCTTCCATTGAAATTATGCAAAAGGTCATCGCTCTCGATCCAAAACACGCCAATGCCTTGAATTACCTCGGTTATACCTATGCTGATCTAGGAAAGAATCTGGATGAAGCCGAGCGTCTGATCAAAGAGGCCTTAAAATACAAGCCTAACGATGGCTATATTACGGATAGTTTGGGGTGGGTCTATTATAAAAAGGGACAGTTCGACAAGGCCTTGAAATATATAAAAGAAGCTGTTAAATTAGTGCCTGATGACCCTATTGTGCTGGAACATATGGGCGATGTTTATGAGAAGCTGAACGATAAACCGAACGCCTTAAAATTTTACCAAAAATCCTTGAAAATTAAAGATAAAGATAAAGAAGCATTGGAAGAAAAAATCCGGCAACTGAAACCAACCGGATCCTGATGACGACGGCTGTCGGTCTTACTCATTCGATAAGTTGCGAATCCAGCAGACTCACCTCCTGCCCAGGATGCCACAGGCTGAATACCTGCTTTTTACGAAACCTCAAATCTGGTCTATAGACTGGAGCCTTGCCTTGTCTGGAAACAGTCAACCGATGAAAACCATACGGGATGATCTGCGACCTGCAATGATCATAGTTTTGATTGCCGTTTTGCTGGCCGGTTGCAGCAGTCTATCACCCAAGCCTTCTGAGCCCGAAGAGTTGGCAGCGATGGCGGAAGCCCGGATGGTGCTCCTCGCCTTGGGCAGTCAAAATGAGAAATTGACAAATTTTAAGGGCATCGGGAAAATCAAAGTCTGGCAAAATGGGAAAAAAAGGATCAATGAAAGAATCGCGTGGATTGGATCGGAAACGGTCAAATTAAGTATCGTGGTACTGATCTCAGGGCATCCGGCCGTAAAACTGGCAAGTGACGGAAGATGGTTCTATTACTATGAAGCCCGGCAAGGCAAACCGATTTATAAAAAAACGCCGGCAACGGATGCCACCTTGCAGCGAATTGTATCGATACCAATTAAAATCAGCGACATTATTCAGTTATTGGCAGGTCGGACACCAGTTCGCGAGCATCACTCTGCAGAATTGCACAGGCAGGATTCCGGCACAGGTTATGTCCTGACACTGAAAAAACGGTGGTGGGGTATCGTTGAAAAAGTATTTCTAGGTGAAGATAAAGCACAGGTGCATCAAATCGAGTTTTTTAATCGTTCCGGGGCACTGAGTTATTGTGCACGCTTTGACGAAATTCAGATTGTCAACGGATATCAGGTCCCATCCAGGCTGAGCATATCAAGCGATGATGGGGTGGATTTTCAACTCGAGATCCTAAGGTATTCGGCAGATGTGCCCGTATCGCCTTCGATGTTTGTGTTGAATCCGCCGGATTAAGGTTGCGGAAAATTTCGCCTGCCGCAGTGAAATAAATGTTAATATTTATTATATATTTAAGTTAAATTAATCCAAATTGTTATGGAATAATTCTTCAAGTATGATTTCAGAAATTTTAGCGATTGGAGATGAAATTCTATCAGGTACACTGGTGGACAGCAACTCCGCTTACATCGCCCAAAAATTGGAAGAAACGGGCATCGAGGTTGCCCGACACAGTTCGATCGGGGACGATCCGGCAGAAATCGTTGTCCTTCTAAAAGAAATAAGCCAACGGTCTGATATTGCCGTGGTGACCGGTGGATTGGGTCCTACCGATGATGATTTGACGGCAGCCGCAGCCGCCGGAGCGGCAGATGTGGTTATGGGTTTTGATACCCAGGCATTGGCATCGTTTGAAAATTTTTTTAAAACCCGAAACCAGGCGCTGACGGACGCCAATAAAAACCAGGCGCGCCGGCCGGCCGGCGCGCAATCACTAAATAACCCTGTTGGTACAGCACCTGGATTTCACTTAAAAATAGCGCGATGCAACTTTTTCTTTTTGCCCGGAATCCCTTTTGAGATGCAGCGCATGCTGGCGACTCAGGTCATTCCCCGGATTAAAGCGCTGCAGGGACCGGCCGCAGGCATTCGACGGATCGAAACCCTTGCCACTTTTGGTCTGACAGAATCCGCCGCCGGCAACCAGCTGGACGGATTTGAGCAACGATTCCCTCAGACAAAGCTCGGTTTTCGAACCGAATTTCCTGAAATTCAAGTGAAGCTTTATGCCCACGGAGCGGATGAAGAGGGCCTGGGAGCAGAATTGGAAGAGGCGATCCAATGGGTATGCCGGAAGCTGGGAAATAAGGTCTTTTCAGATGCCGGTGAGTCCATGCAGGAAGTTGTCGGTAGTCTCCTGAGGCAAAGAAATGCCTTTCTGGCGATTGCTGAAAGCTGCACGGGAGGACTGATTGCCGATTTGTTGACCAATGTTCCGGGAAGTTCGGATTATTTCGTTTTTTCCGCGGTCACCTATTCCAATCAGCTGAAGATGAAAATCCTTGATGTGAATGCCCGAACGATAGACCGATACGGCGCCGTATCGGAGCAAACTGCCAAAGAAATGGCCCGGGGAGTGCAGCAGATCTCCGGTGCAACTTACGGGCTTTCCGTCAGCGGCATTGCCGGACCGGGCGGTGCCACGGATGATAAACCTGTTGGAACAGTCTGCATTGGTCTTGCCGATGCTAACTCCGTCAGCGGGTATCGGTTCAACTTTAGTTTTGACAACCGGTGGATGAACAAACGCGTCTTTGCGACCGCCGCACTTGATTTGTTGCGGCGGCAAATACTGGGAATCCCGCGCTGATGCAGATGATTTTATATATTGCGGGTGGCACCCTGCTGCTCTATTTGCTTTTCACGTTGTTTTTAACCTATCTTGTCCAAGAAATTCCTCGCAACCCCGTGCAAGACACACCGGATTGGGGCAAAATCCTTGATACCAAAATACCCTCCGGCGACGGCGGCTTTTTGGAAGTCTGGAGAATAGAACCCGACGGGCGCTCACGCGGCACGGTGATCCTTGCACATGGATGGGGTCGCAACCGGGACCGCATGGTATCGCGGGCCAGGTATTTTGGTCGCTGGAAGTTTACCACGGTCATCCACAGCGCCAGGGATCACGGACAATCCAGCCCCCGCAGGTTTATGAATGCGATGAAATTTTGCGAGGATATCGAAGCGGTGCTGACTTGGGTGGATGAGCCGGTTATTTTGTACGGGCATTCAGCCGGCGCAGCCGGAGCCATCATAGCCGCCGAAAGAAATCCGGATAAAATCAATCTTCTTTTTCTGGAGGGGTGTTATGCGGATACCAAAGAGGCTCTTTTGAGCCTTTATCGGTGGGTCAATCCTCTTTTTGGCATCGTCTTCGGGCCGATGATACTATGCTGGATGAATCTGTTCTACCGGAACAAACTGGCCGCCGTCAGTCCGGCACATCTGGCACCGTCATTAAAAATGCAGGTGATGATGATTCATGGTGAAAAAGATCGGCGCTTTCCGCTGCAATTTGCCTGGAAGCTGAAAAACAGCTTCCCATCAGGACAGGCAGAGCTTTATGTTGCACCCGGCGCGAGCCACAGCGATTCCAGTAAGACGCCAGGTTATAAATCAGCGCTGAAAAGGTTTTTGGATCGATACATGCAAGCCGAAAGATAAATAGGATTGCTGAATTTGATATCGATGACTTGAAAAGGCCTATTGCCGTCAAGGGAGGCGCCGGCGGGTTGTTGGACAGTATTAAAGAAATTGAAGGGATATATGTAAAAGGGAAGCTATTCCAGCCCCCGCTTAAACCATAAAGATGTTTCCCTGATAAAGATTTTCTGGTGGGCGTTGTTGCTCATCGGGTGGTCGCCCCGCTTTTGTTTAATCAATTTTTTGGGCTGTTGCACTAAGCTATAAATTTCTTCGGCGTGGGAAACCGGAACGACATCATCCGCCTCACCGTGAAAGATAAGGATATTGGAAACTGCCGGGAGCTTGTCGGTGATATCGAACCGGCGTTTTTGGGCGTCTAGAAAAATTTCCGAAGTATCTGAATTTTCGGACATTGGGAGTCCCTTTTCCAGGATTCGACTGCGAATGGGGGCGGCAAATGTAACCAGCGTATTGGCTCCCAGTTCGGCTGCAACGCTCAGACAAACCGTACCGCCCATGCTGCTGCCGAACAGCCCAAAGCGGTCAGCGGTATCCGATCTGTTGATGATAACGGCCACTGCATCGGCAAGGTCTCTGGCGCGGGCCTCAAGCGAAGTTACCTTTTCGAAGTTACCTTCGCTGCTGCCGCAACCGCGGTGATCGAAGCGCAAATAGGCGATGCCAAACCGATTGCATTTTTCGGCCAGTGCGATTTGTTTTGGGGAACTGCTGCTGCTGTATAATCCGTGGGAACCGATCACAACCGGTGGACGCTTGGCCGTCGGCAAATGTAAATAACCTTTCAATTTAAAGCCGCCTGAAAAGAAGCTGATCTTTTTAATAATCGATTTTCCGGTGGACATCTTCGTTTTCCTTGCTTGATTTTTTCCTGATTTCGTATAAACACAACACATTGGTTAAGAGGTTCACGGTTCAACGTTCAGGGTTGAAAAAAACATACAGCGCATATCAAAGGGATTGTGTCTTCATCTGGTTATCAATCCGTATCACTCAATGGGATATGACGGGTATACCAGATTTTGATTTATAAAGGGAGCAGTATCCATCGGTTTTAACCTTTGAATCCTGAACCCCGAACCATTCGGTTTCGGAAAAATATCCAGAAAGCAATACCTGGAACAATGGTGAGTTATGAAAATTAAAAAGGGCCTGCAGGCGGAGGTTGAAATTACGGATATCGCTTTCGGCGGCAGGGGGCTGGTTCGTTTGGATGGTATGGCCGTGTTTGTCGATCAGACGGTACCCGGTGACCGCGTTATAATCCACATTATCCGAAAGAAACAAAATTACGCCGAAGCCCGGGTGATTGATCTGATCCGATCATCTCCCGACAGAATTATCGCACCTTGCGGATACAGCGGTTTTTGCGGGGGTTGCAAGTGGCAATTTTTAAAGTATGAGCAACAGCTTATCTATAAAAGACAACATGTTCTGGATTCCCTTGAGCATATCGGGCGCATTAAAGACGCGCTGGTTCATGATACCATCCCTTCGGAGCTTATTTTTGGATATCGCAACAAAATGGAATTTTCCTGTTCAGACAGACGCTGGCTTTTACCCCATGAACTGGAACGAAGCGATGCCGACAGGGGGTTTGCCCTCGGGCTTCATGTCCCCGGGACGTTTCACAAAGTCATTGACACCCGGGAATGCCTGCTGCAGCCGGATCTGGGGAATCGTTTGATGGATGAGGTCAGAACATTTATGCGATCATCCGACAAGCCCGTTTACGGATTGCGCAGTCATATCGGCTTCTGGCGTTTTTTGGCATTAAGACATTCCGTGGCCCATGATCGTTGGATGGTCAACATTGTGACGGCCGCAGACAGCCGTGAGACGGTTCAACCACTGGCGGATCGTTTAAGGGACCGATATCCCAAGGTGGGGTCGATTATAAATAACATCACATCCAGCAAAGCCGGGGTGGCCGTTGGTGACGTTGAGCACACCCTGGCAGGGTCCGATACCATCTCGGATAAAATTGCCGGGTTTGAGTTTGAAATATCGGCAAATTCTTTTTTTCAGACCAATACCCGGGGGGCGGCCCTACTATTCAAAATCGTTGAAGAATACGCGGGGCTTACCGGTACCGAGACTGTAGTGGATCTTTACAGCGGCACGGGAACCATTCCGATTCTGCTGTCCGAACACAGCAAAGCGGTCACCGGCATCGAGATTATCGAAAGTGCGGTGGCCGATGCCGAGAAAAATTGCTGCAAAAATGGTATATCAAACTGCAAATTTATCAGGGGTGACATTCGCAAATGCCTGTCACAGATTAGGCAGCGGCCGAATGTGTTGATTATCGATCCGCCCAGGTCCGGTATGCACAAAGATGTCGTCAAGCAGGTGCTTGAACTGGGGGCCGGCCGCTTGGTTTATGTTTCGTGCAACCCGGCTACCATGGCCAGGGATCTTGAGATGATGCAGGAAACATACCATCTCGAAGAGGCCCAGCCGGTGGATATGTTTCCCCATACATATCATGTGGAGGTGGTAGCGAAACTGAATAGACGATAGCAAAAAATTAACGGAATAATGGAATGATGGAAAAATGGAAAATTGGGTATGAAAAACGGACGATGTTCTAATTCTAATTAAGGACAGATATCATTCCGTCAAACCCAGTGTTCCAACCTTCCATTATTCCAGCACCTCAATTGTGAGCGAAGCGAACTGACTTGCAATTGACCACATACATTGAACCTATAATTTCAACGGTGTCATTGGAATCCCTAAAACTTTGGGCTCCCCCAGAATTTTAACACCCGGATAAGCCCGAGAGCAAGAATCATGAGTCCGAGAAAAACCAGCAGGGTCGTACCGATACTCCAGTTCCACCACAGGGGGCCATTGACCAAAACGAGGCAAAGACCGATTGATGGAATTGAAAACACACTCATCAAGGCGATTTCGATGGCAACCGGCGTCTTAAGATCCGGATCTGCGATCCGAAGCAGCAGCAGTCCCGACGAGACCGTTCCCGTGACGGCGCCGTAAACCGCAATGGTCCGCTCAAAATTGTATGACCAGATTCTTTTCCCCAGATAAACCACCATGAACGTCGTTAGCGCGCCGCTGACAAGGGAAATTCCCGATATCGGCAAAATGTATTGCCACACAATCGTCAATTTTATCGCCATTACGGTTGATACAATCAAGAAATCCACCGACCAGCCGGTGATCCTGCGTTGAATTCCCGGATCGATTAAATGCCCGATTTCGAGCTTTTCCATCGCCGATCGGATACCCAACGCGATGCCTAGTCCGAAAATAAAAAAGAATCCCCACAAAATTGACGCCACATCAGCCGCTACAATGAGTCCGAGATACTTTACCAACCCGTATGTCAAGACATAGACAAGTCCCACCAGGGCGGCATGGAAGGCAAGGGAATCCAAATTGCTGGAATGAAACGGGAGTTCACCGGCCGATTTTCGCTTTTGATTGCTAGATATGATTCCGGTTAAAAAATCTTGGGGCAAAGTCCGGGGCCCTTGGGCGGACAAGCCTTTTCGAATGCCCCAGTTGACCAACGGCACACCGACAAAAAAGGAAAAGAAAAAACCCATCGCGGCAAAGGTCAGCCCAATGGTTGTGGCATGTTCAAAACCAAATCCCTGCCAGACTTTTCCAATTGAGAGCGCCTGACCCGGTCCCTCTTCAAATCCCAGCGGTGCCAGAAATCCGAAAGTTGGGAATAACTTTATGCCAAAGAGACCGAACAAAGCAACACACGCACCCCCGGCGATGGCCTGGAGCGGAAAAATAACGGATTGGGTCAGGGCCATCCATAAGGGGGCCTTGAAAATGTGAATATTTAATTTTGAAGTTGCTTGGGAGGTTTCGTTTCGAGTCAACCCTACTGAGATAAATGAAATATTAAAAAGATGATAGGCAAAGGTTTCCAGGTTCGCCACCGGCAACCGCATGACTCCGAGATTTAGCAGTATGATCCCCAGTATGCCTCCAATCAGACAACTTGGTATCAGAAAACGTTGAAAAAAGTTTATTTTGGCCCTTAGAAAAACACCGGTTAAAAGCATGATTGCCAAACAGCCGAATACGAGCATGGATTCGAACGGAAAAGGGCTTTGCATGTGCGTCCTCCGGAAAAATGAAAAATTATTTGACTATGGTTGCTCCCAAAAGGTATATTTGCAATAAATCTGCCGGCACCATATATGAGATGGCGGGATAAGACAACTCAGCTTCGAATTCAGAACAGATGATGAAGTTCTCCGGGTCATTTCAGAGGACTTTGACTCTGGTCAAAATCCTCACAGCGGGCCCCGGTTTCAAGACCTCACCCTGCCGAAACAGCTTCCGGCCGGATAGGCTAAATAGAATGATGATTCAAAATAACAATAGGGGAGGAGCGAAATGTTCAAACGAATCCTTGTAGCATTGAAGTTCGGTCCCGCCAGCATGTTTGCACTTAAAAAAAGTTTGGAGTTGGCGCGGCAAAACGACGCCGAACTCCATATCTTCCACGCTCTGGATTATTTGTTGCAGGAAACCGACGAAAATGATCCGAAATTGGTTGAAACCAGGGAAGAAGCCGGGCGTCGCTACCAAACGGAAATTGAGCCTTTATTGTTAAACCTGAAGAATGTATCGTTTAAGTGCCGGCCTGCCGATCCCGCCCTGGAAGCATGCAAGCTGGCGCGTGACATCCAGGCAGACCTTCTGGTCTTGGGGTGCCATTCGCACAAAGAAAAAATGTGTATGGGCCGGATCGATTATGTCGGGATGACCATTCTGGAAAATGCGCCTTGCCCGGTGATGCTGGTGCCGCTCTGCGATTGAATATGAACTAGGTTAAGCGGTTCGGGGTTCAACGTTCCAGGTTAAAAAAAACAGGTGGTATCCATATCTATTGATTGGGATGGAAACAACTAAAAAGGCCAGAAATTGTTATCATGCCAGACCTGTTCGGTCAGCTCTTTATCAATTTCGGCTAGAAAATTCAGATGTTGCATCTCCCATTCGGCCAGCCATTTGTAAAGCGCTTTTTCATTTGGATCCACCGCATCTGATGCCCTGTCCGAATAAAGCTGTATCGCATTTTTCTCCATAGCCATCGCTGCTGATATGGCGGCGGCCTCATAATCGGCGGCAGATATTTCTGTTTTTAATTCCTTTGTCAGGACTTTAGAAGAGATGCTGTTGCCGTGATCTTCCTGGTAATCTCCGGGATTAAATTTTTTGTTTTGGCGGTAGGCTTTAAACTGTTCCGCTAAAATTGCGACATGTTTGACCTCCTCATCCGCCATTAATTCAAAAAATGCTTTAACGGCCTTACCGGATGTTTGTCGCGCAATTTTTGAATAGAACGCCTGTCCCCTTTTTTCCAACAAAATGGCACTTTTTAAAATTTCGATCGTTTTATCCTCGCTCATGATTTACCTCCATAGATCTATTATTTTTTAATTGTGAAATATACCATCAACTTTCCCCGAATTGACTGTCGTTTTCGGTGAATCCTTCGACTGCCCGGTATAACACCAATTCCCATTCCCATTTCACGGTATCGTGGCGAATGATATATGTTGCGTCATCATCGCCAATAACCTTAAAATAGCGATGATCCGGGGCCAGCCAACGATCCAGCACTTTTTTCACCTCGATTTTATAGGTGGCCATCCGGATACGGCGGGGTGTCTCCTCTCCGCGGTATCCGGCGTAGCAATCTACCTGAACTCGCATAAAAGACCTCCACCCACTGTCCATTGTAATTGGCTGATATGGCTGCCCGAATTAAACCCCGCAGCGCGTCATCGGGAAAAGCCTCTGATGTCTGAATTACATCTAAGCTGGTATTCATAGCAAAAATAAGCGTTTGAATTCAAGTGCCAAGTGTATTAGAATCCGATTTGTGCCAAAAAAACCTTTATTGATAAGATATTTCGCTTTTCTCGCCGGCTTGACTGCAATTTTCTTTTGGCAATATCCCGCAATGGCACAACCCTTGGTATTGCAAAATGATGATTTGATTGTTGCCTATGAACCGTCCCAGGAAGGTGCTGCCGGTGAACTCCTTCGTCTTTATCCGGATCTCATGCAGGAATTGGAGAAAATTTTTGCCTGGGGTTTGGATACCAGGCCCCAGGTGGTTTTGGTTAAAAATACCCGAAACTTCCAGAGATTAAGCCGCAACAAACTCTTTGTTGCGTTTGCGGTCCCTGAAAAAAATTTGATTGTCATTGATTATTCCAGGATGAACCTGCACCCCTTTTCACTGCGCGTAACCTTTAAGCATGAATTGTGTCATCTTTTACTGCATCGCCACATCAGCAAACACCGCCTTCCCAGATGGCTCGAAGAGGGCATTTGTCAGTGGGCCAGTGATGGAATTGGGGAGATATTTCTGGATAAAAGCTGGTCCGGGCTTGATGCAGCCATTATGGCCGGTCGGGTGTTGCATCTCAGACGACTGGCAAAAAATTTTCCCCGGGACAAACCATCCCTGATACTCGCCTATGAACAAAGCAAAAGTGTGGTTAATTATATTGACCGACAGTACGGCAAAGGCGCCATTCTGGATTTGTTGGGCCATCTGAAAAATGGTGAGTCCATAGAAGCCGCCGTTACGAAGAGCCTTGGCATTTCCAGCGACGAACTGGAAAAAGATTGGCTCAACCACCTTGAAAGCACACCCCGCTGGCTGGTGTATCTGGCTGATAATCTTTACGGCATCCTTTTTTTTGTGGCGGCTCTCTTGACGGTTTTGGGATTTATCAGGCGCATTATGCGCCGGAAGGCGTGGGAAAGTGAGGTAGAGGATGATGAATGACGAACGACAATTGACGAATGACGAATAAAAACGACAGAATTCCACAATTCGTTCCACCGAAGGCGGATCATTATTCATTCTTCAATCGTTCAGCCTTGAGCTCTTTTAGCGATCACAACATAGGCCAGTGAATAAGCCAAAACCGCACCGGCAGCGATGAGAGGAATCCCGAAACTGACGGCAAGTTGTGCGGCAACAACAGAGCTCAACACGGATGCACAGCCGTTTACCGACCAGGCATAAGCTCTTTGAACCGGGCTTTTCATGATGTGGCGCATCCCGAGCGGGAAGGGCAGTCCCATCAAAAAACCGACTGGAAGCAAAAAAAGAATGGCGATAAAGCACCGCGGGGCCGCTGAAACCTTCAGGATTTGAGCGGTCAAGAGTTCAAAGCCGACAACCGTCAGAATCAGCATACCGATGAGGGCCGCCATTGCGGACCTGATGTCCTGTCCGCGTTTGTTCTGTACCCATAAACCGCCCAGACTTGTGAAAATTAATATTGCTGCAACCACCACGGTAAAACTGATAACGGGATCACCCAAGAGAAGAATGAAAGATTTGATAAAATAAAGCTCAACAAACATAAAACCGGTGCCCAAACCCCAGAAATAGACAATCTGGGAAATATTCGGTTTTTGAATCCTGCGCGTGATCAGAATCAGGGGGATGATCAGCAGGCAAATCGCAACGATCAAGGCTTCGACAAAAATCACCAAAATCACAATTTCTCCGGACATGAGCAGGACGTAAAAGCGACTCCCCAGGATTTTGTAAAGTGCTATTACCTTCGGCCATTTCAAAAATCTGCCGGGAAAAGGCCGACTGTCGGACTGTGGCGCAATATCAAGCAGGTACATCCGGAAGAATTCGTCTTGGCGGCCGGATTGGTAAGCCGCTGCCAGCTGGTTGATTTTTTGAAAATGAAAGGGCTCGTCGAATACATTAAATCTATTGGCCATATCCCGCTGCATTTTTTCCAGAAATACCGGGTCAAAGTTGTTCCGCCTGCAATATTCAATCACCCGCCGAATGTTTACGATAGATTTTGAGACCAGCAAGGTGAACGTGTCGAAATTGCGGAGAAGTGCCAGGTGCTCTCCGGGCCTTTCGACAGCGTTCTTTTTAAGTGCTTCGTAAGCAGTGCTCCAGAGACGCAGGGAATCAGACGGCGGCAGTAGTAGTCTGCGGGAAATGATGACAACACCGGTTGCCGTCAGATGATCCCAGTATTCGCCAAATGCTTCCAGGGTGAACAGGTGATCCTGATTCAGGGCAGCAGCACCCGGCATGGAGGATCCCCAGTTCTCCAGCTGAATGATATCGTAGCGGTCATCGTTTTGTGCCAGAAAGCCCCGGGGGGTTTCGACGATTACCGGCAGTCGATACTGGCGCCGCAAAATATTTGCGAGATCGGGGTTTTTTTCGATGATTGTGATGTGACCCGCACCGGAGGCAAGAGCACAGGCTATGGCAGAACCTCCGCCGGATTCGATCAGCAACACATTTTCAGGCTGCTGCGCCAGAAAATAGCCTGAATAAGAAAGCATAGCGGCTGCAAAACGGCGATCATTTTTTTCTTTGAGATCGTAGAGCACAAACTGGTTGTCGCCATCCGAGTAGACGGCTTGCTGGTCGGGCAAGGTTTCCGTATATTTGAGACTTAATCCGGGTGCAAAGCGGACATAAGGCGACGTGACGCGTTCAGTTCTACCCCGGATGCCGGTTTTTGTTTCGACGATTTGCGTTTTGGGAAATTGGAGGACCTGGGAAAGCGCTTTGAAAGGGGAGGGCTTGACTTGAATCAAATATTTACCAGCCGGGGTCATTAAAAATATTGAGAAACAAAGGAATCCACAACTGGCTGCTGTTACAACCGTGCGCATTAACCATGGGTGCTGGATTTTCGAGTCTTTTTGAGGCGATGGTTTCAGAGCCGCGAACGCCGCCGGAATTAGCGGAATCAGGGCTGAAATGATAATAAGTTTCTCTTCACCCAGCAGGGTAAGCAGTGGAACCGGTGCAACTGCGCCCAGAGCAGATCCGGCCATGGATGCAAAATAAACCAGGCCGGCTTTTTGCGGTATCGTGGTGTAGCCGATGGCGATAATAATTCCCGCGAAAAAAAACGGCAGGGATAAAAGCAAATAGGCTGCCAGCAGGTATAGGCATTGAACCGGCTCCACCGGCAGCCTGAAATAATCCAGCGGCATGTTGTTTATGGATAAAAAGGATACAATTGCAGCGGCCGTGTATAAGCAAAGAAGGGTGGCCACTAGAGCCCCGGACACCGGATACGTCTGTCGGCGGTTTTTCCGAATATCGACAATGCTCAAAAATGTGCCACTGGCGCCGAACCCAAAAAGTGCAATGCTGATCACCATGAATGACAGATGGTTCCACTGCCCGATGGAAAACACCCGGGTGAGCAAGACCTCAAAAGCCAGGGTGGAAAAGGATACCAGGAAGATGGCGGTCAAAAGCATTGTTGGCATCGTTACGTCTTCCGGGTTTATTCATGCAAACGCATCATCACCTATTCTTCCATAGCATGCCCCGTCATTGGCACAAACAGCACACCGGTGATCTGTCGCGTTACATAGTCACCCCTGGTTTTAGTGATCAGAGTGAGATTCTGGTATGAAAACGGATTGCCGAGGGGTAAAATGAGCCGGCCGCCCTCAGCGAGTTGCTTCAGCAGCGGGGGCGGAACATGATTGACAGCCGCGGTGATCATGATGGCATCGAAAGGGGCGGCTTCTTTCCAGCCGAAGTATCCGTCGCCGTGGCGGGTTTCGATGTTGGCAAATCCCAGGGTTTTAAGCAACCGGGTCGACTCGGCATGAAGTTTTTCTTTGATTTCGATGGAGTAAACTTTTTTGACTATTTTCGCCAGCACCGCCGCCTGGTAGCCCGAGCCTGTCCCGATTTCAAGCACCCGATGATTGCCGCTGAGTTTTAAGCTTTCCGTCATCAGTGCGACCACATAGGGCTGCGATATGGTCTGGCCTTCTCCGATGGGCAAGGCGGTGTCTGCGTAGGCCCTTGAAACAAGTCGTTCGGGTATAAAACAGTGCCTGGGCACGGAGCGCATCGCCGCCAAGACCTGCGGATCAGCTATCCCCCGGCCGGCGATATGATTTTCGACCAGTTTATCTCTGGCTGCTTGAAACGTGGGATTGTCCGGAATCACGCCGGCAATTACAACAGATGGTATTAAGCTCAGAATACACAAAAAAAGGAGGGTTTTCTTCATGGCGGTGCTCCTTGTGCTTTGATAAGATCTCTTGATGTATAGCACGAAAAAGGGATGATTGCATCACCAATGGGGAAAAAAACGCCAAAAACAGGGGTAAGCGTTCACTCTTAAGGCCCCTAAATTTTTTGATTTTTACAAAATCTTTTTACATTTTAACGATTTTACTATATATTACTAGACAAGGTGCGCAAAAAAAAATCATCGCATACTTGCACTCAACCACCTCATTTCAAAAGGAGTTCAGGAATGACATTATTCGGAAAAAAGGAAAAAGAAGAAGAAGAGGCGTCTGCGGCCGATACCCCGACTACCCCCAAAAGTACTTTCCAGAGTGCCTCCAGCAATACCTCTAAAAGTGTCCCGGAAGACAGGACTGAAGATTCCACAACCTTATTCGGGAAAAATCTTAAAATCACCGGAAACGTTTCCGGCGAGGGCAACATGATTATCCTGGGCTCTTTTGAGGGAGAATTTAATCTAAAAGGCCAATTGAAGGTTGCTCAGGGTGCCAAGGTTAAGGGAAACT
>Ga0316192_10001565_pt1 | contig 16852 bp, 24 predicted proteins | sample MerIslwburrow_MG_FD_204931 | JGI IMG/M metagenome (GOLD analysis project Ga0316192, IMG submission 204931) | Coastal sediment microbial communities from Maine, United States - Merrow Island worm burrow | ecosystem: Environmental > Aquatic > Marine > Coastal > Sediment | place: USA: Maine...
CTGAACAAGCGCGCGCGCGCAGTCCATGAGTTCCTTTTGGTCCGCGCGCTTCAGCTTCGGCAGGTCGCCGAGCGTTGCAATCCTCGCACGGATTGTTCGCATCTTCTCCGTCGTCGCCTTGACTCTATCCGTGAAGTGGTCGCGCGCCAGATCTGCCTCCGTCTTCACAGTCGGCGGATCTTCCACTCGGCCCTTCCCTGCCTCGAACCTGATCGTGCAAGGTATTCCGTCGCCACAGTTTAGCGTCGAGATCAGTTCCACGAATTGCGCTGCGCTGAACTCGACCTCAATGACCGGGGCCCGCCGGTGATACCAGTTGCGGCCGCCGGTGTTGTCGACATCTCCCCTGCTCACCGACAGAACCACGGTCGAATAGTGGTCGGATAGCTCTGAGCCGAAGAGCTTCGGTCTGCCGCCGGACACGCGATTGAACTGGGCCATTCCGTAGCTGGGATGCGTGACTGAATTCTTCCCCACTGAGTGCTCCCTCTGTTGCTATGACAAGGTCCGCGCACCGCCGCCACGAACCGCAGTGAAATCAACACTTTTTCGTTCGCCGCCCGGACATGTCCCGCCGTCCCGACCTTGGCGTAATGGGGAATCAGCTACTTACGGATCCCGCTATGCCAACGTTGGCGTACCGTAAACCAAGTTCGGAAAAAGCGCACGTATTCAACGGGCTTTTTCTACGCCAAGATTACCCGAACATCAGCAGCTGCTCGCTTGGCCGCTGGGGCTCGCTGTCTGCGAAGGAAGTCTCGCGCGCTGTGCGCGCCGCTGGCGCCCGCTTCTTCGCGCTGGGAACACGGCGCGTGCGCTGGCGCCTCGGCCGGGGTGGCGCCGCTGGCGCGCGGTACGGGGCGATGACTTGCGGGCTTGGCTTGAGGTTCGGTTTCGGCAAGGCAGCGTTGTTGAATCCCCATGACGCATATGCGTTGCGGATCACCGCCAGGTATCGCTGGCTCGGAGGGTTCAGCGCGCCGCCGGGCAGCCGGTAGGTCCAGCAGCTGTGGATCACCTGTGACCCGTCCTGCCCCTGGACATGGACCCGTTCGCGCAGGTACGCGTGCGGGTGCCCCTCACAAGCGTCCAGGTGCGCCAGGTCGTCCGAGGATATCGCCCAGACAATTCCGGGCAGGCGGCCAGCGCCTGGGACAATGGAGGCAACGCCGCCGCCCCAGCGGTCGCTGTAGGATCTGAAGACCAGCTTCTCCCCGGGCAGCCATGCGGTGTCGATCGCCTGTGCGCTGGGGCATCGCTGCCGCATCTGTTGTGCGTTCAGATTGCTTCCGAACGCGAAGTAGAGTTCCTGGTTCACCGTTGCCTCCCGGTTCGCTCCGTTGCGTCTCCCAGACAGTACCCCGTGCCCGCCCCCAGGTCAACGGAAACGTTCGCATAGGCGAATCAATTCGGCTGTGCGCCTGGCGGTGTGGCCGCACACATAGGTGCTGGCTGTATTGCTAGCATTCCGTGCGGTTGTCACGGCCGAAAAGCTGTGCGAAAATGCGACTGATTCCGCGCACTTGTCGAAAAGATTCGAGTATGCGTCGTTTTCCGTTGCAAGCCAAAGGCGACCACGCTAGGTTGGATTCATGACGACGCAGGCAACCACGGACAACGCGCAGCTAGCGAAAATCCACTCCCTCCGCTTCGGCTTCGAGATTGAAATCTACGGGCTCGGCTTCGAGGGCACCGCCCGCGCAATCCAAACCGGCCTGTCCAACGCCGGCATCGACAGCACCCGCTACAACGACAGCAGCAACTACGCCAACCGCATGGCCCACGGACAGAACGCGGTACGCCAGGCCGACGGCCGAGTTTGGCGCGCGGTATACGACGGCAGCCTTGCCCGCCGCTCCGCCGCCGAGGTAGTCAGCCCGGTCCTTCGCTACACCGACATGCCTGCCCTGCAGGAAGTCATCCGAGCAATCCGCGCAGCTGGCGGTAAGGTCGACACCGCCGAAGGCGGGATGCATGTACACGTAGACGGCGCCGAGTTCCTCGCCAGCCCGAAGGCCATCAGCAACCTAGTGAAGCTGACCAACCAGCAGGAAGACCTTATCCGCCTCGCCATCGGCGCTAACTCGCTACGCGCCCGCTGGGCCCGCCCGGTCAGTCAGGACTTCCTCGCAGCCATCGAGCGTAACCGCGGACGCAGCATCTCATCTATCCGCAGCGCCTGGTACGAGACGCAGGCCCCATACGACAGAGAGAGCAATCACTACAACAACAGCCGGTACCGCGGAGTGAACCTGCACAGCCTCTTCAACGGCTGCGGCACCGTAGAGTTCCGCTACTTCGACGCCACCCTGCACGCCGGCAAGGTGAAAAGTTACATCCAATTCTGCCTGGCCATCGCGGCGAAGGCTCTGCTGGCCCGCTCGGCTTCCAGCCGCAAGCGCACGGTACGCAACGGCAACACGAAATACGCCTTCCGCACCTTCCTTCTTCGCCTGGCCCTGATCGGCGACGAGTTCAAATCTTGCCGCCTGCACCTAATGAAAAATCTCAGCGGCTCCGCAGCCTGGAGCGACCCACGCGACGCCGCCCGCTAGGGCGCGGCCGCACACAGGGAGAAGGACAATGACGCACAGAGTTTTTGTATACGGCACACTGCTCAGCGGGTTCGAGAATCACGACATGGTCCTCGGGCACGAGGCCACGCTGGTCGCAACGACCACGACCGCGAACGCGCATTACCGCATGGTCGACGTTGGCTACTTCCCCGGTGTCTACCTGGACGGAGACAGCGTTGTGTTCGGCGAGGTCTACGACGTCGACGACGAGACCATGGGCATGCTTGACGCCCTGGAAGGCTTCCCTCGACTGTACTCCAGGGCGCAGGTCCAGCTTGAGAACGGGATGCTGGCGTGGATGTACATCTACAACTACGGACGGCCAGGCATGCGAGAGATCGACGATGGAGATTACCGCGCCTACAGGAGAGGGATCGACGCAGCTGAAGACGCCCGCAGTGAAACAGTCTGCGGAGTCTGCGACGAACGATTCCACGAAGAAGACGTCGTTATTACTCAGGGAACGTTTCATGCGCATCAGCGCTGTCACGGCGAAGACAACACCAGCAAAGAAGGAACAGGGTCATGCGAGTAACGGTTAACGGAAGACTCCACGTTGGCAGTCCTGTCGATGTCGTACGCGAAATGAAGTCGTACGCTTTCGGTGGGGACGAGATGACGATCGCGCAGTTCGTGGAACGGTCCTCGGCGATCATGGTCGACACCGATATCGAGGTAACGGGAAGCGACGACGACGAATTATGCAAGTCACTGATCAACGCGATGGTTGACAGCGGCACGGCAACGACAGATCAGGAGTAGAAGTTGAATAAATTGCAAGAGAGTGTTCACGAGTTCGAGGCGCAGCGTATCGACGCCGCGCTTACCCAGGCGAACGGAAACCTGCGCATTGCTGCCGAGGCATTGGGGATTCCAAAGTCAACGCTGGCAACTATCCTCCAGCGCAAACACCCAGTCCTGCTGCAGAAGTCCAGGCAACTCCGCGCGCATTGCGGGAACGAACGTGGCCGCCCGCGATCGGACAATGCATCGCACGATATGGATGCTGTTCTCGCAGCCTGGAGCAAGTCCGGGGAGATCCTCGCGGTCGCCGCACGGGACCTGAAGATCCCAGCTTCGACGCTGCGTGACTTGCTTGTCAGGTACAAGATCCTGGCAAGCAAAAAACCGTGACAAACACGAGGCAGCTTCCCCTGCTTGTCCCGCCGATCGCATGCATGGATGCGATGCGCTGGCTCGAACTGCTGCCTCCGTCGTCGGTGGACATGGTCGTTACCGATCCTCCATACGAGTCGCTGGAGAAGCACCGCAGCACGGGAACGACTACGCGCCTGACGAACGACTGGTTCCCGACGATATCGAACGACGTCTACCCTGAACTGATGCGATTGCTGTACGGCATCCTTCGGCCGCACAGTCATTGCTACATTTTCTGTGATCAGGAGACAGCGTTCCACCTGCACCCTGCTGGCCTGGCCGCAGGCTTCACGTTCTGGAAGCCTCTGGTCTGGGACAAGATGGCGATGGGAATGGGCTACCACTACCGCGCGCGGTACGAGCTGATCATGTTCTTCGAGAAGGGGTCGCGCCAGCTGACCGATAGGTCGATGCCAGACATCTTGGAGGTCAAGCGCGTCTACCACACGCACCGCGTCTACCCCACGGAGAAGCCGATCGATCTCCTGTCGATGCTAGTGCGCCAGTCCGCGCTGCCCGGGGAGGTTGTTTGCGATCCGTTCCTCGGGTCAGGCGTGTCGCTGGTTGCCGCGAAGAAGGCTGGCTGTCAAACCTGGGGCTGCGACCTAGAACAGAGGTCGGTCGATATCACCCTGAATCGCTTAGCGGAGTTGTGATGGATTACGGGAACGAAAACTACAACAAGGCACAGACGCGCACGGCAAAGAAGCAGCCGCGTCGACGGACTCGTGACGATGACCCGACGCAGATCAGAGAGTGCTGGCCCGGTGACGTCATCGAGGTTCCGTTCCTCGGCGTCTGCGAGTTCGCGTTCTTCATTGGCCGCAGTCGGCTGCAGGGATTCTTGCGAAACCAAGAGAACAATCCCGTGCGTCACCTGTGGAGTGTTCCTGGATGGGTGCCCGTCGTCTGCGTTACGCGGTACCGAAAAAACGAACGGGACTGATCCGAAGACCAGTCCCGTTCGCCCTGACTCCCCTGGCGTCGACCAGAAGAAAGCTAGGCTAACACATCAGGCATGCGCTTCCGCGGATCTAGATTTGACCCACGGGAGCTTTTTCCAAATGCCGCCGTACCCCCCGGACGCGAAGACCGCAACCTTCAGCGCTGCCACCAGCGTCGCAGCCTCGAACAGCCCGCCGCCGGCAAGGGATGCCATCCCCCACGTTCCGAGGAAGGCCATCGCGAAGGCTCCGACAACTCCACCGAAGTCGTCCTGGGTCAACCAGCGCCCGACCCCCCACGGAATTTTTTTGATCAGGGTGGCCCGTCCGAGTGCGTAAGCAAAAATCAGGGCCAGCGCTGCGAGCGCCGCTCCCCATTCCCTGGTCTCAACGGCGCGTCGTATAGCCGCAATGACCGACTCTCCTGACGGGGGCAGCCCGGCCGCTGGCGCCGCTGGCGCTTCATCAGCTGCTGGGGCCTCCGCCTTCTCATTGTCAGCGCCAGGCGCCACCGCTTCGCCCACGTCCGCTTCCGGTACCGCTGGGGCAACGGCCGGGGCTGGCACTGCTACCGGCGCAGCTGGCGCCGCTGGCGCCGCCTCCGGGGTCGCTGGCGCAACAGCCGGCGCAGGGTCGGTTGCGTCGGGCTGCCCGTAGGCTGCTGCAGCCCCAATAGTAATCCCGATTACAATCATTGCTGCCGGTAGTATTCCGCGCAGCCTGCTCCCAAATCCTCGCATGGTGTGTCTCCCCTCAGTTGATTAGATCGGCACCGACGTATCCGACCAGCACCGCGCCCAGCACCGCCGCAGTAGTCCATGCGGTCGGCGACCCCCAACGGGGCCTGGCTCTTTCGTGTTCGTATTTACGATTCATTTCGATCAGGTCTGTTGTCAACTCTTTGTTTCGATCGACGACCAGAGTCTTCGATTGCTCCTCGACGACAAGCGCCGCGCGCAACTCGAAGGCCTCGATCTTCAGCGCCTCGACCATCTTGATGTGTGCAACCGTCGTCTCCCGACACTGGACGAGTTCTGCGTCGGCCCGGTACGCGGTGCGCACGTCGTCAATCGACAGCCAGCCGCAGACCTCGCGCCCGTCTGCCAGCGTGAACACCTGGCACGGTGGAAATGTCTTCGGCTCGTATGGCTGATCAGCCCGCGCGCTACTTGCCGCGAGGAAGGTCAGCCCAAGTAAGACGATCGATTGCATCACCGTGTTTTGCATACCTGTTCTCCGCTGCCAGCAACATAAGGCCTGCTTCCATTGCGCGCACCCTTGCCTTGTCTGCCTTCTCTTCGTGCGCAGCTTTATCTTTGTCGTTTGTGGCGAGGCGTGCATGCATGGATTCCTGAGCGGCAAGAACACCCTGCTTGAATTTCTCGTGCCGCAGCCTGGCAATCTCTCGTGACTGCGACCAGGAAACGTACGCCGCAACAGCGATTCCTACCAGGACAAGAACGATCAGCAATGGCCAGCGCAAGGCCGACTTCGTTCCGCCGCCGGCCGACTTCTGTGCCTCGATCGCTTTGATGATTCGGTCCATGGCTAGACCTTCGCGATGATGTCCTCGAACTCGATCTTCGTCTGCGGCCGCACGATGAACTTGGTGTCCCCGTCCAGCACAATGAATCCGTCGTAGAGATGCATTCCCGGAGTTCGGTCCGTGTCACCCGCCGCGCCGCCAGAGAACGACACGCGAAGCACTCCCTCGTTCGCAACCTGGTCCGGGTCGACGACCATCTTTCCGTTCGAGATGGTTGCGTCGATCAGCAGCTCGCCGTCTGGCTCTAGACGGACGTGAACAACTCCGATAGTCACGGCGGACAGGTCGATCGTCGCGTTGTTCTTGTCCCTGAGTGTGAACTTCAGCGTGACTGACTCACGAATTGGGATCGCGCGCCCGGTTGATTTGGTTAGCTCTTGAGAGAACGACATCAGCCACATACCTCCACGGTTGCCGAGATCTCGATCTCGTTTTCTACCGTTGCATTGATTGGCGTCTCGACGGTTACGGTTGAGGAGACCTCCCCATCGCCTTCAACCGTTCCGACGATTGATGTTTCCGTCAGTAGCGTCGCGGTGATCTCTGTCTCCAGCTCTAGTACCGCGAAGATCTCGACGACCTCCGTCTCGCCCGCTGGGGAGAGGTCAACGAACCGGGCCGACAGTGTGTCGCCTGGCGTCGGAAGGAAGTCGCCATCGGTCGTGAACGCGCCAGTCGCTGGGTCCGTCTCGGTGAACGGGTTCCCGTCGCGATGCAGCATCTCCTGCCCGTTCCAGCGCGGGACCAGTGATCCGGGCTGGTACCCTTCGCCAACCGAGAACGCGCGGTTCGCCCCGTCGATTGTCCCAGTAGCGTTTACGATTTTTTCGATTGGCATCAGGTTGGCAGATAGCTTACCGCAAGGGTGTCACCTTCTTGCGGAGGTCCGTGTCCAGCTGGCGGTATCACGCGAAACGATTTTCCGCCGAGTTCTACGATTTCCGTATCCCAGAAACCGTTCCAGCATGCGTTCAGCGTGCCAGCCTGGTACGGGGCAAAGACCGTTGTGAAGACGTCGTTGACACCATTGAACGCGCCGGCAGCTATCTCCTCGCGACGGGGCACGTTACGGTTTCGGCAGTCTCAGAGCTGGGAGTGGCGGATTGTCGTCGGGCTCTTCGCCGCCGTCTCCGAAGTTGGCGCACGCGATAACCATATCGGCCATGACGTCGATGATCTGCTTCATGGTTGCCCCCTGGTCAAGCACTCTACCGAAGTCGAGGGCGTCGTCGCCTTCGTTGTCGATCATGTGACGCGCCAGCAACTTCCGCGCGGCGCGGTCTTTGAGCCGTTGCTTCAGCGCGATTCTCTGTGCGGGTGTCCACGCCATGCCGTCTCCTAGTAGGTGAAGCCTGCGACCTTGCGAATGCCGAACCAGCTGCCTGCAAGAAAGTTTACTGTGCTGACCAGGTCAAGTGATGTCAGGTTGTCAGCAGTGTTCTGCCATGTTCCAGATGACTGGCGATCGTCTGTGTATGTGGACGCAGCGAAATGGCTCGTAAGGTTGCAGATGATTCCGCGGTGCCGCGCGGTGCCGCTGCCAAAGGTTCTTTTGGCGTAGAAGAGTCCACTGCCGCGCACGATGCAAGGTGCCGCTGTTCCAGTGGACAGCGCATGGATTCTGAACTCTGTGTGCAACGTCTGAGTGGACGTGTAGTTCATCAACATCTGCGACGCACACCCAGTAGCCGCACCGTTCGGCTCAAGCGTCATGCTGAACGTGTTGCCGTCAACCTCTGCCGCGAACATGAACTGGTAGATTCCGTGGGCATCTCCGTCCAAGCTGCTGAGCGAGATCGTAGTCCCGTCGCTGCCAAGAATTGTCTCAGCGACCAGCGCGTCGCCAGCTCCCTTGAGCATGTTCGCCAGCGTGGTACGTCTCTTCGCATCTGAGTCCGCCGCGCTTTCGCACACGTACATATCTGCTGCAAGCGGGGTAGTCTTTTCTGTGATGGCTGAAATTTCGGCCGGGGTTGCGACATGGATCGCGTTCGCATCCGTCCCGCCGCCGGCTGAATTGATCTGCGTCCAGGTCGGCGTTGTAACCGTCAGCACCCAGTAGGTGTTGTCGTCCGTCTGTTTCGCGACCTTGCCAACGTCTGCGGCAACGAACCCCGACGCGCCGGTGCGCGCCGCAGTGTTCGCGTACTCCCAGTTATGAATCGGGTGTCGCGCGCCGAGGGAGGCTACTGAGTGTCCAGACATTAGGCGTCCACCAAAACGTTGAGGGTAACGTCGTCGGTCAAGACGTCGCCGGTCACGTCGTCAACCATAATTGAATCGATAGAAGAAGCAGCGGCCGCAAGGTCAGTCAGCGACCTGACGTTTGCGCCCGTGTTCTCCGTGTCCTTGAAGTACATCTTGTCTGCGCTGCGATAGATCCTGACAATTAGGTCGCTGCCATCCTTGCCAGCTTCTCCGAGCACTACCCCGGCGCAGGCGAGTTCGTCCTCTTCCGGATCGATGACAGCGGGAAAACCGATATCATCTTCAGTCCCACCTTCAGCTGGGGACTCGTTCTTTAGAGGGCGAACTCGATCTGCCATTGGGGTTCACGCTTACGCGATTTTTGCGATGTACTGCGGCTCGATGATCATCTCGGTTGCGTTCTTCATCTTGCCGACGATCAGCCGATGCGTTCCGCTTCCGGTCGGCAGAGTCACGGTGACGCCGCTGGCCGTTCCCGCCCACACCAGATCGCCGGCCGCCGGAGATCCGCCGATTGCACCAGGAGTGACCACCCCTTCTTGCTGGATCGTCACGGGGTTCCCGACCGTCGCTGTTGCCGCGGCAACTCCAGCGTACTTCCTGGTGTTGTCGCTCGTGTTGGCGATCGGAAGAACAGTGTCGTTCGCGCTGACGTATACGGGGTCGCCGATGGCAACGCCGCCGGTTCCGGCAGTCATCGAGAACTGATCGACTGTTCCGCCGCCGATGACTTCCAGCTGGTTTGAACCGTTGATCTGAATCGTGGACCCATCGACAACGACTCCGAGTCCTGCAGCGCCCTTCGTCAGCGCCGATGCCGACGCGCTGAACTTGACGCCCAGCTCGTTGGTAGCGATCTGCAGAGACGGGTTCGACGCTTCGAGATTGATCCCGATACCGGCGGTTACTTTCTCGATTGCGCCGGCTGGATTCACCAGCACTTCGAGCTGGTTCGATACAAACTCCAGGCCGGGGTCGGTCCCAAGATCAACAGCGATCACGCCAGCGGTAACGGTGATTCCGTCGCCGCCAGTGAACGAACCGACTCCAGCGAACTGCGAGAAGGTGAACGCCGTGGTGTCAACCGTGATCGGATCGTCGGTGACAACGTACCAGCCGGTGTCGGCGTGGACAGTACCCTCGGTGACAAACGTGAACGCGCCGGCAGTGACCTCTGCGTCTTCGTCGAAGTCGGTTGCACGGGTGAGCACAAAGCTTGCCCCCGCGCCGTCGCCGAGAGTGGTGACGGTGTAGATGCCGTTTTCGACATCGACAGATCCGGCAGCGTCAGCTGCCGTCATGACCAGAACACGGTCGCCGACCACAAGCAGCACGCCGTCGTGCGTGTTGTGCGAAGTGGCATCCGAGTCCGCTGTCAACGTAGCGCCGACTCCAGAGCCAGCCGGGGTGTACGCAGACAGGTCTACGACTGTGCGCACGCGGCAGGACTCTTTCGGGTCGAAACCGGCCGCAACAGTGTCCAGCTGATTTTTGTTGACCGCATCGGTTCCAACGGTTCCGGGGGCAAGTCCCGTGACCTTCGTGGAGCCCATGGTGAGCCCGCCGGTGGTCGCAAGACCTCCGGTGCCAGCGGTAACAGAGTTGAATGTGATGTCGTCGTTCGCCGAGTCATGCTCGACTGGCATCCCATCAGTATCGAACCGGAACAGTTTAACAGCGGCCATGAGTCACCCTCTTCTTTCTTCTTCAGGTTGTTTTCGCGGACCCGGGGATCATGGCCCCTGTATCCGTATCGATCGTGTATTCGTGGAGCTTGTCGTACGGGATCCCGAATTTCTCCGCGATCTTCTTTTGGATCGTTGCGAAGGCAACGACCGAATCTTTCATCTCCGCAGCGATGTCTTCCTTGCGCTTCATCAGCGCGAAGACGGCGGCGTGCTGAGGATCCATCGATAGCGTGCCAAGCTCTGCGTTCGTCTTGTCGAGCTTCGATCGCTTCAGCTCGACCTCCATTGCGGCCATCTTGAATTCAAGCTGTAGCTTCCCGCGAAGCCTGTACGGGTGCAGTGCTTGGTTGGCTCGCGGCTTGCGCGCAGGAGCTTTCGTCGTGGACGCCTTCTTGGTCCTGGTCTTCACTGTCCGTGCTTTTGCTTTCGCCATCGTCGTCGCCCTTCGTGGTGGTTAGATCTATCCTCGTAACTTGTATGGATTCATGCTCGGCCGCAACATCAGAACTGTAGTATCCAATGCCACCCCGACAACTTGTGCAACTACGATACCACCCACGGGTCTGGGTGGGAAAGTAGCTGCCAGCCGACCGTCTGCGCCGATCCAGTATCTGGTCTGCGGGACCAGGCCTGTCGCAGCAATCTCCCCGAACGCCTGAACGACGCAGCGGGTGGTCGTACGCTTCAGGACGATTACACCGACCCCGACCATCTTCGAGACGTTGTATGGGTCAGCCTTCTCTACCTGCCTGATGCCGCCGACCTCGGCAGCAGTTATGTACACGAAATCACCTGCGGTATCGGTCGCTATGCAGTCCGCCTCCCAGTACCTGCCTCGCGCGAACGACTCCTCGGTCTCGCCTTCGCCGGTCGTGTCCAGCTGACGGATCTGTTTGAATCGAAGCAGGGGTGTAGGAGGTGCCACGACCTCACCTTATGCTTTGTCAGCTACGGCGCACAGCATGGGGAGTCGGTTTGAGACAGCGTCTCCGGCGTCGTCTGCCAGGTCACAGAGGTGTGCGGCCAGGTTGTGGTCGCCCTGGATGTCCCGCACGACGACCTCGTCATTGCCTATCTTGCTGATACACCGGGTCAGTCGATCTCCGATGTCTTCCATCGACGCATACGTGGCTGCCATCTCTGCGTCGATCTCCTGCAGCCTGTTCTCGTATTCGTCTGGAAGTCGTGGACGGTTGCGTTTTGACCTCGACCGCTTCACCAGTGTTCGGATACGTGCAGCGCCTTCCGGGAGATTCCCATTGTGCCCGCTGTGCCCATTGTGCCCGTTGTGCATCACGGTCTCCTGTCGATCTTTGATTCCAGTCGAACGGCGAGTTCATGGACCTTCTCTGCGAACGTGTGGTACCGGTCCGAGACTGTGCGGTGACCTTCCACGTATCGGTCGACCATCACCTGCATCTCTTTGCGATGCTGTTCGAACATCGCCTGGGTCTCTTTGCGGTGGCGTTCGTCCTGCCTTTGCTTGTCTCGGTACAAGCGCACCGCGGCAAGCATGCTGGCCAGGGTCAGTATCCCTAGACCTCCATATGACAGCAGTGCTTCGTTCATTTTTGTTCACGCGATCTAACTATGATCTAACTATGCTGCCTTGCGGTTGAACTCGTAGTTGACTGCGTAGGCCCGGCGCGCGCCAACACCGCCGCCAGTACCGGTGATCTCTGCGCGGTAGAAGGATGCGGCAGAGGTGACCACTTCGGTCAGTCCGGTGACGGATACGGCGACGAACGTTCCAAGCCCCGCGCCTACAGCTGCAGAGCTTCCGAGCACCGATCGCGTGTACCCTGTTGGCGAAGCGGTGTACTTCGCGACAGTAACAGTGATCCCGTCTGCGCCGCCGATCGACTCGAAGGATGTGTTCACCTCCGTCAGCTGGTCGCCGACCTTCATTGGCAGCGGATACTGAATCTGGTCAGCTGTGTCGCCGGTAACGCTCCAGTAGTCAGCCGCTGAGTTGTTCGCGACCTTTGACCACGTTCCTACAGCCTGAGACTCCTGCAGAAGGACGGTCGCCGCGATAGTCCCGTGCTTGTTCGCGCCATCTACTACCTCGGATTCCAGCTCGGTCAGCTGTGCAGCTAGCGTGGTGGCGGTAAGTACGGGGTTCGCGTTCACTGACGCCGCGCCGGACAGCTTCGCGGTGCCGCCGGTACCGCCGCCCAGGTCGGTGACGATCTTGTCCAGCTGCGACTCGACGTCGGTAGCAGGGTTTGTTGTTGCGTCAGCCCAGTTCGGTCCGCCGGCATAGCCCAGCGTTCCAGCGCCGGTCGAAATGTAGGTGTTCAGGATGTCGAGCATGTCCTGAAGCGCGTCATGCACGCGGCCCGTCTTGATCGCGTTCGGCGAGCCGGTCAGGTCGAATACGTCTTCGCGCCGGGAGTCGTCGATGTCCGCGTTCAGAATCTGTGTCTGGCCGTTGATGATCACAACATCTGCCAGCAGGATCTGGTCGATGCGAACGGATGGCGGCGTCGACGTTCCGACCGCAGCTTCCGCGGACTGCACGACGTTCAGGTCGTAGCTTTCCGCGCGCTGGAAGAACACTGTGTCGCTGTTGCCGTCGACGCGAGGGTCGGATAGCAGTCTGTCGAACGCCCAGAAGATCGACAGCGTCTTCTCATTGCCCGGTGTACCGACTGTCGTGGTGACGCCGTTCTCATCAACGGACAGGTCAAGGTTCTGCAACGGAGAGAAGAACAGCCTGTTGCCGTCCTTGTCTCGCCCGATGGCAGGACCAGCGATATCGACGGTCAGGTCTGCTGTCGGGCTGTGCTGGCTTACCTGTGCGCCGTCCCAGACACCGATCAGCAGCTGGTCTGCCATGATGTCCAGGTCGGCCTGTTCCATCTTGTCGAAACCCTCGTCGAGTTCCGCCTCGGTGACCGTCTGTCTGAAGTAGTAGTCGAGCCTGTTTGCCATGGTCGTTCTCCCCTAGTGCAGATCTGTCGTGTCGCCAAGAGCGGACAGGCCCAACTCCCAGTGGTCGGTCACCGAGGTTGCCGGCTCGATGATCTCGATTAGGTGTGTGTGTCCCGGCTTCATGTAGTTTGCGATGAACTCGATCCGAGTTCGTTGCTTGTCGGTCAGTGCGACAGGCGATGTGATAGTAAACGAATAGCGTTCGAACGAAAGACCTGGTGCGAGAATTGTGGTGGTGCCGAGTTCGTCTTCGCCCAAGATCCAGCCAGTCGCATTGAATGCGTCAATTGTAACCTCAACGCCGACGAAGAAACGAACGGTGTTGATGATGCCGACGCCGGTCCCCTTCTGCTTGTATATGGCCACCAGCACGTCGACCAACCTGCGCTTGTCGATCTCGGTCAAGTCCTCGAACGCGAACGGGTTTCCCAGGTCCAGAAGGATCGCATCAACGAACGCTTCGGGCGCCAGGTTGTGGTTCAGGATATCCGTGAAGCTGTCGATGTCGAATAGCAGCAGGTCCGTCACCTCCTGCAGGCACTCAACGAATCTGGCAAGCTCCTCGGTGTCGTCTTCCTCGCGATTCATCTGCGGGATGAATCTGATGATGTCGAAGTTCCTGCCGGCCGGCTGCGCGGGGATCATGCCCACGAAGAACACGTAGTTCGTGGGGGTGACAGTCGTGTTGCCAAGAAGGTCTGCGACATCGTTGACGGTCAGCTGATACTGCCGGCCCGGAGAGATGTCGATGTCGGCGGTGATGTCTACTTCCGTCGTTGAGACAGAGGCGACGGACGTGACCACCGGGGTAACCGCAGGGAACGTCGTCGGCGCCAGCACGTAGTTGGCTGGGTTCAGCGCATCGTTCGTTCCGCTTGCCGACACCTGCAGAACCTCTTCATCGAACGTCACGCGAACCACCCGAAGCTCGCGCGCCTCCGCCGCCGTAACTACTGGCGGGGTGATGTCCTGCACGACGAAGTTGTAGGACGTGTCGATCGCGTTCCCGCCGCCGGCAGTGTCCGCGACAACTCGAACCGTCACGACCTCTTCGCTGGTAAACGGCGTCGTCGGATCGATGATGATGCGTGTGGTGTCTGCGTCCGGTGCGGTGCGCGCGGACGCCGCGCCGTCGAACCCAGCCTGGAACGTATCGGTCGCGCCGGCGTATGCCAGGACGCCGCCCACGTAGACGTCGGTCAGAGCCAGGTCGATGCCGAGACTGGTCAGGTCCGCGATGTCCAGCTCGATGTTCGCGTTGACCAGCGCGCCGGTCTCGTTCTCGTCCGGGCTGCGGTTGATCAGTACGAGCCCAGACGAAGCGGCATCCATCACCAGGTCGTCTAGGTAGACAGCTGGGATTTCAACGAAGCTCATACGTTCACCAGCTCCAGTCGAAGTGCCAGCTCGTGGTCGCCGGCCAGTTGCGAGACGTTCGCCGCAAGCTCCCTGTCACGAACGAGGTCGTCGTCAGGCACAAGAATCTGCGACGCGCGTTCCGAGCCATCGATCCGTAGCGAGAACTTCCACCCGATGCCAGCTGGCATCGTCACCGGTGCGCGAGTTCGTACCGTGACCCGAACGACGGTCGTAGTATCGAAGTCTGCAGTCTGCTTCGCTTCGACGTAGTCGCCGACCTCCAGGTCGTTGAGTTGTCCTGCGATGTCACTGCCCAGGACGAACGCGAAGCTGCCCTCTGGCGGTGTGTAATTCAGTGGATCGATGCGGCCTTGGTCCGTGCCGATTCCGAGGTTGAATGCTGTGAGCCCCTCGTCGTTATCATCGCTGGACCCAATGACCAGCGAGACGCTGTTCGATGTCCCCGCCTCGCTAGGTGTGCTGCCCGTCCTGGTACCTGTAGCCGACGGGCCTACCACGGCCTCGTCTCCTACTAGCAGGGCAACGTCGCGGTCCGTGCCGCCACCCGTGGCCAGCACTGAGACATCGGAGCGCTCTGTCATTGCGCCGTCAACGCTCGCGGAGGTGTTCGCGAACCACAGGAAGTGCAGCGCCAGCAGGAGGCCGGTCTCGCCCGCAGCCAGGTCTGGGGTAACGGTCGGGGCCACGTGGCTGTTCAGCGACGACGCGTTCACCGTCTCAGCGACAGCCCGAACGGTGCGTTCGAGGTCCGCGTTCTCGATGGCGATGATCGCTGCAACGATCGCAGCCTCGTTCGCAAGCCCGCTGCTAACGTCCTGCTCTATCGAGAAGACGTGTTCGTCAGGTTCGTTCGGTCCGGCGTGCTTACGAACCAGCAGCTCGCCTTCTAGCGCTGCACCTGTCTCGACGATCGATCCTTGCGTCGGCCGCACCCATAGCGGGTCACCGGCTGCGTCTACGGGGATCCCCGCAGAGCCAAGCGACACATCACCGGCTGCAAAGACTGCCACCAGCAGGCTGCCTTCTGGTACCGCAGCCAGCGCTGAAGTCATCGGCACGGTGATGGTTGCGTCATTGCCTACCGAGGCAACCTCTGCCGCTATGTATGCCGGAGCAGCCATGGTCTACAGCTGGCGTGCGATCTGGATGTGGTCGAAGAATCCGCGGCGTGCATCCTGGTCGTACGCGAACGCCTTCCCCGCGCGCCCGTCTACGTACGGCGCAGACCCGCTGTTGATTCCCAGCGCGTCGTCAATGAACGCCTGCCCGCTGCCTGGACTGATCGCGTCTAGTCCTGGCACCGCAACCCAGACAGGTGCCGTTACAGGATTCGTGTCGAGGTCGTTCTCGAATACCGACAGCACAACATCGCCGGTCAGGTTCACGACCATATCCAAGCGAAGGTGCTTCCACGTATCCGCAGCAATTGCAGAGCTTCCGATTGCCAGCACACCGTCGAGACCGATGTCGTCACCAAGCCCGTCTTCGATCGGCCCCTTCACGAGAACGATGTGGTGCGGGTCCGCATCGGATAGTCCCAGCAGGTAGCCGCTGTCTGCGACGTCCGGCCCCTGAAGCCCGATGAACAGCATCGGAGAGAACCCAGTCGGTCCACCAGAGACAGCGCGCTTGACCGCACCACTGATGCGACCGCCCTTGGTCATTGGGCTGAAGTTCGCCTGATTCGTATACAGGCCAGCTGCCCCCGCAGTTGCGACCAGAGAATTGAATCCGTACAGGAACGAGCCGCCACCGTTCGGTGGGGTAAGGCCGCCAGTCACACCGCGATCGACCTCGGTCGTCAGGTTGCTGTTTGCCAATACTGTCCAGTCTGCTTCAGCCATTATCGTTCTCCACTGTGGTCGTTCGAAAGCATCACATCGTTACCATCGTCGTCCACGTTCCTTCGTACTGTTCCTTGACGAGTGTCGCCCCGTCGTACTCTGCGTGCTCAGAATCTCGAACAATCGTGGCCGGGGATCCTGCTGTCGCGATCGCGTCCGATGACTGAAGCTCGTGATCCGTCGTGCCTATAATTGCGCTGATGCTGTACACGCCATCAGCGCCGACCGACCCGTACAACACCACCGCTCCCTGCCCGTTTTGCAGGTGCCCGAACTCTTGCTCCGTGATCCAGCTGGCCAGGTCGTTCCGTCGGATGATGTCTGTGGATGCGACCGTTGACACGTCGCCTTGAAACTCGGAGAACGTCGTCTGCCAAAAATGGTTGAAGCCCCATCCCTCTTCGAAGTCTTCCGTGGTCTCCGGCGTCAACGCGCTGTCGTACGAAGCTGCTTCGAGGTCGGTCCCGAGGCCGACGAACGCGAACAGGAAATCCTCGTTCGTGCTCCACTCCTCTTCGTAGTCCTCGAACTGCTGCGGCGTTGCACTGTCAAACTCGGCTTCGGCGATCGC
>Ga0316192_10001567_pt1 | contig 16847 bp, 7 predicted proteins | sample MerIslwburrow_MG_FD_204931 | JGI IMG/M metagenome (GOLD analysis project Ga0316192, IMG submission 204931) | Coastal sediment microbial communities from Maine, United States - Merrow Island worm burrow | ecosystem: Environmental > Aquatic > Marine > Coastal > Sediment | place: USA: Maine...
TAACCCGCATCGCGTAATTCGACGGATACACCCAGGCTGCCTTCTTGTTGTTTCCATTCCGCGTGCGATACGTTGATGGGTCGCGGGTTGAAATAGGTGGCCTTTAAGAGCCCGTTCGATCCTGGATCACTAAAGGCCAGCACGTACCCGCCGTCCGCTCTCACCCACCGGCCAATCAGTTTCGATGTGTCCGGACTTGGCGATTCGGTCGGGTTAATCCAAAACAGATAACCGGTCACCAACAGTGCTCCGGCCAGAACGACAACCATGAATTTTGTTGTATTGCTTGTTTTCATCCTTTGGGCCTTTTCCTCTACTTAACCATTGCATTTTCCCCAAAACCCGATGTCAAACCTACAATGACTATTTCTTCATCTTTTCCCATTCAGCATTCGATGTTGGACGTTCGATGTTCGTTTTTTTACGGGTTCTGGGTTCAGAATGGACCCGCCCGGTTGAATCGGGCGGGTCCATGTCTTGCCGGCTACTTCAGGGAGACGGTCACCTTATCGATCTTGCCGGTGAACTTGCTGGTCTCCTCGGTGTAGTCCGGGGAGACGGGTGTTTCCCGGTCAACGCCAACGTTCGCAGTCTCGTCGGCCGACCAGATCGCGAATTGAGTCTTCTCGATTTTGCCTGATCCGACCTTCTTGTCGTTGATGAAGAGCGTTGCCGTTCCGCCAGCTCCCAGCTTCGGTTTCCCGTCGCTCGATTTGCCGTCGTAGGCGAAATCCAACTTGATGGTCGACTTGCCCTTGGGAATCGCGGTATCCGACTTCACGGCGTAGCGCTCAAGACCGAGATAGTTGTACATATAGATCGGTTTGCCGTCCTTGAGGTAGAGGCTCCAGCCGCCGAATTGTCCCGACTGGCTGAGGATCACGCCGTTGGTTTTGCCATCCTTGGATTCGACATCGGCAACAATGTCGAACGAGGTGTTCTTGGTGTTGATGAAGTCGTTCTCCATCAGGAACCCCGTCCCCTCGTACACCGTGATCGACTTGCGTCCAGCCATCAGGTCCGGCCGGCCGGCCAGCTTGGGGTTGAGTCGCACCTGGCGCCGGTCATCGATCGGGAGCACCTTGTACTTGACCGCTTCACCGAGGAAGACGCTCTGTAGCTCTTTGAGCTTGTCCGGATGCTGCGCCGCGAGGTCATTGGACATGCTGAAGTCTTCCCTGACATTGTATAGCTCCCAAACATCCTTCTGCAGGGTGTACCGCGGCTTCCCCCAGGGGAACTGGTGAACCGTGCCGGCGAACCAGCCGTCGTAATAGACGCCGCGGTTGCCGAGGATCTCAAAGTACTGGATCTGGTGACGGTCAGCCGCGTTGGGATCGTCGAACGAGTACATCATGCTCACGCCTTCCATGGGGCGCTGCCCAATGCCGTTGACAATCCTTGGTTCCGGGATGCCGGCGGCCTCCAGGACAGTCGGGGCAACGTCAATCACGTGATGCCACTGGCTGCGCAGCTCACCCTTGGCTTTGATGTGCTTGGGCCAGTGGATCACCATCCCTTGCCGTGTGCCGCCGTAGTTCGACGGAACCTGCTTGGTCCAGGTGAAGGGCGAGTCGAAGCAGACCGCCCAGCCGGCGGCCATGTGGGGATAGGTGCTGGGGCCGCCCCATTCGGGAGCATGTTTGAGCATGTCCGAGACCGTTTCCTCGACGCCGTTGAAGTATGTCATCTCGTTGTACATGCCGAGCATGCCGCCCTCGGCACTGGTGCCGTTGTCTCCGGCGATATAAAAGACCAGCGTGTTGTCGAGGTCGCCGAGATCTTTGACCGCGTCGACGACCCGTCCGATTTCGGTGTCGACCATATCGATGTAGGCGGAGAACACCTCGGCCTGACGCGCAAAGAGCTTCTGCTCATCGGGCGTGAGGTCTTTCCAGTCCTTGATGTCCTTCGGCTTGGGGGCCAGCTTGGTGCCCGCCGGAATCACGCCCAGCCGCTTTTGGTTCTCGTAGATCCGCTCCCGGATCACATCCCAGCCTTCATCAAACTTGCCCTCCTGCTTCTTGATGTAGCTTTCCGGCACGTGATGCGGCGCGTGCGTGGCGCCTGGAGCGAAGTACACGAAGAAAGGCTTGTCGGGGGTCAACGACTTTACGGAGCGGATCCAGCCGATGGCCTGGGTCGTCATGTCGTTCATGAAGTGGTAGTTCGGATCGCCCTTGCTCGGGTCCGCGACGGGCGTGACGCCGTCGTAGAGCGCTGGGGACCATTGGTTGGTCTCGCCACCGAGAAATCCGTAGAACTTGTCGAAGCCGCGCATCGTGGGCCAGCGTGTGAGCGGGCCGGAGGGACTGGTCTCCCAAGCCGCGGTCATGTGGTCTTTGCCGAAATGGGCCGTGCTGTAACCATTGAGCCGCAGAATTTCCGCCACCATCGCAGAGTCCTCCGGGATCATGCCTGTGGCACCGGGAAAGGACGTCGCAATTTCCGTGATACCGCTCATGTTGACCGAATGGTGATTGCGACCCGTCAACAGGGCGGCGCGGGTGGGTGAGCACAGTGCGGTCGAGTGGAACTGGTTGTACTTCAGTCCACTTTGCGCCAGTCGGTCGAACGCCGGCGTCGGGGTAACGCCACCAAATGCGCTCGTCCCACCGAATCCAAGGTCGTCGATCATGATAAGCAACACGTTGGGCGCGTCCTTGGGAGGCTTTACCTCGAAGACCGGGGGCGCCTTGGCATCTCGTGCATCGAGTGTCGTGAAGGCTGGGTACCATGGCCCCTTGATGGGCAGCACGGTTCGGTCGACGTCAGCTTTGACTGCGGCCTTGGTTTTGTCGGGTTCCGCTTTCTGCGCCCATGCCGCCATGGGAAGCAGCATTGCGAGGACTAACACGCAAATTAGACGGTTGTTTTTCATTAATGTCTTCATTTAATTACCTCCTTTGCAATTTAGTGCGTTAAGGGTTTTGCACGGTTCCGTGCGAAGGGGCAAAGTTAAGGGTGCCAGGGAAATCAAACCCTAATGCTGAAACCCTCCCGTGAGCCCCGCGTAGATCATTTATCTATAGAAATAATTTCTACAGACCGTATCGGCATGTGCCAATCGAAGAGCGTGTTAATCAACCCTGCAAACTCGGCCTGATCCCGCATCTGTCCGACCAGTATTGTCACAATTGAGTTATCCTTTCTTTGGCGAGTGGTTATGTGAACATTTCCAAAATAGCCAAGTAAACTTTTGCTCGCCGCTCCCTCAACCTCGATGCGGTAGGTTGCGGGAGTAGAAACCTTGAGGGAAGCCCAATCGTATTCATCCGGCATGACGCAGTACTCCACCATGGTCTATGAAAATAAAAGGTTGTTCATGTTTGGACTGGGTTTAGTTTGACAATAGTTCCTTTTAAACAGGCGGCACATCACCCCAAAAGGGTCAAAAACGGGGGATTTTTCATGAATAGCGGATAAAGAAGAGTCGGGGATGGGGGGTTTTTATGCTTGGTTCCGGGAGATGGGAGGACAGGCAGAAGAATTCGGATTTCGGAATGGGGAATGCGGAATGGGAAAGAAATAGAAAATAAATGCCCAATAGGGGATGGGGTAACGGGGAGACGGGTGCAGGTATCAAGTTTTATCCGGATCTGTATCCAGAAGGCCTGCATTGAATAGTTTTTTTGCAATCTTGTAGATGTCTTTTTTGTCACCTTTTTTCTGATTCCTGCAGCAAGAATGTAAACAATCACGGTCTGTTTATCGATTTTGTATATGATCCTGTATCTTCCTGCCGCATGTATCGAGCGGAATCCAGATATCCTTCGATCATCGTCGGGTGAGGATACCGAGGTTGTAGGCCTGGGTAACCGCCATTCGTCGGCTACTGACATTGAGCTTCTGATAGATGTTTTTCAGATGTGATTTGACGGTTTGATTTGAAACAAATAGTTTTTCGGCAATTTCCTTGTTCTGCAGCCGTCGGGCCAACAACGCCAGAACATCGAGTTCGCGATGGGTCAGGGATTCAACCAGAGACTGCTCAGGGTCGGATAATCGGACCGGCGGTTCGTCAGGTAGCAAATGATGCGCGGCAACTTCGGTCGTGGCATCTTGTTCTCCATCCGCGAAGGCAGCCAGAAGTTTTTCGATATAGTCGACGGCAACGTTCTGCTTTTGCAGTCGTTCGAGCAGATCGGCCATCGGGGGGCCCAATTCAACGAATGGGCGGACCGCGTCCCTGGGCGCCGCCATGGCTACCGCTTTCTCCAGGGTCGTGGCCGCTTCGTCGGGACGACCCTGCTTATCAAGGGCCATGGATCGCAGGACCAGGATCTCTAACGTCTGGCCGATGTTATGCCATGCCTTGGCGTTCTGCCGGAGCGCCTCGAGCCTTTCAATGGCCTCCTTCAGGCCGGCGTCGGACCCCATGGCAATCAGCACCCGGCATTGTGTGATCAGGGGGATTTCCAAAAAGAAAAGCATCAACGTGATACCGGAGACTTCCCCCAACGACCGTTGCCAGCGCAGGGCAGCATCGTGATCATTGCGCAGCAGCGCCAGGCGGGCCTGGCAGGAACGGACAATCTCAAAATTTACAGGATCCCTCGTCCATTGCGCAAACCTCTGCGCCAAATTCATCGTCTCGTCGGCTTCATCCGGTTTCCCCAAAAACTGATGGGTGATCGACAGCCCCGCCATGGCGTCAACGACGGCCCGCGAATGCGCGGTGTATTGATTCTCCACGATCAGGTCGAAGTGATGGCGTGCGGCGTCCAGGTCAAACATCTGGAAGGAGGCGTTCCCCAGAAAATACATACCCCAGGTTTCAGCAAAAACGAGGCGGTTTGACCTGCCAAGCTGACTCAGTCGCATGGCCTCTTGAAACGCCTTCAAAAAATCGCCTTCCAGCATATAGAGAAAACACAAACCGAAAGACAGGCGTGACAAAGGCATCCCTTCATGGAAGCCTTTGCTGCGAATTCCCTCATGCAGTCTCCGGAAGGCTGCCTCTTTACGGCCATCAAGATGGAGTGCCAGGCAGGTCCAGTAACAGGCTTCCGCGCTTAGTTCTATAGAGGCGTTTTTGGGAAGCAGTTCCGTCGCTTTGTTAAAGAGCGCCACGCTGCGTGCTCCCTCGCTTCGAAAATAGCAGACAACCCCCCGAAAGAAGTTTATCTCGGACAGCAATGCCGGTTCCTTCGGATCATCACCAAGAAGGGATTCGACCTGTTCGATTATTGGTAAAACTTCCGCTATGCGCGCCGTCATGAACAGGATCCACGCCTGTCCCAGCAGGAGGTATGGTCGCTTCTGCTTAATCTCATGGGGTAATCGGTTCAGCCATATTCTGAGCAGATACCATTGGTCAGCGTCAAGCGCAGCAAGCCTGTTTCGTTCGACAATTTGAGCGGCGGCAAGATCGTCTCCGCCTTCAAGCGCATACTTGATGGCCTCCTCAATGAGACCTTTTTTGGCAAACCACGCACTTACCCGGGAATACATCCTGGCGATCTCCTCAGGACCCATTTGTCGCATTAACTGTTCTTTCAACAGCTGCTGAAACATATGATGATAGCGAAACCAACGGTTCTCGATATCCAGGGCGATCAGAAAAAGATTGTTCCTTTGGAGTTTGGCGATGAACGCGGCACCATCGGGCCCGCCCTTGCCCGGTTCGGCATCGTGACCATCCAGCACATCGCACAGCGACGCGCAGAAACGATCCAGGATCGCCGTCTTGGCCAACAAGCTTGTCATCTGCGGAGATTGCCGCGACAAAACCTCGACCATCAGATATTCCACGATCGCACCAAAGTTGCCTTTCAGACCCGCCAACAAACTATCGAGATCTTCCGAAGACCTCAGCGACTGTGACATCAGGCGCATTCCCGCCGGCCACCCTTCGACCTTCTCCTGGACAGCGCCGGCCGTTTTCAGATCCACCGAAAGCCCGAGGCTTTTTTTCAGAAAGTTCGCTGTCTCCTCCGTTGTGAACTGCAAGTCGGAAGTGCCGATTTCATTCACCTGCCCCCGACTTCGGAGTATGCTGGTAAGCAGCGGCGGATCGTGCCGGGTCAGTATTAGCGTGTGCAGGTTTCGCGGTGGATGAGTAAAAAATGCGGCCATCAGGTCGTGCACCGCTTTTTCACGAATCTCGTGATAGTCGTCCAGAACCAGAACGAAAAAGACCTCGATCTGGTTGAGGTCATTTAGGAGATACCGGCTCAGGACCGGCACCGGAGGAAGATGGGAGGCTTGGAGCAATGACCGGGTCTTGTCGCATGTCCCGGGAAACGCGTTCCGGATCCCGGCCAGCAGATAGCTTAAAAACAGGCGAAGATCGTTATCGCTCTTGTCCAGGGATATCCAGGCGTGGGGGCCATCCCAGGCTTTCAGCCAGAGGCTCGCCAACGTACTCTTACCGAAGCCGGCTGCGGCCGAGACGAGGGTAAGCGGTCGATCCAGCAGGTCATCAATCCTTGACGTCAGGTGATGTCGGTGTACAACATCTGCAGGAAGTGACGGGCGTTGTAATCTTGTGCGTAAAATCGGCAAATCGTCTTTTTTATGAGTCGGCACCGAAGTCCCGCTCTGAGCAATAAGCCCCATTTGGTGCGCAACTTCAGTGATCTGGGCCTCGTCGCTGACATCCAGTTTTTCCATGAGCCGGCGCTGCAAGGAGGCAACCATCTCCGGGGTGATCTGCAGAAAAGAGGCGATCTGTTCTGTTGAGTGGCCCTTAACGATCAGCTGCAGCGTTTCACTTTCTTCCGGGGTCAATTCGGCGGTGTCCCTGTTTTCTCGATTGCCTGATAAAACCTTCAAATACTGTGAAACCACGACGCCGGTGATATCCGCACTTAAAAACACGTCGCCTCGCATCACGGCTCGGATGCCTTTTACCAGTTCTTCTGGAGCGCTCAACTTCAGGATGTATCCAGCCGCCCCCGCAGCGAGCATGCCTTCGACAAACCGCTTTCCAGAATGGACCGACAGGGCCACGACCCTGGTGTCGGGAGACTCGGAAATAATTTGCCGGGTGGCGTCGATGCCATTGAAATTCGGCATCGTGATATCCATGACAACCACATCCGGCGAAAGCTCGCGGACCCGGTCTATGGCCACTTGACCGTCATTCGCTTCGCCAATGACCTGCATATCCTCCTCCGCGTTTAAGAGGAGGTGGAGTCCCTTTCTAAAAAGGGGGTGATCATCGACCAGAAGAATGGTTGTGGGCATAGGATTCCTTGGTTCGGGGTTCTGGACTCGGGGTTCTGGGTTCAGGGTTCTGGGCACTCAAGAAAAGATGAACGTCGAATATCGAACATCGAACGTTGAACGTCGAACATCGAACGCCCAACGTTGAACATCGAATAATGATGTCGCTGTGCTCCGCCATTTATTTGCATTTTTTTCAAAAAGCCGATGTCAAACCTTGAATCACTATTTCTTTTTCTTTTCCGCTATTTTGTTACGCCTGACAAAACACGATCAATTTTTTATCCAGGCAACCTGTTTCTTCGTTCTTATCATTCAACATTCGATGTTGGACGTTCGATGTTGGACGTTCATCTCTTTAACTTATTCATCATTCGATGTTGGACGTTCGATGTTCGATGTTCATTTTTTCTTCTTAAGCCCTTTCAAAAATTTTTCGGGAGTCAAAACGGTCCCTGGAAAAATATTTTTAAAATGCAAGTCATCCCAGGAAATCATTGTCGTAACGAAGGACAAATGTTTTTTTGCAACCGAGATCATTAACGCATCACCCAGTGAGGTCCTGTGCTTCATCAGATCGAAGATCTCTTTGATTTCAATAACTGGAAATTTTGTTTCAAAACTTGGAACAGGAAGCACGGCGACCCCGTATCTATCTTGAAAGTAAAACCCCTTACCCCAAATCATTCCTTAAGGGTACGGTCAGGGTGGCTTTGCACCCCTTCCCGGGTTCGGACGCGATCTCCAGCGTGCCGCCGAAATCCGTCATTCGTTCCCGGACACTGAATAATCCAAAGCCGCCGTCGATACCCCCTTGCGGGGATAGCGAGCGATCGTCAAACCCAATGCCGTCATCCCGGATGATAATCGAAAGAGAGACATCGGTATATTCCATGGAAACCTGCACCAGATTCGCCCGGGCATGTTTGACCACATTGGTGAGCAGTTCGCGTACATTTCGAAACAGAATGGCCCGCTCGTCGTCACTCAACGGTATTTGCCCACCGGTTTGACTAAACTTCGTTTTGAGGGCGTAGCGCTTCCCGATTTTCTCTTCAAGCCATTCGGATATGGCTTCCGCCAGGCCCAGTTCATTCATCAAAGGAGAACTCAGATCAAAAACGAGTTGTTGCGTATCCTTGGCGGCTTGATGCATGGAGTCGGAAAGCTCATCGATCTGAGCGGTCAGTCCGTCGATAGGCACTGACTTGCGCACCTGAGCAAGCTGTAAGCGCGCCAGGGCCAGCGTCTGGCCTATCTGATCGTGCAGGTCGGCGGCAATCCTACGTCGCTCTCTTTCCTCAGCAACCGTCAACTGAGAAGCCAACGCTTTGAGTCGCTTTTGATACAGTTGGATTTCCTGTTCGGCCTCTTTTTGCTCGGTAATATCCCGCACGATAGCGGTGATCGAGCTCACCTGTCCATCCATTCGGAAAACGGACATGGTGACACTCGCCGGAAAGATGTCGCCATTTTTTTTTCTCAAGGTCCGATCGATATGCAGGACCTCTTTGCCTTCGGCAATGGCATCGGTCAGCGCTTCGCCAAAAGCAAGATATTCCTGCCTGTCGGGATATAAAAATTCAGTCGTCCTGCCAACGCACTCGGTGGCCGAATATCCGAGCACGTTAAAGGTATCACTGGCCCATTCGATCTTCCTGTCGGGCATGCTTACCGAAAAAACCGCATCCGGCATCGAATCAGTCAAATTTTTTAGATAGTCACGGCTTGCACGCACGACTTTTTCGGCCCGTTCACGTTCGGCGACTTCAACCGATAAGGATTGATTGATGCGATCCAGCTCGGCAGTGCGGTTGCGCACCTGGCTTGCCAGGCTCCGGTTCCAAAAAATAACGAAGGCGATAATACCGAATGCCCCTCCAACGACAATCAGAATCCATCTCAATGCCGCCGCCCTGTTTATCCCCTGTTCGTATCTCAGCGCGACATACTTTTTGCGGATGGCCGTTTTTTCCGCTTCGGAAATACTCGCCAGCGCCTTGTCGATGATCGAGGTCAGTTCCGGCCAATCGTTGCGGTTGCCCATGGACAGAGACTGATCACCAAAAGGACTGGGCGCTGCGATCCGAACTCCGGAAAACCCACGCCTTTGGATGATATGGCTGGCCACGGTCAGGTTTCCAATATAGGCACCCGCCTGACCGGTCGCCAGTGCTTGCAGTGCCTGCTCATCCGAGTCGAACAGCAGCTGCCTGATCTCGGGAAAATCTCTGGTCAGCTGGTCCTGAACGGTGGAGCCTCGCATTATCGCGAGGGTCTTTCCGGACAGGCCGCTGATATCCAGGAGCAGCTCATCCTGCTCCCGGGTGAAGATGATGTAGGGCGAGGCGATATAGGTCTGTGAAAAAGAAAGAAACGCCTCGCGTTCCAGGGTCGGCACGATGAGCGCACTCATATCGGGGCCTTTGCGCCGCTTCATGTCTTTGAGGAATTCGGCAAACGGCCGGTCCGTCACGTCATAGTCGAACCTGATCCCGGTGCGTTCCGCGATCAGCTTGAGATACTCGATGGCAATTCCCTGGGGCGGTTGGTTGTCCTTGACGATCAGATAGGGCGGCCAGTCGGCTGTTCGCACCCGCACGGTTTGGTTCTGTTCGAGCCAGGTCTTTTCTTCCGGGGTGAGCGTTACCACCGGCGCCTTCACCGGCAGCTGAATCCATTTGGCCACAATGGCCTCAATCTCTTCTTCCGAGAAGCTCGACAACCCTTTATTTAAAATGGCAACCAATTCCGGCCAATCGGACCGAATCGCCATACCGCCTCTGTAAGGGTTATCGTAAAAAACGTATTGGAGCCGCAAGCCGAAAAGCTGATACTTCGTCAGGAACCAGGCATTGGTGGAGCCTCCGAGAAAGAAATCCGCAATGCCCTTATCGACAAGCTGCAGCCCTTCCAGGGCATCCTCGACGTTCAGGATGGTTGCGCCATCTCCATATTGTTCCACAATCAGTTGGGTGAACTTGACACCGTCGATGATAGCGACCCGCTTTCCGATCAGGTCGGTTGGGCTGTCGAAAACCGCACCCCTGCGCCCAAACACCGCCGCATATCCGGTCATATAACCCCTTGTTTTCAACAACCCCAACTCATCCGCGTACCCTGGAAGCAGGTTTAAAATCCCGTCCGTTTCCTTTTTCTGCGCCTTTTTCAAAAGGACCGGAATCGGGGCGACGCGGAGACGAATGCGAGTCCCCAGGCGTCGGTTCAGTTCCTCCAGGATGTCAACCAGGATACCGCGATACATACCGCCCGGATTTTCAATGACCTCCGGTTCAAAGGTAGCGGTATAGCCGAGCTGAATATCCGGATGGGCGTCAAGCCATTGCCTTTCTTCAGGAGTCAAAGCGACGATCGATCTATCGGTCTTGGGTGGTGTTTTACCGGCAAACCACTTGTTCCATATGGCCTGTTTCTCTGAGTCATCAAGTGCTGCGTACGCCTTATCGAGAATGGACATGAGGTGCGGAAGATCTTTTCGAACCACATATTCGGATACCTTCGGCCTTGATTCACTCTTGGCAATAAACTCCCCATGGTTCACAACGTTAATAATCAAGTTCTTTTGTAGCATCTGTTCGCCGGATGCTATCTCATGAACCGCCGCATCCGCCTTACCCGAAGCAACAAGACGTAACATGCCCAGGGGGGTGTCTGCACGAACAATGCGGGCCTCAGGGAGGTGGCGTTTTAATGTGGGCTCAAAACCATACCCGATATAAGAAGCAATAACCTTGTTCTTCAATGCGTCAATCGAATCTAAATCGGTTCTGTTTTCCCGGCCGAAAATTGCCATGGATATATTGTAAGTTTTTTCCGAGAAGAACACCATCTGGCCACGTTCAGGTGTTTGTATAAAATCGAGCGCAATGTCGGCGTTCCTATCCCTTAAAGATTTCAGCACCTCCGCCAGGGAGCTAAAAGAATAAATTGGCTCAAGTCCTACCTTTTGGAGTATCGCTTCGAGCATTTCCACCTGGTATCCGGTAAATGTCCCCTCTTTTTTGAATTGTGCTGGCGGTAAATCAAACAATGCAACCCTGACCTTCGGATGCTCGGCCAGCCAGGCACGCTCCTGAGTGGTCAAGGACACGGTTGGTTTTGGCCGGGTCGCATAAATGAAACCGTCCGGGACGCTTGATGCCGTGGTCATACCCAGTTGATGGAAGGTTTTGGCAATGCGGTCGTAGCGCCTGGGATTGATGTCGCCGATGGGGGCCAGATCGGGCACGATCATCTGGTCGATCACCTTGGCCTCATAGCGCAGCTGTTCGCGATTGAGGTCCTGATTGTATTTCGTCAGGATCAGATCGATGATGTCGTCTTTGTGCTCGAGGGCATACACCCAGCCCTTTATGGTCGCCCGGATCATTTTGTCGACCCGTTCGGGATGTTCATTGACCTCTTTTTCCTTGGTGAAAAGATTGTCCCCGTAAAAATCGATGCCGTAGGAACGGGGGTCGATGATGTTTATCGCGAGACCCTTGGTTTTCAGCCTGTAAGGCTCATTGGACAGATAACCGCTCATCGCATCAACATCGCCATTTATGAGTTTTTCATCATTGTAGGTGTGCGGGATGAAGGTGACACGATTCAAATCGCCTATCGCGTCCAGGATCATGGCCTGAATGGAGGCACTGCCGCTTTCGTCCACGGACATCATCACTCGTTTACCGGCGAGCTCATCGGCGCTGAAGATGCCGCTTCCCCTCCGGGTCATCAGTACGTTGGGCGAATGCTGAAAGACCTGGGCCAGCACCACCACCGGTTTGCCCTGGTTGCGCAATGCCAGAAGCCCGGGATCACCAACACCATACTGGGCGTTGCCTTTAAGAACAGGGGCGATGCGATCCTGGCCGGGTTGGAACGGCCGCAGGGAAACCTGCAGGCCCTCGGCGGCGTAAAACCCCTTTTCGATGGCGGCATAGTAACCGGCAAACTGGAACTGGTGAAACCAGCGCAATTGGATAGTAACCGGTTCCAACGCTTTATCCTGTGCCCTGGCAATATCCACGTTCGAAAACGAAAAATAAAAAGCGGTTACCACGCATAGGAAGATAAGGGATATTTGCCGAATATTGCTCATCGCATGGCCTTTCCGAACAATGAGATACAGCAGGGCTCTAAAGACGGGCAATAAGCCGTTCCAGCTCTCATTTGACATCGGCCTGCCGTCAGGGCCTTCAATAGGCACGAAGGGTGAAACGGTCACATAGGCAGACATTTCCAACATCCTGAATTTTATGGATAGGTATTATCAATTTCATATACAAATCTAAATTATTTAGCAACTGACCGGATTGTGCGTAGCGTGTCCTAAATCGAATCTATGAAAAGGTTTGTAATTCTTAAGATTAGTAGATTTAACATGCAGGTTGGAGAAATTGCAAATACGCGCCTAATTGAGAGGGCATTTGAAGTCGTACACTACTTTTAATTTATTGCCAGTAGACAAACTAATAGTTGTTTGGCAGTCGGAACGCATTTTACATTACGGGATTATGCCATAATTTGTTTCAGGGTGCCCGATGATTTTAAGCGTAATTTTAACGAAAAGAAGAATGAAGACTGCTAAGGAGGCTTGTATTGAGATCGCTAAAAGTTAACAACAAACTCGTTTTGCTGGATGGTGGCTTAGGGCGTGAATTGCGGTTCCGGGGGGTAGCGGTACCGAAGACGATCTGGTCGGCAGGAGCCTTGATGACCGACCCCAAGGTTGTGCGTCAGATCCATCGCGACTATATCGCTGCTGGTGCTGATATCATAACAACTAACACCTACGGCGTTATCAGGCAGGAATTGGCCAAAGAAGGGCTTGAAGATCGTTTTGCCGAACTCAACATGCTTGCCTGCAATCTGGCCATTGAAGCGCGAGAGGCATCCGGACGGGAAGTCGTCATCGCCGGTTCCCTGCCTCCGTTGGGTGGTAGCTACCGTCCCGATCTGGTGAGACCGAGTCAGGAAATCGAGGCCCTGTACCAAGAGCAGGCTGAACTGCTGGCCCCATATGTCGACCTGCTGTTGTGCGAAACCATGTCAAGTGCCACTGAAGGACAAGCTGCCGCCAGGGCTGCCTGCCGGACGGGCAAACCGGTTTGGGTGGCCTGGACGCTGCATGAAGATCGCTCGGGGAATTTGCGCAGCGGAGAAAACGTTGCAGAAGCTGTGGCCGCTCTGCAGGGTTTACCTGTCAGCGGTTTCCTGGCGAATTGTTGTGCGCCGGAAAGCATTACCACGATTATGCCCCAATTGGCCGAAACGGGTGCCCAATGGATCGGCGGCTATGCCAATACGTTTGCTCCCATTCCGCAAGACTGGACCCTGGACGGAGAAAAAGACACAGATGGCCTGTTGACGCTGCGCTCGGATCTGGACCCGGAAGAATACAGTGCTCATGTCTCCGAGTGGCTTGCGGCCGGCGCCACCGTCGTCGGCGGCTGTTGTGGTACAAGACCATCCCACACAGCCAAAATGCGGGTTCTACTTGACGAGAAGCTGTCTTGAAAACAAGATTTTTAGAACAAAGTGGCTTAACTATTGCCACTAGATATGGCTATCTCGTGCTTGAACGAGAATTGCAAAGCGTATTTATTTCGTGGGGTTATAGCATTTTTAAGAGATGAAGATTTTCCGAGTTCGTGTAAAAAGTACTTGCACGTATCACTCATAGCTGTTATTTAACCAATTGATAATAAACATAAATAATGGTTAAACCGATTTTGGCGAATCGGAATAAATGAGTAAAACCCGGAAAATCTTCGTGGGGAAAATGCTATGAGAAAAGTGATCGAAAATCAACTGAAATTTGGCCAGGTCGATATCTCAAAGATTCAAATTGACATCCGCAGCCGAGACGAAATCCCCCAACTATTATTAGGCCTTCAGGCCATTTACGCAAATCATCCCCTTCGCCGGGCCGTGTTTGATATCCTAAGGAACATTGTTCCCAGCAATGTTAATGCTCGCAATGGCAGGCCGGGTATGGATTTATGGAAAATCCTGGTGCTGGGCACCTTGAAGCTGAACTGCAATTGGGATTATGACAAGCTGCACAATATTTCCAATAACCATAAAAATGTGCGCGAATTCTTAGGACATACGCTCGACGAATTTGACCAGCGATATGGGCTCCAGACCCTGAAAGACAATATTGTGCTTTTCACACCGGAACTGCTCGATCAGATCAACCAGCTTGTCGTTAGATTTGGCCAAAAGCTCCTCGGCAGCGGTGATTCTGAGGATTTGAAGGCACGCTGCGATTCTTTTGTCGTAGAAACCGATGTTCACTATCCAACCGATATAAATCTGCTCTGGGATGCGATTCGAAAAGTCATTGAACTGATAAGTCAGGAATTTGACCAACTGGGCATTAGCCAGTGGAGACAGCATCGCCACATTCTAAGAAAAATAAAAAAGCTGTTCAATAAGGCGCGCAAGCTGAAACGATCCAACTCAAATGATGCGCAGAAAAAGGCCAAAAAGAAGCAACAGGCTGCCCAGGCTCACCAGGAATATATCGACTTAGTCGAGCAGTATCTGAGTCGCGCCCGGCAGGATATTTCCATTTTAAATCAAACAGGTCTCGGCAATGTTGCCCGGATCTTGCTGATTGAGCACTTCATAGCTCATGCTGAACGGCAGATTGACCAGATCCTTCGACGGGTTGTCAACGATGAAACGATACCGCATAGTGAAAAGGTATTCTCGCTTTTTGAGGAGCACACGGAATGGATCAGTAAAGGCAAAGCCGGTGTGCCCCAGGAGTTGGGATTGAAGGTTTGCGTTGTGGATGATCAGTTCGGTTTTATCCTTCACCACCAGGTCATGGAGAATCAGAGCGATGATCAGGTGGCCGTTGCAATGATTGCCGAGGCGAAGCGTAAATTTTCAGCCCTTAACGCTTGCAGTTTTGATAAAGGTTTTCACAGCCCGCAAAATCAGCAAAAACTTAATAAACTTCTGGATCATGTTGTTCTTCCCAGAAAGGGAAAACTTTCCTTAGGGAATGCGCAAAAAGAGCATTCAGAAGAATTTATCGAAGCAAGGCGCAAACATTCGGCCATCGAGTCAACCATTAACGCCTTGGAGAATCATGGCCTGGATCGGTGCCCGGATCACGGAATCTACGGATTTAAACGCTATGTTGCCCTTGCCGTATTAGCCCGAAACATTCAGATTTTAGGCGCAGGGATTCAACAAAAAGAACTGAAGCGTTTAAGACGGCTTGAAAAGATCAGCCGCACGAACCGCTTGGCAGCATAGAAACTATACTTGATAATTCAGCTGACAAGAAAAATGCGGAGAAGTGTTTTCAAAATCCGGCTGCCCTGTACATTTTTTATATAAAATGCTTCCCGTTTATATCTTCCAGCTACATTTGAATGCCGCTCATTTTTTTAAGATACTTCATAGCGGTTTGGGCAATTATGAAGCGGGGTTTTCGTTCAGGCACTATTTAGTAAGGCGAATTTAATTATCAATGGCCCGCGCAAACAGACATCATCTACCTGGCTATGTGTGGCATATTACCCATAGATGTCACAAAAGAGAATTCCTGCTGAAATTTGATAAGGATAAAAAGCGTTGGATACACTGGCTTTTTGAAGCTAAAAAACGTTTTGGCCTGAAGATTTTAAACTTCACTGTTACGTCAAATCACATCCATTTATTGGTCTATGACGGTAAGGTGAATATGATTCCAAAATCGATCCAACTCATAGCCGGGAGAACGGGAAGAGAATATAATCAAAGAAAAAATCGAAAGGGAGCATTCTGGGAAGATCGATATCATGCAACCGCTGTTAAGACGGGCAACCATTTAATTCGCTGCCTGGCATATATAGATTTGAATATGGTTAGAGCCGGAGTTGTGCGACATCCTGGTGACTGGATGTATGGTGGATATCATGAGCTTCAAAATCCAAAGCAGCGGTATTCGCTGATAAATCGGCAGAAATTAACAGCTTTGCTTGGTATCAAAGATAACGGTCAGCTATCAGAATATCATCGCAATTGGGTCGAGGAGGTTTTGAAAAATGGATCAAACCAACGCGATGCAAAATGGACGGAAAGCATAGCAGTCGGTGATAAAGAGTTTGTGATGGAAACAAAAGCTAAACTGGGTGCAAAGGCAATAGGGCGCCGAGGGTTGGAGAATAATGAAGGATATGAGCTTAAAGAATCCCAAAGTCCTTACAACCGTGTTTTTGACCCTGAAAAGTGCAGTCTAGGACTGAAAAACGGCCATATTTGGCAGGTTTCTTAATAAATTACGAGCACATAGCTTGGTCCGACAAGAGATGCACTATAGATTACATCCTTTCTAAAAACCGCCCGACGTTCAATCCCGCGAATGATGATATGATGCAAAACACCAGGGGCATCTAATCGAGCTAACCGAGGCTTAATTCACCAGTATCATGCAATCATAAAAGTGTTAGCTTATTTATTTATGGATTTCAATTGGTTATAGGATGTCCCCTGTTCCCGATTTTAATATAATACACGCCCACCAATAATTTAATTCTAAACTTGATTTTTTAGAAAAATGTAATTACAATAATTACTATATTATTTTAATGAAATTTAAGGAGCGATGCCCATGGAAAAACAAATACGTACAAGGGATATTAAGCTGGTCCCTATTGGAAATTCCAAAG
>Ga0316192_10001568_pt1 | contig 16847 bp, 15 predicted proteins | sample MerIslwburrow_MG_FD_204931 | JGI IMG/M metagenome (GOLD analysis project Ga0316192, IMG submission 204931) | Coastal sediment microbial communities from Maine, United States - Merrow Island worm burrow | ecosystem: Environmental > Aquatic > Marine > Coastal > Sediment | place: USA: Maine...
TCTGCCGCCAAGCTTACGCGTGAACGCAGGGATTGTCCGTGATTGCGCTCACATTGTTGCGTGAGAAACGATCACGCCGGTCAGGGATCGCGCTTCGGCCGCTCCTCGTAACGAAACTTCGCGTCACCGATCGCGACGATGTCGCCACTTGCGAGGAAATGCTCGGTAACGCGCTGGGAATTTACATAAACCCCGTTCTTGCTGCCCCAGTCGATGACGCGCGTCACGTCGCCTTCCGTCATGACCACCGCATGCCGGCGGCTGATGTGCGGTGCCTGGAGTTGTATGTCGTTCTGCTGCGTGCGCCCGATCGTCAGGCGTTTCTTGAACAGCGGGAAGCGGAGCTCCTGGTCGTCGATCTTGCCGATCAGGACCCGGCTCATCCTGTCCTTGTCAGCGGCCGGAGGCAGCTCCGGAGTCTGCAGCCGTGCCGACATGCGTTCGTCCAGTTCTTCGATGGCTGCTTCGAGTTCCCTGATCGAATCGTCCTGCCGCCCCTTGCCTGATACCTGTTCGAGCAGTTCGGCGATGGCTTCGTTCTTGGTCGCGAGCTCGACTTCGTAATCCGTGTTGGCCTGCCTCAGCCGCTCAAGTTCCGACTCGAGCTGGCTGATTTTCAGCTGGCTCTGTTGCTCGCTGGCCGTCAGCATGCGCTCGAGCTCGTTTTTGAACCCGCGCGTGTCCACGAGGTCCGAAGCCAGCTGATCGTTGATCAACTCCTGCTGGGCCACGGTTTCCGACGCTTCCGTCAGCTCGAAGCGCAGGTTGCGAAGTTCCTGTTCGTGCTCCGCACGGCTCTTCGCGAGCCGGTTGGTAACGTCGTCGTGGCACTTCTTTGCCTCGCGGAGCGCGGACGTCAGGGTGTCGATCTGCTTGTTCGCTTCCTCGACGGCCCTCGCGAGCTTGCGGGTCTGCGCCTCGCGCGCCTTGACTTCAGTTTCCAGGCCGATGCGCCTCGATCGCAGCCGCTCGACGTCGAACTGCAGCCGATCGATGGTTTCGGTCTTGATACGGAGGTCCGCTTTGAGATCCTGGATTACCGCGTCGCGGTTGCGAATGGGAGCGATGGCCGGATCGAACTTCATGGCCTCGAAATCGAGGTCGAAGGCCGGCTCCGGATCCGCCTCGGTCGTTGAATCTCGCCAGGTGGGGGATTCGAGTTCCGCGGTTCGCTCCTGGTCGTCCGAGACTAACTCTTTTACGTTTTTATTATCATTAGCCATACCTCGTTATTATCACGAGGATGCGGTGCCCGGCGCAAGCCGCGGTGAGGGTATTACGTTAAGTCGGCTCAGTCGCAGGGGACGGTGCGGCCGTCCGCCCACGCGCGCAACGCACTGATCTTCTCGTGCATCACGGTCGACAGCGGCTTCGTCTGTTCGATTTCGCGGTGTATATGCGCCGAGGAGAGCGGTTCGTTCGCCGCATGTGCGGCATACAGCGCGGACACCACGGCTTGTTCGATCTCGGCGCCGGAAAAGCCCTGCATGGCATCGGCCAGCGGTTCGACGTCGAAGTCGGCCAGCCGCTGGCCGCGATTCGCCAGGTGAATGGCGAGAATGGTCGAGCGGATGCCCGCGTCGGGGAGGTCGACAAAGAAGATTTCGTCAAAACGGCCCTTGCGGACGAGTTCCGGCGGTAATGCCGATATGTCGTTGGCCGTTGCGACCACGAAGACCGGTGATTTTCTCTCTGCCATCCAGGTCAGGAAGGTTCCGAGGACTCTTTGTGTCGTGCCGGTTTCGCCACCCCGGCCGGCGATTCCTTTTTCAATCTCGTCGATCCAGAGCACGCAGGGCGACATCACGTCGGCGGTCTTGAGGGATTCGCGCAGCTTGCGCTCCGTCTCACCGTGATACTTGTCGTACAGGGTGCCGAAATCGAGCCTGAGCAGGGGGGCGCCGAAGATGCCTGCCGTGGCCTTCGCGGCAAGGCTCTTGCCACAACCCTGTACGCCCGTCAGCAGGATGCCTTTCGGCGGATCCAGGTGCACGGCGTCCTGCTCGCGGCGAAACGCGGCTTTTCGCTGGCCAAGCCAGTTTTTTAGCCGAGACAGGCCGCCCACGTCGCCGAAGCGCGCCGTGTCGTACTCGAAATGCAGGGCGCCGCCGTGATTTAACAGCGCATACTTTGCCTGCATGACGCCCGGCAGGTCGCTGCGGGTGATAGCGCCGTCGACCTCGATCGCATTGCGTGCGAGCCGTTCCGTATCCCCGTAGGTGAGGCCGGCGAGATTGCGCACGAGCAACTCGTAAGCCTTCGGGTCCACCTGGACCTGTGCGCCGGAGTTCGCGGCCGAGTATTCCCTGGCAACCGACTCGATAATCGCCTTGCGCTCGGCTTTGCCCGGAAGCGCCATGTCGACGCGCGCACTGAATGCTTCGAGCTCCCGCGGCAACCGGATCTGGTGGCTGATCAACACCAGCTGGCGCGGTACGTCGCGATAGTGGATGCAGATATCCTTGATGAGACGGACGTGCACCGGGTCGTCGAGGAATGGATGGAAGTCGAGCAGGACGTAGATGCCCGGTTTGGATACTGCTCGAATGTGTTTCAGCACGTCCGCCGGCTCGGAATTTATCAGCTGCGGGGCCAGGTCTATGTCCAGCCGTTGCAGGCCGTCGGTGATGGTCCAGCGAAACAGCGGCAGGTACTCGCTCGTGGACGACTGCATGCCGATGTCCTGCAACATCCGCAGCACTCGGCTTTCGTCGCGGGTCTCCATGACGATCAGCGGCGTGCGCGATCGCAGAATGATTTCGAGGTCCTGGCGACGATTCATCCGGGTGAGCAGGTCTGCAATCAGGGTTGCGCCATCTTACGGCAACCCGGCAATTTTTTGATGTCGAGCGCGTCGGGGTTTTCACCGATGATCTCGCGTGTTAGCTGGTCCAGCGCATCGACATCGATGTTGCCCGTCGCCTCGACGATCGAGGTCACCAGGTCGTCGAGATTATTCCGGCCCTCCGTCTTGCGGCGTATTTCCCGGTCGAGCGCCATGAAAATACGGACGGCTCTTGCCGTCGTGGCGCCGGACGAGGGTCCGCCGCAGAGCGTCCCGGAGGTGCGCGCCCAGTCTTTCTGGCTGTCCCGGGCGCGGTCGTAGCGCGCTCGCGAAATGGTGCCGCTCCGGCGCAGTAATTCCAGCCCGTAATACTCGGCGAGTCCCTCGACGATCCAGTCGTGATCGTGATCCGTGTCGAAATCGAGGACGACGTGCATGATTTCGTGCAGCAGCGAGCTGGTGCCGTTTTCGCTGAGGAGTGGCCGCTCGGCGTGAATATACAGCGAGGCGGGCGCGGACAGGCCGCCACGCCACATCGGGTCGTTGGCACTGACGATAGTGATGCGCGCCGGCAGGTCGGGCACGACTCGCGCAAGTTCGGGCAAGGTCCAGTTGAGCAGCGCGAGCATGTCGAGCCTGCGCAGACCGTTGTCGACGGGGCCGGCCACGGCGATATCGATGCCGGCAATCTGCTCCCGGCGCACACCGAGATCGCCCATGACGATCCAGCCCTTGGGTTGTTTGAAGCGCCGATGCTCGTGCGTGACGACGAATACCTCATCGTGCTCCGCGTACTGGGTGACCACCGACCAGTCGGCGGGCAGGTCGAACGTCAGACGGGTAACGCTGTGTGCGTCCGTCGCGGTTCGCGTCGCAGCGCTCGGAATAATGTCTTCGGCGCGAAACAGGCCCCAGCTCTCTCCCAGCCACGCATCGTAGCCGTCGCCGTTGCGCGTGTGCAAAACGGCGACCTCCCAGCGCAACGTGCCGCCTTTCGCCGGCGGCGTCCAGGTCAGTATGTTGCCCTCGCGAGCAATCTCGCCGTCGCCCTCGAAATTACTGAACCGGCTTCCCCGGGTCCTGAAGCGTACCTCGCGCAACAGGTTGCTGCTTTGCCGCAACTCGAGTTCGACCGCCACACCGGCCTCTGCAGGATCCGGGGTAACCCGGTACACGATCTCGTAGACGGGAGGCTCGTCGGGTTCGTCCGCTTCCGGGCTCGCGCCGCCGCAGGCCATAACTGGCGCCATCAGCAGGAAGAATACGAAGCGACGCAGCAACGCTGCGGACAGGCGGTCCGCGCGGCGGCTGCGACTATGGCTGTCTGAGAAACAGTTCATACGATTACGGGGCTCCCCGGCGTATCCTTGGTCGTATCGCCGTACAGAGTTGAGACTATGATAGCCGACCGGGATCGCTTCGTTCGCCACGCCGCGCTTGCGGTCATCGGCGCGTTGTGCCTGGCCGGCTGCGCGGCTCCTGCCGTCGTGGACCCGGAGCGGCCCGAAGTATCGGCTGCAAAGCGCACGCCCGCAAGTACCGGCGAGCTGGCGGCGGCGATTGCACTACGCCAGGTCGGTACGGCGTATCGTTACGGCGGCTCGACGCCATCGGGGTTCGATTGCAGCGGGCTGGTTCAGTATTCCTATCTCGAGGCCGGCCAGTCGGTGCCGAGAACCACCGGCCAGCTCTGGAATACGGCGGGCACGGTCGCATACGACGATCTTCGGCAAGGTGACCTGCTGTTTTTCCGATTTGACGGCAAGATGTCGCACGTGGGCATCTACGTGGGCGACGAGAAATTCGTCCATGCACCATCGACCGGGAAGCGGGTGACGGTCGACTCGCTCGAGGCCAGGTATTACCGCCGCGCACTGATCCGCGCGGGACGCCTGCGGTAGGAGCGGGCGGCCAGCCCGAAGTCGTCAGACCTCCGGATCGTCGACGATGAACGTCCGCAACTGATCAGCGAGTCCCTTGCACGCTGCCGCGCGGGCGCGGGCGATCAGTGGGATTGGCACCACCAGCGCGGGCAGGAACGAGGTGCCGCTGACGTCCGCGGTCACCGAGCCCGCCGATTCCAGGCCGTTGAGGTCCCAGACCGCGGCGTTGTAGTCGGCGTCGTTCTGCCACCACGCGAAACCGAAGCAGCCGCCGCCGCCCGGTCCCGCCGCGCAGGACAGGCTGCCGCCGCCGGCGACGCGGTCGGTGTCACCGTCGAGCCAGATGATATAGCGCACGTTCTGTTCCGCGATGCGTTCGGCAACGCCGGGCCGCTGCATCAGTTTCGGCAGGCCCTTGGTCTCGGCCGGGGCGGTTCTCGGTTCGAACCACGGGAACAGGGAGTCGACGAACTGCTTGTGCGGAATGACCCGCAAGCCTTTCGAACCGCGCGACAACGCGTCTTCGATACAGCTGATGTACTTGTCTTCGGTTTCGTTGCCGAGATGGTAACTCTTGGCAAGTATCACGATGGATTCACCGGCCTCGATGCCGGTGATGCCCTCGCGCGCATCCTCGACGCGCGAGGTAATGCAGCCGCCAAGCGCCAGTGCCAGCAATCCGGCAGTCAATATCCTGCCCGAGCTAAAGGTGGCCTCAGTCATCGGTGCTCCCCTCCGGGACACTGTCCCGTGTGTCGTTTTCATTCGGTTCCATCGACAGGACCGCAGGGCCCGCTGCCGGGCCCGGGGGCGGCAGGGTGACTTCGCGGCGTTTCGGCAGCTGGGATTTTTGCTCCCGGGCTGCCTGTTCCCCGGGCGCCGGCTCGCTGGCCGCGCCCGCCGACCGGCCCGATGCGAGGGTCGCGGCGGGACGGTCTTTCAGCGCCGATATGGCCGTGGATTTGTCGAGGTTCATGATCATCAGCGCCGCGGCATCGCGCATGGCGAGTATCGCGGCACGTTTCAATGGTTCGTCGCCCGTCAGCCCGAACTGCTCGCTCTTGCCGTAGGCACTGAGGGGCCAGTTGGCGTACATGTCGCCGGCACTGTCGTAGATCTTGAGACGGTAGCGTATCCAGACGGCATAGGATTCCGTCTTGCTCTGGCTGGGAACCGAGAACTCGAAGGCGTCGATGCTCGGCTCGACGAGCGCATCGATCGGCAGCGTGCTTGCGTCGTCGTCCGGACCCAGAATCGTCACGTCATCGAACATGAATTCGAATAGCTGGGAAAACAGTGCGGCATTCGAGCGGCCCAGGTCGATGCGCCATTTCTCGCGGCCGAGGACTTCATCCTCGTGGACGTAGTGTTCGAATTCTGCGGGGATCCGGATCGCGACGGACAGCGGCATCGGGTCGATGAGGGGGGCAGGGATCGTGACCGGATCGAGCGTTACATTCGCGCCGCAGCCGGCCATGAGCACTGCGGACAGTACTCCCCCGATGAGGCTGCGCAATTTCGCTCTCAATTCAAAGTATCCCGCTGCAGTCCAGGCGCACGAACTCTTTATCAGAGTCGCTGCGCGGTCCAGAGTTCCCTTTTTGCCGCCAATCCAAGACTGATTCTACTGTAGTGCGGCGCGGTGGCATGTGCAATGGGGGCGGGCTTCACGGTGGCCGGTTTCACAGGTATAACGGGGCTGACCGAAACGGTCTTGCACCCGGTGCGCGGAGACATGGCCAGACCCAAAATACTTGTTTTTCAGCATGTTCCCTACGAACCGCTCGGCACGCTCGATCCGCTGCTGAAGGAAGCCGGGTTCAGGATCCGCTACGTCAATTTCGGCCGCGACCCTCACCAGCGGCCGTCGCTGGAAAAATACGAGGCGCTCATCGTCCTCGGCGGGCCCATGAACGCACACCAGATCGACACCTATCCGAACCTCGCGACCGAGGTGGACGTCATCCGGGAGGCGGTGGACTCGGGCATGTCCGTGCTTGGCATCTGCCTCGGTGCACAACTGCTCGCGAAGGCGCTCGGCGGCCGGGTGGCGAGAAACGAGGAGCGGGAAATCGGCTGGTACGACGTCGAACTGACCGAGCAGGGCCGGGCGGATCCCGTGATCTCGAGCTTTGCCGCGACGCAATCGGTATTTCAGTGGCACGAAGACGGCATCTGCCTGCCCGACGGTGCCGAGCACCTGGCCACGTCGGCGGCCAGTCGCGTGCAGGCGTTCCGTTACGGCGAGCATGCGTATGGGTTCCAGTTCCATCTCGAAGTGGATGCGTCGCTTGTCGAACGCTGGCTGACCGTGCCGGACAACCAGCCGATACTTGCCGCCGAGGCCGGGCGCATCGACCCGCAGGTGATTCGTCAGCAGACGGCCCGCCGCGTCGGCGACCTGCAGGAGCTCAGCCGCGCGACGTTTTCGCGCTGGATCGATCGATTCGACATCGCACCGCGGCGCCGGGCGCTGCCGTCCCGCTGACCGGTCAACCGGGGAACCATTCCAGCGGTGGCTCCTGCATCAACGACAGCTGCTCGCGCAGGGCGAGAACGTGTTCTTCCCAGTAGCGGTGCGAATCGAACCACGGGAACGCCTGCTTGAACGCGGGGTCGTCCCAGCGGCGCGCAAGCCAGGCCGCGTAGTGCATGATTCGCAGGCTACGCAGGGCCTCGACCAGGTGCAGTTCGCGGGCGTCGAAGTCGCGAAACCGGGTGTATCCCTCGAGCAACGCGCTGAGCTGTGGCATCTGCTCCGCCCGGTCGCCGGAGAGAAACATCCAGAGGTCCTGGACGGCGGGCCCGGTGCGGGTGTCGTCGAAGTCGACGATATGCAGCCGCTCGCCCGCGACGAGCACGTTGCCGGGGTGAAAGTCGCCGTGGATTCGCAGCTGCTGCGTATCGCCCGCGCGATCGAACGAGGCTTCGACGCCGTCTATCACGTTTTGCGCGACGCTCTCGTAGGCCGGCAAGAGTTCGGCAGGGATGAAGTCTTGATCCAGCAGGTATTCCATCGACTCGATCGCGTAGGTCTCGATGTCTATGCCCGGGCGGTGCCGGAACCGGGCCGTGGCACCCACGAGATGTATGCGCGCTACGAAACGCCCAAGTTGCTCGAGTAATTCGAAATTGTCGAGGTCGGGCGCGCGGCCTCCGCGACGCGGGTACACGGCTACCCGAAACTCGCCGACCTTGTGCAATGTGGTGCCGTTAATGACCATCGGTGCGACGACCGGAATCTCCTGCTCCTCGAGTTCCGCGGTAAAGTCGTGTTCTTCGAGTATCGCATCGTCCGACCAGCGGTTCGGGCGGTAGAACTTCGCAACGATGGCGTCGTCGTCATCGATGCCGACCTGGTAGACCCGGTTTTCGTAGCTGTTGAGGGCGAGCAGGCGTCCGTTGCAGTAAAAGCCCAGATCTTCGAGTGCTTCGAGGAAGTCCTGCGGCTGCAGCTCGGCGTAGGCGAGGGACGTGGTATTGCGGTTCATCGGGCGGATGATACGCTACGCCGCTGTCGTTCGAGGGACTTGTCGTGCCGCCTATTGCATCCGAACCAAACAGGGCCCTGCAGAACCCCTGTGTCCTGCTGCTCGTTGTGCTGCTGAATGCCGCTTGTTCGACGGCGACGGACGGTAGCGATCGTGCTGCCCTCGAAACGGAGGTCCTGGAGTGGCGCGACAATCGCCGTGCCTCTTTGCTGGCGCCCACCGGGTTTCTCAACCTGGCAGGGCTGTTCTGGCTCGACAAGGACCTGACGGCGTTCGGTTCCGCAGCGGACAACGATCTCGTGTTTCCGGCCGTGGCGGATGCGCACATCGGCCACTTCCGGGTGACCGACGACGGCGTCGTCATGGAACCGCGAGAGGGGGTGGCCGTTTACTCGAACGAAGAACCGGTGGGTGAAACACTGATTGCCGATGACACCAGCAGTGACCCGGTGATGATCACGCACAGATCGCTGGCGTGGACCGTCATCAAGCGTGACGGCCGTTACGCGGTGCGGCTCAGGGACTTCGATCATCCGGTCCTCACGTCGTTTCCGGACCTGCAGTACTTTCCGATCGATCCGGCATGGCGGGTCGAGGCGACGTTGGAGCGCTATGACCAGCCGAGGCGGGTTGCGGCAAGTACGGTGATCGAGGGCCTCGGCTGGAACCCGGAATCGCCGGGCGTCGCGGTATTCAAGAAGGACGGCGAGACGTACAGGCTCGAGGCGTACTCGTCGGGAGAACGGCTGTTCTTCGTGTTCGGTGACCGGACCAACCGGGAGGAAACCTATCCGGCCGGCCGGTTCCTGTACGCGGCAGCGCCGGGCGAAGACGGTCGCCTCGTCCTCGATTTCAATCGCGCCTACAGCCCACCCTGCGCCTTCAACGATTTTTCGACCTGTCCCGTGGCTGCGCCGCGCAATCGGCTGCCGATACGGGTCCCGGCCGGTGAGCTCTACAACCGCGACGCCTACGTGGGCGACGAGGGCGGTTACGAGTAGGAGCCCGGGAGTATCTCGAAGCTCAACCCGGCGTTCGCCTGCAGCCGCTCGATGAGCGGGGCCGCCATGGCCGACGCCGGCGTGAGTACGCCGCCCCCGGTATCGAGATCGTCGAGCGCCAGGCATACGGCGCTTTCCGCCAGCATCTTGCTCGTGGATCCGTAGCCCGGGTCGCGGTCGCCGGTGATGCGGCTCTGAATGCGGCGTCCATCGGCGAGCGTGCCCGTTTGCCGGAGGTCGAAGAAACCGTTCTCGCGCGCTTTCGCGTCCGGGCCCGTGCCGGGCTTCGGCAGCACAAATCGCTCGAGCAGGCTCCGGCTCCAGCCGAACGATGCGAGGCCGACGAGTCCCGCGAGGCCAGCGGTAATCATCGCGGAACGAGACCAGCCGCCCGCGCCAGGGCCGGTGCGGATGGCTTCGTGGTAGCGAAATGCAGGCCCCCACGGGTAGCCGAGCAGGGCATGGCTGCGGCGTACGACGCGCGTGTTGACGGAGGCCATGATGAAGGGCGCCGTCCAGCTTTGTGCATCGGTGTCGAAGCGGATGCCGCGCTGATCGCCCGCGTCCGGGCCGCGTTGTTCGCCCTGCGGGTTGAGGCTGTAGGGGCGGGCCAGCACGCGTGCAACCTCGCGGTCGGCGCGCGCTTCGCGCATCAGGTTCATCATGCTCGCCATGGTCCCGCCGCTCGCGCCGCCTTTCATGGCCTTGACCAGCAGCGTGATCGACTCACAGTAATCGCCGTAACGCGCTTTGGCCTCTTTCTGCAGGAACCACGCGCCGATATCCATCGGGATGGAATCGAAGCCGCAGCAGTGCACGATGCGGGCGCCGCTTTGTCGCGCCGTGTCGGCGTGCGCGTCGATCATGCGTCGTATCCACTGCACCTCGCCGGCGAGGTCGCAATAGTGCGCGCCGTTCGCCGCGCACGCGGCGACGACTTCCGAACCGTAACGGGCGTAGGGCCCGACCGTCGTCAGCACGACCCGGGTACGCTTCGCGAGATCGCGCATCGATTCGGTATCCAGCGTATCGGCAACGATGAGCGGCAGCTCGGCGGCCGCGGCACCCAGCGAGTCCCTGAGCGCCGCGAGCTTCTTTTCGTTGCGGCCCGCCGCCGCCCAGCGCAGGCTGGCGTCGATGCCATAACGCTCGCAAAGATACTCAGTCACGAGCGAACCGGTGAAGCCGGTGGCGCCGACGACGACGATATCGAACTCCCGCGGATTGTCTTTCATAGCTGTCTGCTCTTGGTCATCAGTGCAACCTCTTTGCGCCCGCTGTCCAGTGTCTGCGTGCCGACGGTGTCAAATCCGTACTCTGCGTGAAATCGCATTGACGATTCGTTCGGGGGCACGATATTGACTTCGCAGGTGAGCATATTGACGGACGCCGGAAGGCTCGCTTCGAAGTCACGGTAAAGGCGCGTTGCCAGGCCGAGGCGGCGGGCGTCTTCCGCGATCGCGATGCGATCGACGTAACCGAAATCATCGTACCTGTCGCAGAACCAGCGGTAATTCGGGCTCGCGTACGTCGTGCCGGGCCGCATGCCGATAAGAAAGCCTGCAAGTTTTTCGCGCAGTATGACGACCTTGAAGTATGCGGCATGGCCGGCAAACCAGCGCATCTGTTCTATGTCCACGCTGTTGACTGCGGGGACCGAGGCTTCGTTGAGTCGCAGTACGGCCTCGAGGTCGGCGGCCCCGGCATTGCGAAGCGTTACGATGGGTTCCGGCTCGGCATTCATCATGGATTTGCGTATACTGAGGCACAGGCGGCATTCGATCCAGTCGACGCTAAAGAGACCGCCAAACCTCGCTACTTTTCCTGCCCGGTGCCGCTAATGCCGTGCCGGCCGATTGTTGTCCGGCTGAATTCTGCCCAAATCAGGAAGATTCGTATGTTGAAGTTAGTTCATTCCAGGTATTTGTTTCTGCTCGTTGCCTGCGCCCTCGGGGCGGCCGGTTGCGGCAAATCCGCCGACGAACGGGAAGCCGTGTCGCCGCTGACCGATACGGCCGGATTGCTGCGTTATGTGCCGGCCGATACTCCCTACGTGTTCGGCACGCTGGAACCGCCCCCCGACGAATTCATGGACAAGATCGAGCCGAAAGTAGACCGCCTGCTGGCGGCCTATTCGGAAATGCTCGGAGCCGCCATGGCGCAGGCAGAGTCCGAAAGTGGCGATGCCGAAGAAATGCAAAAGATAAGTGCCCTGGTGGAGGAGCTCCGGTCGGTCATGTCACTCGACGGATTGAAGCAGGCGGGTCTGACGCGGGATTCGACGGGCCTGCTGTATGGCAACGGCCTGCTGCCCGTACTTCGGATAACGCTCAGCGACGCGACCCTGTTCGATGATTTCGTTTCCCGTATCGAGGCAAAGGCCGGCGAGCAACTGCCTGTTGCGGAGGTGGACGGCATGCCGTACCGCTACGTCGAAAACGAAGGGGTACGCATCATCTTTGCCACAGCGGGCAACGAACTCGTGTTGACCATTGCGCCCGAGAGCCTTGACGAAGACGGGCTTGTCCGTTTGCTGGGCCTGAAATTGCCGGCGACGAACATTGCACAGACCGGCAGGTTGCGCGAGATAGCGGACGAGTACGGCTACCTTCACGAGTACGTGGGTCTCGTCGATACGGTGCGTCTTGCGGACACGTTCATCGACCAGCCCAGCGGTCTCGACGCGCTGCTCCTGGAAATGGCGGGGTATGACACCACCTCGTTGAGCGATGACTGCAAAGCCGAGTTTCGGGCGCTGGCCAGGATCGCGCCGCGGATCGTGACGGGTTACGAAGAAGTTTCTGCGGAGAAGATCCGCTCCGTTGCCGTGGTCGAACTTCGGGAGGATATTGCGTCCGAGTTCGCCACGTTCGTGTCACAGGTCCCGGGTCTGGGCGCGATTTACGATGGCCTGTTTTCCTTCGGCATGAGCATCGATCTGCAGGCCGTTCGGTCCTTCTTGGATACCCGCGTAGCCGCGCTGCAGGAGGATCCATGGGAGTGTGCGCACCTGGTCGACCTGCAGGCGGGCTTGTTCGCATTGCACGAGCAGGCGTCGACCCAGCCCGTGCCGCCGGTGGTTTACGATTTTCACGGTTTCCTGGCCGTGGTCGACGAACTCGAAGGCTTCGACTTCGGCAGAAAGCAGCCGCCCGAAAAGATCGACGCCAGCTTCCTGCTGGCGATTGATAACGCTCAGGGACTCCTGGCCATGGGCCAGGCCATGATTCCCCAGCTGGCCGAACTGGCTATAGAGCCGGATGGCAAGGCGCATCGATTCGAACTTCCGGAGGCTCAGGGAGGCGCCGATAGCGCCTGGATCGCGTTGACCGAGTCGGCCATAGCGGTTTCGGTCAGCGACGATGCGGAAACGAGCTTGCCGGCTTTGATCGAGGCGCCGGGTGGAACGCCACCGCCTTTCATGAGCATGGGGGTCGATGGTGCGCAATACTACACGTTGCTCGGCGAGGCGATGCGTTCGAGCGAGGACGAGGACATGTCGGAGCAAATGCGCGATGCTACGTCCGCGGTTCTCGAGGCCGCAGCGGATTTTTACGAGCGACTGCAGGTTGACGTAATCTTCACAAAACGTGGCATCGAGATTGACAATGACATGACGCTTGCTGATTAAAAGCAGGAAGGTGAAAGAATGAACAGAGAAAATATCGTGCGTGGATCCACGGGTGCACTGCTTTTCGTTGCCCTCGCGTTCGGCGCCGTTGCCGATGAAACGGACCTGGGTCTGGTTACCAGTCTCAAGGTCGACCTGGAGCAGGTCGTCGAACTTGGGATCGTGTCTCCGGTCGACGGAATCACGTCGGCTGGTCAGCCGGACGAAGCCGCCCTGGAGGTGTTTGCGGATTCCGGTTATGCAACCGTCATCGATTTGCGCGGTGCCGGAGAGAACCGCGGGTTCGACGAAGCGGCCGTGGTGGAGGAACTCGGTCTGCATTACGTAACGCTGCCGATCGAGGGGGAGGACGCCATTTCGTTTGAGAATGCCCGCAAGCTCGACGAGCTGCTCGAGGAGTACCCGGGACCGGTGCTCGTGCATTGCGGCAGCGGCAATCGGGTCGGGGCGCTGCTCGCGCTGCGGGCCAGTCTCGATGGGGCCGACGACGAAAGCGCGATGGCAGAGGGGCGCGAAGGCGGCCTCACTGGCCTCGACAGCGTCGTCGAGGAACGCCTCGCCGAGAGCGACGAGCAATAGTCAATGCGTTTGCGGGCGGACTTCGGCCAGCGGGCCGTGGTGACGCCGGATCAGTACGAGTGGGTTCCGTCACCGGCGCCGGGCGTCGAGCGCATGATGCTCGATCGCGTCGGCGAGGAAGTGGCGCGCGCCACGTCGATCGTCCGCTACGCACCAGACAGCCGTTTCCCGGCGCACGAACACGGCGGCGGCGAGGAAATACTGGTGCTCGACGGTGAGTTCGGCGACGAGCACGGACGCTACCCGGCAGGCTATTACCTGCGCAACCCGATCGGCACCGGTCACAGCCCGCGAATCGGTGGCGAAGGTGCGACGCTATTCGTGAAGCTGCACCAGTTTGCTGCCGACGACACGGCGCAGCTCGCAATCGATACCGGCAAGGGAGGCTGGACTCCGGGGCCCATCGACGCCGTCGAGATCCAGCCGTTACATCGCCACCGCAATGAGAACGTATTCCTCCTGCGGTGGGCGCCCGACACTGCATACCCGGAACACCTGCACGCAGGTGGCCGGGAAATTCTCGTCCTGGACGGCGCCTTCCACGACGAGGACGGGCATTACCCGCAGGGCAGCTGGGTACGATATCCGGACGGCAGCCGGCACAGGCCTTACACGTTGGCCGAAGGGGCGCTGTTGTACGTGAAGGAAGGCCACCTGCCGTCCGGGAACCTGCCTCAGTAAACGTCCTCCACGGTGTTGTAGACGTTGAACTTGCCGGTCGGCGTGATGACCTCCGGCCCCTTGATGACGTGCTTCAGCTTGCGCGTCTTGTCGTCGACCACCACGATGGCCGATTCCTCTTCCTGGCCGCTCCAGACGGAGAACCAGACTTCGTCACCGGCCTTGTTGAATTCGGGCTGTACGACCCGTTTCGGGCCGGGACCAAGTTCTGCCCATTCGGCGATTGGCAGGACCTCGTAGCCGGCATCGAGATTTTCGATGTCGAACACGGCCACGCTCTGGCTGATAGCTTCTTCCGGGTTCAGCGGGGAATCCACCCAAAGGTTCTTCGATTCCGGATGTGATTTGACGAACAGCGACCCGCCGCCCTGGCCGTGCAGGACGCGCACGACCTTCCAGGCTTGACCCGGATGCCCCTCGGGATCCGTGCCCAGGAACGTCACCTTGTCGTTACCGAGCGCGCTGGTGACCCACACGGGACCGAACTCCGGATCGTCGATGTTCGCACCGCGGCCCGGGTGCGGGATCTTGTCCACGTCGACGAGGGCTTCGAGATTCCGGTCGCGGGAATCCACGATTGCGATCTTGTTGGACTGGTTCGCGGCCGTCAGAAAGTATCGCTTGCTGCGATCCCAGCCGCCGTCGTGCAGGAATCGCGCGGCGCCGATGTCGGTGATGGTGAGATTGTCGATATCGCTGTAGTTGACCAGCAGGATGTGCCCGGTCTCCTTGACGTTGACGATGAATTCCGGGTTCTCGTGCGAAGCGACGATCGCGGCGACGCGCGGTTCCGGGTGATATTCCTGGGTGTCGACCGTCATGCCGCGAGTCGAAACCACCTTGATGGGTTCGAGCGTATCCCCCTCCATGATGACGAACTGCGGCGGCCAGTAAGCGCCGGCAATCGCATATTTGTCTTCGTAGCCCTTGTACTTGGAGGTCTCGACCGACCGGGCCTCGAGTCCCACTTTCAGTTCGGCGACGATCTGCGGCGGGTCCATCCACAGGTCGATCATGTCGACCTTTGCGTCCCGGCCGATCGTGTAGACGTAGCGGCCGGATGCCGACGGGCGGGAGATGTGCACCGCGTAACCCGTGGGCAGGACACTGACGATTTCCTTGGTATCGCCGTCGATGATCGCGACCTGGCCGCTGTCGCGCATTGTGACCGAGAAGAAGTTGGCGATATCACGATCGTGCTGCGGTTTTTTCGGGCGATCCTCCGGTGCGACCATGACCTTCCAGGTCGCCTTTATGTCCGCCAGTCCGAACTCGGGCGGTTTGGGCGGCTCCTGCTGCAGGAAGCGCGCCATGATGTCCACCTCTTCCGGGCTGAGTTCACCCGACGTGCCCCAGTTCGGCATGCCAGCGGGCGAACCATACGTGATCAATGCCTTGAGATACTCCGTGCCGCGCTCGCGCGTAATGTCCGGCGTCAGCGGCTTACCGGTCGCGCCCTTGCGGAGCACGCCATGGCAGCCGGCACAGCGCTCGAAATACAGCTGCGTTGCGCTTGCGTACTGCTCATCGGTGAGTGCCGGTCCTTCCCCGCTCTGCAACTGCCGGGTTTCGTCGGCAGGGATCGGGGAAGGGGTGCCGCGATAGCGCATCTCGCCTTCCGTAGCCCCGGTATGGCGTTGGCCCTCGGCGCGGTCCTCGTGGCCGAGTTTCGTGCGCAGTGCGGCGACTTCCGACGGCGAGACTGCGGCCAGCGAATTGCCCCAGGAATTCAACACGTAGGTCAGTGCCGCGGCCAGGTCCTCGTCTTTCAGGTGTCCCATGCTCGGCATGACGCCGTTATATTGCTGGCCGTTGACGGTAATCGGGCCGGACAGACCGAACAGGGCGACGGCGAGTACGTCCTCGCGATCACCCTGCAGGAAATCCGAACCCGCAAGCGGCGGAAACGCGCCCGGCAAGCCCTTGCCGTTGGGCTGATGGCAGGCGCCGCAGTTAGCCTCATAGATTTTCTTGCCGGCCGCCATCAGTTCGTCGAACGACCCGGCAGCGGTCTCTGCGGCATGAACCTCGGCGGTGCCCGTGTGCTCGTCGGCCTGCGAACAGGCCACGATCAGCATCGAGCCGGCGAGGGCGGCGACCACGCGCCTGAATTGCGTTGCAAGTCTCATTGTCTTCATGCTCCTCGATTATGTGTGCGTGTGATCCTCTACCAGGTCATTTCGATGCCGATGGACAAGCTGCGGCCCGGGCGGGACAGGTAGGGAATCACGGGATCATCGGGGGCCAGACCGCGCACGTCGGTCCAGGCCCAGTATGTTTTGTCGGTCAGGTTCGTTGCCCCGGCGCGCAGTGTCAGCGCCGTGCCGAGCCTGACGGCGACATAGAGATCGAAAACAGCGTATCCGGGGGCTTCGAAAAGCTCGCCGCCGGTCTCGTCCCGAGCGCTCCAGTCGTCGGTGAAGGTGCCCCGCAGCGAGGCCCGCAAACGGCCTCCCGGAGGTTGCCAGTTGAGGCTCGCGACGCCCTGCGGCGGCCCCACCGAGTTCAACGGCCGGCCGGTGTCGAGATTTTCGCTGCGTGCGAGAAACAGGCCGCCCTGCAGGGTCACGCCGTCGCCCGCGAATGCCAGGTCCACGTCTGCGCCTGCCTCGAGCCCTTCGATGACGGCGCTGGCAATATTCTGGGACTGGAACAGGATACGGCCGCTGTCGGGGTCCGGGCCCAGGCGCACCCTGGACTCGATGAAGTCGGTGTACTCCGTGCGAAAGACGGAGAGATAGGCGCTGCCGGTCGTGCCGCGCCAGCGTGCGCCGAGATCGAAGCCGTCCGACCGTT
>Ga0316192_10001570_pt1 | contig 16842 bp, 16 predicted proteins | sample MerIslwburrow_MG_FD_204931 | JGI IMG/M metagenome (GOLD analysis project Ga0316192, IMG submission 204931) | Coastal sediment microbial communities from Maine, United States - Merrow Island worm burrow | ecosystem: Environmental > Aquatic > Marine > Coastal > Sediment | place: USA: Maine...
ATGGATTACGCCAACATCGAGGTGCCGACACTGGGCCTGCTATTTTAGCTTGTGAGGTGGGAAAAACCCTGCCTGGCTATTGCATTCCCGTGTCGGGCGTATCACTCTAGGTGTGGTTGTCCGGGTGTTTTCCCGGCTTCGAATTTAGTGATCAGAGGTGTGCCGCGGTGCGTTTTACTTGCCCATTTTCCTTTGTCAGCGCAGCGCTGATAACACTGGGCGCGGCACTGGCAGTCCCTGCAGTTGCCATGGCCGAGTCACTGTCCACGTCGCGCCAGGAATATGGCGACGCGATGGAAGCAATCGATCGCGGTGAGTGGACCGAGTACGAGCAAATGCGCCCCGGGCTGGACGATTATCCGCTGGCGATGTACCTCGATTACTCACAATTGAGCAAGCAGGCTAACAAGGTGCGCCCGGCAGAAGCGCGGCGCTTTATCAGCCTTAGTGAAGACTCGCCTTTGCCCAACCGCTTCCTGTCTGTTTACCTGCGCCGCGCAGGTAAGGATCGCCGCTGGGATGATTTCCTGAAAGTTATGCCCGGTGAGCCTAACAGTATAGCGCTTAAGTGTTACTACTTTCGCGCCAAGCTGGCATCGGGAGATGAACTGGCGGCCTGGGAAGGGGCCGAGCGTTTATGGGTGCATGGTGAATCGCGTCCCAAAGAGTGTGACCCTTTATTCAGCGCCTGGCTCAAGGCCGGGCAACTGGGCGATGAGGCAGTATGGGCGCGCATGGTGAAAGCGTTTGACGCCCGCAAGCGCTCCCTGATGACTTATGTTTCCAGGAAAGGCAGTCCCGAGTTGGCGCCCTGGGCGGATAAGCTGTTGGCGGTATATGCCCGTCCAGAGAAAATGCGCAGCCAAAACTTGCCGCGCGACAGCGCTTATTCGGCAGATATAGCCAGTAGCGGGCTCGCCTACCTGGCGCGCTACAACCCGGAAAAGGCGGTGCAGTACTGGGGCAAGTACCAGCAGGAACTGTCCTTCTCTCCGGAGCAGACGCACAAGGTAGAGTATGCCATCGCCCTGCAGGGACAGTTTGCTAAAACCGAGTCGATCAAACCCTGGTTGCAGTCCGCCCTGGCACGATTGCAGGAAGACAAGCTGGTGGAATTACGCCTGCGCTGGGCGCTGTCAGAACAGGACTGGCCAGCGCTGGAGCAGACTTTGCCCCTGTTATCTGAGGAACAACGCGAGGAGGGGGTCTGGCGCTACTGGCGGGCCACAGCGTTGGAGCAACGTGGGGAGCGCGATAGCGCCCGATCAATCCTGCAAGAGCTGGCGCAGGAGCGCAGCTATTATAGCTTTCTCGCGGCGGACAAGCTGGGACAGGCCTACGCCTTCAAACACCAGGTATTAACGTTGGACCAGACGGCTGCTGTGCCACTGCGGCGGCTCCCGGCGGTGCGGCGTATTGAGGAATTGCACTTCCATGAAGAGGCTGGTCTGGCCCATTCCGAATGGTTCAAAGTGCTGCAGGATACCCAGGACAACACCCAGCACCAGCAATTGGCACAGCTGGCCTCAGAGCAGGGCTGGCATCGCATGGCGATAGACGCCGCCAACCGGGCCAAGGCATGGGATGCGCTGGACCTGCGTTTCCCCACCCCCTACGAAGACACATTCAAACGGTATGCCAGCGCACAACAGGTGCCCAGCAGCGAGTTGATGGCCATTGCCCGCCGCGAGAGCGCCTTTTTCCCCGAGGCGCGCTCCCCGGTGGGGGCCAGGGGGCTGATGCAAATCATGCCGGCGACCGGTAAGCAGGTGGCTTCGTCCCTGGGGGCGAAACACAGCGGCTCGGATCTGTTCCAGGTGGAGCACAATGTACTGCTGGGCAGCGCCTACTACCGCCAGTTACTGGATCGCTTCAAGGGTAACCGGGTGTTCGCCCTCACCGCTTACAATGCCGGACCGCATCGGGTGGATCGCTGGCGCAACGAGGAGGGCAAGGGGCTTTCGGTAGAACTCTGGGTGGAAACCATTCCCTATAAGGAGACCCGTAACTATGTCCAGGCTGTGTTGTCATATAACGTGGTGTTCCAGTATATGATGGGCACTACCGGCAGCTTGCTTACAGAGCAGGAGCGCAGCGCCAGCTATTAGTCGTTACAGTTCCATCCACCGCGAGAGTTTTTTTAAGTCTATGCAGGACACCCGTCCCCTTCTGTTGCACAGCGATTTTCCACCGGTAATCCGGGGCAAACTGGACACGCTACAGGTTAATCTCGGTTACCTGTGTAATCTCAGTTGTGTGCACTGCCATGTCAACGCGGGACCTACACGCACCGAGTTAATGGATGAGCAGACTATCGAGCAGGTGCTGGCACTGCTGTCTGGCGCGGGCATACACACCCTGGACCTGACCGGGGGCGCGCCGGAACTCAACCCGCATTTCCGTTACCTGGTATCTGCTGCCCGGGCGATGGGCGTAAGGGTTATAGATCGTTGCAACCTCACGGTACTGTTCGAGCCCGGGCAGGAGGACCTGGCCGAGTTTCTGGCGGCCGAGCAGGTGGAAATTACCGCCTCCTTGCCCTGTTACCTGGAAGAGAATGTGCAGGAGCAGCGGGGCAAGGGCGTTTACCAGGACAGTATCCGGGCGCTGCGCCACTTGAATAGCCTGGGTTATGGCAAGGCATTACCCCTGAACCTGGTCTACAACCCGGTGGGACTGGCGTTGCCGCCACCCCAGGCCGCGCTGGAGGCAGATTACCGGCGGGAGTTGTCCCAGCGCTTCGATATCAATTTCAGTCAGTTGTTTACCATCACTAATATGCCTATCAGCCGTTTCGGCGCGGTACTGCTGGCACAGGGGCAGTATGTCGAGTATATGGGACTGCTGCGTGACAATTTCAGCGCCGACAACCTGGAAACCCTGATGTGTCGCAGCCTGGTCAGTATCGACTGGCAGGGCTATGTCTACGACTGTGATTTCAACCAGATGCTGGAACTCCCGGTGCTGGCCAGTGATCGCCGTCATATCGCCGATCTGCTGGCTGAGGTGGATCTGGAGGGTGCTGCGGTGGCCACCGGGGAGCACTGTTATGGCTGCACCGCCGGCCAGGGCAGCAGCTGCGGCGGTGCATTGGACAGCTGATGTTCCCGGTAAGTTTTATTATTCCGATGCTCAATGAACAGGCCGGCATAGCAGATTTGTTATGCGACCTGCGCAAGCGCTATCCCGATGCGGAACTGGTTGTAGTAGACGGCGGCAGTAGCGACCAGTCTGCCGTTCGCGCCATGCCACTGTGCGACCAGTTCCTCCTGGGTGACCCCGGTCGGGCCCTGCAGATGAACCTCGGTGCCCGGGTAGCTACCGGACAATACCTGTGTTTTTTGCACGCGGACTCCCGTCCGGGGTGCAGTGCAGAAAAATTACAACAGTATTTCCAGCGGGAACCCCAGTGGGGTTTTTGCAGGGTGCGTCTGAGTGGCAAGCGGCGGGTTTTTCGGCTGATAGAGTGGTGTATGAATCAGCGCTCGCGCATCACCCGAATAGCCACTGGAGACCAGATGCTGTTTATGCGCCGGCAGTTCTTTCTGGCCGCGGGCGGTTTCGCTGAAATTCCCCTGATGGAGGATATCGCCCTGTGTAAGGCTATGCGCCGCCACTCACCGCCACTGGTGGTGAGTGAGCCGGTAGTGACATCCAGCCGACGCTGGGAGGAGGGCGGCGTGCTGACTACGGTATTGCGCATGTGGGCGCTGCGCCTGGCGTATGTGTTGGGTGTCCCTCCCCAGCGCCTGTGGCAGCACTATTATGCCCGCTGAGTTTCCGGCAACACTGCTAATCCAGTTTGCCCGTGCGCCCCTGGCAGGCCAGGTGAAAACACGGATGATCCCCACGTTGAGCGCAACTGAAGCCTGCGATCTGCATTGTTCACTGGTGCGTTGGACCGCGCGGCGCCTGGTGGCATCGGGTCTGGGGCCAGTGCAACTGGTCGTCACCGGCGATGAGCAGCACCCACTGTTTCAGGATTGCCTGGCTTACGGTGTGGGTGAGGTGTTGCCTCAGCGAGGGGCGGACCTGGGAGAAAGGATGTTTCATGCCCTTAGCGACGCCCTGGCGTGTTATCAGCGGGTGATACTGGTGGGTAGTGATTGTCCGGGACTGGACGGGCCATATCTCGCGCAGGCAGTGACTGCGCTGGATGAGGCGCCCCTGGTGCTGGGGCCCGCACAAGACGGGGGCTATGTGCTGATCGGCGCCAGGCGCATAGCGCGAGAGTTATTCGAAGGCATCGATTGGGGAACGGATCATGTTTACCAGCAGACGGTGTCGCTGCTGGCTGGCCTGGGCTGGAACTGGCAGTCGCTGCCTGAGAGAGTGGATATTGATCGACCGGAAGATCTGCCGCAATGGCACGCGCTTGCTCAGCAGGGCGGCTGAAGCCCGGTTGGTGTCCTGCCGAAGAGCCGCTACCGCCGGTGTGTCAGGCGGTGGCGCGTTCCGCGTGGGTGCTTTCAGGAACACTGCCCCCGGCGCGCTGGTACAGTAACCAGGCGATTGCAGTGCAATAGCTCAGGTTGGTCTGTAACTCGCTGTCCGGGTCACTCAGGAAAGCCCGCTGGCTGGCCAGTCCGCGTATCCTGCTCGCCACGTCCGGATTGAATGCCAGGTAGCGATCCCACAGGTCACGGTGTTGTGATGCCGTGATATGGAACAGGCCCAGGCCTTCATTGCGTGCGGAGAACAAGCCCAGTTCAGGGGCATCGATGGCGGCATTGAGCAGGAACGACTCGCTGTCGGGCGTCCATGCTCCCAGATACTTCAGGGTGGGGCGGATAACCTGGTCTCTCAGGTGTTCTGCGGTAACGTACATAACTGCTTCCTCGCAGGGATGACTAATCCGTCAGATACTGCTGTTTCACTTTTATGGTTTGGTGTGGCCTGGTTATTGTTGAAATCGGTTATGGAGATAGTCCCACGTTCCCGACTTTTCCTTGCTCACGACCAAGTTTTTAACACATGGAAAAAATAAATCCAATAAAAATAAACGTTTACATGGCTTATTTCACAAAATATTTGGGAAGAGAGCGTAACTGAGGAAAGACTGTGCCCGGGAGGCTGCTGAGAATCAGGCAGTAAGGGGATAAAGTCGCCTAAATGGGGGATAAAAAGGCAATAAAGTCGGACATATTCCGTAAAAGCTATTATCCCCCCGCAATTTTTACCCGGTAACCCAGTTTTTCTAATTCATTTCTGATGGTTTCCCGCTGGTCGCCCTGGATTTCTATGATCTGGTCCTTCAGGGCGCCGCCAACACCACATTTCTGCTTCAGGTTTTTGGCCAGTGCCTTCAATTCCGGTCCCGCCAGGGGAACACCTTTCACCAGCGTGACCGCCTTGCCGCCGCGACCCTTGGTCTCGCGATGCAGCCTGATAATACCGTCCCCGGTCGTTGCGGGCCTGTCTTTGCCGCACACGCACTCTCCCACCGGGCGATGGCACTGGTGACACAGGCGACCACCGTCGGTGGAGTAAACCAGTCGGCCGGTTCCTTTTTCTCGCTTGCTCATGGTGCAGGCTCTCCTTGCTGTTGCGCAGGCAGTATATTAGCCTGCTGCGCTCAGGCAAACGGGAGACAGGGTGTGGCCGAGGAAATTGACCAACTGCGACGTGATCTGATGGAACTGCAAAGCCAGCTGGCGTTTCAGGAGGATACTGTGCAGTCCCTGAATGATGCCATGTCTGCCCAGCAGCAGGAGATCCTGTTGCTGAGGCGGCAGCTCGAGTTGCTGAAGCAGCGGCAGGACGAGCAGGCTGTGCGCCATGAAACCGACGAGGCAGGCGGCCCGCAGGATGAAAAACCGCCGCATTATTAAACTTCGCCCCACAGATTCGTCCACTTCGCTTTTCTCCTGTAGAAGCCGTCGGTAGAATCCAGCGTCTCGCCCCTGGGCACGCGCCGGCGACCTAATGATTGCAGTAAGAGGGATACCCATGTCAGATCAGGCCCGCAAAGACACACCGCAACAGACGGAGTTTCGCGACTATTGTCGTGACTGGCTGCAGCAGAACCGGCCCTCTGAGCCCCCGGTGCGCCTGCCTTTGTCGCCCCTGGAGATCATGACCACTGAGCAGCTCGATTACCTGCAGACCTGGCAGAAGTCCGCCTACGATGCGGGCCTGATAGGCTGCGACTACCCGCAGGCAGTGGGTGGTGGCGGTCGTACGGATTGCCAGCGCGTCGCCAACGAGGAGATGATCCGGGCGCGCACCCCCTTCCTGCCTAACGTCATAGGACTGGGCATGGCGGCACCCACGGTGTTTTACCATGGCCAGGAGGCCTTGAAGGAGCGCCTGCTGCCGCGGCTGTTTTCCGGTGAGGACATCTGGTGCCAGGGCTTCAGCGAGCCCGGCGCGGGATCTGACCTGGCCAACGTGCAGACCTTTGCCGAGCGCAGTGGTGATAAATGGGTAATTAACGGGCACAAGGTATGGACTTCGCTGGCCCATTTCGCGGAATGGATGATCCTGTTGTTGCGCACTGATAAATCCCATAAATACGACGGCTTGTCCTATTTCGTGGTGCCTATTCGCTCTGCGCTGGGCAAGGGCGTGACCGTGCGCCCGCTGATCAAAATGACGGGCGAAACCGGTTTTAACGAGGTGATTTTTGACAACCTGGAGGTCGATGACAGTTATCGCCTGGATGAGTTGGGCAAGGGCTGGCAGGTGGCCATGACCACCCTGCTGCACGAGCGCGGTGCCGGCGAATTGCAGACCCCCCGTGCCGGTGGCATGAAAAGCAAGTCCACCCACGCCACCAACAGCGCTAACCTGATCGACCTTGCCCGTGAATGTGTCCGCGATGGCAAGCCCGCCGCGGCTGACCCATTACTGCGCGATCGCATCATGCAGCAGGTGATACGTGAGGCCGGACTGGCCCAGAACCAGCGGCGTGCCCGGGTGCCGGCACTGCTGGATCATCCCATGCGCGTACAGCTGCAGAATAAATTACTGGCCAGTGAGATCGCCCAGGACACCGCGGCACTGGCCCTGGAAGTGGAGGGCGCCAGCGCTTCGCTTTATATGGGGGACGAACATGCCCCCGCAGGCGGGCAATGGCCGCTGGCGTACATGAATTCCTATGGCATGACTATCGCTGCAGGCACCAGCGAAGTGCAGCGCAATATTCTGGGCGAGCGCGTGCTCGGCCTGCCGAAGTCGAAGTAGGGAGAGAGCCATGGCGCAATCAGACAATTTCGGTTTTGGTGAAGAGGCGGCCCTGCTAAAGGAGTCCGCGCGCAAGTTTCTAGGGGATAATTTCCCTACCGATCGGCTGCATGCGCTGGTGGCCGGTGACCATACCCCGGAGCGCATGAGCGACTGTGCCTGGGAGCAGGGCCTGTGGCAGCAAATGGTAGACCTCGGGTGGGCCATGCTGGCGGTTCCGGAGAAGGCGGGCGGTGTGGGAATGCCGCTGGTGGCGGTAGCCGGGTTGGTAGAGGAGTTGGGGCGGGCCGCCTTTCCCTGTCCGCTGATGTCCACATTGAACAGCACCTATGTGCTGTCAGCCTGCGGCGATGCGGGTTTGCCGGCGCTGGAGGAAATAGCCGGCGGCAGTGCCGCCACCCTGGCCATAACCAACCGGGACGGTTCCTGGAATGCGGCAGACACTGACGTACATTGTCGTGACGGCAAACTCAGCGGCAGCGCCTGGTATGTGCAGGATGCGCGCAAGGTGAGTCGTCTGCTGGTATCGGCACATTCTCCCGCCGGACTGTCCCTGTACTGGGTGGCGGCGGACGCCCCCGGCGTGACCATCCTGCCCGATGCGATTGTCGATCTTACCCGGGACCAGGCCCACATCAGCTTCGAGCAGGTTGAGGCCACCGCAGTCAGTGACAATGCCCTGGCGGCATTACACCAGGCCATGCCCGCGATCTGGACCACGCTGGCGGCGGATATGGTGGGAGCCGCGGAGTGGCAGTTACAGACCACGGTGGAATACGCATCTACCCGACAGCAGTTCGATCATCCCCTGGGCTTCTTCCAGGCGGTGAAGCATCCGCTGGTGGACGTGATGATCCAGATCGACCAGAGTAAATCGCTGGTGTACAGCGCTGCCTGTGCTATCGCTGAGGAACCCGCCCGCGCTTTGCAGGATGCCCACATGGCCAAGGCATCGGCCAGCGAAACCGCGGCCTATGCCTCGGGGCGCTCGGTGCAATGTCACGGGGGCATAGGTTTTACCTGGGAATGCTTTGCGCACCTGTATTTCAAACGACAGAAACATTCCCAGATGTTGTGGGGAGACGCGGCCTGGCATCGCTCCCGCCTGGCGCAACTGCTGATCGGAGAAGTCGCCTGATGTGCAGGCATTTAACGCGAATATCCGCGCACCCGTTGGTTTTGCGCGCGACAGGAAAGTTCCTATGAATTGGAAATCTGCTGTACTGGTGGTCCTGGCCCTGGTGGTCGGACTGGGTGTGTTGGTGAAAATCGCTATCCGTGTTCCCGCGCCGCCGGAGCACCAGGTGTTTATTAACGGCGACGTGCTCACCATGGATGCAGACAATCGCATAGCCCAGGCCATCTCCGTGCGTGGGGACCGCATCGAGGCGGTGGGCGCTACCGATGAAATCATGGCACTGGTGGGAGCGGAAACCGAAGTGGTTGATTTGCGCGGGCGCACCCTGATGCCTGGCTTTGTCGACGCCCACGGGCATTTTCCCTATTCCGGATTCGGCACAATGGCTGCGGATGTCAGTAGCCCGCCGGTGGGAACAATCACGGATATCCCGCAATTGCTCGCGGAAATGAAACGCTGGGCGGACCGGGCAGAGGCTGGCGAGTGGGTCATGGGTATGGGTTACGACGACACCTTGCTGCGGGAGCAGCGCCATCCCACCCGGGCGGAACTTGATACCGTCTCCACTGACCACCCTGTCGTGGTCAGCCATGTGTCGGGACACCTGGCGGTGCTCAATAGCGCGGCGCTGGCGACTTTTGGCATCGACGCCAGCACGCCCGACCCTGAAGGTGGGGTAATAGGGCGGCGTCCGGGTTCGAGTGAGCCTAACGGTCTGCTGGAGGAAACTGCGACCAATGAGGTGATGGCGTTGTTGCAGGATTTGACCCTGATGCAGGCCTTCCAGATGATAAAAGCGGCTACCGCGGAATACGCTGCCATTGGCGTTACCACCGCCCAATCGGGCGGCGTGCCACCGCAGCTGGCCAAGGGCTTGTCGCTGTTCAGCAAGCTGGGCGTTATTCCGCTGCGGCTGGAACTGTTTCCATTTCAGCGAGATTTTGCCCAGGCCCTGGCTGACGGGTCCTACGATCCGCAGGATTACAATACGGATCGACTGCACATGTCTGCGGTGAAGATCGTTGCCGATGGCAGCATACAGGGGTACACCGGCTACCTCAGCCAGCCCTATCATTCACCCTTCCACGGTGATCCCCAGTATCGTGGTTACGCCGCGGTGCCCAGGGAGGATTTGTTTGAGCAGGTCCTGGCTGTGCACCGCGCGGGTTACCAGTTGGCAATACACGGTAATGGCGATGAATCGATTGAAGATATTCTCGACGCCTTTGAAGCGGCCCAGGACGCCTATCCGCGGGAGGACCCGCGCATGATCCTGATACATTCGCAAATGGCCCGGGAAGACCAGGTCGCGCGCATGAAAGCCCTGGGCGTGACCCCCAGTTTCTTCAGTGCCCACACCTGGTATTGGGGTGATCGTCACCGCGATATGTTTATCGGCCCCGAGCGCGCTGCGGTTATCAGTCCTGCTCGCTGGGCCCAGGACCATGAGCTGCGCTTCAGTTCACACCTGGACACCCCCGTGGTGCCTATGCAGCCCCTGCAGGCCGTGTGGAGCCAGGTATTTCGCCAGACCTATGACGGCGACGTGCTGGGCCCGGAGCAGCGCATTGATGTCATGAGCGCACTGCGCGCCGTCACTATCGATGCCGCGTGGCAGGTTTTCCAGGAAGATAACCGCGGTTCGCTGGAGCCAGGCAAATATGCCGACCTGGTGGTACTTTCCGGAAACCCGCTGGATAATCCCATGGCGATGCGCGAACTGCAGGTGGAGCGCACCCTGGTAGGTGGGGGAACGATCTACCGGCGCCAGTGACGGGCGCCGCTTTGCGCTCCTTATGCGGGCCTGTCTAACGCCCGGTCGCAGAGTTTTTTCCTGCGATTCTGGACAGCCGCCAACCATTTCGATATAAATAGTCAAACGGCTTAAGTGAAAGTAGTGCTTTCGCTGTTTGCAGCCAGGGGAGGGGAAGCAAGCCGTAATTATGTATCGCTATTCTGTCGATAACGCCGTCACATATACCTCAGAAGACTTTGTCCTTTTCCGGGAATCTCCCTTCGCTTGCTGGATGGAGCGGCTGACTCTTGAAAACCCCGATCACGGCATCCCGCCGGATGTCGACACGCAGGCGCCGAACAACAGCATGGAGCGGCAGGACGAGGTTGCCGATACCCTGTGCGCCGAGGGTCGCGATGTCGTTCTGGTCGACTGGGAGGCAGATGAATCGCGTCGCCGCAGCGCCACGCTGGAAGCGATGCGCAGCGGTGCGGACTTTATCGTCAATGGGCAAGTGGCCCTGGGCCCTTTATCCGGTTCCGCCAATTTACTGATGCGCACCAGCGGTTTTTCCGATCTGGGTGAATTTCTTTACGTGCCCTGTGATACCCAGGCCAAGACCACACTGCACTCGGCCTTCCGGCTGTGCTTCCTGGCGGATCTGTTGCATAGCCTGCAGGGCACCTTGCCGCCGCAAATGCTGATCATCCGCGGGGGTACGGATGTCATGCCCCTCAATACCGAGGATCACATCTATCACTACCGCGCAGTCAAGCAGCGTTTCATGGAGACCATGCGCAGCTTTCGCAAACATCGCATGCCAAATCCGGCAGAATCTTCGCATTTTGGTCGCTGGTCCGATTGCGCACATGAAGTGCTGAAACAGCGTGCACTGCGCGAGGATGTCGACGGGCCGACCCCGGAACCGGTGCAAGACCTGCAGGATATGCCCTTGCTGGCTGTTGCCGGGGACGCAGTGGCGGCGGATTTCGAAGCGACTGCGCCGCGACGCGACCTGGACGAATTGCCACTACCGATTATTGCAGACAGTGCACGGCGGGTTGGCGACAGCCAGGTGATGAAAGACCCGATGCCTACGCTGGCCGAACAGGCGGTAATGTTGCACGGCTCGGCCCTGGCGCAAGCCAGTTCTAATGCCGTACCTGGCCACACACCTAACCTGGCCAGGGCCATGGCCGCGGCGCCGGTCAGTTCCGGCAGGCGCCTGGCTGACTCGCTGGCACCGGCAGCAGAGACCGGGCCCACTCCCAGGTTGTCCGATGTGGCACTGCAGAACCTGGAATTTATAGGCAGCAGTATCCGCAGACATTCCATCGGCGAGCAGGATACGGAACTGCAACCGCCTATGGCAGAGGAAACCTTGGCGCCGGGGCCTGCACCGGAACCGTTGCATACCGCGCCACCCGAAGCAGAGTATCAATTTCCCGACCAGGGGGAGTCCTTATCCTGGCCCGAGCCGCCGCCACCGCTGTTATCGGATCTAGCGCCCGATACAGCGCAGCATGCGGGCGCGCCACTGGGGTTGGTGGAGGAGTTGCCCCTGGAACTGCCTGCCACCCAGGACAAACCCCATCCGCTGGACAGCAGCGATCTTGTTGCTTCCAATGTATCGGTGGTCGATTTGGACAGTGCTCCTGCCGCAGCAAGCCCGGAGAGCTTGCCGGCAGACACGGGAACCGCCTTCGGCTGGCAGGCGCTGGACGAGCAAACTGGAGAGCCTGATTTCTTGCTGCAACCGGCTGGTGTAAATGAAGGTAACGAGGGCGAACCCTCCTTCAGTAACAGCCTGATCACTAACAAGGATTACTCGCGCTAGGCGCGCATTTTCAGCGTAATTGGCGAAAGCAGTCGCGCACCTCCTGTAGAAAAATCTCCGGCTGCTCCAGGGCAGCGAAATGACCGCCGCGCTCGGGCTCGCCCCAGTGAATCAGGTTGGAAAAACGTTTCAGGGCCCAGCGCCGGCTGCAGCGAAAGATCTCCCGGGGAAAAACAGTACAGCCCACGGGCATGGTAATGGGGTCCAGGTTGGGATTTCCGTAACTTTCCCAGTACAGTCGCGCTGAGCTGGCTGCGCAATTGTTGAGCCAGTACATCATGACGTTATCCAGCAATTCATCCCGCGACAATATGTTCTCGGGATGGCTGACGCCGTCCTGCTCACAGTCCGTCCAGGCGTAGAATTTCTCGATAATCCAGGCCATTTGACCAACCGGTGAATCCGCCAGGCCATAGGCCAGCGTCTGCGGGCGGGTGGACTGCTGCTTGGAGTATCCAGAGTCCCACTCGCTGTAAAAGCTCATCCCCTCCAGGGCCGACTGCTCCTGGGGGGTGAGTTGGTCCATGGTGTCCGGGTCGGGCGCGACTATCGGCATATTGATGTGAATGCCCGCGCAATGGGTGGTTTCCGTCTGGCCCATGCTTTGAGTGATCATACTCCCCCAGTCGCCGCCCTGGGCCACATAGCGGTCATACCCCAGCCTGGCCATCAGTTGCCCCCACATGCCGCCGATTTTTTCTACTGAAGTACCGGTGGTCGTGGGTTTGCCGGAGAAATCGAAGCCGGGCAGTGAGGGTGCCACCACGTGAAAGGCATCTTCGGCTTTGCCGCCGTGGGCGGTGGGGTCGGTCAGAGCGTCAATGATTTTGTGAAATTCCACCACTGAACCGGGCCAGCCGTAGGAAATAATCAGCGGCAGGGCGTCCTCGTGGGGACTCCTGCAGTGGATGAAGTGTATGTCCAGGTCGTCGATGCATGTTTTGAACTGGGGCCAGCTGTTGAGTTTGCGCTCAAAGCGGCGCCAGTCGTAGTCTGTTGCCCAGTAGTTCGCCAGTTCACGGGTGTAGGCCAGCGGCATTCCCTGACTCCAGTCGTCGCAGGTCTCCTGCTCGGGCCAGCGCGTGTGCTGCAGTCGGCGCTGCAGATCCTCCAAATCGGCCTCGGGGATGTTAACTGTAAATGGCGCGATTGCATCTGGCATAGCTATGGTGCTCTGATTGCGGCAAAGCGTGTTAAGGTAATCAGTCAAGTGATGGATTGCAATGTGGCATTAACCGTCGGTGCTATGAGTTTAAATAGTGGCTATGTGACGGCAGTTATTGCGGGGCGCTTAGATGAACCAAGGGCCCCTGTGGCCCTTGTATGTGCATGCAAGACCTGGAATCAGGGGCAAATAGCTATTGCGGTGGGTGGAATGTTTGTATTAGGGTGTCGCGCTACATATCAATAATGATATAAGCTGGCGTCTTTCTGTAAAGATACTAGAATAAAGGTCGTGATATTAGTAACGTTACGTTTTTACAAGCGCTGGCTTGTGAACAGGCGTTAAAGTTGCATCTGCTTAGGGGAACGCACTAAAACATGCCGGTTAGACTAGGTTCACTGGTGTACCGTTCGGGTGAGCTGCTGTGCTATGCGGCGGGCATCGTGCTGTCTGGTTTTTTCGTCGTGCAACTGGCTCAGGGTGAAGTGGAGCGCCACAGTGGCATCTCTGAATTTCAACAGGCCGCCGATGCCCACATTGCTGAGTCCTCCATTACAACACCGCAGCCTGCTACAGATGCTACAGCGACTGAATTTGCCTTTGAACAGAGCGTGGGCGAGCCGGACACCAGCCTATGGGCCGCGGGCCGCGTGGCCGATTATCAGGCCAGCCTGCAGGCGGAGTTGCCGCCCGTGGTGGGCGTGCTGGAAATTCCTTCGGTTGGAGTCAAAGTGCCGGTATACCAGAGTAATTCGGAACTGGTGATGGACCGTGGCGCCGGTATCATCGACGGCATGGCCTATCCCCATGAACCCGGCAATATCGGTATCTCGGGCCACCGGGACGGTTATTTTCGCGCCCTCAAGGATATCAAGGTGGGCGACCCCATCTTGCTGGAGACCCTGGAAGGTTCCAAGCGTTTTCATATCGCTGCCACCGAAATAGTGGCAATCAGCGATAAGCGCCTGTTACGAGATACCAGTGATCAGACGGTGACCCTGGTGACCTGTTACCCGTTTTATTTTGTCGGGCATGCGCCCAAGCGATTCATCGTGACCGCGGCGCTCGACACAACCTATGTCAATCAAAACTAAAGGAGGATTTGACATGTCCAAGAAGAAGAAGGTAGTAGCAGCAGTAGGAATGGCACTTGCCCTGTCAGCGGGACAGCTGATGGCGCAGGAAACCACCAGTACCGGTGCAGTGCTGAGCACTACAGTCACTTGTGCCGACCTGAACTGGTCTGCGGAAGTACTGGCGCTGAATCCTGACATTGCAGCAATGTGTCAGACAGTGTATGAGAAGGATGGCAAGTTGTACGCCAAGACTTCTGTTGAGGTGGTTCGCGTGCGTGGCAACACCATGACTTTCCGCCCCAAGCATACCGACGGTACCCTGGGCGACAGCCGCTCGGTGACTCTGGATAGCAGCTGGCGTGCCAATATTGCCGGTCGCAGTTATCGCGCCAGCGATCTGTCCCGTGGTCAGGAGCTGAACGTCTACCTGCCGGAAGATCGTTTTGCCCTGGCAGTTGTAGATGATGACGGTCTGGACGATTCTGACATGATGGATATTGGTGCAGCCACGGAAATGCCTACCACGGCAAGCCCGCTGTTCCTGATCGGTCTGGCTGGCGGTGCCTTCCTGGCACTGGGTGGTCTGCTGAGTAGCGTTCGTCGTCGCTTTTCCTGAGTGATAAGATAGGTTGTACTGAAAGGGGCTTCGGCCCCTTTTTTCTTGCCTGAAAAATCTTTAGTCTTCCACCCAGATTTTTCTCAGTGGTTCACCGAAATCATCGTAGATGATCTTGCGTCGTGGCTGCGGCAGACGGCTGCGCTTGCGCTGAGGTTTGCGCGACATCTTCTCCTTGCGTCGCGCCTCGATTGCCGCGACCACTTCCGGCACCAGGGTGCGTTTGGTGCGGGGCTCTACGAATAATCTGCGATTGAGGAAAATTGGGGCATCCCCGGGATCCTTGCCGCTGATGCCGCGGGGTATATTCTCCACATTTCCGCCCTGCTGCAGAAAGCGTTCAGTGGCATTCTCCAGTTCGGCGCGGATATCATCTTTTGATTCGGGTTTTTTCAATGGCCTGGTTCGCCTTTAGTAGCAGCTCGCAAACGGATCAGTATAACGCCGCCAGCAGACAATTACAGGGTCTTGCCGCTGGCAATCTGCTGCCGCAGGCGCGCCCCCGGGCCACTGCTTTGCAGCACGACCTTGCCGTTATCCAGCGCTATTCCCAGGCTGGCATAGATGGGCTCATAGGGAGGGATACTTGTGGAGGACACCAGTTCCTCATACAGCCCCTGGAACAGGATCACCCGATTCAGCTGGTCCAGGTGGCTTACGATTTCGACTACCGACAGTTGTTGGTCCGCGCAACACGCATTGAGCTTTTCCAGCGCCATATCCAAGGTGTATTTGCCGCCGGATTGCTGGCGCAGGCGAGCGTCTGCCGCCAGGAAATACCAGGCGCCGCTCCAATAGACCCGCATGAAACCGCCTTGCTGACGCATTCGTCTGCTGACTGCCTGCAGTGTCTCGCCATTGAACGCCTTTTCTGCCAGACCGCGCTGATAGCCATCGTATAGCTTTTGCCACATCTGCTGCTCGGTGATTACGCCACTGCGCACCTGCAGGATGTTCTGGTAGTAACTGGCCAGACCCTCGCTGAACCACGCGTCTCCGGAGCCCCGATAGGGGATGAGCAGATGGGCGAGTTCGTGGTAGCCGGTCCAGGCCCGTTTTAACTCGGCCACGCTGGCCTGGGCTGCGATAAAGAACTCCACACGGTCTGGCTCACCCCGGTGCACCTGTGCCCAGGGTATGGGGTCATCGGATCCAGCTGATGTGGGGGCCACGGAGATCTGCCAGCGTTGTCGCGGCCAGTGGCCATACACCTGTTGCAACGAGGTGGCGATGAAATTCAGCCACTCCACCAGGTTCTGGCGCATGCTTTCACTGAACTGGGGGCTGATGTCTATTTCCAGCACCCGGTCATCGCGCACCAATTGCTGGCGCGTGCCCTCGGCGGGGTGAACGTGCCCCGCCATCCCCGCAAAGCAGAACAGGAGTATGCAGACGCGTAAGCGCCGCAGGGCCTTGCTTGCGCACCTGTCCATCAGTTGATTGCCATGGCAGTTATCCCCGTTGGCATAGGCTCCATTACTCAGTGAGTCTAACCCGGGATGTTGCATTGCCATTACGGATACTCTGCAGCATTTTCATGTCCATGGTAACGCTATTTGCCGCAGAAAACAGTCAGCATATTTTCTCTGGGCGCCACAATCTGCTTTAATGCACCACAGTAAGTTTCCGGAACCATCTGCATGAATTTTATTCGTTCCACCCTGGTATTCGCATGGATCGTAATATCTATTATTCCGATTGGGCTGGCCCTGGTGTTTTGCACGCTGTTTTTGTCGCACGACAAACTGTGGTGGTGGTTCGCGGTGCCCTGGCTCAAAGGCGTGGTCGGTGCGGCGCGGATCCTGGGCGGCGTGCAGTACCGCTTGCATGGGGAAGATAACCTGCCCGCAGCAGATGATATGCGGCGGGTAATCCTGTGTCCCAAGCATCAGTCCACCTGGGAAACTTTCTTTTTTCCCAGCATGACCTCCCATCCTCTGGCCTATGTATTCAAGAAAGAACTGCTGCGTATCCCGATTTTTGGTTGGTGTATCGGGAGTTTAGGCATGATTCATATCGATCGCGGCAAACGCAGCGAGGCCTGGAGCAAGGTCGCAGAGCAGGGCCAGGTGCTGATGGACCGGGGCAAG
>Ga0316192_10001571_pt1 | contig 16841 bp, 16 predicted proteins | sample MerIslwburrow_MG_FD_204931 | JGI IMG/M metagenome (GOLD analysis project Ga0316192, IMG submission 204931) | Coastal sediment microbial communities from Maine, United States - Merrow Island worm burrow | ecosystem: Environmental > Aquatic > Marine > Coastal > Sediment | place: USA: Maine...
AACGGATCAGGAGTAAGAACGATGTTTCAGTATATGTTAATTCTGTTCGCAGTACTGGCGGTTATCAGTGTACCCTCAATGGAATCATTGGGCTCTGCCAGCCCCGCAATGGAGTACTTGGTGGCTTTTGGGATCGCGCTGCTGTTCAAGCCGTGGCTTGAAGGTCACCTCGAATAAGGATGTTCTGCAGCCTGCCAGGTCGGCCGCAACCGGATCAGCTGTGTTTGCACCAAACCAGCGTTCGGTTGTTGGCCGGCATTTCATAGTCTTCCTTCAATAGCAGGCCGGCTTTTTCCGCCAGTGCCTGCAAAGCTTCGAAATCCCTCACCCCGCTTAACGGGTCGCGTTGCCTGAGCCATTGGTCAAAGCGTGCATTGCTTTCACTGGTATAGAGGCCGTTGTAGTTAAACGGACCGTACAAGCAGAATACCCCACCTGTGTCCAGCGCCTGACCAACACCTGCAAAAAAACATTCAACTTCCGGCCAGGACATGATATGCGCCGTATTGGCGCTGAATACAGCGTCGTAGCGAGCGGTGGGCCATGTATCCTTGCAGACATCGAGGGCAAAGGGTGGTGGCGCGTTAACCACAGCTGTATCGCCCAGCCAGGCCCTGATCCCGGCATGGCTCTCAACGACGTCGCTGGTTTGCCAGATCAGTTCGGGGAATTCCGCTGCAAAATAGGCAGCGTGCTGCCCCGTGCCGCTGCCGATCTCCAGCAGGCGTGATTTGCCGGTCAGCTCAATACGCAGCACCTCAAGAATCGGTGCGCGATTCTGTTCGCAGGATTCAGAGAAGGGTTTCATGTGCCCGCTGCACAGCGCTGTTCCAGTACCACTGTTATTTCCTCGTCGGTCAGTACGATTGGATTGGTCTTCATACTGCTGCCGCGTGAATGTGCGACGATATGGGGGAAGTCAGCGGGTGTAATGCCGTAATCGTCCAGGGTCGGCAGTTGCAGTCCTTGTGTCCAGTCATCCAGCAGCCTGAGCAGTTCTTCCCAGGCCTGTTCCTGCGTGGCGAAGTGCTGCTGGCAGAGTAATTCAGAAACCTTTGCGTATTTATCCAGTGCCGGATTTTCCGCTTCCCGCGACAGCATGGCGTCGATGTTGATACGGGTTGCCGCAGCAAGCAGTGTACCGCACACCACGCCGTGTGGAATGGGAAAGAATGCACCCAGCGGTGAAGCCAGACCGTGCACCGAACCCAGCCCGGTCTGTGCCAGCGTGATACCGGATATCAGTGCTGCATAGGCCATACCGCAACGTGCAGCTGACTGATCACCGCTACCTTCATACCAGGGCAGCAAACTGTCGCGGGCGGCTTCCAGTCCGCTCCAGGCGAGAGCGTCGGTCATCGGGTTGGCGCGGCTGGATACATAGGATTCCAGCAGTTGCGTCAGTGCATCCATACCGTCAGCAGCAATCAGCCGGGGCGGGCAGCTGGCCAGCAGGTCTGGGTCAAGTAATGCGTATTCGGGAACCAGTTGTTCATCGCGGAACGATTTTTTGAAACCATCCTTACCGGCGATACTGAGTACCGCATTCATGGTCGCTTCACTGCCGGTGCCAGCGGTGGTCGGGATCGCGATAAAAGCAACTGCAGGACCCTGGTAATTTTTCTCGGCACCGACGCCCTCAAGATAGTCCATAACCGACTCACCCACGCGCAGCATCCCGGCAATCGCCTTGGCAGCGTCCAGTACGCTACCTCCACCTATACCCACGACCAGGTCTATATTGTTGGCCTGGTGTGCTGCAACTGCTTCATCAACCATCTGCGGTGACGGTTCGCCGCTGATGGGCAACGTATGCCATTCAAACCCCGCATTGTTCAGGCTTTGTTCAATACCCCGCCAGGCGCCGGACTGCTGCAGGGATTTCGCCCCGGTCACCAACAGTATGGTATTGCCGTAAAGCGCGGCCAGAACAGGCAGCTTGCTGATACTGCCCGGGCCGAATTCGATGCGCGGGAAACGGGTAATGGAAAAGGCATTTATCATGATCAATCAAAATCTGGCAGCAGGCCTGTAAAGGGAATGCCCTGGCGTGGTTCGGCCATCCAGTCGGCTACTGTTTCACGCCAGGTCTGGTAATGTTCGGTTTCCTTGTGGGCGGCGGCATCCTGCGCAGATCGGTAGGCTTCATAAAGTATGAAATAATTGGGGTCTTGCGGTGATTGCAGGACATCAAAGCGCAGATTGCCGGGTTCCTGGATGGAGGCATCATGGTTGGCGCGCGAAGCGGCGATGAAAGCCTCGGCATTTTCCGGGGTCACGTGGATGTGGACCAGGGTGACGTGCATGGTGAAATCCTCTGTGGTGAGAGATCCGGGTCAGGTGTCCGGCGCCGCCTTGCTGTTGTTCCGGCCAACGGGTATTTGCAGCCATTCCGTCCATTGAGTAAAGATGGCCGGGTCGAGTGCCGCCGCCGATGAGCGTGCTTGCAGCGTGGGTGAAAATACCGCTCCACCTTCAAGTGTGACGGCTGAACCGCCGGCTTCCAGCAAAATCAGGTTTCCTGCAGCGTAATCCCAGAGTTTCTGTTGCCCGTGCAGGTACACGTCGCAGCGTCCTGCCGCCAGCCAGCACCAGTCCAGGGCCACGGCACCAAAACTGCGTTGTGATTTGTATGGCGGGTTGGCGGCCAGACGGCTGGCAAGTTCACCTGCAAGGCGCTTTAAATCGATGAGTGCCACGCCTTGTGAAAGCGGCGTCGATAATTGTTGTTGCGGCAAACGCTGACCGTTCAGCCAGGCACCCTGTCCCCTGACTGCCGTAAAGCATTCCCTGCGGCTGGGGTCGTACACAATGCCCATTTCGACTTGATTGTTGCGCAGCAGGGCGATGGATACGGCGTAGTAGGGTACACCGATCGAAAAGTTGCTGGTGCCATCCAGAGGGTCGATACACCATACGCCTGTCCCCGCCTGTTGCAGGGCTTTTTGCTGGGCGGGCATATCCATTTCTTCGCCCAGGATATCGATATCCGGCCAGTGTCGTTGCAATGTCTCGGCTAATGCGGACTGCATGACAATGTCGGCTTCGGTGACCAGGCTGCCATCGGCCTTACGTGATCCTGAGTGACAGCAGAATCGCTTCGGCAGTTCACGATCCGCAATTTCGCGAACAATCCGGGCCAGCTCTTTTATCGATTCTGAAAACATTGAATGAATAGTTCTACTTGGTATGATCCACTGCTTATTGAACCGGCAATACTATATCCGGTGTACGAGTACCGTTCTTCGGCGCGGGTTCGCGGCCGGCAGGCCTCTGTTACGCTGCCTGTTTAATCATCGGGTGAATGATACTATTTTGGCACAAAGGGCGTCCATGAACATAAAGAAAACACGGCATAAAGATTCCGGGAAATCCGCTAAAAGGAAAAAAAACAAAAAGCCCCGTAAGGCAGAGACCAGCGACCGGCACCTGCTGTATGAACAGTCGGTTCAGGCAACAGACTTTGAATACGAGTTTATCGATACCAATTTCAAGCGAATTCGCGCTCGTAAAGCGAAGCTGTTGCGCGAGGATTTTTGTGGCACGGCACAGATGTGTTGTGAATGGGTGCGGGGGCGTGCTGACAATCAGGCGGTGGGCGTGGATTTTGATCCGGAAGTCCTGGCCTGGAGCCGTGAACACCATATAGCCGCTCTGGATCCGGGACAGAAAACCCGTGTCACCCTGTTACAGGATGACGTACGGGCTGTGAAGACGGACCCTGTGGATATTGTGCTGGCGATGAATTTCAGCTGGCAGATCTTTGAACAGCGCGAGGTGCTGCGCAGCTATTTCAGCTCCGTGCGTGACAGCCTGGTCGATGATGGCATTCTGTTTCTCGATGTCTTCGGCGGCTACGAGGCTTATCAGGAACTGCAGGAGAAAACCAGGCACAAGGGTTTCACCTATGTGTGGGAGCAGGCAAGTTATGACCCTATAACCGGGCATATGGTCTGTCATATCCACTTCCACTTTAATGATGGCTCAAAAATGAAGAAGGCGTTCAGCTATGAATGGCGCCTTTACAGCCTGCCTGAAATAAAGGAGATACTGCTGGAGGCGGGTTTTAGCAAGGTCACCGTTTACTGGCAGGGCTGGGATGAGGACGACGAACCCAACGGTATCTTCGAACCGGCCACCAGCGGTGAAGCAGATCCCGGCTGGATCTGCATGATCAGCGCCGAGAAGTAAATAAAAAGGAACAGGCGGTTAAATGTTCGTTGCGAAAATTTCACCATGCAAGGCATGTGATTGCGCGCGCTCAGGGGGCACTCTGGAAACTCCTTTAACGTTAATTCCTTTGTGACCGGAGCCTCTCGGAATATCCCATTCCTCACCTTCTGCCCTGGGGCATGTGGTAAGAAATAAAGCTGAAGGAGTACTGGCATGCGTAGCGGACAATTCAAACACAAGTGGCCTGAGGTTCCCGCGGACCATGTCGTGGCCGTGCTCGGCGCCAGCCGCAAACCTGCCCGGTATTCAAACCAGGCGGTGCGGCTGCTGAAAACCGGTGGTTACCGTGTTATTCCGGTTCATCCGAAAATTGCCGAGATTGAAGGCATCATCGTCAGCCCCGGACTGTGCATGATTAGTGACAAGGTGCATACGCTGACGCTTTACGTGGGGCCGGAGCGAAGTCGGGCGATGACACAGGATATCGTCGATCTGAACCCCGCGCGGGTGATTCTAAATCCCGGTACGGAATCCAGGGAACTGGAGGGCACTCTCAGGTCCCATCACATCGAATGTATTCACGGCTGTACGCTGGTCATGTTGCGGACAGGCCAGTTCTAGCGCGGCCGGGTGTGGCTGCATAAGTTCCGACGGTACCGCGGGCCAGCTTTTGCCCGCGGTGCTGCCATGGGCCTCTGGTTTCGAATCCCGATTATACAATCTGATCTTGACATACTTTCCGGTATGTTATAAAAAGTAAACGCTCACTAACATATTGGAGGTGATTCATGTCTGACTTTGATCTGGAACTGGATGCGCGTGGTCTGAATTGTCCCCTGCCCATTTTGAGAGCTAGACAAGGCATTCAAAAGCTGAATCCGGGACAGGTGTTGCACGTTATTGCGACGGATCCGGGTTCTGTTAAAGATTTCGAAGCCTTCTGTAAGCAGACCGGTAACGAGTTGCTGGCGGCGACTCAGGAAAGTGGTGAATACAAGTTCGATATACGCAAGGGTCAATAAGTTTTACCGGAATCAGCTTGTCAAAACGACTGAAAGCCTCTGAGAGAAAAGCCACGATTCTGGCGGTCGCCAAGGTGCTGTTTTCCGACAAGGGTTACCACGGCGTCTCTGTCGATGAAATCGCCCGGCGCCTTGGTGTCAGTCCGGCGATCCTGTACCGGCATTTTCCGTCCAAGGAAGCGCTGTATGAAGAAGTGCTGAACAGCATCGCCTGTAAACGCGAGAGCTATGTTGAAGCGGTTGTAAACAGTGACGACAGTTTTTCTGATGTGCTTCGGAGGATTACTCGCATCTATATCGAAAGTGTTTCCAAAGACCCGGACTACCTGCGTATGGAATTGCAGAGCGCACTGGAGGGCAGTGATGCCACGCGGCAATTCTTTGAAAACCGCTGGCGGCCCTTTAGCGATTTCATCGAATTCAGTTTAAAGGAGCTTGCTGCGCAAAAAAGCCTTGCACCGGTGAATGGCAGGGTGGCCGCCATGGCTTTTCAGGGCATGATCCGGGAAGCACTGTATGCAAAGTGTATTTACCGTTCCCCCCGCTACCGCGAACTGGATCTCTACGAACTCAGCGAGCATCTGATCACACTATTTCTTAACGCTGTCGGCTACGTCGAGCCGGAAAAATAGCCCGTGAAAACACTGGCGAATGGGTGGTGGTAAGGTATAATTCCGGTGCAAGCCTTGTTGGCACAGGCTATGCATCTATCCAGGGACTATGAGACCGAAAGACAAGACCGCTCGTTACACAGACGTTCAGCACCCCGCACGCCGCAGGTTTATCCAGACTTTTCTCGGCACTACCGCCACCTTGGCGACACCGTCGCTGTGGGCATCGGTGCAGCGTGCACCTGAACGTAGTCTGGCATTTAAACATCTGCACACGGGTGAGTCGTTGCGCACGACCTTCTGGGCGGAAGGCCGATATCTCAATGATGAATTGAAAGCCGTGAACCATGTCTTGCGAGATCACCGCTCGGGTGATGTGCACCCTATGGATCCAAAGTTACTGGATCTGTTGTATGTCCTGCAGCAGTCGGTTGCCGTCAACGGTTCGTTCCACATAATTTCCGGTTATCGCTCACCGCAAACCAATCAGAAGCTGCGTTCCAGGAGTGGCGGGGTAGCGAAAAAAAGCCTGCACATGCAGGGCAAGGCTATCGATATCCGCTTGCCCGGGTGTCAGCTCAAACATCTGCGTGATGCTGCAGTGGAACTGAAAGCGGGTGGCGTGGGGTATTACGCCAGGTCCGACTTCATCCATGTCGATACCGGAAGGGTCAGACGCTGGTAACTCGTCCCGACTTTATCAGCACGAAGGTCTCAGGGGCGGCCCCCTGTCAGCGATCAAATCACCCTGAACTCACCACGAATTAGTTTACCGAGTCGGAAGGTCGGGTAACCGATATGCCCGATCACCCGCCGCGCGCCCAGCTGTGTGCGCCGTTATTTTTGCGAACCCCATCACAATTTCGGTGGATCCACCGAAATTGCTGCGGAACACCGCCATACCTCCCCTCCTGATCGACCACTGTTTTTCCAGGCCGGACGCCTGTCCCACCAGCAGAATCCCGTTAAGCTTCAGAAATTAAAATAAAAATTATAAAGGCAGGGTTTATTCGTTCTGGCCCGTCGAAAATCTGGCACATCCGTTGCTCCCAGTATGGGTAACCCCAGCGACGAGTTTCCAGCTAATGCATCATAAAACGCACCGAGTTCAACAAGCAGTCCGCGGCATGCTGCAAGCAGTTGCGCCACGGGGCGTCTGACGGGAGGTGATACCCATGATCATGCCAAGACAGCACATGCCCGGGTTACCCTTGCTGATTATGGTAGGTATCGCCATGCTCAGCCATACCGTATCGTTGCATCAGGACTACGGCCTGTATTCGCCGATCAACGCTATCCAGGCCAGTGACGGGAAAAGCCATGACAATCCACAACTGTCGCCAGCAGCCAGCGTCGCGCGGTTGCCGGACCGGCGCATGCTCGCGGCAACTCCCGTCGAAAATATCTGGACACGGCTGCGCGGCGGCTTCGCGCTCCCGGCGGGCAGATCGGGTCCGGTGCAAGTGCAGCTCGTAAGGTTTGCGAGAGATCCGGGCAATGTCGAACGGATCATGCAAAGGGGCACGCCCTATCTGCGCCACATCCTGAACGAGATCAGGCAACGAGGTCTGCCGACGGAACTGGCCCTGCTGCCCGCCGTCGAAAGCGCCTTTGATCCCTTTGCCCGTTCACCGCAAGGCGCCGCGGGTCTGTGGCAGTTCATGCCGCGCACAGCCAGCCACCTGGGGCTCAAACAGGACGCGTGGTACGACGGTCGCCAGGATGTCATCGCCGCGACGGCTGCCGCACTCGATTATCTGACGCATCTCCAGCAACGCTTCGACGGCGACTGGCTGCTGGCCCTTGCCGCCTATAATGCCGGCCCCACGCGCGTGCAACGGGCGATCCGGCACAACCGTAACAACGGCAAGCCGGTGGATTTCTGGCACCTGCAACTCCCCAAAGAGACCCGTGACTACGTGCCGAAATTGCTGGCACTGCGGGCAATCATCGTGACACCTGACAGCTACAGCCTGACGCTGCCGCTCGTCCCGGATACCCCCTATTTTTCGGTTGTCGACAGCGGCGGGCAGCTCGACCTCGAGGTGGCCGCCCGGCTGGTCGGGATATCCATAGATGAGATCCGCCGCCTCAACCCGGCCTTCATCCGGCAGACCGTCCGCCGTGGTGGATCCCACAGGCTGCTCATTCCGACAGCCCGCGTGGCCACCTTCTGCACCCAGCTTGCAGGGTTAACTGAGCAACAGCGGGTTCAGTGGGTCCGCCACGCCATCCGCGCCGGCGATACCCTGGGCGCTATCGCCCAACGCTACCGGATCAAGGTTGCACGCCTGCGCGCGTTCAATCAGCTGCCGGACTCGAGCATCAGGGCGGGCGATCTGCTCATCGTGCCCGTTGCCCAGGGCTAGTTAGTGCCCGCCATGGAGACATGTTGCAAGCGCGCTATCGCAAAGAATGCAAAGTTTACAAGCTCTGTGCTGTCTGCACCGTTATTTTGCGAGCCCCATTACAATTTCGGTGAATCCACCGAAATTGCTGCTGAACGCCGGGATACGCCCCCTCCTGATCGACCACTGTTTGCAGAGCCGAACGCCTGCCCTACCAATAAAATCCAGTTAAGCTGCAGAAATTGATATCTATTTTATGATGTCGCGACTCATTTATTCTGCTCCGTTGAAATGGGCGGAGGCGAATCGTGTCAAGGGGCCTGGCGGCAAGACCTATTGATCCTATGGTCGGTTTCCGAGTATCGCCAACTACTATCTGGCGCCTCCCGCCAAGGCATAGTCATCATTCGGACGTGCCAGGACGTTTGCTGACAGTGTAGATCAGGCCCATCAATGGATCGGCTCGACCCGGACGTCTGCCACGAACAATTACACGAGGGCGGATTCAAGTCACTGATAGTGAGGACGATACAAAATCAGGAATGTTTTATTAAACATGGCTCCGCCGGGTTGCCGTAGCTATGGCCGGCCAACGGGCCGATACGGAGATAGGATGAACATGAGTGCGCGGCATATTCTGTTTGTTGAGACAGAGGGCGATAGCCTGCAGACCCTCATGCGCGGTCTTGCCGGCAGTCATGACGACTGGCACATTGTGCGCATCACCGAGCAAGACGCGGCCCTGGAGATGCTGTCGCAGCGTGTATTCTGCGTGGTCATCGCAAGCTTTGGCGAAGGGTACGCAGATTGCGAACACTTTCTGCAGGAAGTTCAGAGCCGCGCCCCCGCGGTAATACGATTCGCACTGCTGCCGGACGCTGCCGAGGCCGACGGCTTCACTGGCCTGGAGTCAGCCTTTCAATGCTTCCCCGCGCACTGTCCATCGACCGAGATGGCTGTCGCTATCAGCCGCGGGATAGATGTCTGGCTACAGTGCCGGGAAAACGCACGACTTACCAACCTGCTCTCGAATCTCCGTAACATTCCTACCCCGCCGCGCCTGTACTTCGAGATTCGCGAGGAACTGAATTCACCGAACGGCGACGCAAGAAGTGTTGCAGCCATTATATCCCGCGATCCTTCGGTCTCGGCAAAGATACTCAAGGTTGCCAATTCGGGATTTTATGCAGTACCGCGCAGCGTCACGGACATACGGGACGCAATCACCTTTCTGGGTACCAGCACGGTCTTAACGCTGGTGCTGGCTTCTCATGTATTCACCCGCCTGCCTGTCCCCGGTGTTAATCTGGATGCACTCTGGAAACACAGCCTCACAGTCTCGGCAATGGCACAACAGATTGCGGCACAGGAAGGGGGCGATCGGCTCACCGTCAACACGGCAGGTGTCGCCGGTCTTCTGCATGATATCGGGGAGTTGATCCTCCTCACCAACGTACCGGACATTTACTACCCCCTAATTCGCCGCTTCGCAGGCGAAGAGAGCGCCCTGCTGGCGACGGAACTCGAACATTTTGGAGTCACTCATGCACAACTCGGCTCCTATGTGCTTTCACTCTGGAGCCTGCCGGATGCCGTTGTTGAAGCTGTTGCACTGCACCATGATTGCTCACGGCATGCCGGCGGTACAGCGTCTCTGACCAATAAAGCCGTTTTTGCGGCCGAGCGGTTTCTGCAGGAAGAGTCGTCCTGCGACAATGAGACGGGCTCCCCTGACAAGGAGCTGGAATGCTGTCTAGGTAGCACGCACGAGAAAATTCAGCACTGGAGAGAGGCATGCGTTCAACTGTTGGCGAAAAGTATTTAAGCCCGGGAAACGGAGCTTGCACGGGCTGAGGCATCAAAGCGAAGTGGCCCACGAAACCTGCCAAGTATTATAAACATGCGCTCAAGACAAGCACTCCAAAGCTATCTCCTGTTGGTCCGACGCGTGACCGGGGCTGATACGGCGTCCGTATTTATCTGTTCCGGCGCCGATCAGCGCCCGGACTTCGTCCTGCACGAAGGTACCCTGCCACCCGTCCCCGAACTGGAAAGCGAAGCGCCGGCCGCGCAGCTGGCTGTCCGGGCGTTGGGCTCTGAGGTGGGAGATCAGCATCCCGCCGCCCGATCGTTCCTGCATTGCCTACCCAGCAGCGCCGATGGTGGGTATCTGCTTGGTTTTGACATCGCCGGAATTCAGGCTGTGATTGCCGAAACCCGGCCGGCCGCGCCCGACCAGTGTCGCAGGCCTCCGGCATTGCCGAGCGATAGCGTCGAACAGGAGATCCTGTGGCTCGGGCTACGCTATAACAGTGCATCACACACGCCTTTTATCGCAGATTACTTCAAGCGTGCTCAGGCGTTCATGTGCGAAATGCCTGACTGCAGTGAAGACTGGATGATGTGGACGCTTAGCCTGGGTGGAGTCCTGGCGTGGGAGTCCTATCAGTTGTCGGCGCTGCACCAGGACCACGTCAGCCAGTTGCCGGGTCGCGCGGAGTTCCAGGCCTGTCTGGAAAGCGGGCACGAAAAAGCTGTTCGGGACCGTTATCCGCTGGCGCTGCTGCTGGTTAATCCGGATGAGTTTGGACTCACCAATCATCGTCTCGGCCGCGAAACGGGTGACGCGGCTTTGCGTGAAGTGGCAATGCAGTTATCGCGTCACCTGAGACGCTCCGACGGCGTATTCCGTTACGGCGGGGCTGTTTTCTGCATATTGATGCCCGGCACAGCGCCTGATGCTGCGCGTGCGGCCGCTGACAAACTGCGCCAGGCTTTGAGCAAACATGGCTACCTTGACGGTGCCGCACGCTTTGCATTCAGCACAGGTGTGGCGGTGTACGAGCCCGGCGATGATATCGACGATGACGTGCTGGGTGAACCCTGTGAGCTGTTGCGACGCGCCGACCAGGCCCTCAACGTGGCAAAGCTTTCCGGCGGGGCGCGTACCGTCGTCTGGAGCCCGGATGGCACCGATTCCCACATCGACACCCTGGACCGGCTCAGCGGGATATTCACGGCTGATACCGAAAAGGACTATCGTAATATGCTGCTGTTGTGGGACACGATTACCGTAATCTCGCTCCGGCCGGAGACAGAAGCCATTGCGGCCGAGTTCGTCGACCGGGTTGGTTCCACATTCGCCCCGGAAAGGGCGAGTCTGTATTCCAACCTGGAGGACGATCAACCACGTCTGCTGGCCGCGAACCGCGCAAAACCCGACGGCGAGGGCAGGATTTCGGACACGCGGGAATTACCCTTGTCCAGCGAGCAGAAAAATCTTATGGCCATGGCACAACGGCACAAGCGAACCGAGCGCCTCCGTCTGTCTGCCAGCCGGCAGGGTGGTGCCTCCGCCAGCCGCAGCAAAGCACAGATTGCCTACGCAGTGCCGTTGCTGGTACGGGATGATTGTCTCGGCTGTCTGTACCTGCAGGGCCCGGAGGAGACACTGGCACTGGATAACTCCGACCTGGTCTTTCTCGATGCGCTGGCCAGCCAGATTGGTGTGGCGCTGGATCGCGCCAAGCTGGCCTCACGGTGGAGACGGGAAAAGGAACGCGAGAGCCAGCGGCTGCGAGAGGAGGTCAACGAGTTGCGTCAGGCAATGCCGCACAGCCGACTCATATACCAGTCCAGTCAGCTGGATGCCGTGGTCAAGACACTTGGTAAAGTGGCGCCTACCGATGTCACCGTGTTGATAAGCGGCGATAGCGGTACCGGCAAGGAAATGCTGGCGCGCACACTGCATGATTTAAGCGCACGCAGAAAAAGGCCTTTCATTACCGTTGACTGTAGTGCAATCGCCCACAGTTTGATGGATACGGAGCTTTTCGGACACGTCAAGGGCGCCTACACCGGTGCCCTGGGTTCGTCACCGGGACGCATTATACAGGCCGAAAGTGGCACCCTGTTCCTCGATGAGATCGGCGAGCTGCCGCTGGAGATGCAGGCTAAATTATTGCGTTTTCTTCAGGAGAAAGAGATTATTCCGGTGGGCGCGACGCGCCCCATAAATGTCGACGTTAGAATCGTAGCCGCGACAAATCGTAAGCTGGCTGATGAGGTAGCCAAAGGGCGATTCCGGGAAGATCTTTACTACCGCCTCCAGGTGGTAACCGTGACCGCACCTGCGTTGCGCGAGCGCCCGGATGACATCCATTTGCTGGCCTGCTATTTCCTGGAGAAATTTTCGAGCGAGTACGGCAAGAGCCTGCGATCTCTGGAACCGGCTGCCGTACAATTGCTGATGGACTATCCCTGGCCTGGCAATGTGCGCGAACTGCAACACCGTATTCTGCAGGCTGTTGTCATGTCCGATAACGAAATAATACGCTCCTCTGACCTCAGCCTGCCCGCTGCGGTTACCGTGCAGACAGGTGAAACAACGCATCACACCGTTTCTCAGCATAGTTCAACGTCGCCGCCCCTCCGAGAGCTAGCAGCGGGCAGCGCCGTTGATTTCGATGCGCCTGCCTCACCGTCCGCTGGCAACGAAAGTCCCTGGGCGACATTGCGCGAGGTACTCAAGCGTCAGGTGGTGGCGACGCTCGACAACAGCGGTGTACCGCTTCCCCTGGGTCGGTGGCTGGCTGAGGACCTGGTGCTTGTCGCCGACAGCAAGGCTAACAATACAGCGAGGCGCGCCTGCTCGGCGTTGGGGATGGCGGAAACCACATTTCGTCGCCGGCTTGAGAAAGTTAAACGTGAATTCCGGGCCGGACTGAGCGCCCGCAGCGAGGACTGGGTGGCGGTGCAATCGGTACTCTCATGCCTGCTCGCAGCCAGCGACGCGTCGGCCGGAGAAAACATTTTTGAACGTGCCCGTCAGGTGCTGCTGGAAGAAGTTATGGCCCGTGTGCAGCAGGACAGTGTCCTAGGTTCAACGCTTATGGGCGTGACTGCACCCACCTACCGGCGTTGGATAGCTTCCCTGCGTTCCTGAATTTATACAACTTAGCACCAGTTTTTTGCTCAAAGTCACCACAATTTCGGCGGATTCCCCCAGAATTGTGAAGCCGATCACGGTACGCCGTGGGTTGAGGAGGTTTTGCGTCCGGTTTTTTATCCGCCCGATCCTGGCTGAAAAATTAAAACTCTATGAAACTAAGGTTGTTAGTCCCGTTTCAAAAGTAGTCTGGCGTGGTGTGCATCAACCTGGTACGTAGGTTGCAGCATGTAGCTTGTGTCGGTGAAGGCTGATGCCACAGAAATATTAGTCGGGCATGAACTAAACAGGAGCGGGGATTTTGGAAACAAAAAAAACAAACACCTTAAATCCATGTCGTGCATTTCTGAACAGTCTCCAGCTTGGCCTGTTGTGTCTGATACTGGTAGTCGCCTTCGGGTATGGCTCCACAGCATTTGGCAAACAGACCACTCAGCCGACCGATGTGAGTGCTGGCCTGAAAGCACGTAATCTGCAGTTTTCGCAGATATCCCTGCAGCGCGGCTTATCACAGGGTGTCTCTTTGCGGTCGCATGCCGAGCCTGCGCTCTGGCAGACCCCTTGGGCCTATTCATTTTATACACTTTTCTTTGGTAGCATTATTGTTAGCTACAAACGCTCACAAAACAAGAAGCTGGAGCACGCCGCCAAGTACAGTGCCAAGCTGGAAAACGAGGTGAACGCGAGAACCCGTGAGCTTTCGGAGCGCAACGATGAGCTTAAGGCGCTCAATAACAAGTTGCGCGAAGCGAGTTTTACCGATGCATTGACGGGTCTCAAGAATCGGCGCTACCTCTATGAATCCGTCAGCTCAATGGTTGCTTCGGTCGGGCGGCGCGCCGAATGCACCAAACAGGGAGGAGCCGAGTCCAATACCGTTGATATCGCCCCGTCCATGTTCTTTATGATGATTGACCTCGATGGCTTCAAGCTAATCAACGACACCTACGGCCATGACGCAGGAGACCGGGTCCTGATCCAGGTGCGGGAGGTTTTGGAATCCACCTGCCGTAAGGCGGATACCATCATGCGATGGGGTGGCGATGAATTCATGATCGTCGGGGATAACACCAGCTCCCGTGCAGCCGAACAATTGGCCGAACGCCTTCGGTGCAAGCTGGAAGAGTGCCAGTACCAGCTTGGCGGTGGTCATGTAGGACGGCTGTCCGGATCTATCGGTTTCGCAATGTATCCGTTTTCACCCTTGAAAAAAACTGGCCTTCTGACGTGGGAGCAGGTGGTCGCCGTTGCCGATCATGCCGCATACCTTGCGAAGAAGAATGGGCGCAACGCCTGGGTCGGTGTCTATGGGACACGCAAGAGTATCTGGGAAGAATTCACTAAAAACAAAATCGACCTGGTGACCCTGGCAAAACAGGGCATGGTCAATATCCGCTCTTCTTTGGATGTCGTTACAGAGTTTGTGCAGCAAATGAAGCGGGGTGAAGCTTAGTCGTAATATGTTAGTATATAAGGTGGCCACCCACCAATACCGTCCAGCTACCAGCCCCCATCACACTGGAAGATACAGCTAATACATGGGAAGCGTTGCGCAGGGGCCTCGGACATCGCTTATTGATTGACGGCCTTGTTGTTGTCCGGCGCTGGATTCACCTCGACCCGGTTGCGGCCGTTCTCTTTGGCGGCGTACAAGGCCTCGTCCGCGCGCGAAATGGCCTCCTTAACCTCCTCACCCCTGGCAAACCGCGTGACGCCAATTGAAATGGTAACGCGCTTAACTTCTTCGCCGGTCCTGGGATTCACCACCCGGCCGTTTTCGATCGCGGTGCGGATCGACTCCGCAACTGCAACCGAACCATCGATGTCCGTCTCTGGCAGCAGCACAATAAATTCCTCACCGCCGAAGCGGGCTGCCAGGTCCTTGCCCTTGGTCTGCTTTGTCAGGACATCGGCAACAGCCTTGATGACCTTGTCGCCGAACAGGTGACCGTAGGTATCGTTGATGCTCTTGAACCTGTCGATATCGCAGATGAGCAGGCAGGAATCGTTTAATGCGTGCTCTTGTGTATCCCGGAGCTTGTCAATCGCCTCGTCGAAGCCCTTGCGGTTGGCGAGCCGGGTCAGAGCGTCGGTCTTGGCCTCGGCGCGCGCCTTGGCCAGTTCCTCGCGCAGCGCCTCGGCTTCACGCCGGCTTTCCTCCAGGTGCTGCTGCAGATCCTGGCTGCCGGCGCTCATGCGATGGGTGCTCTCTTCGAGGCTGCAGACCAGGGACTTGAATTCTTCGGGGTTGATGTTGTCGTTGAGCTGCGATGAGCACTCCTTCAACGACTCTTCGTATTTCGAAACCTCGCCGTTTGCCGAAACCAGCGAGGACGTCACTGATTCAGCCAGCGACCGCAATGCCTGTTGCGCCTCCTCGAAGCGGCCCATGTCAGTCGGGTCAACGAATTTGCGGAAAAGATCGGCCATGACTTCCTCGCCGAGCTGCTCGTCCGCAGCGACCAGCGCGTCGATGGCCTCCTTCAGGGGGATATTGGTGCCGGCGACGTACTCATACCAGACTGCGTAGTTCTGTGGCGTGATCGGTACGCGATAGCGCGCCATGAATGGCAGCGCAAGGCGAAGGAATTCTGAGGATGTTGCTATTGTTACTTCTTGTCGGCGCATCAGTGTCCTTACCTGGTTTGCAGTGACTGCTTTTATGTTTATCGCCTGCTGGCGGCAGCTCTTTAGCGTTGTTTCATGATGATTTCAGCTCGTAAGCCCGCGCTGGCAGTGCTCAAGCTTTTCATTCGCGGTAACGATCTGCTGGAGCAGATCGCGGAGGACGAGCAGGCGACAAAGTGAGGCCGTCCGCAGCCTTACTTTGCGCCTGATGGCAGACGTTAAAGCACTATCCCAATGATTCCTTCGGGTCGGAACTCACCGTTCGATCTATTTTCCGCAATAAGTCGGCTTGAAGGGCAACCATAGGCCGATAACGGTCATGTATACCTGCTGGCAAATCAGTCTATTCCAAGCCCATTGATCAGTCCTGGTTCTCGAGGCTCAAGCCGAATTCAAACCTGTCAATTTTGATGCCTTCAGGAAAAGCATTTTTCAGGCGTCGCTCAAACTCCTGGTAAACCTCCGCTTTATGTTGCTGGACATCATAATCACGACTTCCCGATTTAATGCCTTCCACCTCCAGGTCCATCTTGAACTCTATATCGGGCGCAATTTGAAACTTTATCTTTGTCATAATGAACTCCTTCTTTTTTGATCGGATCGCAGTGATGTCTTCATTCCACACATTAATTATAGCTCCTGCTGAATCGGGTGAGGCAGCCGGGCTGAGATTATCAGCAGTTCGTTATAACGTATCCACCCGCTTCAATGCCGTCCAGTTGCCAGTCGCCGACGCGGTGACGAATCAGCCGCAGGGTCGGATAGCCGATATGCGCGGTCATGCGCCGCACCTGTCGGTTTCGGCCTTCGCTGATGCTGAGGTTCAGCCAGCTGGTTGGAATATGCTTGCGTTGTCGAATCGGTGGATCGCGGTCCCAGACATCGGGTTGCCCGATCAGTTGCACCCTGGCAGGACGGGTGGGGCCATCTCTCAGTTTGACACCTTTGCGTAAACGCTCCAGGTCTTTTTCAGCAGGCACACCCTCGACCTGTACCCAGTACTGTTTCTGCTTGCCGTATTTCGGGTTGGCAATACGTTGCTGCAGTTTGCCGTCGTCGGTAAGAATCAACAGGCCTTCACTGTCGTAATCCAGTCTCCCGGCGGCGTAGA
>Ga0316192_10001572_pt1 | contig 16836 bp, 16 predicted proteins | sample MerIslwburrow_MG_FD_204931 | JGI IMG/M metagenome (GOLD analysis project Ga0316192, IMG submission 204931) | Coastal sediment microbial communities from Maine, United States - Merrow Island worm burrow | ecosystem: Environmental > Aquatic > Marine > Coastal > Sediment | place: USA: Maine...
CGGATCACTCCCCGGGCGCGGTACCGATCAAGGAACGCAGTGGCGCCCAGACCTGGGGTCAGGGCCCGCACGGCGAGCTCGGACCAGATGAGCCCGAGGATCGCATCAGCTTCGATGAGTTCCTCACCGAACAAGAGAAGGCCGAGATCGCGGCCGAGCGGGAAAAGACTCCAGAGGAGCTGCTGCGCGAGGGGCCCGACACCGATTTCGTGCCCGAGAATGTGGTCGGGCACGGAGACATCATCGAGGGCGACGGCTGGTCGTTCGAGTGTGTTCACACCCCCGGCCACACCTCCAACCATCTGTGTTTCCAGCTCCGAGAGGAAAAAGCCCTCTTCAGCGGGGACCATGTCATGGGCTGGTCGACCAGCGTGATCGGGCCGCCCGACGGCAGTATGAGGATGTACCTCGACAGCCTGCGCTTGCTCCTCGATCGTGACGACGAGCTGTACTGGCCGACCCACGGTCCGGCGATTGCCAACCCCCAGACCTACGTGTCGAACTTCATCGACCATCGGATGGCACGCGAAGACCAGATAACCCAGGCGTTGGCCAATGGCCCGTCCACCATCAAAGAGATGGTGCCCGGCATGTACGCCGACGTGGATAAGCGTCTCTGGCGCGCCGCGGCCGCATCGGTGTTCGCCCATATGATGAACATGATCGAGACCGATCGGGTAACGAGCGACGGAACACCGAGGATCACCTCGGTGTTCGCGTTGGCATGACCGATTCCCCCGCCGACGAACTATCGATCCAGGACAATCCCGACCAGCACCGCTACGAGCTGGTGCGCGGCGACGACATCCTCAGCGTGTTGCTGTATGACCGGCGCGAGGACCATACGGTGATCCCTCATGTCGAGACCCGGCCGGATCATCGGGGGAACGACTACGGCGCCACCCTCGTGCTGGGCGTTCTCGACATCATCCGCGACGAAGGCGGCAAGGTCTACCCGACCTGTGGTTTTGCCGCCCGCACCATCCGCGAAAACCCCGCCTACCACGACCTGTTGGTCTGACCGCCCCCACGCTAACCAGCGGTACGGCGGTATCGGGTTACTCAGTACCCGAGTCGTTCGAGGGCCTTGGACTGACCCTGCCAGTTCTTGTCGACCTTCACAAACAGCTCGATGAACGCGCCCTCGGCCAGCTGTTCACGCACCCGGGTACCGACCTCTTTGAGGACCGCGCCGTTCTTGCCGATCACGATGCCCTTCTGGCTGTCCCGTTCGACCAGGATCTCGACCCGGATCCTGGGCCACTCCCACTCGGTGACCCGGGTGGCAATCGAATGGGGCAGTTCCTCGCGGGTAACGGCCAACAACTGTTCCCTGACCAGTTCGGCGACCCAGAACGCCTCGGGTACGTCGGTGATCATGTCGTCGGGGTAGAGCTGTGGCCCCTCGGGCAAACGCGCCTCGAGATGGGCCACGAGCTCGTCGACCCCATCACCGGTGCGGGCCGAGATCGGGAAGTACTCGTGGAGGTCATCGAGGCTGACCTCACCCCACAATTCGGTCGAGCGCAGGATCTGGGCCAGGACACGATCGTTTGACGTCTTGTCGATCTTGTTGATCACAACGATCGCATCGGCCGGGACCGACGCCGCGATCCGCTTATCCCCCGGCCCGACCCCGCTCTCGCCGTCGACCACGAGACACACCACATCGACGCCACCGGCCGCCTCGCCCGCCGCCTGGTTGAGACGACTCCCGAGCAAGGTACGCGGCTTGTGGATACCCGGCGTGTCTACGAACACGATCTGGCTGCCGGGACGATTGAGTACCCCGCGGATCTGATTGCGGGTGGTCTGTGGCTTATCCGAGACGATCGACACCTTCGTGCCAAGGATCTGATTGAGCAGGGTCGACTTGCCCACATTGGGACGTCCGACGAATGTCACGAAACCAGACCGCATGCTCACCCCATCAGTCTCGCGCCTGACCACCGGTCCGCACGATACGTTTCCCACTCCGGGCCGAGCACGCCCTACTCCAGACCGAGAGCGCCCTTGAAGCCGGCGATGCCACCGGTGTAGATGCCACGGGCCAGCTTCTCGGCTTTTTCCCCTGGCACACCGTCGGGCTCAAAGGTACCGGTCCAATCGATAGCGGTACCTTCTCCCTGCTCGGTGAGGGTGATGAGTGCGTTGTAGTCCTTGAACGGGAGAGGGGAGTCGACGATCGAGTAGCCCATCTGATGGGTGGTCTCGTCGAGCACCTCCAAGCGTTCGACAACCGCACCTCCGCCCATGGGGAGCGTGCGAAGCATCCCGACACCCTCGCCCTCTGTCTCACAGGATTCGATTCCGGGCATGATCTCAGCCAATCCGCCGAAGTCGGCGGCGAGCTTCCAGACCTCGTCGATCGGAGCGGCGATGAGATCGGTGACCTTCACTTCTGATTTTTTGACCATGATGGTGGCTCCTGGCGATAGACGGCAGATCTGCCTGCCCGATCGTAGATCGGACCGGACCCGGCCGGCAGGGTGCCCGGTCAGCCGCTCAGCGTTCCGCCAGCGCGGTGATGTCCAAGCCGTTACCCATCAGATCTTCGAAGTTCGCCCGGAAGAAGCGATCCTGGGCATCGGAGGACAGTGGGGCGACCTCTCGATCGAAGCGGCGCAATGGGTTCCGACCGCCTTCGACATGGGGATAGTCCGAGCTGAACATGCAGATGTCCGGGCCCGAGTTCTCGATGATCCATCCCGTGGGCTCGGTGGGATAGGGCGTCACGCGCACCTGACGGTGTACATATTCGGCGGGCCGGAGGCTGAGCTTCTGGAGCCGCTGCTCATGACGGTCAAAGGCGTCCATCGCCGCTTCGAGCTGGCGGAGGAACGAAGGCACCCACACCGCGCCGAGCTCGATCACGCCGAGCTTGAGATCCGGGAAGCGGTCGAGAACCCCGTCGAAGATCAACATCGACAGCGCCTGCATCGGTGCCGCCGGAATGGCCATGTAGGAGACGGAACGGAAGTTCTCACCTCCGCCATGGAAGTCGGGCTCGACCGGAAGGCCGTTGTTGCGGTGCTGAGGCGGCATCACCAGCTCCGGGGTTGCGACATGCATTACGACGGGTAGCCCCGCCTCCTGGGCTGCGGCCCACACCGGGTCCAGGCCGACATGGCTGTGGGCGTGGTCGCGTGGCATCCGATTGGGGATCAGCAGCGCCGAAGCGCCGCCGCCAATCGCCTCGACGGCGCAGACCCCGGCGCGCTCGATGTCCTGGAGCGGCACATACGCCACCGCCAACAGGCGGGGGTCGTGGGCGCAAAACGCGGTGTGAGCCCGGTTGACGGCCGCGGCCACCTCGTAGGTCAGCTCGGGGTCGTCGCCGTACTCGAGCTCTTCGAGCTGAGTGTTGGGCACCGTCGGGAACATGAGCTGGCTGGCGAAGCCCATATGGTCGAGGGCCTCGCTACGGTCCGCCGGATCCCAAGCTCCGGTGGCCCGCCAGTTCTTGCGGAGCATGACATCGGTGGCGGTGGCCGCCCGGTAGTCCGGATCGCGGTGCAGCTCCCGAGACCGGTCCACCTCGGCAAAGGCCTTGGTGTTGTCAGCCAGGTCAAAGGCCCCGACATAGTGGTCGATCACCCGTTTGGACGCGAACTCATCGAGCCACTCGGGTGGCTCCATCGTGTGCGCGTCCGCGTCATGAATAACCCGATCCTGGACATAGGGCACGGAAGGACCTCCACAGCTCCGCAGTTCGGCTGACACTAGTGCCCAGTCGCAGCCGTTCACTACACTTCGACCACCCCGACGAGAGGTTCCGTGCCATGCCGAAGTTGCCGATCTCCGCTGACTCCCACATCGTCGAGCCACCCAATTGCTATATCGACAACATCGACCCTAAATACCGGGATATTGCGCCCCAGGTGGCCAAGAATGCCCACGGTGTCGATGTCTTCGAAATTGACGGTATGGAGAACTCCGTGCCGATCGGCCTGCTCGCCGCGGCCGGCATGACCCCCGAACAGGTGAAGGTTCATCGCCGGGCCAACTACGACGAGATCACCGACGCCGCGTGGGATCCGGACGCCCGCATCGCCGCCCAGGATCGTGACGGAATCGGCGGCGAGTTGATCTACGCGTCGGTGGGCATGGTGCTGTGCGCGCACCCCGACTACGACTACAAGCGGGCGAGCATGCAGGCATACAACCGTTGGCTCGCCGGATTTTGTGCGAGCCAACCGGATCGCCTGTTCGGGCTGGCCCAGTCCTCGGTGAGCTCGATCGACGAGACCATCGACGACATGGTGCTCGCCAAGGATCAGGGAATGGTCGGGATGATGATGACCGGCAATCCTCAACACGAGGACTACGACCATCCCGACTACGACGCGGTGTGGGACTGCGCCGTCGATCTCAAGTTGCCCGTCGCCTTCCATATCCTGACCTCGAAGGATTACGACGCCAAGAGCGCGCTGATTTCCCCGCGCGGCCATCAGGCCAACGCCTTCATGAACTTCACCCGCGGCGTCCAGGACATCCTCGGGCTGTTCGTGTTCGGCGGCGTGTTCGAGCGTCATCCCGATCTGCACATGATCGTGGCCGAGGCCGACGCCGGCTGGGTGCCCCACTGGATGTACCGCTCGGACCATGCGGCCAAGAAGTGGGGGCGTTCGATGGAGCGCACGATCTCCAAGGCTCCCAGTGACTACGTGCTGTCGAACTGCCATTTCACGTTCCAGGACGACAAGACCGCATATGAGAACCCCGAGATGGTCGACTCCACGTGTCTGATGTGGGCCAACGACTTTCCCCACACCGACTCGACATGGCCTCACTCCCAGGAGATCCTGGCCGACCAGACCGGTCATCTGACCGGCGAACAGCGCGACCGGGTCTTGCACGACAACGTGGCCGAGATCTTCAACCTCGCGGTGTCAGGGCACTAGATGAAGCTGCTCTGGTTCCACCTCATGCCCTACCCCGAGCTCCCCGCGGACTTCCGCGAGAAGCACAGATCGGTCTGGGTGGACCTCGATTCCAACCTGCTCGACCCCGACATCGTGGCCCAGTCCTATGACACCTATCTGGACCAGTTGGTGTTCGCCGAGGAAGCCGACTTCGACGGACTGTGTGTCAACGAGCACCACAGCAACGGCTACGGCCTCATGCCGAGCCCGAACCTCATGGCCTCGATCATCGCCAACCGCACTTCGCGGGCCGCGGTGGTGGTCCTGGGCAACAGTGTGGCGCTCTACAATCCGCCGACCCGGGTGGCCGAGGAGATGGCCATGCTCGACCTGCTCTCCAAAGGTCGCCTGGTCTCCGGGTTCCCGGTCGGCACCCCGATGGACACGGCCTATGCGTACGGCGCCAACCCGGGAACGCTGCGCGCCAAGTACCGCGAGGCCATCGACCTCATCATGGAAGCGTGGACCAATCCGGAACCGTTCGCGTTCAACGGCCAATTCACCCAACAGCGCTGGGTGAACATCTGGCCTCGGCCGATGCAGCAACCCCATCCCCCGGTCTGGATTCCCGGCGGCGGATCGGTCGAGACCTGGGACATATGCGCAGAGCGCGACTTCGTCTATGCCGCGCTGTCCTATTACGGCCATCTCGTCGGCAAGGAATCAATGGATGGCTTCTGGCGAACCGTCGAAGAAGCGGGCAAGGACGACAACCCCTACCGGGCCGGGTTCTTGCAGTTCGTTGGTGTCGCCGACACCGACGCCGAGGCCTACCGCCTCTACAAGGAACCCGCCGAGTACTTCTTCGCCCGGAGCCTGCACTTCTATCCCGGTTTCGTCGATCCGCCCGGATACAGCACCGAAGCCTCCGTTCGCGCCAAGCTGGCGTCCTCGGTCAGGGCCGCGGCCATGACCACCCAAGCCACGGGCGGACCCAGCTGGGATGAGATGCTCGAACGCGGCTATGTGATCATCGGCAGCCCCGACACCGTCCGAGAGAAGCTGGAACACATCGCCAAGACCCTGCACGTCGGCCATCTGATGACCCTGCTCCAGTTCGGCAACATGGACGACGAGCTGGCTCGGCGCAACACGGAGCTGTTCGGACAGAAGGTTCTTCCCGGGCTGAAGGGCCTCTGGTCGGACTACGAGGACCATTGGTGGCCGTCCAATGCCCGCTGACCGTCATGTGATCTATCTTCCGAGCATCGCCGGGGATCCCGGTTCCTCGCCGGCGCTCGCGGTTCTCGAAGCGCAGGGATGGACCATCGTTCGGCCACAGCTTCCGGGCTTCGACGGCGAATCGGGGTTCGACTGCCCCAACGACTATCTGGGCTGGCTGACCGCACTCTGGGATGCGGTGGATGCCACCGGTACCGGCCCGTGTCCCGTCATTGGACCATCCGTGGGCGGGATGCTGGCCGCGGACCTTGCGGCGCTCCGACCGGAGATGGTGACCAAGCTCGCGGTGTTGGCGCCGTTCGGGATCTTCGATCCAGCCCATCCCGGACTCGACCCCTATTCGGTGCCGACCGCCAACCGGCTCGAACCGCTCTTCGAGAATGGTGTGCCCGAACCGTTCACCGGACGATTCGCCGACAAGGGCGAGGTCGAGGCCCCAGTGGCCCGCTATCTGAGCGACATCGCGGCCGCCAGCTTGCTGTGGCCCATCGGGGATCGCGGGCTCGCCGACCGCCTCCACCGGATCCGCTGCCCCCGGCTGGTGCTGTGGGGCGCCCAGGACCAGATCAATCCGGTCGGCACCGCTGGTCGGTGGGGCGATCACACCCGCATCGAGAACGCGGGCCACCTCCTCGAATGGGACCAGCCCGACGCGGTCGCGGCCGAGCTGTCCAACTTCTTGGCCCCGGCGTGACACCCGTCGTGAGGTAGAGCTCGGCCCGGCCCAGTCCCGAAGAGATAGGGTCGGCGGCCATGGCTTTTGGACTGACCATCAGAACGGTCGACGGGAATGTGACCGAGCTGGTCGCCGCCGACGACGGACACTTCAGAGCCCCCGGGGAAGTACCGGTCGACACCGAGCTCGATACCGGTGCCCTGTGGGCGCTACCCGGGTTGGCCGACTGCCACGCTCACCTCAACGGTTCAAGCCTCGAGGATCAAGTCACCAAGGGTGACCCGATCGAGAACGCCACCCGCAACGCCTGGGCGCAGCTGGAGGGCGGGGTGTTCCTCGTGGCCGACAAGGGCACCAACGATGAGCTGTCGTTGAGGGTGATGGATCAGCCTCCGACCCGACGGCCCGATCTCCACATGGCGGGAAAGGTGATCACCTGCCCCGGCGGCTACTACGAGGACTTCTGCACCGAGGTCGACGAGACGGACCTGATCGGTGCGGTGTCGACGGTCGCCGATGGGGAGGCGACCTGGGTGAAGCTCATCGGCGACTGGCCCCGCAAAGCGGTGGGCCCCGCGCCCACGTTCTCCCAGGACGGCTACGCAGCCGCGGTTCAGGTGGCCCACGAGGCCGGGGTCCGAGTGGCCATCCACACCTGCGCTCCCGAGACGGCGACACTCGCCGTGGAAGCGGGCATCGACTCGATCGAGCACGGCCTTTTCCTGACGGCAACCGATGTCGAGAAGCTCGGGGCCAGGGGCGGGGCATGGGTGCCCACGATCGTCGCGATGGAGGCGATCCGCGACGACCTCGGCCTCGACTCGACAGGGGGAAAGCTCTTCGCCACCGGTATGAACAATGTCCGCGACCATCTGGTCGGGGCCGTCGAGGCCGGCGTGTCAGTCCTGGCCGGCACCGACCTTCGCCTGGATCATGGTGCGGTGGCGGCGGAGGCCATCGCCCTGCACAACTACGGGCTGAGCCCGGCCCAGGTCGTACACGCCATGACCACCGCGGCCTATGAATACCTCGGCACCGAGCAGGGGTTCGAAACCGGTCAGCACGCCGACGTGGCCCTGTTCGATCGGAACCCCCTCGAAGACCTGTCGGCGCTGGCCGAACCGGTGATGCTCATCCGTCACGGAACGATTCTCCGCGGGCACCCTTAAGCTGGTGGTCTCGAGGAGCCTGCTGTCGTTGCGGTTGGCGAACACCTCGATCTCACAAACCGGGGTATCAATCCGTCGTCCGACAGCACCGGTGATTGCATCGGTGATGACAGATCTGGGATCACCACTCCCTGTCGTCATCGTCGGCAGCCAGAAGACCCACGCGGGCGAGCGCTGGAGATGACGGTGTCGGGTCAGTCGCCGTCGGCAGTTCCCACGAGTCCGATTGCTTCGGCAACCAGCGCGATGTGGGTGTTCATGCAACGTTCGAACTCGAACTCGAACTCGAGCTCGACCTGGTCGCCTGATGCGGGGATCGTGAAGAGGCCGTCGTCATCGAACGTCACGTCGGCGCCGGTCGACATCGCGATGCAGCCGCCCCAGGAGCGGAGGGCCGATCGGTATTCGCCCTCGGTCACGACACGATCGGCCAGAATCGCAGCTTGGCCGGTCGATCCGCGGCCCTTCGCCAACTCATGGAGCTCGACAAGCCGCTCGCTCACGCAGGTGTTGTCCTGTGCGCAGAGCCTCCACGGTGAGGCCGGGAGGAGATCGGCGCCCGGGGTTGAGCCGGAATCGCCGCCCTTGGTCGTCCAGCGCACGATGAACTAGGGAAAGGAACTGGACAGGTCATCCAACGCGGCGAACGAGACCCCCCACCATCCGGCCCTGTCTCACAGCCGGACCTGGCCGTCGACGACCACCACCGTGTGACCGCCGACCCAGATCTCCCCGTCGGCGGCATCCACGTACACCCGCCCGGCGCGGCCGATGGCCGTCCCCTGGGCTGCAACATAGGGGGCGTCGAGTCGGCCGTCAGGCAACAGCCACTGGGCGAGCGCGGCGTTGAGGCTGCCGGTGACCGGGTCCTCCACCGGTTGGCCGCCGGAGCGAAAGAAGGCCCGAACCTCGATCGCCGCGCCGTCCGTCCCGGATGCGTCGTCGTGGGGCCCGACGACCCCGAGCGGGTGAGGGCCGACCACCCCGATGTCGCTGGCCTCGCCGGCCGCGAAGTCGGGCTCCAATGCCAGCACGGCACCCGCGCTGTCGAGCATTACCGCGAGCCATCCGGGCCCGTTGTCAGCCCACTGAGCGTCGACGATGTCGGACCGCTCCACGCCCAGCACGCGACAGGCCCGCACGATGTCCGCCTCGTCCACGGGGCCAGACCGGGTGAGCGGCGGTGCGGCGAAGGCGAGCCGGCCATCGGCCTGGCGCAGCGTGATCAATCCGGCTCCGCACTGCTGGACGACAAAGCCGTCGGTCTTGGGGGTTCCCCCGGCTTCGAGCCAGACGTGGCACGTACCGATGGTGGGATGGCCGGCAAAGGGCAGCTCCACGTCGGGGGTGAAGATTCTGGTGCGGTAGTCGGCCTTCGGGTCGGTGGGCGGCACGATGAACGTCGTCTCGCTCAGGTTCGTCCAGTTGGCGAACCGTTGCATCTGGTCGGTGGAGAGGCCGTTACCGTCGTGCACCACCGCCAGTGGATTGCCCCGAAAGGGCTCGGCGGTGAACACATCGACCTGGCTGAACGCGCGCATCGCCGGACCCTAGCGGCGACAGGGCGACCAAGCCCGTGGGAAAAGCTGGCGTTCGCGGTGGCTCACTACACTCCTGGCACGCCACGAAAGGGGATCCGGCATGTCGATCGACCACGCCGCGGCCAAGGAGATGCACGCTACACACTCGATGAGCTTCGACGGGGGGATCGATGCCGATGGACACATCCTCGAACCCATCGATCTCTGGCAGACCCACATCGAGGCCAAATATCGTGACCGGGCATTGAAGATTGTCACGGATGACGATGGCCTCGAAATATTGGAGGTGGACGGGCATCAGCCCTATCTGGCTGCCAAGGGCATGGTCTCGACCCTCGGCGCGATGGGGGCCGAAGACGTCAGAGCGATCCAGTTCGACCCCGAGTGCACCTATGACCGGATGGCACCGTTCGGGACCCAGGACGTCGGCGAGCGGCTGCAGCTACTCGACGCCGAGAACATGTCCGCCGCGGTCATCTACACCACCGTCGGACTCCTCTGGGAGGCGAGCGTCACCGACGCCGAGCTCACCATGGCCCACGCGCGCGCCTACAACCGGTGGGTCACCGAGTGGTGCTCCGATTCCGGGGGCCGTCTGGTTGCGGCCGCCCACGTGTCCCTGATCGACCCTGAGGGCGCCGCCACCGAGTTGCGCCGGGCGGTGAACGACGGTGCCAGGGGGTGTTTCGTGGCGCCGTTCACCCATGACGCCAAGCCCCTCGGCCATCGGGACCACGATCCGCTGTTCGCCGCGTGTCAGGAGCTGGACGTCCCGTTCGCTATCCACCCGACCTTCGAACCCCAGTGGGCCAAAGGCGACCGTATGGGGCCGTGGGAATATGTGCGACAACTCACCCTGCTCCCTCTGATCACCGCGTCCGACGGTGTCCGTCACCAGTTCACGACCCTGCTGGACTTCGGGGTCCTCGACCGGTTCCCGACCCTGAAGGTCGTCGTTCTCGAGTCGGGCGCCACATGGGTGCCCTACTTCTTCGACCGGATGGACGCGGTCTATTCGGACACCCCCATCGGCGATCGTGTTCGGCTGCAGCGTCGGCCCAGCGAGTACCTGTCCGACCGGATCTGGATCTCCGCGGACCCCGACGAGATGTCCATGCCTCATGTCATCGATCGCTTCGGTGACCGGTTCATGTGGGCGTCGGACTTTCCTCATCTCGATCACACCCCGGACTACATCCTCGACCTGGAGAAAAACGTGGCGGGGTTGGAGGAGCCCAGCCGGTCGAGATTCCTTGGGGACAACGCCCGTGACCTGTTCAAGATCGACGTCTGACGATGGCCGAGCGAACCACCGCCCTCGTGGTCGGGGGTACCGGCCCGACCGGCCCGTACATCGTCGACGGGCTCCGCCGGAGGGGCTTCACGGTGACGATCCTTCATCGCGGAACCCACGAGATCGACGAGATACCCGACGATGTCGAACACATCCATGCGGACCCTCACTTCCGGGAGACCCTCGACCCGGCCTTGGACGGCCGAAGCTGGGACGTGACGGTCGCCACGTATGGTCGACTGCGTCACGTGGCCGAGGCCATGGTGGGACACACCGGACAGTTCGTGGCGGTCGGGGGCGTCGGTGTCTATCGCGGCTTCTTCGGAACCCAGGGGATCTGGCCTCCGGGTTTGGCGCTGTCGACGCCGGAGGATGCTCCGCTGGTCGAGACCGAACAGGAGAATCGGTTCCAGTACCTCATGGTGCAGGCCGAGCGAGCGGCACTCGCCGCCCACCCGAGCGGCTCGTTGTTCCGCTACCCGTACGTGTTCGGCGCCCGCCAGCTCATCCCGAGGGAATGGTCCGTCGTTCGCCGCATCCGAGACGGCCGTCCGTTCGTGCTGCTACCCGAGGCGGGTCTGACGATCATCACCCACGGCTATGTCGAGAACCTGGCTCATGCAGTGCTCCTGGCGGTGGACCAGCCGGACCGGTCAGCCGGGAAGTTCTTCAATGTCGGCGACGACCAACAGCTGACCATGGCCCAGGTCGTGGCGCACATCGCCCGACACATGGATTCCTCGATTGAGATCCTCAGCCTGCCCACCGCCGCCGCCAAGGTCGCGAGGCCCCTCACACCGTTGGGTTCGGATCATCGCCTGTTCGACATGACGCTGGCTCGGGAATCGCTCGGCTATCGCGACGTCGTCCCCGTGCTGGAAGGCCTCGAACGGACCGTCGATTGGCTGATGGCCAACCAACCGGAACACGGTGGCGATACCGAGACCCGGCTCGGTGATCCGTTCGACTATCGCGCCGAGGATCGGCTCGCCGAGATCTTGCGCCGGTCGATCGACGAGATGAGCGCGGTGCAGATCACCGAGATCGACTCACCCAACCATGCCTACGCCCACCCCAAGCGCCCTGGGGAGGTTGACCACCACGGCCGCTGACCCATGAGCGACTGCCTTCGTCGGCGCCACCGGCAAGAAGCTCCCGTCACCAAGGGTTCGCGATTCATCGCCACGGCCGCGCCGGTGACCGATGAGGGCGCAGCCCGGGCCTTTCTGGCCGGCGTGGAAGCGGAACTCCCCGACGCCACCCATCACTGCTGGGCCTGGCGGATCGAGGAACCGGCCATCGACCGAGCGGGCGATGCCGGCGAGCCCGGCGGATCAGCCGGCCGACCGATCCTCGCCCAGCTGGTCGGCCGAAACCTCGTCGACACCGCAGTGATCGTGAGCCGGTGGTTCGGCGGCACGAAGCTGGGGGTCGGCGGGCTGGTGCGGGCCTATGGCGGCGCCGCGGCGCTGGTGCTCGACAACGCCGTGACGGTCCCCCGGCGCCGATGGGTGCCGGTGTCGGTGACCCACCTCTACGCGGACGGTGAGGCCGTCGAACGAGCGCTGTCGGCCTGGGAGGTCGATGAGCTCGACGTGGTGTACGGAGCGACGGTGACCCGCCACCTGAAGATCTCTGATCTCGAGCAGGACCCATTGGCGGCGGCTCTCGCCGACGCGACCGCCGGGCGCGTGGTCCTGGAGCCAGGGCCGCCTGATCCACCTGCCGCCTGATCCCGATCAGGCCCGCCGCGGATGGGGCCCTTTCGGTGGTCTACCCTCAGATCATGAGCGAACGACGTCGATCGTGGTGGGCGTGGGGCTATGAGGACGAGGAGCCCGATAACGCCGAGAAAACACGGATCGCCGGCGCGATCAACCAGCGATTCGGGATCGACGTGCCGATCAAGCCGAATCCGGATCTCGACGCCATCGACCTGCCCGCGGCCCGGATCGATCCGCCGACTCAGTTCGAGTCGCTGTGCCGGAACGATCCCCACGAGCGGGCCCGGCACGCCATCGGCCACAACTTCCGGGATCTCGTGCGGAAGATCTACCACCAGCTTCCCACGCCGCCGGACTTCGTCGTCTACCCGGAAACCGAGGCGGACGTCGTCGGCATCCTCGACTGGTGCAGCGACAAGAACGTAGCCGCCATCCCCTATGGCGGCGGCTCATCGGTCGTGGCCGGCTACGAGTTCGAGGGTGACGGCTTCGTCGGCGTGGCCAGCATCGACATGACCCGCATGAACAAGGTCCTCGAGGTCGACCCCGTTTCCCGGGCGGCGCGTATTCAGGGCGGGGCTCTCGGACCGGAGCTTGAAGCCCAGCTCCGTCCCCATGGCTACACGCTCCGCCACTTCCCTCAGTCCTTTGAGTTCTCGACTCTTGGCGGGTGGCTCGCCACCCGTTCCGGTGGTCATTACGCGACCGTGTACACCCACATCGATGACATGTGCGAGTCGCTACGCGTCGTGACCCCGGCCGGGGTGAGCGAGTCCTTCCGACTTCCGGGATCCGGTGCCGGGCCATCCCACGACCGCTTGTTCATGGGTTCGGAGGGCGCGCTCGGCGTCATCACCGAGGCGTGGATGCGCATTCAGGACCGGCCGACGTTCAAGGCCTCGGCCACGGCTCACTTCACCGACACGTACACGGGAGCCGACGCGGTTCGAGCGTTGACCCAGTCGGCCCTGTTCCCCACCAATTGCCGCCTGCTGGATCCGGTCGAAGCCGCGGCGGCCGCAGGGGTCACCGACGGGACCGCGGTGGTGGTGTTGGGGTTCGAATCGGCCGATCATGACCTCACCGCCTGGATGGACCGGGCCATCGAGCTGTGCAACGACCATGGGGCGACCGCGATCTCCGGTCTGACCATCACGTCACCGCAGGACAAGGCCGATCGACCGGCCGGTCGGGACGGGACCGCAGGTGCGTGGCGAAACGCGTTTATCCGCGCCCCGTACGATCGGAACTCCCTGGCGGCGATGAGCATGATCACCGAGACGTTCGAAACGTCGACGACCTGGGACCGATTCCCCGAGATGCACGCCGGGATCATGGAGACGGTGAGCGATGCCGTGAATCGGATCTGTGGCAGTGGCGCGGTCAGCGTGCGCTTCACGCACGCCTATCCCGATGGCCCGGCGCCCTACTACACCATCCTCGCTCCGGGCCGACCCAACAGCGAGATTCAGATGTGGGACGAGATCAAGGCCGCCGCTTCAGATGCGCTCATCGAGTACGGCTCGACGATCACCCATCATCACGCGGTGGGCCGCGATCACGATCCCTGGTATCAGCGTCAGATCTCGGACCCGATGAAGCTGGCCCTGGCCGGCGCCAAGTCGGCGCTCGACCCTGCAGGAGTCATGAACCCGGGGGTCATCGTCCCGGCCCGCTAGCGGCTCGGGAGCGGTGGTCGGAACAGGAGTGCGAAGATGGGGGTCATGGCCGATGCCACCAAGATCTGTGTGATTCTGCCCCCTCCGATGACGGCGTTGACCGACATCGACCGCCTCCGGACGACACCCGGTCTCGACGTCCACCACATCGCGTACCGCGACCCTCCCCATGTTCGTTCCGCTCGCCAACAACGACGCTTGACCCCAGAGATCGCCGCCGACTGCGGCCAGCTGAGCGCCGAGGACGCGGCGGCGCTCGCCCAGGCCGAAGCGGTGATCGCGCTGGATCTGCCCCTCGACTTGGGGGCCCGCGCCCCCCGTCTGACCTGGGTCCAAGCGGTCGGGGCCGGTATCGAACAACTCGACCCACCCGGCCTCGCCAACCTCGGTATCACGCTGACGAACGCGTCCGGAGTCGCCGCCGCGCCGATCGCGGAATACGTGATGGCCCAGCTGCTGGCCATCTGGAAGAACGTTCGGACCTTCGATGCCCAACAGCGCGACCGGATCTGGGAGAAACAGCCCAGCACGCTGGTCGCCGGCAAGACGCTGGGCGTGGTGGGGTTCGGCGCTATTGGTCGGGCGACCGCCGTGCGAGCCAGGGCCTTCGACATACAGGTGCTCGCCACCTCTCGGAGCGCGACGCCGGGGGCCAAAGATTCGGACGCCGACGAGCTGATCCCCCTCGATCGGCTCGACGACCTGCTGGGGCGCAGCGATGCCGTGCTCGCCTCCATGCCGGCCACTCCTAGGACCATCCGCTATTTCGATGCGGCCAAATTCGCCATGTTCAAGCCCGGCTCGATCTTCTGCAATATCTCGCGGGGGACGATCGTCGACGAACAAGCCCTGCTGGCCGCACTCGACCTCGGTCGCCCCGGCCACGCCGTGTTGGATGTGACGTTCACCGAGCCGACCCCGCCCGATGACCCCCTATGGGCTCATAGTGCCGTGCACCTGACCCCCCACTCGTCCACCTCGCGCGAGGGCTACGGCACCCGCCTCGTCGATCTGTTCCTCGACAATCTGGACCGGCGCCGCACCGGGCGACCCCTGCGCAATGTTGTCGACCCGTCGCTGGGTTACTGACGGACCGCCCATGACCGCCAATCGATCCCCGTTCGACGTGGCCTCCACCCTCTGGACAGACGCCGGAGGCCCGACCCAGACACTCGGTTCGCTCTCACTCACCGGAGCCGACGCCGTTCTCCCCTCGATATTCCGTGTGGGGACCGCCGCGATCACCACCATCGCCGGCGCCGTGTTGGCCACCGCAGAGATCGCGCATCACCGGACCCGCCGACGCCCGACGGTCACCGTCGGAGGGCGGGAAAGCGCGGTGGCCTTCCGCAGCGAACGGTACCTCCGGATCGACGGCCAACCGGTCCCGAACCCGTGGGATCCGATCTCGGGCTACTACCGGTGTGGAGATGACCGATGGGTCCAGTTGCACTGCAACTTTCCCCATCATCGGGATGGCGTCCTGGACCATTTCGGGCTGCCGGCCGATAGATCCCAGCTCGAGGCCGCCATCGCGGAGCGAGCCGCGCCGGACGTCGAGTCCGAGCTGGCGGCAAAGGGCCTGTGCGTCGCCATGATGCGCTCGCGCGACGAGTGGCGCGCCGGTCCAGGTGCGCCGCTGGGAGACCAACCGCTGGTACAGATCTCCCGCATCGGCGACGCCCCACCGCGACCTTTGCGCGCCGGGTCGGGAGGACCGCTCAGCGGCCTGCGCGTGCTCGATCTCACGCGGGTGCTCGCCGGACCGATATGCAGCCGCTTCCTCGCCTCCCACGGCGCCGACGTGATGCGGGTCGGCGCCTCGCGCCTGCCCACCATCGGAACCCTGCTGGCCGACACCAACCTCGGCAAACGCTGGGCCGACATCGATCTGAAGTCCGGGGATGGCACCGCCGCCCTACGGGCGTTGGAACATGACGCCGATCTGTTCATCCAGGGCTACCGACCCGGCGCCATCAACGATCTCGGGTTCGGCCCCGAGGCAGTGGCCGAACGCCAACCGGGCATCGTGTACGTGAGCATCAGCGCCTTCGGCCACGACAGTCCCTGGGCGCCGCGCCGAGGCTTTGACAGCCTCACCCAGATGGCATCGGGTATCGCCGAGGAGGCGGCACGAGCAAAGGGACTCGATGGGCCGGTCCCGCTCCCCTGCCAGGCTCTGGATCACGGCACCGGGTATCTCGCGGCCATGGGCGCTCTTCTAGCCCGCCGACGGGTCGCCCTCGAGGGGGGAAGCTGGCATGTGCAGGTTTCGTTGGCCAGGACCGGCTGGTGGCTCGACGATCTAGGGCGTGTACCCGGCGGGTTCGACCATCCCGATCCCACCGCGGCCGACGTGGCCGAGCTGTTGGTGAGCTCGAGCTCAACGACCGGTCCCACCCGCCACGCCCCTCCGCCCGGTCAGCTGGACGCCAGCCCCGGCCGCTGGGTGCTCCCCGCACCGACCAAACCCAACTCAGCGGCCCGCTGGTAATGCCATCACAACAAGAGCTCCTCCGCGGCGCGTAGCCAGAGGTTGGAGCACAGACCCAGCGACTTGATATCGATACGCTCGTCGTCGCCATGGAACCGGCTCGCCCACTGCTCGAAGGTGACCTCGGGTTCGTATAGGCCGGTGCCGTACGC
>Ga0316192_10001574_pt1 | contig 16820 bp, 15 predicted proteins | sample MerIslwburrow_MG_FD_204931 | JGI IMG/M metagenome (GOLD analysis project Ga0316192, IMG submission 204931) | Coastal sediment microbial communities from Maine, United States - Merrow Island worm burrow | ecosystem: Environmental > Aquatic > Marine > Coastal > Sediment | place: USA: Maine...
TGCTGCAGGTCGACCAACGCTGTATATAGGTGATTTGCAGGGTGAAGTCGCGCAGATTATTGTCCATGGAGATGCTGGTGTTACGGTGGGAGTAGGTGATGGAAAGGGGGTAGCAGAACAAATAATGATGCTTTACCAAGATGCTGATCGTTGTATCAGGCTGGGTCGAAATGCCCGATTATTGTTTGATGAGAATTTTTCCAGAGAACAAGCATTGGATACATGGCGCACTATATTGAAGCCCTAGCCCAAATATTCTGGAAATTGGGAGGTGGCAAGGAAGTTTGCATGATAGGAAAAGTTTCTGGCTTTCTGTCCGCTAATAATCATAAGTCTTAATAATTAGGTAAGTTAATTGTCTCTATCTGTTTTTGAGGAATCAGATTCCTTCAAATCAAATCTACTAAGGCGTAACCAGTATGAGTGAGAAAAAACCAATACTTATGGCGTTGACTCCTGAAGCGGAGGCAGCGATAGGGGGGGAGAAGCTGGTATTGAAGCATTTTCCTTTTCGTATTGGCCGTGAATTCCGAGTGGCACTCGTTGATGGAGCAATGCAGGTTACAGAGCGCCGGCGTCAGAATGCCTCTGCACCCAATAATGATCTCTATTTGAAAGACCAGGGTCGACTGCTAAATGTGTCACGACAACACCTACAGATAGAAAGAGATGAGGAAGGTGCGTATAGGGTGGTAGATCGGGGTAGCGCTTGTGGCACCTTGGTTGGAAATAACCACATTGGTGGACATGATCAGGGTGGGGAGTGTCCTTTACAGGATGGTGAGGTTTTGGTGGTTGGCACCTCTGAGTCTCCCTTTGTTTTTCATTTTGTAGTGGAGGAATAGCATTTCCCTTGATGATGCTATTACGAAGTAAATGCCAGGTTCTCAAAGTAATAGCGTTGAGGGTTGGCACAATTATCTAACTTGGCAGGTGATGACTCTATATGCGCAGTGAAATAATTCTCAGTTATCTACTTGCTTTTGGTGTGGCTGTACTACTGCTTAGAGTTCTTGCACGGGTTGCCTTCCGCATTGATTTGGTTGATCAGCCAAGTGAACGTAAAGATCATCGCGGTGCTGTACCACTGATTGGTGGGCTGGCCATGTTTATGGCTTTTAGCTTTGCTGCTTTGACACTGCCTATTCCTCTTGCTCATCTGCGTAGTTTCTTTGCTGGAGCTGCTTTGCTAGTGGTAGTAGGTGTGCTAGATGATTTACGTGAGCTATCGTCTGCTGCTCGATTTGCTGCCCAGATAATTGCCGCTTTGGTTATGATTCATCAAGGTGGAGTAGTGCTTCAGGATTTTGGTGCAATTGGCTGGGCTGGTAATTGGTTTGAGCTGGGTGACTGGTCAATTCCTTTGACGGTGTTTGCTACGGTTGGTGTTATCAATGCTCTGAATATGTCCGATGGCATGGATGGCATGGCTGGTTCTATTACGCTATTGGTGGTCATGGCACTAGGTTTTGTTGCTTGGGTTGCAGGTGACTTTGGTAGTGTATGGTTACTACTGTTGTTGGCTGCGGTGATCTGTTCCTTTCTGTTGTTTAATATGCGGATTCCTGGCCGCAAGCGCGCATTGGTTTTTATGGGTGATGCAGGCAGCATGTTTTTGGGTTTTGTTGTGGCCTGGTTTTTTGTCAGTCTGTCTCAGGGTGAGGGCAGGGCAATGACACCAGTAACTGCGCTGTGGTTTTTCGCAGTGCCGCTTATTGATACCGTCAGTCAGATGCTTCGGCGGATATTGAAGGGGCGATCCCCTTTTGCTCCTGATCGGGAGCATTTTCACCATGTCTTGTTATTGGCAAGATATAGCCCTGAACATTCCCTGGGGATAGTTATTAGCATTTCGCTGGTAACCAGTCTGATAGGTCTTGGCGGACTCTATCTTGGTGTGCCGGAAGTCATTATGTTTTATGGCTTTCTCCTGCTTTTTGCGATCTACTTTTTGGGCATGATTTGGGCATGGAAAGTAAGACGTTTTATTCACCGTTCGATCTCAAGGCGGCTGGGTGTAAGTGACCGGCGATCCGGCAGCGATCGTCGAAAAACTGGAGATCAATCTCAGTGGGCAGGAGTGGAACGGCGCAGCAGAACAGAAGATCAACGAAGTGGTTTGAGTGATCGCCGTAAACTGAAGTAGCAGAGCTGAATGTTTGATTTGCCCCAGACGGCAAGCTGCTTAAAATAGCTGTTATTTTTTCTTCCTACTAATCGACTTTTTACAGCCCGCAATAAATCGATACAGGTAGAGCAAAGGCAATAAGAACCGGTTGTGGGTTTTATATTTGGAGAGCATATAACCTTGCCGGGGAAATAGAGTTTCACCGATGTAAGCCAACTTATCCATGATGGTTGGCAGTGCTTCCAGGTTACATTTGAATTGATTGGGATATCCTTGTAAGTAACAGGCAGTAGGCTCGGGCTGGATGCCGGGCTTACTCAGTTGACCCAAGGCTGCATCAGGCAGCTTTGTATGAAAACGCAGCAGTGTTTGCTCCAAAGCATCTAGGCACAGGGTGGTTACTCTGAAGAAGCTTGCTTGGTCAAGGAAATGCTCCAGTTCATTTGGTGTCAAAGCCTCACACAGCAGATGGATGTCATAAAGCCAGATAAGCCGGTTGCTGTCACTTCTCGCGGTATGAGCTGCGCGATGCAGGCAGGCGAATAAGAGTGCATCTGCCAAAGCCAAAGTGTGTGCATGAGGCCCTAGCTTAGGCACTGAAATTGTGTTCTTGATTAACTCTTCATATAACAAAATGTTAGCAAAATATGGGCGGTTACTGATCTTCCAGTGCACATCCAGTTGATGTATAAAACCATTGTTTTCCTTTTTTATACAGGCTGACTGGTGACTGATTTTAGGATTAGGAAATAAGTAACCCAACTCTGTCAGAATGTGGATAGTGTTTTCCCTGTCTGCAAACGGAGCGAGCAGATCTGTGTCGCAACGCGGCCTCAAAGTGGGGTTTGGGTAAAGAAGGTAGGCTAGCGGCGTTCCTTTCATGAGTATCGGCTGGATGCCTTCATTTGCAAGAGCTTCAAGTACCTGCTTGAGTTCATGGTTTCTTGCCAGCTCAGATGCAGCCTCTAATGTGGCTTGAGTATGCAGCCTGTCCATTAATTGGTTGGGAGCATTGATGGGGCTAAGGGTGGATTGCAACTGGTGATGCAATAGCGGTATCACACCATGCTCTTGAGCAAAGCTTAGCAGCTGCTCAAGTTCTGATTCAGGCAGGTTTACTGGTTTGCCATTGAGTATGTCTAGGCAGACCTTCTCTAAGTCAGGCACCTAGACCTCTCTACCTGAAACTTTGTCATTATGTCGTTCCATTCATCATGTTGCGTTAATTGGATTATTTGCATAATAGCCTCAAAACTGGAGTGGTGTAACAGTAATGAACTTAGATTATTGCGGCGCTACTAGAATATGTTCACAAGTGTAAAAAAAACTGACATAAGATAGGAGTCTTGTTCTTCTTATATAGGGCGTTTTGGTTGTGTCAGAGGAAATTTAACGAGGAAAAACAAAAGGGTATGTTTGTGTTGGTGGTTTGGCTAAGCTGTAAAATTTTCTGACAAAAACCAGATTACAGAAATAGCATGGTTAATTTGTAGCTGATTTAGGGTGTTGAGAGTGAGAGGTACCTGCTTAAGTTGTTGGTCTCATACCTCGACGGGAAAGGAGATAATGTACTTTGTTTTGATTGTTTTCTTTGAGCTTGTAGTGTTGTTTGTGATGATGTATTACAAATGGTTGGTAGTGGTTAAGCTGCCATTTAACGTGAACGTAATTAAAAACATAGTATATTCAATAAGATATGATGGCTGTTCTTTCTGGGGGGGGCTTTGGCTATATCCTAGTGGTCGATTCGCATTATTGTCTGAAAAGAGTTATTGGAATGCCTTGGTGTGATTCTTGGTTGCGGAACTATTAAGTTACAGGTGCCTTCTATAAGGGCTGTGTTTTGATTAGCAGGCTTGATTAAAACGTAAAGAATAATCAGAGTTGCTGGTTGTCAGTATTCGTTGCATATTATATATTTTGATTAACTCAATTAATGAGCATGCGTATAACATATTGAATTACAAAGCATTGCTGTATTGGGAGGAATTAGTTTCTTTATGGCATGAATTTAGCTATATATTTGATTAAATAAATACAGATTACTCGGTGTCCAGGAGACCTGAAATGAGCAAGAAAAATAGAATTTTGGCCAAAGCAGCAATCTTAGGTGGACTGCTCATCGCGACCTCGCAGGCTAGTGCAATACAAATCACCACACCCACACCCGCATCCCCAATCGAAGACATTCCGGGTATTACCACTTTTCAAACCCATGGTGATGATATGGCCGGCTTGATGGTCACGGCCACATTTTTGGGTGGGGCTACTGAAACAATAGCTTGGTCGGCTTACGGGGCGGGCGCAGGCGGTGTGGCAGGTACAAATTGGAGTCTCAGTGAGACAAATGACACATTCACTAGCCCCTGGGCCTTTTTAAATAATACGGGTGTTGCGCTAACAAGCTTGGTGCTTGATGCGAGCCATGCAACAGGCGGTGGCTATGTCGTTTTTGATAGGACAACCTCTGGATCTGAAGGTACTACTAATTCTGCGCAAGGCAAAGATATTACCTCGACTGTAGGTGGTTGGGCCACCTATTCGGTACAGGTTGGTGTGGGAGGTGCAGGTCCCGTTGGTGATCTATGGCATATCCTGACCATGGACTTTAGTTCTATCGTTGATCAAGCTGGTGGTGTAGTTGGTCTAGCTGATGCGCGCTGGACGTTCATACAAGATACCGATAATGACATCCGGCATACGGTTCCAGAGCCTGCAAGCATTGCGCTGTTGGCGTTTGGCTTTATTGGCTTGGGGTTTATGCGTAGACATTCACGCTGCTGATCGTTCGACCATTATTCGTCCTTTATAAAACCCCTGCTTCAGAGCAGGGATTTTTGGTTTTGGGGCGGATGAAATTGTCATGTGGAGATTAGGTTTAATCCCCGAAAGGACTGTTGGCCTTCTGAGAAGGCAGTTGTGAAAATGCTGCATTTTAAGGCTGAGGCCGATAGCTCTAAAGTATTCTTGATGCTCAAGAGTGTTTGTTTAAAATAAATCAGCCACTATAGAATTCTTCACTTCATCTAAATGCTGATATCCATTTGGGTAGCGAATGCGCTTCACTGGAACCTCTTTAATCAGCTGTGTCAGTACATCAAGCCGACTTTGTTCAATGCCAAGAGGTCTCAGTATTCCCCCTGATATGCTGTTGGCTATAAGAGCAACCAAAGCATCTGCTGGCCGGAGGGCATTGATATAAACGCTTTTAGTTTTTTCTGTACAGTCCCTATCAAGTAAATAAATTTGCTTTAGAGGCTTATGCTTCTGGCATATCTTTCCAAGTCCAGTGGCTTCAATGGGAACCAAGCGTTTTTTGATTGAAGTATGCACTTGGTTAAGTGATGCTATGTTGATGCCAGGGAGAAAGTGTTTAATTGAATTTGGCCACATGCGTAAGGGGCTTGGGGCTGGATGAATTTGCCAACCTTCATCAGTTTGACGTGGCACGACCAGATCATCAGTCAAGAAAGAGAAGCCTTTCTGGAGTAGTGCTGCGGTGAGGGTGCTTTTTCCAGCTTGGCTTGCACCTAAGAGCGCTATAGCCTGGTTTTCTGCTGCTAAACTATTGCCGTGTATACAGGGAATGCCCTGAAGCTCAAACCAGAGTGCCAGTCCAATGCCGAATAAATAGTGGGTGGCATCAGTGCCCTCTGGGAGCCAATATACTTTGATGCCTTTCTCGCTGTATAGAAAAGTACCGCTCCCTTGGCATTTAATGTCTAGGCGCCAGCCAGTTTGTTCGCGGTAAAGGGTATATATTGTGGAGGAGCCTGGAGGGGTGTTTTTCTGAATCCAAAAAGGTTGAGTGGTGGGTGCAGGTATATTGTGAGTGTACTTGATGTCCAGCTGTAAAGGATCCAGATCCTGTCCTACAGGATAATCTTCTTTGCGGTTAATAAACAGCAGACCATGGGAGATGTGGTTTTGTGGGATAGCTGATTTTTGTTCAGCCACTGTGATTACACTTTTGGTCGTTAAACCAATACTTATTCAGATTCAGCACTGATAGTTCTGATTGGCGTTGATGATGAGGCTTTTCCCACAAGGCGCTGTAAATAAGTAATATGCTATAGCGACACCACAATTTTTTGGTGGTTAAGCTTATAAACTACCAGCACTGCTCGGGGCTAGTTGTGCCTTGGCAAGGTATGCCATCGCCGCCTATTGAACCAGCTCCCTGGGTTAAATCTTTGAGAGTACCAGCTGACTCTAGCTGCGGGGAATGGTATTCCTGTTTTTTATTTTTCTGAGCGTGCGATTGATTGGAAGTTAACGGGTTCATTTTACTGCTCCTTCCGTATGATGCTCGAATAAGTGTTTATGCCACATTTGAATTGCCAGCATTCGACTAATGTCTACTGTGAAATTATAAGCTGGATCAGACATTTTTTCTATTATATATCCCTTGTATATATCATGTTTAAACAACCTAAGTTCATTTAAGGTGTTATTTGTGAGGATATTCAGAATGTAATTCTCTTTCTGTCGTATTGAGCCGGTAAAGCGAGCATTAAAAAATGTTTTATCATGACGCCAGCATACTTTTTCTGGCAGTACTCTTTGAAGGGTTTTGCGTAACAACCATTTAGGAAAACTGTTCCTCCGCCAGAGATCAGGAGGGATATTGAAACAGAATTCTGCTAATCGCTTATCTAGGAAGGGATGGCGGAGTTCAATGCCTTTTGGGATAGCAAAATGATTAACTCCAGATAGAATTGGTGGCGTAGCGCTCAAATGGAGACAGTCCCACATTGCATTTTGGGCACGGCTGCTAAAGTGAGAAGAGGTGCTGTAGTAGCGGCCCCGAAGTTTGAGTTGCTCTGCCTTTTCATCTGACATCCAAGGAGGCCAGGGAGGGGAGATTGCTTTTCCTTTAGCCCGGCGGATAATGCGATCCAGACCACCAGGTACTAGTGGGCCAATAAAAATATTTCGCAGCAGTCGGTATAGAGGGATTTCATGCAGCCTGGCAGCCTGGTATGCCTCCACAAATGAATGCAAATCTCCGTGTAATATTCTTTCCAGGTAACTAAGCTGGCTACCTGCGGTTAACTCATCTCCACCATGCCCTGTCAGAAGTACATTTGCACCAGCTTCTTCCGCCAATGCCAGGGTATGATCAAAGACAGGATTGCGAAGATGGAAAGGGGAGAAGGATAGTGGCGCATAGGCTTCGGGGTAATCCTTGGTGCCATGCTGTTCAGCGTCAAACCGGATATTTTCAATACCCAAGTGGTTGATTGTGGCATTGATGTATTCGGTTTCATCACAGGAACTGAGGGTACCAAAGGTTTGGGAAATGGTGATCAGACGCTTATTTTGATCTTTTGCAATCTGTTGGCCTAGTCCAACCACTGTGGATGAATCCATGCCGCCACTCAAATCGGCAGCTATGACAGTCTTGTTTGTGCGCATTCGGTCTAAAATTGAACGAGACAGAATTTCGTTTAGATGTTCTTCGTACTCGTTGAGCTGTCGATAACGAATACGATGATTTGAATCTGGTTGCCAGTAGAGATGTGTTTTTGGTTTTTGGTCTAGGTTTGCAAATAGATAAGTGCCGCCAGGCAATAAAGGTACTTTTTCGAACATTGAGATATTGGGATCTGGATGGTTTATCACCCAGCTGGCTAATGCAAGTTCGCTGAGTTGATTGTTAGACCTCGGGTGCTCAAGAATTTGTAGTGCTTCAGTAGCAAGGCATAGGGTATTTCCAATTTGACTGTAGTAGAGGCTTCGCATGCCCAGTGCATCAACCGCGGCAAACAGCTGTTGCTCTCTTTTGTCCCAGATGACGAATGCAAAGTCGCCAATCAAATGAGTAGGGCTGTTGTGATTCCATTTGCGATAACTGGCTAGAATTAGATCAGCATCAGTGATGATGTCCTTGCGAGGCAGCTGCTCTTTTAGTTCGTTTAATAGTTCATTACGGTTATCAATACGGGCGTCAGCGACCAATATAAAACGGTTGTCTTCAGACTCAAGTGGTTGCCGCTCATGTGATGATTCTGGCGTTATGTGTGAAGCAAGTGAAGCAAAGCCGATGTGCCCTTTAATCAAATAATTAATTCCATCTGGCCCTAAATGTTTGACCGGTTCCGTAATTTTTTTCAGAAGATCTAGATCAACTGGCTTTTTATTCTGATTAAAAATAACAGCTAGGGCACTCATAAGTGTCGCAGTAACTCTTCTTTCAATACTGGAAACTGAGAATAGCTTGTCGCTATATCTGGGGAATCATTGATAACGATGCCTGCATGTTCAATCCAGGCGTGGGCGTCTATTTGGCTGCTGTTCTTACGAATGCCGATGCGGAGATCTGTTGGGATATGCCTACGTTGGAGCATGTGCTTTAGAGTCAAGCTGCGCCGCAGGCAAGTTGGCTTTCGTGGGTGATGGCTTGCTGCTGCGTTGACGGACCAGACAAGTTGTTTAAAAGATAGTGATGTGGCTGCAGCTTGGTCAGTTTTCACATCAGGCTGGATTAAGAGCCAGGATTTCCACCGGCTGTACGGCAAGAAGCTCACAGTAAAATCAATCCAAGAGAGTGTTAACCAGGCTTCTGTGAGCATGATCCAGTCCCTTCTTGAGAGGGAGCATGCGCGTTTCAGCTTATTGTTCATCCTTCGAGGCCAGACCGTGAGCAACCATCTTCTCAAGAAGGCCGATAAGGTCAGCATGAGCCTGTTCAGAATCAACTTCATATTCTTTGGTGATCATGGTGGCTACCTTGTGGGTATCCGACTCATTGCGAAAGAGTTGAAGCATTCGAGTGCCGACATCATCCAAAGTAAAGTACTTGCCGCTCTCTAGATCGAGAATGACCGATTCATTTTCAACCTCTTGGAACATGGCTTTTTCAGAGATGTGGTAGTTGGTCATACGAGTATTCTGCCATAGATTCTTGCTGGATGTTGATGACTAGGGAGTAAGCTCCTGGATTTGGCCATCTTCCAGGCGCACGATGCGGTCGGCCAGCGCCAGGCTGGCAGGTCGATGGGTGATGAGGATAACGGTGCGTTGCTGTAGCAGATCACTACACTCTTCAATAAAGTCGTGCTCGCCTTCTGGATCAAACATGGCGGTGGCCTCGTCCAGGATCAGGATTGGTGGGTCTTTAAGCAGTGCACGGGCAAGTGCCAGGCGTTGTTTCTGACCGCCTGAGAGGCGAATGCCCTGGTCACCGATCAGGGTATCAAAACCATTGGGTAGTTTCTGGATGAAATCAAAGGCGCGGGCTGCCTTGGCTGCTTTAGTAATTTGATCAAGGTCTGCGTCAGCAACGCTGTAGCCGATATTTTCTGCAGCTGAACCATTAAATAGTAGCGTTTGTTGTGATACTAGCCCGATTTGGTTGCGCAGGCTCTGAATGGATGTATCTCTAATATCTATATCATCAATTAGGATCTGTCCCTTTTGTGGATCTGCGAAGCGCATCAGCAGATGTACCAGAGTGCTTTTGCCGCAACCGTTGGCGCCTGTGATTGCTACAGTCTCCCCAGCTTGAATGGCCAGATTCAGTCCATTTAATGTGTTGCTCTGCTCTGTATAGTGAAAACGGATATCTTTGAAGTGAATTTCCCCCTGAACTGATAGCAGATCAGGGCTGTTTGCATCATTGGGTTCTGGCTCGATGGCAAAAGCATCAATAAGGCGCTCAGCTGCACCACGGGTGTTTTGGATTTGGCCGTAGATACTGGCAAGGCTGCTTATTGGCCGGGCCAGCAATAGGCCATATAACAAGAGGCTGATGATCTCTCCGGGTGTCAATTCTCCAGCAGCCAGTCGTTGGCTGCTGAGCCAGAGCAATAGCACAATGGCACTGCCCGCTAGAAAATGCATGCTGGGTGAGAGCATGGATTGCAAAAATAGATGGCGGTTAGTGAGTTTGAGCAGGTGCTGGTGCTGATCATGATGACGGGATGATTCATCGGCCTCACGTGTGAAGGCCTTGATTACAGGCAGTAGGTTCAGATTCTCTTCCACTTGAGCCAGGGTGGCTGCATGTGCGCTGGAGAGTTGAGCGGAGAGAGGGCGAATCTGATGGCCAAGCAGTTTGATGGCCAAAATAAACAGTGGGATAAGCAGTGCGGCCAGCAGAGCGATTTGAGCATCGATCTGAAACATCAAAATAAGCGCACCCAAAAAGGTCAAAATAAGTGGCAGCAGGCCAACTAAGGTGCCGGTTACGAAGTGGCTGAGGATCCCTGCATCACGTGTGAGAAGAGATAAAATTTCTCCCCGCCGCTGCTGATGATAGTAGGCAAGGGGTAGCGATTGAAGATGATCGTATAGCCGGGTGCGTAGGCGAGCAAGCATTTGTGCGCCGGTGCTGGTGAGCAGATAGCTGTTACCAAAACGCAGCAGGCTTTGCACTGCTAACAGGATTAGCCAAAAAATGAGAAGTGTTTGGAGATTTAGTTGAGGGCTTTCACTGCCTGCAAGCAATGTACTGGTAAAGCGTCCGGCCAACCAGGGAGTCACCAGTGAAGCAGCGCTTTCTCCCAACATGAGTGCGCCAGCGAATAATAGGGTTGTTTTATAGGGAGTGACATATCCCAGCAGAGTTTGGAAACGGCTTTGTGGCAAAGTGATGCTTTCCTTATCTGGACGATGGTTCCAATGATAGGCCAATAACACCGGAAGTGTTGCTCAAGAATAGCTGCATTTTAACGGGAGTGGTATTGAAAAATATCCTAGTGTGCAACCAGGATTTTGTATTTCTGCTGCAAAATGAGCGTGAGGAGCAGAGGCAAAATAACACTCAATTTGTAACTATAATTGAGATATTGTGATTTACAGGAGATTTAGCATGGCAAAGTTACTTGCAGTTGATGACCAAAAAGTGATGCGTGAGCTTATATTTGGTGTACTGAGTGAGGAAGGGCATGAGGTTGTTTTGGCGGAAGATGGTGTTGATGCCTTGGAAATTGCTCGAGAACAAGTGTTTGATATGGTTTTAACTGATATCAATATGCCAAATATGAATGGGATCAGTCTGGTCAGCAAATTGCGGCGACTGGATAACTATAAGGATACTCCTGTGATTATGCTGACTACCGAGAGCAGTGACTTTAAAAAAGACAAGGCTAAGCGGATGGGGGCCAATGGGTGGCTACAGAAGCCTTTTGACCCCAAGCGCTTGATTAAAGCGGTAAATACTTGTTTGGCCAAAGCGGGTCATGTGCTGCCGGTTAGATAATGCCTTAATTATTTTAAGCGTTTGATCACCAATGTCAGTGAGATAGGAATACAATAATTAAATGGTTGAGAATATAAGGTTATTATTCTTGTCTGTTTAGCCATATAAAATAAAATACTACGTTACGTTATAAGCTATTGAAATTAAGCAGAATAGCCTCTATCCTTGGCGTCTAATTATAAGGTCAGTGCGAAGACCAATTTCATCTCTGATTAAGGGTGATGTTCCCTTATGATACGGAAATAAATCTATGTTTTATCAGCGTTTGATGCCCATTGGGATGCTGTTGGTATCCTGTTTTTTGTCTGCCTCTGTAGCAGTAGCCGGGGATGGTGGATATACGCTGCAACCGGGTGATATTCTTGAAATATCTGTCTGGAAAGAGGAGGGCATGCAGAATGAAGTGCTTGTACGGCCAGATGGTGGACTCTCATTTCCGCTAGTAGGGGACTTGCTTGCTGAAGGGCGCACGGTTAAGCAGCTGAATACTGAAATTACAGAGAAACTAAAAGCGTATATTCCAGATCCTGTGGTTACGGTAAGCCTTGAGAAGATTGGTGGTAATAATATTTATGTACTTGGTAGAGTTAAGAAACCTGGTGAATTTCAATTTATGAGTAAGATTGATGTTATGCAGGCGCTGAGTAAAGCAGGCGGTATGACCCCCTATGCTGAGGTTGATAAGATTAAGATCCTACGTCGATCAGGCGGTACTTCGCAGGCCATTATGTTCCACTATGGTGAAGTAGAAAAAGGGCTGAAGTTAGAACAGAACATACTACTTGAGAGTGGTGATGTGGTTGTGGTGCCGTAAATGGCAGGTAAGGCTGTTAATGCGATGCGGCCCGACAAACTAGCTATTTTTTTAAGCGGATTAGTAATCTCTTTCCCTAGTGCAGTCTCTGGGGCACAGTGGTATTCAGAATCTCAGGCAAGTCTCCGTAGCGTCTACGACGATAACATACGGCTTACAAATAGAGATCATAACGCGATTGTTGGTATGGTTCTCGCGGGGAGTATAAAAGCGGGGCGGCGTTCAGAAACCAGTAATGTCAATCTCAAAGGAGGAATAACTTCTAGAACGTATTCTGGGGAGGATGGTCAGGATACCAATGATTTTGATTTTGGCATAGATGCTACACACCGCACAGAGCGTGATAGATTTACTGTTAGTGCAGCTGTTAAGCTTGACTCTACACTAACCAGTGAGATTCAAAGCAGTGGATTAATGCATGACCGCAAACGTCGGATTAAGAAAAATTTTGCATTAGCCTGGACTCATTCACTCTCAGAACGCACATCACTTAAGCTAGGCTACAGCCATACTAATACAAAGTATAGAAGTGCCAGAAATACTGGCCTCTCGAATTACACTTATCAGGTTGTAGATGTCATGCTCTCGTACTCACTGAGTGATAAGACAAGTGTTTATACATCTCTAGCCTCTTCGTTGTACAAAGGATCTAATCGGACTAAAACAGAGGTGCGTGATTTGGGGGTTACTGTAGGTGTTGATCATAAGTTTTCAGAAACCTTTAGTGCTGGCATGGGTGGAGGGATACGCTATGCAGAGACAGAGCACAAAATATTCAATGTAAATAATGACAGTAATGATACTGGGTTTTTGTTAACTGCAAATATCAAGCGTAGCTTTGAGCAAACTACAATGCGTGGATCACTAAGCCGTAGTGTGCAACCTAGTGGTTCTGGGGCGTTATTGGTGACAGACAACCTATCTGCTGAAGTTGATTATCAGGTTGATGAGCGCCTAAGTTTACACTTGGCATCAAAAATCTATCGTAATTCATCCACTGATGAAGATGATGAATCACATGACCGGGTCTATTTTTCAATTCAACCAAAGGTGCGTTGGAAAATAAAACGCTGGTGGCTAATAGAAGGATCGTACAGATACAGGCGTCAGCGGTATGATTCTACCGGACAAGCGGCTGACTCTAATGCGATATTTGTGTTTGCCAGATATATTTGGCCTTCAAAACCTACTGCGGGTTTATGGTAATGATGGGGCATATCTGTGGCATTCATCGGTATCATTAAGATAATAATTAAATCTTTTCTTTTGGTGAGAAAATAATGGAAGAAGATATTAAGGGGCTTGGCGATTATATCGCTGTCTTCAAACGCCGTAAGGCTCGGCTTATTACGACTATTGTTATAATTTTGGCAGTAAGCATCTCGGTTGCTCTTTTGTTGCCTCCGACTTATCGTTCAGGCGCAACTATTCTCATTGAACAGCAGGAAATTCCAACAGACCTTGTTCGTTCAACTGTCACAAGTTATGCCGATCAGCGTATCCAGCTTATAAGCCAACGGGTTATGACAAGTGCAAATTTGCAGCGGATTGTTAAACAGTTTGGTCTATATGAAAAAGAACTACAAACTGAAAGTATGTTAATGGTGTTGGAAGGGATGCGTGAAAATATCGCATTGGAGATGATTACCGCAGATGTTGTTGACCCCAAGCAGGGAAAGCCGGTAGCTGCCACTATAGCTTTTACTATTTCATTTAATTATGAATTTCCAGTAATGGCTCAGAGAGTAGCTAATGAACTGGTGACACTGTTTTTGAATGAAAATTTAAAGCAGCGAAGCAACTTGGCAGGTGAAGCCTCCAGCTTTCTTAGTGATGAGGCTAACAAACTAGAAATCCAAGTTGCAACGTTTGAAACTGAGTTGGCAGCATTTAAAGAGAAGAATGTTAACCAGCTTCCAGAACTTGTTGAGCTTAATATTCAGTTGATGGAGCGTACAGAGCGAGAACTTACAGAGGCACAGCGTCAGATTAGAGCATTAAAGGAGCAAAAGATTTACCTTGATGCTGAGCTTGCACAAATGACACCTAACAGTCTGCTTTATGACTCGAAGGGTAAGCGAGTGCTTGGCCCTGAAGATCGCTTGACAGATCTGCAAACAAAATTTATTACGGCCTCTGCTGTTTATGCCGAGAATCACCCTGATCTTATAAAGATTCGTAAGGAAATTGCAGCATTGGAGAAAGAGGTTCAGCCAGAGAGTATGGCGCTTGAACTGCAAACTAAACTCAAGGATTTAAATACCCAGCGTGTTGAGCTGACTGAACAGTATTCAGATCAACATCCTGATGTAAAAAAGATTCAGAGTTCTATTAAAAAAATGCAACTGACTCTTGATCAAGAGCTGGTTAAAGAAAAACCTAAAAGTGTATCAATAACTAAACCAGATAACCCAGCTTATATCAACCTGCAAGCTCAACTTGAGGCAGCAGAGTCTGATTTGTCATCCTTTCGTAAATCCCGAGAAAAACTTACAGCTAAACTGGATGAGTATGAAAAACGTATTACGAGTGCACCACAGGTTGAAAAAGAGTATAGCAACCTGAGCCGTGACTATAAAAATGCATTGGCTAAATATCAGGAGATTAAAGCAAAGCAAATGGAAGCAGAGCTGGCTGAGACCCTAGAAAAAGAGAATAAAAGCGAGCGCTTTTCATTGATTGAACCACCACAGCGACCTGAAAAACCAGAGAGTCCAAATCGTCTAGCTATATTACTTCTTGGGTGTGTTTTTTCGATGGTTGGTGGTATTGGTGTGACGGTAACTGCTGAGGCTTTGGATGGTTCAGTTCATGGTGCCCGTGGCGTTGTGCAAGCAGTAGGTATGTCACCCCTTGCAGTTATACCTTGCATTACCAATGCAGCAGACCGCAGGCAAAAAGTTTTACGCCAGTTTGGGTCGCTAGTAATAATAATAGTCATTATTGGCGGTAGTATTTTATTTGTACATTTCTTATTTATGCCACTTGATGTGCTGTGGTTTTCAGTACTTCGCCGTTTGGGGGGGGCATAATGAATACATTGCTTAAGACGATAAAAATTAAATACTCTGCATTTAACTTTCGTTACGATTATTTGCAATTAAATATCATGCAGTTTGTTGTATTAAGGTAAGCTGAAATGGAACGAATTAAACAAGCATTAGATAAGGCGCGTGGTAAAAAAGAACCACCTCACTTTGGAGTGCCTGCAGTATCGCATAATAAAGGGCCCAAACCCGATCAAAATATTGAATATACTGAGACCAGTATTGTCTCAATGCATCCCGAAAGTTTGCATGAAAAGCGTGTTGTAGCTGTTGATGAAAATGACCCAGCAACAGCAGCCTATAAAGTTTTGCGAACGCAAGTGCTGCAGCGGTTGCGTGTCAATAAATGGAATTCGTTAGCTATAACAAGTCCTACAGACGGATGTGGCAAAACACTCACAGCGCTTAATTTGGCAATAAGCCTTGCACGTGAGGTGAATCATACTGTGCTGCTTGTAGATATGGATCTTCGCCGACCAAAATTGCATACCTATTTTCCTGGTATTCCTGGCCTGGGCATTAGTGATTATTTACTAAAAAATGTTGAGTTAAACAGCATATTGATTAACCCTGGTATTGAGCGTTTAGTTATTCTTCCGGGTCATAAAAGTTTTTCTAGCTCATCGGAAACACTCTCTTCACCAAAAATGGTTGAGCTGGTAGAAGAACTGAAAGCCCGTTATCCCTCTCGTATTGTTCTTTTTGATCTTCCTCCTGTACTAGCTTGTGATGATGTTATTGCTTTTGCTCCATATGTAGATGCTGCGCTACTTGTGGTTGAAGATGGAAAAACACAAGAGAATGAATTAAAAAGAGCTGTAGAGTTGTTGGATTCTGTCAATATTCTTGGCACAGTATTAAATAAAGCTACTGAAAACACTACAGCTCATCATTATTAATTATGTATGAAGCTTATTATGGTCTGAGTGAAAGACCTTTCTCACTATTGCCAGATCCTGATTTTCTCTATTTGAGTAAAAGTCATGAAACAGCGCTGACTCTTTTGGAATATGGCTTTATGAGTCAGGCGGGCTTTACAGTAATTACGGGAGAAATAGGCAGCGGAAAAACCACCCTCAGTAGGCATGTTCTTAATAAGTTGGATGATAAAGTGACTGTTGGCCTTATCACTAATGCTCAGAAGTCTTTTGGTGAACTTTTGCAGTGGGTGCTACTTGCCTTTGGATTAGATTATAAAAATAAAACTAAGGTAGAACTTTACCAGGCCTTTAATGATTTTCTAATAGAAGAATATAGAAAAAATCATCGAACAGTGCTGATGATAGATGAGGCACAAAATCTCAGCATTGAAACAATGGAAGAGCTTCGCATGCTCTCTAATATTAATGCAGATAAACATCAGGTTTTACAAATGGTACTATTGGGCCAACCTGAACTTCGTGCAATGCTCAGGCAACCAGAGTTAGAGCAATTTGCACAACGCATCTCTGTTGATTTTCATTTGAAACGACTTAATGAAGATGAGGCCAAAGCCTATATCAAGCATCGTCTTGAGGTGGTTGGTGGCAGTCCAGATCTATTTGATGATGAAGCCTGTGAGGCAGCATTTATGCTAAGTCGTGGAACACCAAGAATTATAAATCGAGTTTGTGATTTGGCATTGGT
>Ga0316192_10001576_pt1 | contig 16806 bp, 11 predicted proteins | sample MerIslwburrow_MG_FD_204931 | JGI IMG/M metagenome (GOLD analysis project Ga0316192, IMG submission 204931) | Coastal sediment microbial communities from Maine, United States - Merrow Island worm burrow | ecosystem: Environmental > Aquatic > Marine > Coastal > Sediment | place: USA: Maine...
TCGGCGAGTACATCTCCAATCACAAGCTTGCTGCTGTCCTGTCAGCTCAATGGGGAACCTATGGTGGCGCGCCGGAGCAGGCGAGCTTCGGGATTCACTCGCTGATCATCCGACATTATCTCGACGGAGCCGGTTATCCCCTTGGTGGTGCAGGTTCCATTGCCGCTGGACTCGTACCCGTGATCGAATCGGCAGGCGGCAGCGCCCGTCCTGAAACGACGGTCAGCGAAATTCTGATCGACGATGGCCGAGCCATCGGTGTCCGGACGATCTCCGGACAGGTATACGAAGCGCCGGCGATCGTCTCGGCGATCGGCGCCGGAGAAACGGTGGATCGCCTGCTTCCGCGGCAGATCTGCGAGCAAGAGTGGGCCGTCGAGATTGCGGCGATGAAGCCTTCGATCTGCCACTTCGAGATGTTCCTGGGATTCGAAGGAGACATCGCCAAACTGGGTGCGACACGCTCGAATCACTGGTTCTTCGAGAGCTGGGACACGAACGACGGCTTATGGACGAACACGGATAGCCCGATTCAGATGATGTTCGTGTCCTTTCCTTCTCTCAAAGATGACAGACACGATCCGGGGCCGTCACAACGTCACACCGGGCAATTCATGGTGCTGGCTGACTGGTCGACGGTAGCTGATTTCGCCTCGGGCGGTGCCGAGAAAGATCCCGACAAATGGGCAGCGTTCAAGGAAGATGTCGAGGCCAGGTTGATGGCTTTTTTCACCGAAAGATTTCCCGCGCTTGCTCCGTTGGTGGTCTGTCGCGTATTTGGCACGCCTTTGGCAACCGCGAAGTTCACAGCCCATGAGAAAGGCGGGTTTTACGGTCTCGAAACCACTCCGCGACGGATCATGTCCGACGCTCTCAGGCCGAGCACACCCGTTCCCGGGCTGTACCTGACCGGCCAGGATGTGCTGACGCCGGGAATCGCTGGCTCTCTCTTTAGCGGCATGCTCACTGCGGCGGCTATCGATCCCCGGGTCTATACGAAGATGGGTTGAATAACTTACCGAAACCCTGGATGAGCGTGTTGGGGTGGCGTTTTGAGCTCATCGAAACATCTGCAACTTGAAGATCGGACATCAGCCCGGAGCAGGGGCTCATTTGACGATTCTGCGTTTTTTCAATTGGACCCGCTTTCGCCCTGTCGGAACAGAGCAAATCACGCCCCCGCTACCAAAAAGCCAAAAGCCCGGCCTTGTGCCGGGCTTTTTTTGTGTCCGCAAGCAACTAACTCATTGAATGGCCGCTTTGCCCCGGTGACTTCAATCGGTCGATGCAACACCTAAGCTCTACTTTTAGAGCGGAGGATGTTGCAGATGAAGCAAAGACCTAGGATTTACTACAGCGCAGAGCAGAAGAACTTGATGTGGGATCGCTGGCAGGCCGGCGATTCTCTGCATGAGATTGCTCGTCTTTTTGATCGAGGACATTCCTCGGTGCAGTGTGTTTTCGCTGAGACTGGCGGGATACGTCCGCGACCACGAAGTCGTTCCCGACTTGCGCTGACACTGGCGGAACGTGAGGAGGTCTCACGAGGCATGGTCGCAGGTCAGTCTCTTCGTGCGATTGCCACATTGTTGGGTCGAGCGCCGTCGACGGTGAGTCGTGAGGTCCACCGTAATGGCGGTCGACGAAGATATCGGGCCAGTAAGGCCGACGAGGCGGCCTGGGATCGGGCACGCCGACCGAAGACCTGTAAACTGGTGGAGAATCGCGCGCTGGCCCGCATCGTGGCAAGGAAGCTAAGGGGACTTTGGTCACCTGAGCAGATCGCTGGCTGGTCAAAGTACGCGTATCCGGACGACGAGAATTTCCAGGTGTCACACGAGACGATCTACAAGAGCCTCTTCATCCAGGCCCGTGGCGCCTTGAAGAAAGAGCTGTTGCAGCACTTGAGGCGGACGCGGACGATGCGCCGCGGGCGCGGCCACACGCAGAAGACCGCCACACACGGCAGGATTACCGGCGCCGTCTCGATCCGTGAGCGGCCTGCCTCGGTAGAAGATCGAGCTGTGCCTGGTCACTGGGAAGGTGACCTGATCATCGGCAGCAATAATAGTCAGATCGCAACCTTGGTCGAGCGACACACACGTTACGTGATGCTGGTCCGGGTCCCCAGTAAAGACACCAGGACGGTCATCAACGCACTCATCAAGCAGGCGCACAAGTTACCACGGGAACTCTATAAATCGCTGACCTGGGACCGAGGCAAAGAGATGGCTGACCGTTGTTTCAGTCTGGATACCAACGTCAAAGTCTACTTCTGTGATCCAAGAAGCCCTTGGCAACGTGGCTCCAACGAAAACACCAACGGCCTCTTACGACAGTGCTTCCCGAAAGGGATGGATCTCTCCAGCATCCATCAAAACCGATTGAATGCTGTTGCTCGACAACTAAACGAACGACCGAGGAAAACGTTAGACTTCAGAACACCGGCAGAACGATTTGACCAATGTGTTGCGTCCACCGTTTGAAGTCGCAGCTGAAAGCAGGCATTCGAGATTAGCCAGACATAGACACGTTATGCGACACTTTTGTCCACCAATTACTAATTTGGCCCATCTGGTAGCTTGAAGAAATTTATCGTCGTACTAGTGTCCGCCGCGACACTGACTGTCGTTGGCTTTACTGCCTACCATTTCATATCACCCAAAGTGGTAGTGATAAATCGATCCAGCTTGCCAATTCAGGAAGTAACTCTGAACCTACCTACTAGCCGAGTGACATTTTCCGCTGTCGAAGCCGGCGGCACGTCAACAGTATATTTTTCTCCCCAAAAGCAGAGTGGAGAGTTGTACTACTCGGTTCAAGTTAACGACATATCCCACGATGGCACGCTGCCGTATACCGACTCGACTGAGTACGGTCGTGTCATTCGAATCGAAGTTGACGCCCAAGGACTCGTGATCGTCAAGTGATTAAGATCAGCCTGGCAACTCGCTGCACTGGCCGCTTCTGGCCGTTAGCCGCCGTTCAAATCAGGCGTTCTCAGAGCCTCTGAATGTCCGCTATTAGTGAGAGCGGACAATTGGCCCGGAAAAGCGTCAGATAAAGGGCCTTGAGCTAATTCACGCATATACGCGTCTGGCCTGTCGGAACAATGCAAATCACGCCTCCGCTACCAAAACAAACGAAGTCAGGCCGTCATATCGGGCGCGGACATTTCTTTTCGCGAGCGGCAGCCATCAAACAGTCGCTATATACTGGATGGCCTTCGTGCTCGATTTGACAACAGGAAAAGCCTCCATTTGCTGAACAACAAGAACGAAAAAGGTCTTGGCACTTTCGCCGGCGTCTTCACGCCCAGCATTCTCACGATACTGGGCATCATTCTCTTCCTGCGAACGGGCTATATCGTTGGCGGCACGGGGCTCAAGTGGTCGCTCGTAATCATTCTCGGCTCGAGCGTGATCGCGTTGCTGACCGCGACGTCGCTGAGTGCCATCGCAACCAACATGCGGGTCAAGGGCGGTGGCGATTATTACCTGATCTCGCGAACCCTCGGCGTCGAGTATGGCGGTGCAATCGGCCTCGTGTTGTTCCTGGCGCAGACGCTCTCCATCGCTTTCTACTGTTTCGGCTTCGGCGAGGCACTGGCCGTACTGCTGCCGGCACACGATCTGGTCACGCCGCGAGTCCTGGCGGCAGCACTGCTCGCTGCACTATTCGTATTCGCGTGGCTGGGCGCCGACTGGGCGAGCAAGCTGCAGTTGTTGATCATGGTGGTACTCGTCGCCGCGCTGGTGTCGTTCTTCGTCGGCGGTATCGAAAAGTGGGACGCGGAAACGCTCGCCCGTAACTGGCAGCGGCCGGAGGACGGCATTCCATTCTGGACGGCATTTGCGCTCTTCTTTCCCGCCGTGACCGGTTTCACCCAGGGCGTCAGCATGTCCGGTGACCTGCGCGATCCCGGCCGCAGTCTGCCGATCGGCACGTTCGCCGCCGTCGGTCTTTCGATGCTGGTCTATATAGCCGTCGCCTTGATGCTCGCCGCGTCGCTGCCAGCAGATACGCTCAGCGAGGATTACCAGGCAATGAACCAGGTGGCCGCCATCGGGCTGCTGATAGCCGCGGGTGTCATGGCGGCGACGGCATCATCTGCGATGGCTTCCCACCTGGGCGGACCGCGCATCCTGCAGGCACTGGCCGCGGACGAGGTGTTTCCGGCGCTCGACTATTTCGCCAAAGGCGCCGGCGATGACAACAATCCGCGTCGAGCCGTCGTCCTGTCCTTCCTTGTTGCCGCACTGACGCTCGCACTCGGTAATCTGAACGCCGTGGCACCGCTGGTGGCGATGTTCTTCCTCATCTCCTACGGGCTGTTGAATTACGCGACGTATTTCGAGGCGCGCTCATCGAGCCCGCATTTTCGCCCCCAATTCAGGTTCTTCCACAAATACCTGAGCCTTGCCGGGGCACTCGGCTGTCTCATCGCGATGCTGGCCATCCAGCCGACGGCCGCGGTGCTGGCGATCGCTGTCCTGTTCGCGCTCTACCAGTACGTGAGCCGGACTACCGGCCCCAGCCAGTGGGCGGACAGCCGCCGTTCCTATAACTTCCAGCGTATCAGGCAGCTCCTGTTCGAGATGGAAGAGGACGAGCCGCATCCGCGGGACTGGCGCCCGCAAATACTCGTTCTGTCGAAAGACAGCGAGCGGCGCAGTCAGTTGCTTTGCTTCGGTTCGTGGATCGAGGGCAACAGCGGTATCACTTCGGTGGTCTCGATCCTGACGGATGGCGAGTCGGAGATGAGCGAGCGGAAGAAGCAACTGCGCGAGAAACTGGGGGCCGAGATCGACGCCCTGGATATTCAGGCTTTCCCACTCATCGTCGGCGCCGACGACTTCCGCACGGGCCTCGAGGTGCTTCTGCAGAGTTACGGCGTCGGACCGATCAGCGCGAATATCGTGCTGCTGAACTGGCTGGAAGAAGCGCCTGAACCGGACCGGGAAGAGGGTGAACAGATCTTCGGGCGCAATATGCGCGAGACATTGCGACTCGGCTGCAATATCGTCGCTCTGAGTGCGAATAACGAAGCAATGGAGCGGATCGAGCAAGCAGATCCCGAGGAGCTTCGTATCGACGTCTGGTGGGAAGGCACGCGAACGAGCTACCTCGCATTGATGCTCGCCTATCTGATGACGCGCACGGAAGTCTGGCGCGACGCGAAAATCTGTGTGCATGCACAGGGTTCGCGTGACAATTCGGAGCGGACAGGAATGGACCTGGAAGAGGTGCTGGACGAGGTTCGCATCGACGCGGAGGTAGACGTCGTTGAGGAAAAGCTGGATAAAGACGTGCTGACGGAACACTCTGGGGACGCGGCGGTTGCTTTTGTCCCCATGCGGCTGAAGGGCGACAAGCCCACGGATTTCATGGATGAGCCCCTGCGCGCGCTGCAATCCGAGCCGATCGCTATCGCGCTGGTCCTCGCCGGCGAGGACATCGACCTGGACGCGGGCCCCGACGAAGACGAGGATGACGACTCCTGATGAGCCAGAGCTCTTCGCCCGACAGTGTGCTCCAGCAGGTTTTTGGCTACCGGGACTTCCGCGGACACCAGAGGGATATCATCGAGTCAGCCATCCAGGGGCGCGACTCCCTGGTCATCATGCCGACGGGCGGCGGCAAGTCCCTGTGCTACCAGATACCGGCGATTGTGCGGGAGGGGACCGGACTGGTCGTCTCTCCATTGATTGCGCTGATGCAGGACCAGGTCGCCGCCCTCCATGAGCTGGGCATAGGCGCCGGGTTCCTGAACTCCAACCAGACACTGGACGAGCAGAACCGGGTGAAGAGCCAGCTGCAGGCAGGCGAGCTGCAGCTCCTTTACGTTGCGCCGGAACGTCTCAATACGGAGCGTACCCGGGCACTGTTACAGGGGGTGCCGCTATCCGTGATCGCCATTGACGAGGCGCACTGCGTCTCGCAGTGGGGACACGACTTTCGGCATGACTACCTGGAGCTCGGGGAGCTGAAATCGTTGTTCCCGGGCGTGCCGCGACTTGCCTTGACAGCGACGGCGACGTTTCGGGTCCGCGAGGAGATCGTTTCGCGCCTGGAGCTGAACGAACCGCAACGATTCGTGGCTCCCTTCGACCGGCCGAACATTCGCTATCACGTGCGACCGAAAGTGGACCCGCGCCGGCAGTTGCTCGAATTCCTCCAGGCGCACAGGGGCGAAGCGGGCATCGTGTACTGCATGTCACGCAAGAAGACGGAGAGTACCGCAGACTGGCTGCGTGACAACGGCTTCGAGGCTTTGCCCTATCACGCCGGCCTGGCCCCCGATGTCCGCCGTGACAATCAGCGCCGCTTCCTGGCGCACGACGGCACGGTCATCGTTGCGACAATCGCCTTCGGCATGGGCATCGATAAGCCCGACGTGCGTTTTGTCGTTCACCTCGACCTGCCGAAGAGCATGGAGGCGTACTACCAGGAGACGGGCCGCGCGGGGCGCGACGGGGAACCCGCGGAAGCGTGGATGGTGTACGGCCTGCAGGACGTCGTGCGCCTGAGGCAGATGCTCGAGCAGTCCGATGCGGACGAGGACTTCAAACGTTACGAGCGATACAAGCTCGATGCGTTGCTCGGCTGGTGCGAAACGCCGGGCTGTCGCCGGCGCGGGCTGCTCGAATACTTCGGCGACCCCCTGGAGGATGACTGCGGCAACTGTGACGGCTGCCTCGATCCCGTTGATTTATGGGACGGGCTGGAGACGGCCCGGAAACTGTTATCCGCCGTGTACAGAACGGGGCAACGGTTCGGTGCGGCCCACGTCGTGGACGTGCTGGTCGGCAAGTCGACGGACAAGGTGCTGCAGTACCGGCACAACGAGGTGAGCGTATTCGGAATCGGGGAAGAATTTTCCGCGCAGAAGTGGCGCTCGGTGATTCGCCAGTTGATTGTTCTCGGGTTTCTGCGTGCCGATGCGGAACGCTACGGGGCGCTGGTACTCACAGCAAACAGCCGCGGGGTTCTCCGCGGCGAAACGCCGGTATCGTTGCGCGATGACCCTGTTCGTCCGAAAGCGCCGCGACGACGGGCTCCGCAATTGGCAGACGTCGGCGATGAAGACCAGGATTTGTGGAGTGCGCTCAGGGCTTGTCGGCGAGATCTCGCGGAGGAGCACGGCGTCCCGCCCTACGTAATCTTTCATGACAAGACCTTACGCGAGATGTTGACGCATCGGCCGCGCGATGCAGCTGAGTTGCTCTCGATCAACGGCGTTGGTCAAGCGAAACTCGAACGCTACGGGGAGCGTTTCCTCCAGGTTCTCGCCGAAGGGTAGGCTCGAGGGTATCGACCTGTCTTTCAGGATTCGCCGAGTGAAAACCGCTCGCGCAGGAAACGGGCGATGCCTTCCTCGTCGTGATGGCCGATGACCGCCGTTGCGGCAGCTTTAATGGCATCGTTGGCATTGGCCGGCGCATATCCCTCGTCGGCCGCCTCGAACATACTGAGGTCATTGTCGCTATCGCCAAAACAGATGATGCGCTCGAGGCCAAGCAACTCCTTCAGTGTTCTGATGGCGCCGCCCTTGCTCGCGTCGCTGTGGTGCACATCGAGCCAGTACCACTGCTCTCCCTCCAGCGCCACGCCGGAGTAGGCGACGAGATGCGGTTCTTCCTCCACGCTGCGCAAGACGGCGCGGATGGAATCGCCTGCGCCGATCGAATTGACGTGAGTGATTGCTGCATCGGCCGGCAACTCATCCAGGGCACGCGTCCTGAGATTGTCCTCGGTGCTGAACATTCGGATGAGTTCGAACTCGGCATCCGACTGCAGCGGCGGGTGGTAGACGGTGCTGTCATCGTCGTCGTCCAGCGTGAAGACGAAAGGCGTCACGCCCTGGTGAATACACGCCCGAACGACGTTGTCGAGCTCGGAGGCCGTGAGCATGGCGCTGCTCGAAAAACGCCGTTGATCCGGATGCCATATCATGACTCCGTTCTTGTAGGCCTGTGGCAGGTCGAAGCGATGGCCGTCGAGGATTGCGCGGGCCCCGTGGAGTGTGCGGCCGGTCGCAACGGTATAGGCAATCTCGCGCTGCGACAGCAGCTTCAGGGTTTCGCTCGTGTATTCCGAGATTGCAGAGCTGCGGTTAAGAAGCGTTCCATCGAGATCGAAAACAATGAGTTCCATGGGGCATGGGCTACAGGGCAGGGCTGTGGGGCAGTCTCGCCGCAAAGCTGCGCCGATGCAAACCTGGCCTACAGAGCCTGCACCAGTACGTAGCCCGCCATCACGATGACGGCCAGAGAACTAAAGGTCCAGCAGGTTGCGCGGATGTCGTGCACCTGCGCCGAGGCATAGGCGACAAAATGCGCTGCCCTTGCGGCGACATAGGTCCACAGAACAACTTGCGCAAACAGTACCGGCGGGCCCGCCAGGACGAACAGGAATCCCGCCGCCAGGAAGCCGGGAATGCTCTCGAGGTCGTTCATGTTCATGCGCCGCGAGCGATCGACATACTCGTTGACGTCGAGTTGTCCCTGGCGGGGCTCGGGGTTCAGCGGCGTCTTTTTCGTGTCCTCGGGGCTGCGAAAGCCCGCGCGCACTTTCATCATCCGCTGAACCGTCATCCACGGTTGCAGCATGAGCTTCAAGATCATGACGGACGCCGCCAGCAGGTAGCTGTGGAAGACCGGGTTATCAATATTCAGGTAACTGATATCAAAAGACATGATGGGAGCCTCCTGGGCGCTTGACAAAAAGCTTAACAAAGTTAAAATAATTTAACAACGTTAATGAATAGTGAGTCGTATGAGCCCCGAAAAACGCCAGCGGTCCCCGCGTGTGCGCAAGAAGCGCGAGCGAATGCGCCAGGAAATTCTGGCCGCGGCCCGCGATATCCTGCTCCAGGAGGGGCCGGAGGCTGTCACATTGAATGCCGTGTCCGGGCGCCTCGGCATGACCAAGCCTGCGCTATACCACTATTTTGACTCCAAGGAAGCCCTCGCGCGCAGTCTGGTGACAACGCTCATCGACGAGGAAATAAACGCGTTGACGGATATGCTGGCCGAGGTCGAATCGGCAGAAAGGTCGCTCGGCACGATGATTCGTGGGTTTCACGCCCACTATGCGGACCGGCTGCATGCGTTCCGCTTCGTCTACGGGCAGTCGCAGCTTTACACGATCCCGGAGTTCGGCGTGGACGCGGACATGATTCGCGACGAAATTACGCCGCGAACGCGGCGTCTGTTCGATCAACTCGAATCGCAACTCGCGAACTCCGACATGTCGGCGGACCGTCGGCAGGCGATCCGCCGCCTCGCTTTTGTCGCATGGACCTCGGCGCTCGGCCTGGTGACGATGCTGGGTATCGCCGAGGCGACTCGCGATCCGCTCCTGCACTCGGACGAGGTGCTGGTGGACACTCTAGCCAGGGCATTCGATGCACGCGTAGCCGATCAGCTTCAGGACCCGGCATCTCGGTGAGACGTGGCCATCCCGCTTCTTGCATTCCTTCGCAAAGAACGCGATAACTGTGGATTCGCGAACTGTGCCGGGGGATCAATTTATGAGGCTACCGATCAAGTACCTGTTGCCAGCCCTGAGCGTATTCTTCATTCCCGGCGCGAGCCATGCGGATGCGTCCGAGTTCTCCAGTTTTGACGAGTGCATCCTCGAATCGCTGAAAGGCGTGTCGAGCGACGTTGCCGCGGACGCCATTATCGCAAGCTGTCGCAGCACGTTTCCTGAAGCGGCCGCCGTGGCGCCGGCCGAGCCGCAAAGCGTGCCGCCGGAAGCGCCACAGGGTGAAGCGAAGCCCGAGCCAGCCTCGGTGGGCGAGAGCCGGGAGCTGACGCAGGAGGAACTGGCCAATCTGAAGGCTACGCTCATGGGCTTCCTTACCAATTACCGCGTCACCTTCGAGAACATGAATGAAGACATCACGGTCACCGAGGTAACCATATCGGTATGGGACGAGTTCGATCCGCGCGGACTGAAGAAATACACGGAGACGATGCAATTACCGCCGTCCGAATCGGCCAAGGTCGTCTACGACGTCGTGTACGTGGGCGACGACCAGGGCTGGCGTTGGAAGGTCGATTCGGCGAAAGGCGTGCCGTTAGTCTATTAGTTTCGAGAAAACTCTCGTATCCATTGAGAAAATAACCACTTTTCGCCCGTCGTTGGTGGCAGGCCTGCGTGTCTGGTCTCCTTGTCAGGCCGGCCTTCGGCATCGACATTCGAAAACCGCAGGGCATCGCCGGTTGCGCCGACATGGGAAATGTCCAGTTCCGGGAAACGGGTTTCGCCGCCTGAGAAATCGTCGTTTAGATAGATCAGGAAGGTATCCGTGCGCTGGCCGCGGACTTCGAGTTCGCGGGCATAAGCCGGTTCGTCCGGGTTGAGATAGTCGAAGTGCTCCGCGAAGGTCTCTCCCGGCCGGTAGTGAAGCACTTTGGGCACTTCCATCGCGCCGTCCTGCCGGCCCGTGAGCGCCGCAATCCGGGCGCGGACCACGAAGGTCAGAACACCGCCGGTTTCGACGTTCAGGTCACATTGCGAATTCGTTCGACGGCCGTCTTCCGTCGTTCCGCCGGTCGCTTTGTCGTAGATCGTTGCCCGGGCGAGACGGTCACGGACCTGGGCGATGAGCCATTCGCAGACTGCCGGCGGTACGAAGTTCTCTATCACCTGGATGCGCGGCGTTTCCCGGACCAGGCGCGGTTCGGGCGCCGCGAACCAGGCATCCAGGTCGATGTGCTCGCGCAGTCCTCGCCAGTCGGTGGCTTCTGCCTGCCCGCCCGCGGGGCCCGCAGCGAGGATCTGCAGCGCAGAGCCAGCGGCATCGTGACCGAGTTCGGCAGCGTGCAGCAGTTGATCCAGGGCGGCTTGCCAGTTTGCGGGCCGCCAGAAGGACGTGCTCGCGATCGTGGCGGCCAGGTATGCGCCGTGGGCGTCACCGCTGCGGGCCGCCTGCTCGATCAGGGCGATGCCGCGCAGGGGGTCGGCGGGGGCTCCGGTGCCTGTCAGGTAGCAGAGCCCGAGTCTTGCCGCGGCGCCCCAGTCCCCGGACATGGCGGCACGCTCGAGCGTCTCGACGGATTCATGCTGCATCGCGAAACGATAGTACGCGCCAGCGGCGAAGCTGGGCAAACAGGCGCGTGAGAAAGGTCTCCGTGAAGTCTGCACGCTGTTCGCGCAGGTGTTCGAAAATCGCATCGGCGCGCGTGCTGCCGTCCATGAGCCCGCCAAGCAGCAGTTCGAGTACCGCCATGGTCTGTTCGTCTCGCAGCCCGAATACATAGGGACCCCAGGGCGTCGTCACGGCGAACAGCAGGCCGTCGCCGGATGGGGGACGGCGAATGTCGTGAGGTCCGATGAGGAAGTAGGGGTAGAGGTCTCCGAGCGAATCGTAACCGGGCTTTTTCGTCACGACGCTGCCGTCGAAGACGCACGCATCGAGCTGTGTCAGCAACAGGCACCACAACGCATCCTCGGGCGTTTCGACAATGGGCTCTCCCATGACGTTGAGTGACGTGTTGAGGAGGATGGGAACCCCGGTGCGCTCGCCGAATTCGCGCACCAGGTCGTAGTACGGACCATTGACCGCCCGGGTCACGGTCTGCACCCGGCCCGTGCCGTCGACATGGACGACCGCGGGCACGAGATCGCGCTTGTCCGCTTTGAAGTCCATCACGCGGAGCATGAACGGGCTCGCCGGGTCGACCCCGTTCACGTCGAACCAGTTTGCGGTTTCTTCGAGCGGAATAACCGGGGCGAAGGGACGGAAGCCTTCGCGATGTTTCACGCGGGCGTTGAGTTTCTCCTTCGCATCCTGCTGTCGCGGGTCGCAGAGTATGCTGCGCTGGCCGAGTGCCCTCGGACCCAGTTCGGATGGCCCCGAAAACCAGGCGATTATCTTGCCGTCGACGAGCAGGTCGGCGGCCTCCCTGACGGTATGATTCGTCGCGCGGGTCTCGATCGAGGGCGTCCTCCGGATAGCCGCCGAAATCTCGGCGGAACTGTAGACGGTGCCGAATGCGTCGCGGTCGTAGGCTTGCGGCGTGTATACGCCCGTCAGGTGCCACAGGCCGTGATACGCCGCGCCGATCGCGGGCCCCGAATCTTCGGCGGCGGGGATGACGTAAACCCGGTCGAAGTCCGTTTCGCGAATGATGCGCTCATTGGCAACGCTGTTGAGCGCGACGCCGCCGGCATAGACGAGGTTGCGACTCGATGACAGCTCGCGGGCCCGGCCGACGAGGTATAACAGCGCATGCTCGAGCGCGTTCTGAACCGAGGCGGCGAGGTCCTCGTAGGCGCTCTCATTAGCCGGCCAGCGTTGCTGCGACGTGAATTGCTTCGGTACCTTGTCGGAGAAGACGAAGCGCCCGTCGCGAACCTCGAAGAACTCGCCGGGATCGATGGTCGGGGAACCGTAAGGCGCGAGGCCCATGACTTTGCCTGCGTCCATGGGATCACCGAAAATCTGGCTCGCAGCGGCCGAGAACAGCCCGCCGAGACTGCCGAAGGCCGGCATGGTCGATCCCTGCGGCGGCGCTTCGAGCCAGCGCCCCTGGTCGATCATGTGCTTCTCGAGAGTCTTCAGCGTGGTGCCTTCGGCGTGATAGATCGAATTCGTCTCGCCACCCTCGACGCAGGTATCGATCACCGCGCTTTTCTCGTCCTCCGAGAGGTCTTTCGTCGGGGAACCCATCCCGTCGACAATCAGTACGGCCGCGTCCTCGAATCCGGAGGTCGCGAACGCACTCACGGCGTGACCGGCATGGTGCGAGATGGCCAGGGTCGGAGTGCCGTAACGCCGCACGTCGAGCACCGGGTTGGCGGCCAGGTCATTTTCGGGCAGGTCCAGCGCCGACTGCGCGCAGATGACGATCATGTCGAGGTCTGCGGCGCTGATGCCGCCCTGCGCGAGGCAATACTGCACGGCCAGGGAGGGGCGCGAGCCATACAGGCGGGCGCGCTTCTTGCCGACAAGTCGTTCTTCCTGCACCGCCGCGACAATGCGGTCACCGTGCAGCAGGCAGGCAGCACCGTTGTGAGAGGCGCTGAGCCCGAGGACCCAGTGTTTGCTGCTGCTGGCCATAGCGCATTGGACCTTGATTACGGGCGGGCTTCAACCGCCCGCCAATCCACGCCCGGCGTCGCGCCGCGTTGCCTGTTAAACTCGCGAGCCGATTTCATGTCGAAACAACGAAGCCATGTCCATCGATTCGCAACAGTCCACGCTTGACGTGCAAAAGGTCCAGGGCGTTTTCTCGCTCTACTCGACGGGGCGTTTCAACGAGGCCCTGGACGCCGTCAACGCACTGCTCCGCGCGCACCCCGACGAGGGGATCCTGTTCACGCTGGCGGGGCTCATTTACGCAGCCACGCTGCAGTACGACCCGGCGATCCAGAGTCTGCGCCGTGCGATCGAACTCAAGCCGGACGTTCCCGACGCGTATCATTTTCTCGGCAATACGCTGCTCCAGAAAGGCGACACGTCAGAGGCGCTCGACTATTTCAAACGTGCGATCGAGCTGCGGCCGGACTACCTGGAGGCGCACAACAAGCTGTGCGAAGGGCTGGAGCGCAGCAACCGTCTCGAAGAGATGGAGGCGGCGCTGGCGCGCGCAAAGGAACACTGCCCGGGAGCGCATCCCGCGCTGGCGCTGCGCGAGGCCGAACTGCTGAAACGCAGGGGAGACTTCGGGGCCGCACGGGCCCGGCTCGAGGGCAGCGCCTGGCAGGCGGCCGACGACGACACTCGCGAGACAGCCGCGTACCTGCTCGCGGACCTCTGCGACCGGCTGGATGCTGCCGACGAGGCGTTCAGGTACGCCGAGGAAGCCAACCGGATAACGCGGGCCGGCCTGGCGGCACAAAGGGTGGACCCGGAGGCCTACTTTCAGCTCATCGACACGCTCACGCACGCCTTCACCGAAGTCGATGCTTCGGGTTGGCAAACGTCGGCAGTGGACGATGACCGTGCCGATCCTGTCTTCCTCGTCGGCTTCCCGCGATCGGGAACGACATTGCTCAACACGATTCTGCAAACGCATAGCGACGTCCAGGTGCTCGAGGAAGTGTCGACCGTGTACCAGCTGGAGTCGGAATTCCTGAAAACCTCCGGCGGTTACAGTGAAGGCCTGGCGAATCTCGATGCGAGCGGCATAGAGGCATTACGGCGGACGTACTTCGAGGCGGTCGACGCACACATCCCGCCGGCTGAGCAGGCGTCCCTGCTGGTCGACAAGTTGCCCCTGAATATCGTCCATGCCGGGTTGATACACCGGGTTTTTCCGCGTGCCCGGTTCCTGTTTGCCAAGCGCCATCCCTGCGATGCCGTGCTGAGCTGTTATATGCGCAGTTTCGTACTCAATGAGGCAATGATCAATTGCACCGAACTTGGCAGTGCCGCGAAACTCTACGATCGCGTGATGTCGCTCTGGTCGCTTTACCGTGAAACGCTGCCACTGAACGTACACACGGTGCGCTACGAATCGCTAATCACCGAGTTCGATGCGACGGTCACCGATTGCCTGGCGTTCCTCGGGCTCGAATGGGAAGACGGCATTCGCAACTACAGGCACACGGAAATCAATCGCGGTCGACTCGGCACGCCGAGCTACAACCAGGTCACGCAGGACCTTTACTCGGCGGCCAGTGGGCGCTGGCAGCGATACCGGTCTCAGCTGGAACCGGTGCTGCCGGAATTGTTGCCATGGGCGCAGCGAATGGAATACGCGGACGCCTGAGCCGCGGGGCGCTAATCCGTATTAACCACAATTGTCGGGCCCGGGAACCGAGGCTACGGTGCGCTCATAACAAGAGCAGTTCAAGCCTACGGCAACCCCCCTATATTGCCTGAGCGCTTGTTGCCCCGCCGGGGTTCCTCTGGCGGGGCACTTTTGTATGGGGGTGCCGCCGGTATCGTTACTGCGCTGCGCTTTTCTGCAGGACCTTGTCGCAAATCACCTCGCCGATCGGAATGGCGGACGTCGCTGCGGGCGACGGCGCGTTGCACACGTGCAGGCTGCGCGGCGTCTCCGCAAACAGGAAGTCGTCCACGAGGGAACCGTCGCGCCTTACCGCCTGCGCGCGGATCCCGGCGGGGTAGGGACGCAGGTCCGCGAGGCGCACCGACGGACAGTACTTCTGCACCTGTTTCAGGTAGCCGCGTTTCCAGACCGAGTTCCACATTTCGGCGATCCCGACGCCGAGATTGTCTGCCGTCACGCGCCAGAAACCCGGGAACGCAAACATCTCCGCGGTATCCCGAACGCTGAAGTTGATGCGCCCGTAGCCCTCACGTTTCCAGCCCTGGACAGCATTCGGCCCGACGGTGACGGAACCGTCGATCATGCGCGTCAGGTGAACCCCGAGAAACGGCAGCCCCGGCTCCGGCACCGGGTAAATAAGGTGCCGGACGATCGAGCTCTTGTCGTCGGGCAAGCGGTAATACTCCCCGCGGTAGGGCACGATCCGGAAGTCGGTGTCCAGTTGCATCATCGCGGCAAGACGGTCCGCCATGAGGCCGCCGCAGACCACGAGGCAACGCGCCTCGACCGGCGGAGCGCCATCAGTGCTAATCGTCACGGCGTCGCTTGACTCATCGATAGCCACGACTTCGGCGTTGTTGCGAATCTCGCCGCCGAGTTCCTCGAACCGGCGCGCCATGGCCTCGGCGACGGCAACGTAATCGACGATTCCGGTGGTCGGCGACAGGATGGCGCCGACTCCGGCCACGTTCGGTTCCGCCGCCTGCAATTGTGCCTGGTCCAGGCGTTCCACGCGGATGCCGTTCTGCAGAGCACGCTCGTACAGGGCAAGCATGCGCGCGTGCTCATCGGCATTGGTGGCCACGATGAGCTTGCCGCATTGTTCATAGGGAATCTCGTTGTCGTTACAGAAGCGCAGGGTTTCGGCCACGCCCTTGCGGCACAGCTCGGCTTTCAGGCTGCCCGGCTCATAGTAGATGCCGGCATGGATCACGCCGCTGTTGTGGCCGGTCTGGTGGCGCGCGACCGCAGGCTCCTTCTCGATCACGAGGATCCGCCGCGACGGCTGCCGCTGGCGCAACTGCCAGGCCACGGACAGCCCGACGATGCCGCCGCCGATTACCGCAAAATCGTGCATGGAGTGTCCTTGCCCACATTACCGGGGTGGCCAGTCTAGTCGCGCCGAAGTCCTCGCGGAAGCATTGCGCACCGCGCAGCGATTGCCGTATAATCGCGCGCCAACGCGGTGGTGGGGCCGGAATGGAGCCTTCCGGAAGGATGCGAGTCCTGACACGCACCGCTACCAAAGTCTTGGTAGAAAAAAGCCCCGCTCAGGGGTTTTTTGTTGCCCGGTGGCCGGGCAGCCGCGTGGGAAGATAATGGGCCTTTGGCCCATTTTTTTGTTTTGAAACATATGGTTAGGTTTAAAAGTGACGCGTGATGAGTTGCTAAAGGTGCTCGAACCGGCCATCGAACGTCTGGGTTACGAATTGTCGGACCTGGAAGTGAAAATTGGCGGCAAGCAGGGCGCACTACGCGTATTTATCGACAAGCCGGACGGAATCGGCCTGGCCGACTGCGAAAAAGTCAGCCTGGCGGTCAGTGCGCTCCTCGATGTCGAGGATCCGCTGCCGGGGCATTACGACCTCGAGGTGTCGTCGCCGGGGCTGGACAGGAAGTTGACGAAATTTGAGCATTTTCAACGGTTTGAAGGAGAAACCGTGAAAGTGCAGATGCGCTTCCCCATAGAGGGGCGGCGGCGATTCCGGGGCACGCTGGTGTCTTCGGATGAGGAAAACATCGTGGTCGACGTGGATGGCGAATCGCACACCCT
>Ga0316192_10001579_pt1 | contig 16802 bp, 13 predicted proteins | sample MerIslwburrow_MG_FD_204931 | JGI IMG/M metagenome (GOLD analysis project Ga0316192, IMG submission 204931) | Coastal sediment microbial communities from Maine, United States - Merrow Island worm burrow | ecosystem: Environmental > Aquatic > Marine > Coastal > Sediment | place: USA: Maine...
CGCAAGCGATGAGATCTTGCGCGACCTCGCCGATGCGCTTTGTCATGAGGGCCAGTTTGATCGAGCCATGTCGGTTATGGACCGTGCGGTGGAAATAGTCCCGGACAGCCTCGACAATCTCGTATCTATCGGCAACGTTCACCAGATGCGTGGCGACCCTGACGCGGCCGAGCAAAATTATCGGGCGGTACTGCGCCAAGATCCTGACAACGTGCGTGCCAACAACAATCTTGGAACAATTCTGCTGCGGAACGGCGATCCGGAAGGTGCACTGCGGGCCTTCCAGGCGGCCGTTGAGCAAGACCCCGACTTCGTCGAAGCGTTGTTTAACGTCGCCAATGTCAGTCAACAGGTCGGAGATCTGGACACGGCAAAACGTTTTTATCTTGCCGCGCTCGCGCACCGGCCGGAGCTTGCCTGGGCAAATCGCTACCTGGCTGAGATCTACAGGGTGCGTGGACAACTCGACAAGATGCGCGATGTACTCGAACGCTGGCTTGCGCACGAGCCGGATTCGCCAACAGCTAAACACCTGCTGGCGGCTGCCAGGTCCGAGTCTGTCCCGGTGCGTGCTTCGAACGAGTACATCAGAGAAGAATTCGACGGTTTCGCCGACCAGTTCGACGCAACGCTGGCGCGGCTGGAATATCGCACGCCCGAGATACTTGCGGAGCTGGTGGCCCGGAAGATCGACCTGCCGGGTGAGGATGCGGACATACTGGATGCCGGTTGTGGCACCGGCCTTTGCGGTCCACACCTGCAAAAGCTGTCATCCTCGATTGTCGGTGTGGACCTTTCAAAGAACATGCTGCTACGCGCAGAGGAGCGCGGCAGTTATTCGGAACTGGTCGAGGACGAACTGGTTGCATTCATGCGGTCGCGACCGGCGAGTTTCGATCTGCTTATATCGGCAGATACGTTGGTCTATTTTGGTCCCCTCGAAGACGTCATGCAGGGGGCACGGTGCTGCCTGCGTCCGGGTGGATTCCTGGCATTTTCGCTAGAGCAGGCTGACAGCGCCGGTGCAGAAGGCTATATGCTGACTCACAGCGGGCGCTATGCACATGATCTCGATTATGTAGCCGAGTGTGCAAAAGCGGCTGGCTTCAAGATACTGGCGGAAGAGAGTGCGACGTTGCGAGTCGATGCGAACAAGCCGGTTGCCGGTCTCTTGTTTGTCGCACAGCGAGATAACGGAGCGGGCGAATGACGAGTCATTTCATGGTTGTTCATATTGTAGACGGGGACGACTCGCTGGAGTCTCTCGTAAGGGATTACAGATTGTCGTCGGTTCGCGCGATCATCGAGATCGACGCCAACCGTGACTTGCTTGAACAGTTGCCGAGAATTGGCAACCTGCCGGAGGGTTTGCAGATACGCATCCCACCGAACGCCATACAGCTGGTTACCGAGCGTACACGCAAGTTGCAGCAAGTCCGGCCCCTGTTTTTGTCACACTTCAACACTTTGCGGCAACTCGTGTCTGCCGACCTGGCCGCCGCGCTGCAGACGACCGACGTGCCGCTGGAAGCAGACGAAGTTCGGCGCTTGCTCGTCAGACTTGAGGGCTACGTCGATAACGAGATCCGGTCGATCGCGTCGCACGCGGGTGAGCTGGTCCCCATCGCCGAGGCCATGAGCACAACGCATGTCGCCGAAGAAGGAGACCATGGGGCGGCTCGTGCGCGACAGGATCCTTTATGCAGCCTTTATTGGGCGCTAACGCCACAGGTGCTCGAACAATGGCAGCTACTTTGGGACCTGGCTACGTGGGAGCAGCAATGGCAGGGGGCAGCCGGCGAAACAGCGCTGGCTAAATCTCTCCAGATGCTCAATACGGTCGAAACCCTTGTTATTCACCAGTTGGACAACCGGCTGCGAACAGCCCACGCGCTGAAAAAGTCGCTACTTGCCGAACAGTAATGTCGGCACGTATAGCCCGGTATCGCCGCGCTTGGACAATAACGGGGTAATGCCGCGCGCCAGCAAGGCATCGGATGCCGAATCGGTGATGTAGACGCCGGATGGCGGTTTGATCGCCTGTCCGCCCGCTTGCTCGAACACGACCATCGGGAAGTCTCCAAGTGAGAATTCGCCGAGGTAATACATGACGAGCAGTGGCAAGCCCGCATTACCCCACGCAAAAGCATTCCAGCTTGCATCGCCAGGCAGTTCTTCGAAACCGAAGCTGTCGATTGGGTCACTCGACTTGCCGTAAGGCTGGCGCAGCAGAAAGCTCGGGAACCCCAGGCACACGGAAGAGGAAGCCAGCCGCGCGTCGGTCCACTCGTTGCTAACCGCAGCGGAAAAGTCGCCGGCATCCAGCCCGACGGATGAGTCGAGGTTACCGCTCAGTCCTGCAGCGTCGGGCGCGGCGGCCGCGAACGCCTTCGCATTAAGTGCTGCAGCAAGTTTCGACAGCTCCGCCAGTTCGCGCCTGTCTTCATCCGTGTCACCGAACTCCCTCAAAACGACAACACTGTGCGCTGTTCCCGGGCCCGCTGCGACCTGGCCTGGCAGTCGCTCAGCGAGTCCCTTGATATCGGCCGTGTCGGCATCGACGGCCCACAGTCCGGTTTCCTCGTCGTAATCGAGTTGTTCGCCGAGCCACGCAAGTGATCGCCAGTTTGACTCCACGTGTTTCAGTGAAGGCGATCCGAGCGTTTCGCGAAGAATCGCTGTGGACCAGGCGTCCTTACCCGAGCGCGTCGTTGCGGACTCCCGTGGCGGCGCACTCTCGCTACCCACAGCGTCAGCCAGTAGCCTGTCCATGGTCGATTTCACGGCCGGGCTCGCAGGGCCGGCGGATGACTTGGGCTTGCCGAGCAATCGTTCGAACATGTCGTCCCCGGAATCTTCGCTGTCTTCTGGCGAGGCGGGGGGCGGGTTGTCTGGCTCCGCAACCGCGGAGTCATCGAATTCAGGTAGTAGTTTCAGCAGTTCATCCGGGTGAAAATCGTCCATTTGCCGAAACGACAGCTCCATATCCTGGTCGCCAATGTGCACGGTTGCACTTGGCTGCAAGCGAGCAAGGTGCCTGTCGATCTCGAGCGGATCCAGATTGAACATATTGCCGTCCGGATCGTTCGAGAAACTGCCGACGACGACGATATTGCGGATTTCGGGCTCGTCCAGTCGCCGAGCTGACTTGGATGGTCCCATGCTAAATTCTATATTCATGTTCTAGCACCCTGAATTTACTGGAGTTATTGATATGCCAGCGGTACACTTGAGAAGGTATTGGTTACTGCTGCACCAGTGTAACCGACAGCCTCCGAATGGATGAAGAAGGACGGCCCTGATGAGCCAGGTTCGAATTGTCGAACAGAACTATTTCGAGTTTTCCAACGCGCTGAGAAGCGCTTCGGACGACGGTAACAAACTCGAGCCGCGTGACAAGGCAGAATGGAAAGCCTGGGTCACCGAGCATCGTATCCAGGAAGCTGCCTTCAAGAGCCTTGCCGACAAGAAATACGAGGGCATGAAGCCCGTAATAATTAACGGAGACGGCGCGTGGGGGGGGTATTATATGTACACGACGGAAGAAGAAGCCGTGCTCAAGTGGGTGCGCGAAAATAACGATTAGATAAAGCAGCGTAGTTTTCTCCGATTCGCTGCGAGAGGGGCCACTGCCATGATCGACGCTCGAGTCGCAACGGTCGCGACCAAGCTTGAGGACGCCGAAATTCATGTGCAGAACATGGAGGGCGTCGAAGAACTTGGGCGACCGTTCAAGTTTACGGTCGAACTGCTCAGCAAAGACCACAACCTGAAGCTCGACGATCAGCTCGGGCAGCCGCTGACCGTCGCCGTCAACATTCGCAATGACAAGAAGCGGTATTTCAGCGGCCTGGTCAGCCAGATCTCGTATTCGGGAAGTGTTCGTGGCCTGGCGCGATACATTGCCATTGTACGGCCGTGGATCTGGTTTCTGACTTACAGTTCGGACAATCGTATTTTCCAGAACAAGACCGTCAAGGATATTCTCGCCGACGTTTTCAAAGAGCATGGCCAGTCGGCGAAGCAAAAATTGTCCGGCACTTATTCGAAGCGGCCCTATTGCGTGCAATACGGCGAGACCGATTTCGACTTCGTCAGTCGGCTCATGGAAGAAGAGGGCATCTATTACTTCTTCGAGCATGCGGATGGCAATCATGAACTGATTCTGGCCGACTCACCGAGCGCGCATTCCGCGTTTCCGGATTACTCGGAGATCAAGTACTTCCCGCCGGACAACGCTGAAGTGCGTACAGAGGACCACGTGGATTTCTGGGAGGTGCTGCACCAGGTGGAGACGCAAAAGGTCGCCGTCGAAAGCTACAACTACGAAACGCCAAAGACAAACCTGTCGGCCAAGACCGAAATCAAGCGAAATCATGGTCAGTCCGGGCACGAACTGTACGAATACGGAAAGATCTATCCTACGGCGAATGACGGCACCAACATAAGTCGTGTGCGTGCGGAGGAAGAGCAGTCGCGATACCAGGTTGCAACTGGCGGCGGCAACGTGATGGGTGTCAGTGCCGGCTGCACGTTCGCCCTGGAGCAGTTTCCGCGATCGGACCAGAACGCGAAGTATCTTGTTATCAGTTCCAGTTACCAGTTCGTCAATAACGAATTGCATACCGGAGGAGGGGCTTCAGGCGGCGCTGATTTTGATTGCTCGTTCCGTGTGATTCCCGAGCAAACCCCGTTTCGGCCTCTTTCGACGACGCCGAAGACGCGCGTGCGCGGTCCCCAGACCGCTGAGGTCGTGGGGCCTTCTGGTGACGAGATCTACACCGACAAGTACGGGCGCGTCAAAGTCCAGTTTCACTGGGACCGGGAAGGCAAGAGCGATGACAAAAGCTCATGCTGGGTGCGCGTGTCCACGGCGATAGCCGGCCAGAAATGGGGCATGGTTGCCATTCCGCGTATCGGCCAGGAAGTTGTCGTCGATTTCCTCGAGGGCGACCCTGACCAGCCGCTGATCGTCGGCAGTGTGTACAACGACAACAACATGCCGCCTTACGATTTACCCGACAACATGACCCAGTCAGGGTTCAAGTCCCGTTCGACGAAAAAAGGGGACCCCAAGAACTTTAACGAATTGCGCTTTGAGGACAAGAAAGGCTCTGAGGAGGTCTACATTCACGCACAGCGCAACCACACGCGCATCGTCAAGAACGACGACTTTCTCAAGGTGGGAACCGAGAAGACAGACAAAGGCGATCAGACGATCGAAATTGAAAACTCTAGGACGGTCACTCTCCACGAGGGCGATGACAACCTGACGGTCGAAAAAGCCAATCAGAATATCGACGTCAAAAAGAAGATCGATATCAAGGCGGGAGACCAGCTGACAATTACTGTTGGGAAGGCCTCGCTGGTTATGAAGAAAAACGGTGACATCACGATCAAGGGTAAGACGATCAAGTTCGACGCCAGTATGGAAATCAAGGGTAAGGCTGGCAAATCCGTGGACTTGAAGGGTGCGATGGTCAAGGTCACTGGCAGTGGCAATGTTGAGATAAAGGGTGGCGGCCAGACGAAAGTTGAAGGTTCAGGCATGCTCGATCTGAAAGGCGGCGGTATGGCGAAGCTGAAAGGCGGCGTCACCATGATCGGCTGACGGGGATTGTAACGATGTCGACACTGGACCTGGCAGCTGAATCGAAGCGACCTCCCGCAGAAGTGGTCATGGACCTGTCGCTGTCGGACGAGGCCAAGGCGATCATGCCGGAGTGTTCCAACACGCTGGCGTTCCTGAATCGTCTTTGCGACGAGGAACTCTTTCACGACGCCTTTATTACGTTGGCGCGCGTGCTGCCGCGACAATATGCCATCATTTGGGCCGAGCGATGTTTTTCGTCATATCCTGCTGACGGGTTTTCCGACGAAGACCGCAATTGCATTGAAATCGTTCGCCAGTGGCTCAAGAATCCGTCGGACTCCATGCGACAGGCTGCGATGGATGCCGCAGAAAGTCTCGAGTTCAGTACGGCAAGTGCCTGGTTAGGCGCCGCAGTCGGTTTCAGCGGCGGAAGCCTGGCGCCCCCCGATGTACCCGAAGTCATGCCGCCGGAGCACCTGACGGCCGTTGCCATTGCTGCCGGCTTGTCGATGCTTTCGGTGCTCAACCCTGACACAATGATCGAGGGAAGTCGCAGAATGGTTGACGAAGGGATAGCCATGGTGGCGATTCCCGGTGGTTCATGACTGAGGTGGTGCGATGAAACCAGCGGCCAGAGTTGGTGATATGCATGTTTGCCCCATGGTGACGCCGGCAGTGCCGCCCGTGCCACATGTGGGCGGGCCGATCTTGCCGCCGGGCGGTATTACGGTGCTGATCGGTGGTGTGCCGGCCGCGCGCGTGGGAGACATGGCAACGTGTGTCGGACCACCGGACACCATTGCGATGGGCTCGATGACCGTGATGATCGGCGGCAAGCCAGCCGCGCGCATGGGCGATATGTGCGCGCACGGTGGCACCGTTGTCGTGGGTTGCCCCATGGTACTGATTGGCGGATGAGGGGAAAGCAGAAAGGCAATCGATGTATCTATCGCTGCAGATAATCAGCCCCAATGGAGCTGCGCTCGGAGCGAATGCCGGTAAGGCGTTCGGTGAGTCTGGTGGAACCATTGGTCGCGCACCAGGCAATGACTGGGTATTGCCCGATCCTGATCGTTTCATCTCGAGCCGGCATGCGATCGTCCGGTGCATGGGTGGCATCTATTCGCTCGAAGATGTCAGCGTCAATGGCGTTTTCGTGAACGACCAGCCGACAGCTGCAGGCGCCGGCAGCGACCCGGTTATCCTGCAGAGCGGAGACCGCATCCAGATTGGCGACTACCAGATCCAGGTCAGCATCGTCGACGAGGCTCCTGCGGGAATGGATGTAGGGCAACACATTGATCCGCTGACGACCTCACCGACGGGTCCGATTACGTCACCAACGACGACGCCAGCAACCGGTGCGTCGACAATTGGCCCGGTTGATCCACTCGATCTGCTTGGCGATCCTCCGCCAGCACCTGCCGCGCCGCAGGTACCACCCTCGTTTCCGGACCACTCGGCGGCGACCAGCGATTATTTTGCGCCGCCCGCTCCCGCTGGTGGCGGTATACCCGACGACGGTGGCATTCCGGACGACTGGGACCTTACTGATTTCTCAGCTTCGCAGCAGGCGCCTCCGCCACCTCAGCCTGCTGCACCGCCGCAGGCACAACCAGTGCCGCCGCCCGAAGGCATGCCGGTTTCACCGCCGCCGCAAGCCGCATCGGTTGCGGGCGGTATGGACCAGGCGATGATCGATCAACTCATGCCGCGGATCGTGCAGGGCATGATGGATGTGCTGAAATCGCGCGCCGAGATCAAGAGCGAGTTTCGTCTCGCGTTGACAACGATCAAGCCCGTCGAGAACAACCCGCTCAAGTTCTCCCCGACCGCAAAGGATGCGATGCAGCACCTGTTCGGCGGTGGGCAGACTGGCTACCTGAATCCGATCGAGGCCTTCGATGAAGGTTTCAATGACATCAAGGCGCACCAGATGGCTATGATCGCCGGTATGCGTGCGGCGTTCGAGTACATGCTGAGCCAGTTTTCTCCACAGGTGCTGGAAGATACCTTTGAAGGCGGCTCGAAACGCGGCGGTATCATGAGTATCGCCAACAAGGTGCGATACTGGGAAATGTACCGGCACATGTTCGATCGCATCACGCGTGACTCGGATGATAATTTCAGGCGGTTGTTTGGAGAGGAGTTTGCCGCCGCCTACGAACAGCAGATGCAGCAAATTACAAGAAAAGTCTGATTCAGCTCTGGAGGAGCAGATGAACAAGAAGAGCCGTTTAACGGTCGGTCTCGGCGTTATCGCCATGGCATTGATGCTTTCGGCCTGTGCCTCGAAGCCGCCCGAAGATGTCAGCATCAAAGGCAGTGTCCAAGCCGTCGATTCGATAAACCCGGACAGCCTCGGGCGCCCGTCTCCACTGTTGGTCAAGGTGTTCCAACTCGGAGCGGTGGACAAGTTCGAGGCGGCGGATTATTTTGCGCTGTCCGACTCAGCCGACGCTACGCTGGGCGCTGATCTACTGGGCGTCGAGTCCTTTCTGCTCGCGCCCGGCGACAACAAGCCGTACGAAGGCGAATTCGATCCGCAAACCCGCTTCATCGGTGTCATAGCCGGCTATCGCGATATCCACCAGGCACAGTGGCGCGCCGTCGTGGAGATGCCGGAAAAAAGTCTGCTGAAACTCGGTAAGCGAGGCGGAATAACAATCAAGGCGGACAGTCTCGCGATCAGCGTAACCGTCGAATAATCGAACCCAGGGGTGGCTTGATGTCGCACAGAAGCAAAGTTGTCTGGTCCGAAGGTCTGTTTCTTCGTCCGCAGCATTTTCAACAACACGATCGCTTTCTAGAGCGCTACCAGCAGTTGCGCAGCGAAGCGCTGCGCTCACACGGCTGGGGCTTCTCGGAATTGCGGCTCGATCGCGATCTGTTGCGGCTCGGCAAGGTGGCTATCAGCTCGGCGCAGGGCGTGTTTCCTGATGGGACACCGTTCTCCATGCCTGACGACGACTCGTTGCCCGAGCCTATGGATATCGAGGAAAAGACCCGCGACCAGATCATTCACCTCTGTTTGCCCGTGCGGCAGCCCGAATCTCAGGAAATCGACCTGTCCGGTTCCGATGATGTTCTTGCGCGATACGAGTGCAAGGAACTCGAGGTTCGTGACGTTACATCGGGTTCGGCCGGCGCGGCGCCCATGCAGGTTGGCAGCGTCAAAACGCGGCTGATGCTCGACGCGGAGGACCGTAGCGGATACGCCAGCATTCCTGTCACTCATGTTGTCGAGGCCAAGATCGACAAGATGGTCGTGTTGCAGGATTCGTTTATTCCGACGGTGAGCAACATTCGGGCCGCAACGGTGCTCGACGCATTCAGCAACGAGTTCCTCGGCATGCTGCATCAACGCGGCGAGGCCCTGGCCGGCAGAGTCGCGACGACGGGACGTGGGGGCGCTGCGGAGATTGCAGACTTCCTCTTGTTGCAGGTCGTCAATCGACTCCAGCCACTAATGAATCACGTGGTCGCCGAAGGTCATGTCCATCCCGAGTTCCTGTACCGGTGTTGTCTCGAGGCGGCCGGTGAGCTGGCCACGTTCACACATGCGAGCAAACGCGCGGGACAATTTCCGCCATACAAGCACGACGATCTTCGTGCAACGTTCGAACCGGTCATCGCCGCGATCCGCGAGTCGCTTAGCGCCGTACTCGAATCGACGGCAACACCCATACCGCTCAAGCAAAAGAAATACGGAATCAGTGTCGCCGCGGTCGCCGATCGCAACCTGTTCCAGGGAGCGAGTTTTGTGCTTGCGGTCAACGCCGATATCCAGGCCGAAACACTGCGTGTGCAATTCCCGAGTCACATCAAGATCGGTTCTGTCGAGAAAATTCGCGAGCTGGTCAACCTGTCGTTACCGGGCATCCAGGTTGTACCGTTACCCGTTGCACCACGGCAGATTCCCTATCACTCCGGCTTCGCTTACTTCCAGCTCGATCGCGCAAGCGAGCTCTGGGGGCAGATTTCGGAGTCAGGCGGCATCGCCATTCATGTCGCCGGTGAGTTCCCGTCACTGCAGATGGAACTCTGGGCTATCAAGGAATAACAGGCGTGAGCAACGACGACTTCCCTGACGAACCTGAAGACAAGACCCTGCTGCGGCCGAGACCGGGCGGGCGTCGCAATGCGCCGGAGCCACCGGCACAGCCGCCGCCTGCGCCACCACCCGCGGGTCAGCAGCCGCCGCCGACGCAGCAGCCTTATCAGCAGCCGCCACCGACACAGCAGTCTTATCAACAACCGCCACCCGCGGCGCAGCAACCGCCACCACCGCGGGCCGACGTACCGTCGCTGGATTCGATTCGCGGCGCTGGTACCAGTGCGTTGGCGTCCGCCGCGTCGCCGCTGCTCGTACTCATGTCGCAATTGCGCGGACTGCCTAGTCACGCGGATGTCAGCAGCCTGCATCAACAGGTTATTGCGCGCGTACAAAAATTCGAAGCGGAAGCAACCGCGGCCGGCGTCAGTCCGCAACACGTGGCGTCCGCGCGTTATGCGCTTTGCACGGCGCTTGATGAAACGGTGCTGAGCACGCCCTGGGGTAGCGAAAGTGTCTGGAGCACTCACTCGTTGCTGACGACGTTCCACCAGGAAGCCTGGGGCGGGGAAAAATTCTTCCTGATTCTCGATCGCCTGAAGACCGATGTCGCTGCCAACATCGATGTGCTCGAACTCATGTTCTTCTGCCTTGCCCTGGGATTCGAGGGCAAGTACAAGATCCAGGAGCGCGGGCGCACGCAGATTGCGAATGTTCGTGATGACCTGTACCGCACGATCCGGCAATACCGCGGCGACATTGAACGGCAACTGTCGCCACGATGGGAGGGCGTCCAGGATCGGCGCAATCCGCTGACGCGTTACGTGCCGTTATGGGTCGTGGCATGTGTGCTGGTTACCGTGTTGCTCGGCCTCTTTATCTCTTTCCGTGTGGCGCTGAGTCGCAACATGCAGCCGATCGACGAGGTACTCAGTCGCATCGGTGTACAGGACATCAGTTCCCTAGAGGCCGTCAGCGTGCCGATGTCGCTGCGGCTACGTCCCTTGCTCTCGGGTCCGGAAGCGGCCGGCCAGATCAACGTTACAGAGAAGGGTGGCATCACGATAATCACGCTGCAAGGCGATGAACTGTTCGCTTCTGGCAGCGCCAAGGTCAGCGAGACTTACACGGCCGTCTTGAGGCAGATCGGTGATGCAATCGAACAGGTTCCCGGCGGCGTTCGTGTTATCGGCCATACGGATAACGTGCCTATCCGTTCTTTCCGTTTCCAAAGCAACTGGGACCTGTCGAGAGAACGCGCTATCGACGTAGCCGAGATTCTCGGACAGTCGTTGAGCGCCAAAACGCGGTTGATCCCACAAGGCGTTGCGGACACGTTACCGCGTGCCGGCAATGATACGCCCCAGGGTCGGGCGATGAATCGAAGGGTCGAGATAGTGCACAAGGCACAGGCGGCAGAACAATGATCAATATGTTCCGAAGCTTGCTCACGACTTCCGGCGCATCGTTCGTCGGCGTGGTGTTGATTGCGATTGGCATCTGGTGGTTCGGGCCCTACGTCGGCTACGGTGCGTTCTGGCCGCTCGCCCCCTGGGCGGCACGTCTCACGTTGATCGTGATCGTGTTCCTGGTCTGGCGTATTCTCAAATTCCTGAAAAAGCGCAAGGCCGACAAAGCGGACGAGCAACTCGCCGACGATCTGGTGGGCTCGGCCAGTGGCGCCGTCGACCCGACCAGCGCCCAGTCTGCTGATGAAGTAGCGGTACTGAAACAACGCTTCGAAGAAGCAATTTCGACGTTACGTACCAGTCCGACCCGCGGTAAGAACGTCAGTCTTTACGAGTTGCCGTGGTTCGTCATCATTGGTCCGCCGGGTTCTGGCAAAACGACCGCGCTCGTGAATTCGGGTCTTACATTCCCGCTCGAGCAGCGCTTCGGCAAAGAGGCGTTGCGCGGTGTTGGTGGCACACGAAACTGCGACTGGTGGTTTACCGACGATGCCGTACTGCTCGACACTGCGGGGCGTTACCTGACGCAGGACAGCCAGCAGAGCGTCGATAGAGCGGCATGGGAAGGATTCCTCGACCTGCTCAAGAAGTACCGCAAGCGCCGGCCGATCAACGGTGTGATCGTTGCGGTCAGCTTGTCCGACCTTATGACGATGTCCGATACCGAACGCAACGCCCAGGTCCTTGCCGTTCGCCATCGTATGCAGGAGCTGTACCAGCACTTTGGCATTCGCTTCCCCGTGTACATGCTGTTTACCAAGTGCGACCTGGTTGCCGGTTTCATCGAGTTCTTTGACGACCTCGACCAGGACGGCCGTAAACAGGTATGGGGAACGACGTTCCCGCTTGCTGAAGGCAAGCAGGCTGCCGAAGACGATATTCGGCAGTTCCCGGCAGAATTCCAGGCGCTGCTCGGTCGCATCAACGACCGTATGAGCTGGCGTGTCAGCCAGGAAATGGACGAGCACAGGCGCTCGAAAATCTACAACTTCCCGCAACAGGTCATCGCGCTGGCCGGCACGCTGGAAACATTCCTGCGCGACGTTTTCAGTTCCAGCCGCTACGAAGACCAGGTCCTGTTGCGCGGCGTTTACTTCACGAGTGGTACGCAGGAAGGTACGCCGATCGACCGCATGATGTCGGTCATGGCGCGTACTTTCAATATGCAGGAGCAGGCGCTGCCATCTTTCGGCGGTAAAGGTCGCAGTTACTTTATTACCGACCTGTTCCGCAAAATCATCTTCCAGGAGTCCGGCATTGCGGGCATCAATCCGCGTGTCGAACGTCGACGGCGTTTGCTGCAGGGCGCAGCCTACGCGGGATCGATATTGCTGGCAGTCCTCGCGACGTTTGCATGGGTGGGCAGTTTTGCGGGCAATCGTTCCTACCTCGGCGAAGTGCGTGAGTCGGTCGAGCGCTACGAGCAGGCCGCGTCGATACCGACGTCCGGAAGTGCGTCCATTGAACAGGTGCTGCCGCGTCTGGATGCCCTGAGGCAGGTTCACGATACGGCATCGCAGTACGAAGACGGCAAACCGCTGCACATGCGCATGTGGCTGTTCCAGGGGGATGCGACGCAACAACGCGTGGGCGACGCTTACCTGCGCGAACTGAACGCTACGCTGGGCCCGACGGTGCTTACCTTGCTGGAACAGCGTATTCGCGAAAACACGTCGAATCCGCAGCTCGTTTACGAGTACCTGAAGGCTTACATGATGCTCGGCGATCCGGACCGCCTCGATCCACGGCAGCTCGCCTTTCTCGTCGGTGAGGAATGGCGCCGCAACTATGCATCAAACGGGGAGTTGTATACGCGCCTCAAGCGGCACTCCGATTTCCTGTTTGAAAACGGCACGCAACCGTATGCCGTCAATCAAAGGTTGATTGCCGGCGCACAGGCCACGCTGGCCAGCGCACCGCTGTCTGAGTTTCTGTATTCGCGCATGAAACTCGATGCGTTGGAGTTTTCCAGCGAGGACCTGGTTTTGACCCGGGCGATTGGCCTCGGCCTCGAGCAGGTTTTCGAACGCAAGAGTGGCACGCCGCTTAGCCAACCGATATCGGTGCTGTTCACGCGGGCCGGCTTCGAGAATCTCTACCCGGCGCTGACAACGCGGCTTATCGAAGAGTCCGGAAAAGAGAACTGGGTGCTTGGACGGGACGACTCCGGGCTGTCGATTCGTGAAATCGCGCAAATCGAATCGGAGCTGCGCGAGAAATACACGGCAGAGTACATCTCGACGTGGCGGCGCCTGATCATGGACCTGCAGATTCGGAAGTTCACGTCCGAGGCGGCGGCGACCGAGATCCTGGCGCTGGTTTCGGCGCAGCCGTCAGTGCTCAGGAAGCTGCTCGACACGGTTGCCGACAACACGTCGCTCGGCAAGCCACCCGCTGAAGGTGAGGAGCAGCCGGACACCTCGTCATCGCGGTTGTCACGGATGCTGGGTAGCACGCCGGATATGCCGGCGATGCCTTCGATGAATCCCGGCGACCCAATCGCCAGGGAGTTCATCTCGATCAACCGCCTGGTCGCGGGTGAGCCCGACCAGCCGGTCGCCATCGATCCGATTCTGCTCATGGTGTCCGACATGCAGCAAGAGATCGATGCCAGCGGCGGGGACGCCGTTGCGGCCTTGGCCAAGGGCGGCGGGCCGGCGGCACGGCGTGTTCGCGCCGAAGCGCGACGCCAGCCCGAGCCGTTACGTGCGTGGCTGACGAGTCTCAGTGGTGGCAGCCAGGCGCTGGCCGCGAGCAGTGCGCGCAGCGAACTGGCCGGCCGTTACAACGATTCAGTGCTGGCAGAGTGTCGGCGCCTGATTGACGGGCGCTACCCGTTTGAGCGCAATAGTACGAGCGACGTCGCTATCGACGATTTCAGCCGTGTTTTCGGTTATGGCGGCATCTTCGACTCGTTTTTCAACGAGAATCTCGCCGCTTTCGTTGATCGAACAGGCGGCCAGTGGCGCCTCAAGTCGGGTGCCAATGTTCGCATATCGTCGAACGCGTTGCGGCAGTTCGAGCACGCCGAGCGTATTCGCGAATCATTCTTCCGACCCGGTTCACAACAGCCGGAGGTGCGGTTCGCCGTCGTGCCCAATCGTCTTGATGGGGATGTTGCACGATTCGTGCTGGAAGTGGACGGACAGAGTTTTGCTTATCAGCATGGTCCGATTCGCGAGTGGAGCCTGCAGTGGCCCGGAGAGGGTCTCGGCAATGCGCGCATCATGTTCGAGGAAGCCAGCGGTGGCCGGCCGACGGTGGTCGAGGAAGGGCCCTGGGCGCTGTTCCGTTTACTTGACGATTCGCGCGTAACCAAGATGTCGGACATTCAATACGCGGTCGAGCTAACGGCAGGAGGCCGCGTAGCCGAGGTGATCGTGCAAACACGCAGCGTCAGAAATCCGCTGGCGCAACGCGATCTGCATACGTTCGAGTGTCCGTCGTCGTTGTGAAGGGCAGTCGATGAGCGCTTTCTACGGCAAGCTTCCAGCCAAAGGCGATTTCCTGTCGCGGAATCTGCCACGGGAGTTCGTCGCCACCTGGGACGAGTGGCTGCAAGCCGCGATGCATGCCAGTCGTGAGGCGCTGGGAGAACAGTGGCTGGAATCGTATCTGACCAGCCCTCTGTGGCGTTTCGTGCTGCCTGCCGGCACCTGCGGTGATGTGGCGTACGCCGGCGTTTTCATGCCGAGTATGGACCGAGTCGGCAGGTATTTTCCGATGGCTGTATTGCGGCCACTAGCAGCACAGGCAGTGCCGATCACCGCGGCATTGCGCAACGCGGCCTGGTTCGAACAAGTTGAAACACGTTTGCTCGCGGCGCTCGACGAAGAGAGCCTGGACATCGACGCTTTTGACCAGTCGATCCAGTCGATCGATTTTCGCGATGAATTGCCACCGACCCGTTTCGATGGCGGCGTTGCCATTCGCCTGCAAGGAGGCACCGAATCGGACATCGCGCTGCGCTTGCTCGGCATCAACGATGCTGCGATTCATGAGGCATCGGCCGGCCTCGCTTTTTGGTGGGGTAACGGGTCCGATATCGTCGAACCCAGCCTTCTGTGCAGTACGGGCCTGCCTGCCCCCAGTTGCTACACCGCGATGCTTCGTGGTGCCTGGAGCAACTTCGGCTGGAGCGATGGCGCCACCGCCGATCCCCTGGCGCAACTCGTCGACGACCTGGTGCACTGAGTGGAGACGACGTGGCAATGGGTCTCGAGCGCCGTTACCGATGTTGGCAATGTCCGGCAGGTCAATGAAGATGCAATTCTGGATCGGCCACAACAGGGCCTCTGGGTCGTCGCCGACGGTATGGGCGGGCACGAGGCCGGCGATGTTGCCAGCTCCAGTATCGTGTCGGCGCTCGCGTCGCTAGGCAGTTACGACAAACCGAGCGAATTCGTCGATGCCGTAGAAGACACGCTGACAGAGGTTAATCGCCGTCTCTTCGCGATGTCTTCCACTGATGGCAAGGTAATCGGAAGTACGGTAGTGGCCCTGCTGGCCTTGCCCCGGCACTGCCTGTGCATGTGGGCCGGCGACAGCCGCGTGTACCGACTGCGCAACTTCGAATTAACGGAACTGACTACCGATCACAGTGAAGTGGAGGAGTTGATTGCCGAAGGCAGCCTTGCACGAGAGGATGCGGCAGGCTATCCCGGAGAAAACATCATTACTCGTGCGGTCGGTGGTGAGGACGACTTATATCTGGAAGTTCGCCTTTTCGAGCTCGCCCATAAGGATCGCTTGTTGCTGTGCAGTGACGGGCTTTACAAGGAAGTCTCATTTGACGAGATTCGGGAAGTACTTTCCGATGGCAGCATCGCCACAGCCGTACAACGACTGGTTGATCTGGCCAAGTCGCGGCGCTGTTCGGATAACACCTCGGTAATCGGCGTGGAATTCGAACAGCGATGAACGAATTCAAACGATCATTACGCAGCTTCCTCACCGGTGAATCGGATTTCGCGCAGCTTCAGGCCGCGCTCGATATTGAACTGGCAAGCAGTCCCGAAGACGCACCTAAGTACCTCGAGGTTATCCGAAATTTGTACGCGGCTGGCCGGCTGCCCCAGCAGCTGTTTGAAATGCTGGAACGACAGATTACGGCGCAAGGTGGCGTGCCATCGGAGCCCGCGTCGGAACCGCCACCGCCGCCCGCGCCGCCTGACAATGGTGAGAAGACCCGGTTCCGCCAGCCGGCTTCATCCGGCGCGGACGACGGCAAAACGCGGTTGCGTTCATCGGCTCGGCCACAAACGCCGGGCCAGTCGCTCGATACCCAGCCCACCGGCCAGTCTCAGGAAACCGGGCAGACCGGACAGTCTCAGGTAACCGGGCAGACCGGACAGACCGGAGCGACCGGACAGACCGGAGCAACCGGCCAAATCGGTCCTACAGGAACGACGGGCGCCAGCTGGAGTCACCCGGAGCAGTGGCAAGGAGGCGACAGCGGTCCGGTGAATGTCGGCTCGATCCTCAAGGGGCGCTTCGTAATGGAAGCGGTGATCGGGCACGGTGGCATGGGCATCGTCTTCAAGGCCAAGGATCTCCGCAAGGAAGAGGCGCAGGACCGTAATCCATACATCGCTGTCAAAGTGCTGAATGACAGCTTCAAACAGCACCCGGAATCTTTGAAGGCCCTGCAGCGCGAGTCGCGCAAGGCGCAGGACCTGGCACATCC
>Ga0316192_10001580_pt1 | contig 16799 bp, 17 predicted proteins | sample MerIslwburrow_MG_FD_204931 | JGI IMG/M metagenome (GOLD analysis project Ga0316192, IMG submission 204931) | Coastal sediment microbial communities from Maine, United States - Merrow Island worm burrow | ecosystem: Environmental > Aquatic > Marine > Coastal > Sediment | place: USA: Maine...
TGAAGGCTATATCAAGTCAATAACAGAAGAGAAAGACGAAAATGGGTTCCCTTCTCTTAAACTTAAACTGAAATATTATCAGGGCAACCCTGTTATTGAGATGATCAAGCGTGTCAGTAAACCCGGTTGCCGCGTATATACAGGTAAAGATGATATCCCGGCAGTTAAAAAAGGTCTGGGTATTACCATCGTATCAACTTCAAAAGGTATCATGACCGATCGCAATGCCCGCAAGGCTGGCGTTGGTGGCGAAGTGATCTGTTACGTCGCTTAATAATAGGTGCATTATGTCGCGAATAGCTAAAAATCCCGTTACATTGCCAGGTGGTACTGAGGTAACAATTAAGGAAGATACGATTGTTGCGAAAGGTCCGATTGGTGAGTTGACTATGAACAAGCATCCCCTGGTTAGTGTTAAACTGGAAGATGGAGTGCTGAAAATTGTAGCAAATAACGAAACCACGCAGGCACGTGCAATGTCGGGTACGACCCGTGCACTGTTAGCAAACCTGGTTACGGGTGTCACTAGTGGGTTTGAAAAGAAATTAAGCATTATCGGAGTGGGATATCGTGCCAAGGTGCAGGGAAAGAATCTGAACCTAAGCCTCGGCTTTTCACATCCGGTTGATTACCCGATTCCGGAAGGGATCACAATTGAAGCACCTAGTCAGACAGAACTCGTCGTAAAAGGTGCTGATAAGCAGAAGGTCGGACAGATTGCTGCAGAAATTCGTCAATATCGCCCACCAGAGCCATATAAAGGCAAAGGCGTTCGTTACACTGATGAATATGTAGTTCGTAAACAGGCCAAAAAGAAATAACCGGTAGGTCAAGAGATGAGCAAGAAAACAGCACGAATCCGTCGGGCAACCAAGAGCAGATCAAAAATCGCTCAACTGGGCTTTGACAGACTGAGTATTCACCGTACTCCAAGACACATATATGCCCAGCTATTGCAGGCAGAAACTGGCAAAGTACTAGCCAGTGCATCAACGGTTGAAACCGATATGCGTAAAGAAATTGGTAACGGTGGCAATATTGAAGCGGCGATAGCTGTCGGCAAGCGGATTGCTGAAAAAGCAGCAGAAGCCGGAATTAAGACCGTAGCATTTGATCGCTCCGGTTTCAGGTACCACGGACGCGTCAAGGCTCTGGCCGATGCTGCTCGTGAAAACGGATTGGAATTTTAGGAGTCAATTATGGCTGCACGCCGTATGTCAAACGAAAAACGTGATAACTTTATTGAGAAGCTGGTCAGCGTTCGTCGTGTTGCAAAAGTTGTAAAAGGTGGACGTATATTCGGTTTTTCAGCACTGGTTGTTGTTGGTGATGGAAACGGTAAAGTAGGAATGGGACGTGGTAAAGCACGTGAAGTACCCGTTGCTGTTCAGAAAGCACTGGAAGAAGCTCGTAAATCAATGATCACAATTGCACTTGATGATGGCACGCTTTTCTATCCTACTGAATCTATACACAGTTCATCAAAAGTAGTGATGCGTCCTGGTTCAGAAGGTACTGGTATCATTGCTGGCGGTAGCATGAGGGCAGTTTTCGAGGCGGCCGGAGTTCGTAATGTACTGGCTAAATGTATTGGCTCTACTAACCCGGTTAACGTAGTTAGGGCAACAATGAAAGGTCTACGCAATATCAGTAGCCCGGCTCAGATTGCTGCAAAACGCGGTCTGAAAGTCGACGATCTGCGTGATTGATTCTGGAGCATCATTATGGCTGACAAGAAAATGCTAAAAGTAAAGCTCGTAAAGAGTATGTATGGCCGTGGCAAGAGACACATGGCCTGTGTAAAAGGCCTCGGTCTGCGCCGTATGCATCACACGGTTGAAGTGGAAGACACTCCTGCTGTTCGCGGTATGATTCATAAGGTCGGTTATCTGCTTGAATGGGAACAGGTGTAAACATGTATTTGAATACAATTCGTCCAGCTGCTGGATCAAATAAAGGATCAAAGCGTGTAGGCCGTGGCACTGGATCCGGCTGGGGCAAGACATGTGGGAGCGGCCATAAGGGTCAAAAATCACGTTCTGGCGGTTATCACAAAGTCGGTTTTGAAGGTGGACAGATGCCATTGCAGCGTCGTCTCCCTAAACGCGGTTTTCGTTCAGCGTTACAGTTAACTACCGCTGAAATTCGCACGCATGAACTGGCTAAAGTGGCAGATGATGTTATTGACCTGGCTGCTCTGCGAAATGCAGGATTGATTCATACTCGAATTTTACGTGCAAAGGTTATGCTGTCCGGTCCTGTTGATAAAGCAGTCACACTAAAAGGAATAGCAGCAACAAAAGGTGCCAGGGAAGCTATTGAAAAGGCTGGCGGTAAAGTAGAGTAATGGCAAAACCCGGCACTCCAGCAAGCGGTAGTCAAGGTGGACTGACCGAACTGAAGCAGCGTATCTTCTTTGTTATTGGCGCGCTGGTGATTTTCCGTCTGGGTGCCCATATACCAGTCCCAGGCATCAATGCCGAGGCGCTGGCAGCTCTTTTTGCGCAGACCAAGGGATCAATAGTTGATGTATTCAACATGTTCTCTGGTGGTGCACTGAGCAGATTATCTTTATTTGCACTGGGTGTGATGCCGTATATTTCATCATCTATTATTATGCAGATGATGACATCTGTCATTCCTAGCCTTGAACAGCTGAAGAAAGAAGGTGAAAGCGGGCGCAGGAAGATTACGCAATATACACGTTACGGAACCGTTCTGCTGGCTTTATTCCAGTCTTTCGGTATTGCTATAGCACTGGAAAGTCAGACTGCTGGTGGAATGAACGTTGTTATTGCCGCAGGTGTTGGTTTTAAAATAACAACTGTTATCACTTTAGTAGCAGGTACGATGTTCCTCGTCTGGCTCGGTGAACAGGTGACAGAACGAGGCATCGGTAACGGTATTTCGCTGATAATTTTTGCAGGTATTGTTGCGGGTCTGCCATCAGCACTTGGTGGTACTCTTGAACTTGCACGAACTGGTACATTCTCGCCAATTGGCGTATTGCTGCTTCTGGTAGGTGCACTGGTTATTACAGGCTTCGTTGTGTTTGTTGAACGAGGGCAGAGAAGGATTACGGTAAACTATGCGCAGCGCCAGCGGGGCCGCAAAATGTATGCCGGGCAAAGCAGTTTTTTGCCGCTTAAAGTTAATATGGCTGGCGTCATACCGCCGATTTTTGCCTCAAGTATCATCCTATTCCCTGCTAGCCTGGGCAGTTGGTTTGGTCAGGCAGAAGGCATGCGCTGGTTAAAGGACCTGTCGACAACATTGGCTCCAGGTCAGCCTTTATACGTCATGATTTATTCGGCGTTGATTATATTTTTCTGCTTTTTCTATACGGCATTGGTTTTCAATCCACAGGAAACAGCGGAGAACCTGAAGAAATCAGGAGCATTTGTTCCCGGGATACGTCCAGGGAATCAAACAGCTAACTATATTGATGGAGTAGTTTCCAGGTTAACTCTGGTTGGTGCTGCCTACATTACATTTGTCTGTCTGGTGCCTGAATTTCTGATTGTTAAATGGAATGTGCCATTTTACTTTGGCGGTACATCATTGTTGATTATCGTTGTTGTATTAATGGACTTTATTTCGCAGATTCAGTCACATCTGATGTCACGTCAGTACGAAAGTCTGCTGAAAAAGACAAATCTGTCCGGTAACGGTCTTGGATTTGGTAGTTGAGGTAATAGGAAATGAAGGTTCAAGCATCAGTCAAAAAACGCTGCAGAAACTGCAAAATTGTCATTCGCAAAAGAGTGGTCCGCGTAATTTGTAAAGATCCGCGTCACAAACAGCGTCAGGGTTAATTAATAATTGTACAAAGGCTGTTTTACTGTCAGTTCCCTGAACTGGGAAATGGTATGTATTGTCTTTGTATTTAGAACTTTAGTTTGATTTTGTGTGTAAAGAGCAGTATCCTTACGCGCTTTTCAAATTTGCACGAGTCCATAGTGGAGAAGCCTTAGATGGCACGTATAGCAGGTATAAACTTACCAAATTACAAACATGTTGTGATTGGATTGACTTCAATCTACGGCATAGGAAATACACGCGCAGCTGAAATTTGCGAAGCAGCGGGTGTAAAACCAAACACAAAGTGCGGTGAACTAAGTGATGCTGATGCAGAGCAGTTGCGTATCGAGGTATCCAAGCTCCACGTAGAAGGTGATCTGCGTCGTGAAACGACAATGAACATCAAGCGTTTGATGGATATGGGCGCCTATCGTGGTATCAGGCACCGTCGCGGGCTCCCCGTACGTGGGCAGCGTACTAAAACTAATGCACGTACACGTAAAGGTCCTACACGACCTATTCGTAGATAAGATATACGTAAAGAATTCAAGCATACAGAGTTAAATTATGGCTAAACCAGCACCAAGTTCTAAAGTAAAGAAGCGTGTAAAAAAGAATGTCTCAGAGGGCATTGCACATATACATGCAACCTTTAACAACACAATAATTACCATTACAGACAGGCAGGGCAATGCCCTGTGCTGGAAGACAGCAGGTGGTTCAGGTTTCAGAGGCTCAAGAAAGAGCACACCGTTTGCTGCTCAGGTTGCTGCAGAACATGCAGGAAAAGATGCCAGAGACATGGGTGTTAGGCACCTTGAAGTGCGTGTCAAGGGCCCAGGTCCAGGACGTGACTCCGCAGTACGTGCACTTAATTCAGTAGGATTCGAGATCAGCAATATCTCGGATGTAACACCTATCCCTCATAATGGTTGCCGCCCGCCAAAACGGCGCCGCGTCTAATCAGCTGGAGATTTAACAGTGGCAAGATATATTGGTTCAGTCTGTCGTTTGTGTCGCCGTGAAGGCGGCAAGCTTTATCTGAAAGGCGAACGTTGCTTTACAGATAAATGTGCAGTAGAAAAGCGTGCCTATCCTCCTGGACAACACGGCCAGCGTCGTACACGTGTCTCGGATTACGGGCTTCAGCTTAGAGAAAAGCAGAAACTTCGTCGTATCTACGGCGTGATGGAAAAGCAGTTCCTTGATTATTATAAAGAAGCTGATCGTATCAAGGGTTCAACCGGTGATAACCTGCTGAAACTACTTGAGGGACGTCTTGATAATGTTGTTTATCGCATGGGCTTCGGTACTTCAAGGGCTGAATCACGTCAGTTACTGCGACATAACTGTATCCTCGTCAACGGTAAACGCCTGAATATTCCTTCTTACCAGGTTCGCCCAAGTGACGAAATTACTGTTACTGAGTCTGCTAAAGAACAGATTCGAGTCACAGCCGCACTGGAAGCAGCTGAGCAACGTGGTGTTGCCGACTGGCTGGATGTTGATTTCAAGGCCAAGAAAGGGGTCTATCGGGCTACACCTGATCGCAGTGAACTGCCAGGTGAGATCGATGAATCTCTCGTTATCGCCTTGTATTCTAAGTAATTAATAAAATCTCAGCTCATCTTATAGAGGGATTGGAATGTCAGATTTGCCAACAGATTTTCTGAAGCCACGTTTTGTTGATGTCACTAAAATTGATGACAATCATGCGCGTGTTGCTATAGAACCACTGGAACGTGGTTTTGGATTTACATTGGGCACTGCCCTGCGCCGCATCTTATTATCTTCAATCACCGGTTACGCTATATCTGAAGTAAAAATCAGTGGTGTTGATCATGAATATGACAATATCGAAGGTGTGCAGGAAGATGTACTTGAGATCCTGATGAACCTCAAGTCTGTCGCACTATCACTGGAAGGGCGCGACAGTGCTACTCTGCACATAAAGAAAATGGGGCCTGGCGCACTCACAGCGGGAGACCTGGCTGCAGAGCACGACGTCATGATTGCTAATCCTGATCTTGTTATTGCTCATATCAACAAGAAAGTTGAGCTGGAAATGGAACTCGGTGTCACTCAGGGCAGGGGTTATCATACTGCGGTATCGCGTAAGAATGACGAAGAGACCAGTAGCATCGGCGTAATCAAGCTTGACGCTTCATATAGCCCGGTTCGACAGGTATCCTACGATGTAGAAGCTGCCCGTGTAGAACAGCGTACTGACCTCGATAAATTGATCTTCACATTAGAAACAGACGGTACTGTCGATCCTGAAAAATCAATCCGCATGGCCGCGACCATACTGTTTGAACAGATCCAGGTGTTTGTAGACCTGAAAGTTGAGCCAGCACCGCCAGAGGCACCAGAAGAGCCGCCTATTGATCCAATACTACTGCGTCCTGTAGATGATCTGGAACTGACTGTTCGCTCTGCGAATTGCCTGAAGGCAGAAAACATATTTTATATAGGTGACCTTGTTCAGCGCGATGAAAGTGAGCTGCTGAAGACACCTAATCTAGGCAAGAAATCATTAACAGAGATAAAAGACGTCCTGGCTCAGAACGGCTTGTCTCTAGGCACCAAACTCGAAGTGTGGCCACCTGCATCACTGATTCAAAGCAGTGATGAAGTTGCCGCTTCAGGATTGTAGGGGTTACAGAAATGCGACATCGTAAAAGTGGCAGAAAGCTGAACATGACCAGCGCACATCGCAAGGCTATGTTTAAAAATATGACAGTATCACTTCTTCAACACGAAGAGATCCGCACCACCTTGCCGAAGGCAAAAGAACTGCGTCGTCATGCTGAGCCTTTGATTACTCTGGCCAAGACGCCTTCAGTAGCCAATCGCCGACTGGCGTTCTCGCGTTTGCGCGATCGTGCAACGGTAACCAAACTGTTTGATGACCTTGGTGTTCATTATAAAGACCGTCCGGGCGGTTACCTGCGTATTCTGAAATGCGGCTACCGTCCCGGTGATAAAGCACCGATGGCAATTGTGCAGATGGTATCGCGTGAGAAAGTTGATGCAGAAGGTGATGAAGCCGCTGAATAATCAGAAATAGATTATCGAAGAACTAAGGCTATGTTGAAAAACATGGCCTTTTTTTTGTCCCACAGATAGGTGTTTGTTGACAGCAACTGTGTAAATTCATAATCTCTTATTATTCCAATACTATAAATAAGGCAATAAAAAAGCCTCTTTAAAGGAGAATCCCAATGATTACTTATGAAGAACTGAATACGGAGAATGATTCAATTACTGAACTCTCCAACGTATTGCTATACCTGTTTCAGGAGCGTTCAATGTGCGATACCGGTGCATGTTGCGAGCTATTTCATCGTTATATGAATAAAGTGAATGCGCATATAGATGTGGTTGATAAAAACCTGTACGGCCAGCTGCTTAATAATGATAGTGTTGAGGTTCGCAACCTGGTAAAAAACTTTATGTCAGGTTCGCAGGAAATTAAGAAGTTGATGAATTCCTATACAAAACAATGGTGTCCGAATAAGCGTCCGGATGAGCTGTTAGTAGGGAATCATGAGCTCTTTCTGAAAGAAACAGAAGGGATGTTTGAAATGGTTCTGCAGCGTATTCAGGATGAAACTGAAAAACTCTATCCTTTGATACGGAAGATCAGAGGCAATCTCGACACAGCAGCTTGAGTTCAGGGAAAAGATAAAGAAATATCTCTGGTAGTTTAGTCGTTCAGCGCATTCCTTTTTCATTCCCAAATAATACATGATTGCACTTTTTACCGATTTTGGGCATGACGGTCTTTATGTGGGCCAGATGCATGCCTTAATCGGCGCTGCGTTACCTGATGTGAACATTGTTGACCTCTGTCACACAGTCCCGCCACAGGATATACGTACGGCAGCCTATCTGATTCCTGCCTACACGCGATATTTACCCCCGTCCAGTATTATCATCTGTATCGTCGACCCGGGCGTTGGCAGTGACCGGCCGCATGCCGTATGTGAGGCTGATGGGCGCTGGTATGTTGGCCCAGACAACGGCCAGTTTGATGTCCTGGAACAGCATGCCCAGGACTTTGCAAAATACCATTTTCAATGGCCGGGGGTGGTTAGTAACAGCTTTCACGGCCGTGATATATATACCCCGGCTGCCTGCCTGCTGGCAGAATCTCAAGATATTAAAATTCTAAAATGCCGGCCTGCTGATACGGATGAATCGATATTTTCCACGGACTTGAATCAGATCCTTTATTTTGACCATTTTGGCAATGCATTAACGGGTCTTCGCTATAGTGAAGTTGATCAAAATGCCCGGCTGGTGTTGCATGACCGGCTGATTGAGCCCGCTAAGACATTTTCAGACGTGAAAGCGGGGCAATGTTTCTGGTATGAGAATGCAAATGGTCTGGTCGAGATCGCCGTCAACCAGGGCAATGCCAGGGATACACTTGAGCTGAAAATCGGTGACGCTTTTAGTCTTACTGAAGTCTGAAGATGAAAAATCCGTTATAGTTTTGATAACACTTAGACTTCAGGCAGCCGTTTGTGATCTGGCTTTCTTCAGTAAGGGTTTCAGGTAAATACCCGTGTAGGAATCAGCTACTTTACTCACCTGTTCAGGTGTGCCGGAAGCGATAATAGTGCCGCCGCCAGCACCTCCTTCTGGTCCCAGGTCGATAATCCAGTCAGCGGTCTTAATGACATCGAGGTTATGCTCAATGACGATGATAGTATTGCCCTGATCGCGTAGCCGATGCAGTACAGTTAACAACAGCTCAATATCCTGAAAATGCAGTCCCGTAGTAGGCTCGTCGAGAATGTAAAGTGTTTTTCCCGTACCACGCTTTGACAGTTCTCGCGACAGCTTGATGCGCTGAGCTTCACCGCCTGAGAGTGTAGTCGCGCTCTGTCCGAGACAGATATAGCCCAGTCCCACATCCATCAGGGTATCCAGTTTCCGCTTTACCACCGGTACTGCCTGGAAGAAGTCCGCAGCTTCTTCAATACTCATCTGCAGCACTTCCTGAATCGATTTTCCCTTATAGGTAACATCAAGAGTTTCACGGTTATAACGTGCACCCTTGCACTGATCACAGGGGACATAGATGTCCGGCAGAAAATGCATCTCTACCTTTATCATGCCATCCCCCTGGCAAGCCTCACATCTGCCGCCTTTGACATTGAAAGAAAACCTTCCGGGTTTGTAGCCCCTGGCACGAGCCTCCTGGGTATTGGCAAAAAGTTCACGAATTGGAGTGAACAGGCCAGTATAGGTCGCAGGATTAGATCTGGGTGTGCGGCCGATCGGGCTTTGGTCGATATCAATGACTTTATCGAGGTTCTCGAGCCCTTCAATTGCATCATGAGGAGCCGGTTCCAGGCTGCTGCCATTGAGATGCACTGCGACTGCCGGGTAGAGAGTGTCATTGATCAGCGTCGATTTCCCTGATCCGGAGACACCGGTGATGCAGGTGAGCAGACCCACGGGAATAGAGGCATCGACACTGCGCAGATTGTTTCCAGTGGCACCGCGAATGACCAGCTGGCTATTCTCGTCTGCGGGTGTCCTGCTAGATGGAACAGCGATAGAGAGTTCACCGGACAGGTATTTGCCTGTAACCGATGCCGGATTTGCCAGGATCTGCTCCGGAGTACCTTCAGCAACGATGTGGCCGCCGTTGATACCTGCTCCCGGGCCGAGGTCAAGCACATGGTCTGCACTGCGTATCGCGTCTTCGTCATGTTCGACGACAATAACCGTATTGCCGAGATCACGCAGCTGCTCCAGTGTCGCCAGCAACCGGGCGTTATCGCGCTGGTGTAATCCAATTGACGGTTCATCCAGCACATACATTACCCCCACCAGGGCAGAGCCTATCTGTGATGCAAGGCGAATGCGCTGAGCTTCACCGCCAGATAGCGTTTCTGCTGAACGGCTGAGGGAAAGGTAGCCGAGTCCAACATTGGCCAGAAAGCCCAGTCTTTCTGTAATTTCCTGGGTGATACGATGGGCGATTTCAGCACGTGAACCCTCAAGCTTTAACTTGCGGAAATAGTCCACTGTCTCATCTATGGGCAGGGCAGAGATGTCATGGATAGCCATGTCCCCAATGAAGACGTGGCGTGCTTCCTCTCGTAACCGGCTGCCATTGCAGTGTTCACAGGTGTGCACGGAAAGATAGCGAGCCAGTTCATCACGAACGGCGTGCGATTCTGTCTCTTTGTAACGGCGCTCCATGTTCGGGATCACCCCTTCGAAGGCATGGGTGCGGCTTTGGCCGCGCATGCTTTTGTAGTGGAATGTGATCTTTTCATTGCCACTGCCGAAGAGTATTACTTTTTGTATTTTTTTTGGCAGATCTTCAAATGCAGTGTCGAAACTGAATCCATAATGTTTCGACAGGTTAGTCAGCAGGTTGAAATAGAAACCATTACGCCGGTCCCAGCCGGCAATGGCACCCGTGGCGAGGCTTAGCCCGGGATCACGAATGATCCGGTTTGCATCGAATAGCTGACGCACACCGAGGCCATCACAGCCAGGGCAGGCACCTGCAGGGTTATTGAACGAGAACAGCCTGGGTTCAAGCTCAGACAGGCTGTAGCCACATTCCGGGCAGGCATAGCGGGCCGAAAAAACATATTGTGCGGCTTTACCTTCTCTCGGTTGAGTCAGCACATGGACCAGCCCGTCGCTCAGGCTCAGCGCAGTTTCAAAGGATTCCGCCAGTCTTTGTTCAATCCCATCCCTGACGACCAGGCGATCAACCACCGCCTCAATCGTATGCTTATTGTTCTTTATCAGTTCAGGTGCTGTATCGAGCTCCAACACTTTGCCATCGATACGCGCACGAATAAAGCCCTGCGCCCTTAATTGTTCGATGACCTGGATATGTTCGCCTTTACGTTCCTGAATGATAGGTGCAAGCAGCAACAGCCGCTCACCATCACCCATCGCCATTACCTGGTCGACCATCTGGCTGACGGTTTGTGCTTTCAATGGCAGGTCGTGCTGTGGGCAGCGTGGTTCACCGATACGTGCAAATAACAGGCGCAGGTAATCATGAATTTCAGTCACTGTGCCTACTGTAGAACGGGGATTATGCGAGGTGCTTTTCTGTTCGATGCTGATGGCCGGGGAGAGACCCTCAATGTGATCGACATCTGGCTTTTCCATCAGTGAGAGAAACTGCCGGGCATAGGCCGATAGCGATTCAACATATCTGCGTTGACCTTCAGCATAGATGGTGTCGAAGGCAAGAGACGATTTCCCTGAGCCCGAGAGCCCGGTGATAACGATGAGTTTATTGCGCGGCAGATCGAGCGAAATATTCGCCAGATTATGCATACGAGCACCGCGGATACTGATTTGCTTCATGACAGAGTCAAACAATCCTGATGGAATAATTACGGCAAACCGGTAATATAAGTCGTTTTAACTCATTCTGGCAAAGCGGTTTTTGTTTTGATGTTATTTCGTGGTGAATAAGCACTACGATCAGAGTAAAATCTCCGCTTTTATTCTCACATATGGTGTCGTGCCTCTCTGCAAATGATTGAAGAAGGGTCGTTCCTAATTTGCTGGCGAATCCCCAGCTTGTTTGAAGAGACAGTTAACTCGAACTTATAACAAAAAGATTCCGGGCAGTTTATGAAGAGTAGGCGCAGTACTAAAAACCCGATGACATCGTTAGAGCGCCGCTCCGTCAGCGCGCTGGCGGGGGTGTTTGGCCTGAGGATGCTGGGATTGTTCCTGATCTTGCCTGTCTTTGCGCTTTATGCCGAGCAGCTGCAGGGCAATACGGCATTTCTCACCGGTGTGGCCATCGGTGCCTACGGTTTAACCCAGGCTGTATTTCAGATTCCGTTTGGATTGTTATCGGATAAATTTGGCCGCAAACCGGTTATCGCTGCAGGTTTACTTATTTTTGCCATTGGCAGTATTGTCGCCGCTATGGCTGACAGCATTAGCGGCGTGATTCTCGGCCGTGCGCTGCAGGGAACCGGTGCCATCGCTGCAGCTGTCATCGCCCTGGCATCTGACCTGACTCGGGAAGAACAGCGAACCAAGGCAATGGCGATGATCGGTATGACCATCGGTCTGGCGTTCTTCGTCGCATTGATGCTCGGGCCGCTGCTGGACCGTGTCATTGGTGTGCCGGGTATATTCTGGCTGACGGCAATCCTTGCCGTGCTCGCCATCGTTGTGGTTTACAAGGCTGTGCCGACACCTGTTGCCAGTCATGTTCCTCTGGGTGGAGATAGCAGCCTGCGAAAGCAGTTTTCAGTGATTCTGAAAGATGTTCATTTGCTGCGGCTTGATTTTGGGATTTTCTGTCTGCACCTGGTGTTGACTGCTCTTTTTGTTGCTATTCCATTTACCCTGGTAGAATCACTCGAAATTCAGCGGGAATCTCACTGGAGCGTCTATCTGCCGGTGATATTATTGTCCGTTCTGGCGATGCTGCCGCTGGTCATGATGACTACCCGCAAAAAGCGTATTCCTAATATCTTTCTTGCAGGAATAGCACTGCTGCTGGCAGGTGAACTCTTATTCGCTTTCGGAGCCCACTCGACGGCCTGGTTTCTGCTCGGTATGGTGATCTGGTTTACTGGTTTTAACACCCTGGAGTCGCTGATGCCGTCACTGGTTTCACGGCTTGCTCCGGTGAGTAACAAGGGTGCGGCTATAGGTATCTATAACAGTGCAGAATTTTTTGGTGCCTTTCTTGGCGGCGTGCTGGGTGGCCTGGCACTAAGTATTTATGGTACTCAGGGGGTCTACCTGATGTGTGCCGGATTAATTGTCCTGTGGCTGCTGATCATGCTGCCCGCCAAACCCCCGAGGCTGCTTGACACCAGGGTCTTACGATTTAACGACCTTGTGGATAAGGAACAGAGCATAGCCAGTGAGTTGACTGCAATTGATGGTGTGATGGAAGTCATCACAATGGCGCCGCAGGGAGTCGTCTATCTGAAAATTGATGCAGAAGTTCTCGATCCTGATGCACTGGACAAGTATGAGACACCTGCAGGCAATTAATATATTATCTATGTTCTTTATTGAAGTAATGTAATCTGAGAATGGTTTCATGGATAGAAAACCAAAAATTAGGAGATGTGAGTAATGGCAAGAGGAGTGAACAAAGTAATCCTGGTTGGCAACCTGGGCAAAGATCCGGAAGTCCGCTATTCCCCAAACGGTAGCGCAATGGCCAATGTGACTATCGCTACGGCGGAGTCATGGAAAGATAAGCAGAGTGGGGAAAAACAGGAAAAAACAGAATGGCATCGCGTTGTTTTTTTTAATCGACTGGCTGAGATTGTTGGCGAGTACTTGAAAAAAGGCAGCCAGGTTTATATTGAAGGACGCCTGCAGACACGCAAATGGCAGGGCCAGGACGGCCAGGATCGTTATACTACTGAAATTGTAGCGAACGATATGCAGATGCTGGGCAGTAGAGCTGGCGGCGGTAGTGACACCAGCTGGAATCAGCAGCCCAGTAATCAACCCGAGCAGAAGTCATCCCCGTCCAGCGCACCACCTGTAGATGATTTCGATGACGATGTGCCGTTCTAGGAGTCATCTTAGACTGTTTATGTAAATATTCTTAATCAAGCCCCTGTAAGAAGGGGCTTTTTTTCGACCAGATTTACTATGTTGAGTGATTTCATTCTGCTTTTCTGCCCTGATACATCCTGGCCAGGAACGCGAAAAAAACATGCCGAAGACACCGCTAACATGCTTATGTAACTGATAAAACTAAAAAATGGCGACAAATCCAGGCGGATAGCACGCAAAATTCTGGTAAAAAGACCTTGTATTCCCTATCCTTATGGTATGAAAAGTGTTGCTCCAGACTATAAACTCCTTGATACATCCATTGAGCCGCGAGTACGATCCCGGAAGAGGAAAGATATGTCACAGGGAAAGCCCCTGGTTATCATCGTTGATGACCAGAGTACAGGCAGAAAAATCCTTGAGCAGATAATAAAGGATATTAGTCCCAGCCTCGACGTAGAGGTGTTCACAACACCACTTGCCGCACTGGAGCGGATCCAGGTTCGAACGCCGGACCTGGTCATTACTGATTACAAAATGCCAGTCATGGATGGCGTTGAATTCATCAGGGAAATCCGTGCAATTAGCGCTTGCCGCGATGTACCCGTTGTCGTTGTAACTGTTGTCGAGGATCGCAAGGTTCGTTACCAGGCACTCGATGCCGGTGCCACGGACTTCCTGATACGACCGATTGACCAGTATGAATGCAAGGTGCGCTGCAAGAATCTGCTGACCCTGCGTCAACAGCAGCAAATCATCAGCAATCGGGCGAAATGGCTGGAAGAGCAGGTGGCCATAGGGACCCGGGAAATTCAGGTTCGTGAACGTGAAACACTGCTGCGACTGGCCAAGGCGGGTGAATACCGCGATGAAGGTACCGGCAACCATGTATTGCGTATCGCGCGTTACAGCCGCCTTCTCGCCGAAGTGCTGGGTCTTTCCCCGCGTGATTGTGATGACATCGAACTGGCATCGCCGATGCACGACATCGGCAAGATCGGCATCCCTGACAATATCCTGCTCAAGGAAGGTCCGCTTGATGAGCAGGAGATGGAAATTATCCGTCAGCACACGGTAATCGGTCACGATATTCTCTGTGACAGCCCCTCGCGTTATATCAACCTGGGAGCCGAGATTGCCCTGGAGCATCATGAGAAATATGACGGAACTGGATATCCATATGGTCTGGCAGGTGAGGATATTTCGATTTCCGGCCGCATCGTCGCGGTGGTTGATGTGTTCGATGCCCTGACCTCAAAACGCCCTTACAAGGACGCATGGGGTTTTGATGCAGCAGTAGATTATATAAAGAAATCATCCGCTTCGCATATGGATCCACGAATAGTCGATGCCTTTATCGACAATCTTGATCGCATCAGGCTGATTCATACAGAGCTCAGTGATGAATAGGATGATGAACGATGCCTGTCAACAAGCTGATTTGTGATCTACAGACTCCTTTATGAGTAAAAATGCAGTCACCAATTACCTGATACGTTCCCTCCGCACTTTTAGCGAGACCGAGCACGGGCCGGTAATGAACCGAGCAACCATTGGTGTACTGGTTTCTTTCTACTTTATATCTCCCTGGTTTAGCAATGACAGTGTCAATGACGCTGCCATTCGCCTGATAGCCATAAGCTACGTATCAATCGCTCTTTTCCTGGTGATGACGGTCTTCTTCTATCCGGGGATATCTGTACTAAGGCGTGTCATCGGTGCCATTACAGATATTACTGCGGTCTCGCTGGTGCTTTACTTCACCGGTGAAGCAGGAATGCCGCTGGCCGCTGTTTATTTATGGGTCATCGTTGGTTACGGCTTCCGCTATGGATTGCGTTACCTGGTGATGACAACCGGAATGAGCCTGGTTGGCTTTACAATTGTTCTGTGGCGCAGTGGACTATGGCAAAGCAATACTGCGTTCAGTATCACTATGCTGATCATGTTGACGATCATTCCGTTCTATCTGGGTTTGCTGATCCAGCGTTTGCAGCGGGCAATAGACCAGGCCAAAGAGGCCAGCCGGGCGAAAAGTAAATTTCTTGCCAATATGAGCCATGAATTACGCACACCGCTGAATGGCGTCATCGGCATGAGTGATCTGTTGATGGACTCACAGCTAGACCGCAAGCAGATGGAGCTTGCCAATAGCATACAGACTTCAGCAGGAGTGTTGCTGGGGGTGATTGAGAATATACTTGATTTCTCTCGTATCGAAGCCGGCAAGCTGTTGATTGATAACAGCGACTTTGATCTTCATGCAGTGATGTCAGATACCACTAATCTATTCATTCACCAGGCGCGCCGAAAGGGACTCAAGTTCTCCGCCCACGTTGACCCGAACACACCTTTTTTGCTGGTAGGTGACCCGTTTCACCTGCGCCAGGTATTGATCAATCTCATCGGCAATGCCATCAAGTTCACCATCGAAGGGCGCGTTGAACTGCGCGTTTCACCTGCTAGCATAAGTGCAGAAAAGGTTATAGTGCGCTTCGAGGTTAAAGATACTGGTATCGGCATAGATGAGAAAGATCAGGAATCTTTGTTTGACAGTTTCCAGCAGGTAGATGCCTCAACCACTCGGCGCTTCGGCGGCACCGGTCTTGGCACAGCTATAGCGCGCCAGCTGGTGGGCTTGATGGGGGGTGAAATTGGCCTGCAGAGCAAGCCCAATGAAGGAACCTGTTTCTGGTTTGAAATACCCTACGCTATTCAGGAGGTGACTGAGGACACTAGTAAACAGGTGATGGAGAATGCCCGAGTGCTGTTACTGGCATCTGTTCAGTCAGCGGAAGAAATGGCTGCCTCCTTCAAACAATGGGACCTCTCGGCAGAGCGACAGGCGACATCAGCACGGGCCTTAGCACGACTTGTCGAAGCCAGCGAAATTGGCCGACCCTACAGTGTTGTCCTGATCGAGCAGGAATCGCTGGATATGGCGCCAGAGCAGTTCGCCAGTATTGTCCGTGCGGAGCCCCTGTTGGACTCTGTATCCCTGGTGCTCGTGCAGCAGGCAGAAGGGCCGGCAAATGATACCTACTATCTTGCTGAAGGCTATTCTTCTGTGTTGCAGTCCCACACGGACAGCCGTCTGCTGTACAACGCGCTGCATGCTGCACGTGTTGAATATGAAATGCCGGAGAATGTTGTTTCTCTCACTCAGCACTATGAGCAGCAGCTTGGCGGCGTGGCCAGCAGCCTGCATATACTGGTGGCAGAAGATAACGAAACCAATCAGCAGGTGTTGCGTGGCATTCTTGAAGGAGTTGGCCATACTGTAAGCATTACTTCCGATGGCCTTGCTGCTATTGATGCTATTGAGATGACCGATCCCGGTTTTGACTTAATGATCTTTGACCTGAACATGCCCCAGATGGGCGGTCTGGAAGCAATGAAGATGGCACGCTTTATGGAAATCGATCGGCATGTACCGACTATTATTCTGACTG
>Ga0316192_10001582_pt1 | contig 16794 bp, 18 predicted proteins | sample MerIslwburrow_MG_FD_204931 | JGI IMG/M metagenome (GOLD analysis project Ga0316192, IMG submission 204931) | Coastal sediment microbial communities from Maine, United States - Merrow Island worm burrow | ecosystem: Environmental > Aquatic > Marine > Coastal > Sediment | place: USA: Maine...
CAGATCAATACCACGTGATCACTGTAATAATAGCGTTTAATACATTCTTGTAAGAATTATGTGGGACAGCAGTGGGGTCAGCCCCCTTTACTAAGTCCTTTTGTGGATTGAAGGAACAATCGTGGAAGGCCGCAGTCACATTTTTACTGATCGGTAATGACATGAATCAATGGACTCTATTACACAACTTGCTTTAGGGGCAGCGGTAGGTGAGGCCACGGCAGGTCGCCAGGTTGGACGACGGGCGTTACTATGGGGCGCTATCGCCGGTACGCTTCCCGATCTCGATGTATTCATACCTCTCGGCGATGCAGTACGCGATTTCACATATCATCGCAGTGCCAGCCATTCCTTATTTGTATTGCTGGCGTTAACACCGCTTGTTGTGTGGCTGATACTGAAGATGCATCCCGGTACCGCCGAACATCGACGGCGCTGGTTCGCAATGGTCTACCTTGTGTTCGCAACCCATGTCTTGCTCGACAGCTTCACCGTGTATGGCACGCAGATCTTCTGGCCTGTTGTGACCACACCGATGACATGGTCGACGATCTTTATTGTCGATCCACTATATACCGTACCGTTACTGCTTGGCATCATTGCCGCACTGATTACAGGGCGCCGATACTCGTGGGGTCATGTCGCCAACACGTTTGGACTTGTACTGAGCACCGGCTACCTGATGTGGACACTCGGTGCGAAATTACATGTTGAACAGGTCGCCCGAAGTGCACTGCAACAACAAAACATCGCCAGCACTGATGTGTTGACGACACCATCACCGTTTAACAGTCTGTTATGGCGCATATTGGTGGTCAATGACGAGCATTATTACGAAGGCTTTTACTCCGTGCTCGATGGTGACGACTCGATAAACTTCGAACGATATCTGCGCGAACCTGGACTGATTGAGCCATTACGTACCAGCTGGCCTGTACAGCGGCTGCAATGGTTTACGAAGAATTTCTACGCGGCTTCATTGTTAGACAGTGACATCGTCATCACCGACCTGCGCATGGGTACTGAGCCCGAGTATGTTTTTCGCTTCAAGGTTGGGGTGATGGGCAACCCGCATCCACATACGGCACCGGTTGAACGGCTGCCCGGCATTCGCAATTACGAACGCCTGCGTTGGGTATGGCATCGCATCTGGGACAAGCAGGTGCATTAAATGTGGAAATATCGAGGACAACAAAGGCCGCCATTCGCTGTTCAGCCAAAAGCAGGCCAGGAATCGGTGTGGGATTATCCACGGCCGCCAATCGTCTTTAACTGCAACCGCGCAGTCAATGTTATGCACAATGATATGGTCATCGCCAGCTCTGTCGAAACCTATCGTGTACTGGAAACGGCGAGCCCACCTACCTTTTATATACCAGAGAAAGATATCGACTGGTCCCATCTAGTTGCATCACTCGAGCAATCATTTTGTGAGTGGAAAGGTGAGGCAAGCTACTGGGAACTCAACGTTAATCCCGATGGTAAACCGGTAGCATGGCAATATAATGATCCGTTTCCTGCATTTGGAATGCTGCGCGGACACACAGCTTTCTACCCTGGTCGTATTGCCTGTTATGTAGACGGTGAGCGTGTGCGATCACAGCATGGCGAATTTTATGGAGGCTGGGTCACGAATGAGATCGTAGGGCCGTTCAAGGGCGACCCGGATAGTGGATATTGGTGATGAAGATCGAAAGCAACGAACTCGACAATAATCCCGTCTTTTTTGTATGGTGTTACTTGTGCTCTGATCTTCTACTATTTCCATTCTCAATCAAATGGGTCAGCCCCCTTTATTATGTCTCGAGTGTTAGATTTCCCACATCCACCGCATGGGAAACCTGATTCATAACATCTAGTGCGGCGCACGATAGGAGAGTGATGATGAGTAAAGTAGTAGAAGAGGTAACCTCAGCTAATGCTGAATATGTGGCAAGCTTTGGCGACAAAGGCAGCCTGCCAATGCCTCCTGGCAGGCAGTTTGCAATCCTTACTTGTATGGATGCTCGTTTAGACCCTGCCAAGTATGCCGGGCTTGCCGAAGGTGATGCCCATGTAATTCGTAATGCCGGTGGTAGAGCAAGTGATGATGCTATTCGCTCATTAGTAATCTCATATAAGTTACTGGGAACTAAAGAATGGTTTGTCATTCATCATACCGACTGTGGCATGGAAACATTTACTAATGAGATCATGGGCAATTTGCTCTCGGGTAGCCTTAAAACAGCAAGCGTGGATGCAACCGGCTGGCATGACAGCAACGCGGGCGGAGGAACAACAGATGGCAAATATATAAATTGGCTAACTATTAGTGACAATGCCAGGAGCGTGGTTGAGGATGTACAGCGAATAAGGAGCAACTCAATGGTTCCTTCGGATATCCCAATTTACGGCTATATCTATGATTGTAAAACAGGGGAATTAGTAGAAGTTTCTGAGGCGACTGCAGCAGGGAAAGCCAGTTAAATTCGAACAATACAAATAAGCGGGTCACATCACGGTTTTCACTAATAGAGAAACAACCGTGATGTGACCCCACTTAATAGATCACGACCAGTCAGCCCTCAATTAAAGGGATCAGACCCCTTTACAAGGTCCAGTTTTTGAACAATGCCAAAAGTAATCATCGTATGTGGAACACCCGGTTCAGGCAAGACTACACATGCAAAACAATTAGCCGCTGATAGCAAAGCGACCCTGCTGGATATCGATACAGTAACCGAACGACTGGTTAAGGTCGGCCTGGTCGCATCCGGCTACAGTCCGGATGACCGGGATTCTGAATATTTCAAGCGAACTTATCGCGAGCCGATCTACCAGGCGCTATTTGATATTGCACGCGAAAACCTTCCTTTTCATGATGTTGTGATAACCGGGCCTTTTACCAAAGAAATCCAGGACCCTGACTGGCCTGCAAAGCTAGCCGGTGAATTAGGCAACCCGGTGGAAGTGCATTATGTTCAATGTGCTCCCGAAATTCGCAGACAAAGGCTTGCGGCTCGTGGCGATGCGCGTGATCGGGCAAAACTGGAAGACTGGTATCGATATGTTGAATACTATGGCGAAGAACATCCGCCTGTGTTTGAGCATGTGCTTGTTGATGGTGCTGGCGAATTAAAGAGTTGAAAGGATCAGAGCCTTTTACATAATCTTATGCAGGTTCGCGGCTGAAGCCTGTGCTGAGCGAAGTCGAAGGGCCGCTCCTACAATATAACAATGGTCTGATCTATTAAATTGATCACTCAGTTGAATGATCATTCAATAAGCTGGCCTGGGTTTTCTCAAGAGGTTGAACTATGAAAATAGCTGCAGAACAAATCGATGTTAATTGTCCTGAATCCGAAATATACAATCGTCTACTATCACTGGATGGTAAACACATTTTAGAGTTAGGTTGTGGCAGCGCCGAAATTACCCGTAACATTGCGACAAGCGGTGTGGATCGTAAGATTACCGCGCTGGAAGTTGACGAGATTGCTCATGAAAAAAACCTGCAGATTGCGCATCTCTCAAATGTGACATTTGGTCTCTCTGGTGCGCAGGAAATTCCGCTGGAAGATGAATCGGTCGATGTGGTCTTTATGTTTAAATCACTGCACCATGTACCGCTGGAACTAATGGAACCGTCAATGCACGAAATCAGGCGTGTGTTGAAGCCGGGCGGACTGCTCTATATATCTGAGCCAATATTCGCCGGTGAATTTAATGAAATCCTGCGTTTATTCCATGACGAACAAAAAGTTCGCGAAGCTGCGTTCAACACTATAAAAAAAGTAGTCGATGAGGGCTTGTTTAGCCTGGTTGAAGAAACGTTTTTTAACTCACCAATGAAATTTGATAATTTTACCGAGTTTGAAAACAACACAATCAAAGCTACACATAGCAATCACTCACTGGATGAGGAACTATATAACCTGGTCAAACAACGTTTTGAACAGCATGTCGGTGATGATGGTGCACATTTCTTAAATCCCATCCGTGTCGATTTATTGCAGAAAAACAAATAGGGTCAGAGTGTGAATATATGGGGGCAGATCCACGGTTGTCCCACATATGCGTCATTCCCGCGGAAGCGGGTATGACATTATTTTTGTTCTGTAATTTCGTGTCCATTGGCGGTTCAAAGCCATGAAATCACTGTAATAGCAGTGTTCAACACATCCTGGTAACAATTATGTGGGACAGCAGTGATTGAGATCCCTTTAACAAATCTGAAATAAGGGTCAAACTTATTTTTGGAAGGTGCCGATCAGCTCCGCTTGCGCGATGATATGGCCCTGCATAGCAGCCTCAACGTCGGCCTTGGTCGGTTTGTTCAATCCTTCAAGCACGATATCCAGTGCATACAGTTTGTGGAAATAGCGGTGGCGACCAATAGGTGGGCAGGGTCCGCCGTAACCGAGGCGTTGCCAGTCGTTAGTACCCTCGATCGCTCCGGGTGGTAGTGTTGCGGATGTGATGTGCTCAGACAGACTGTTTATGTCTGGTGGGATATTGTACAGCACCCAATGAACCCAGACCGTCTTCGGCGCCCCTGGGTCCGGTGCATCTGGATCATCGACAATCAGCACCAGGCTGCGGGAGGCCTCCGGGACGCCCTCCCAGTTCAGTGGTAATGAGACATCATCGCCTTTACAGGTGTACCTGGCAGGAATCTCTGCACCGTTATCAAACGCACTGGAATTAAGGATGAGCGCCATGTTTGCTCCCGGTTTATTTGTCGGGTTGTCTGAAATCTTCGCCTGGTTCTGTCCAGTCATCAGGCTTGGTATCAGTTACTCCGGTACCCAGATCGTCTTGCTCTGCAATATCGAGGGCGCCTGACCAGTTTTCCGGCTCCACACTCAACTCAATCTTGAGACTACGCCATTCACCACGGCTAAACTCTTCAATATCACCATCAAAATGCTGTACTTGAATAGTGTTTTCTTCTTCGTCAATAGCTATGACGTAAAAACGCTGACCTTTATCAAGATAGGTATACCATTGGTCAATTTGTGGATCGAGTTCATTTGGCATTGTCTTGTTCCTCGTGCTGTTGATCAGGTTCAACCCTGCTACTGTAATCTAACATTGGAATAAATTAAACGCGAAAATATATAGGATTAAAAGCGAAAAAAGAGAGAAAAAAGGGGACAGATTTATTTTTACGGACAACTTTTTTCCGAAAATAAATCTGTCCCCTTTTATTCCCTTTTATTCGCTACTCATTTTGCGTTTGAAATGGATCTTTTAAACGCTGAAAACACAATACCATTAGAGCAGATAGTAATGAAATCAATCATTTGCGCAAGTCCGACACCGATACTCTGACACTCTCCTGTTCTACGACTCATTAACACAGCCGTCATTGACCGCATCAATTGAGCTGCATCAAAATATTCCAGACCTGTTTATGATAATTTATTCTGTGACATGAAATACAGCCAGGCGAGTTTGGTGCACGCCAGCATATTCTCGATTAGGGATTAATGCATACAGAAACTGACATAGTTGAAACTGCTCAAGTGACTGATCCGGATAAGCCAGGATGCAGTAAGGGCATACGTATCGGCCAGGATCTCATCAGGGCGACGGCGCCATTTGCGGAGGAAGATGTCACAAAGAGCTGGTGGCACGTGGGTTCGACTTTTGGCCTGATGATCGCAGCACTCACTGGCGCGGCGATGGCGCCGTGGTGGCCGCTGCGTATTGTCTTGTCCATCCTCGGGGCACTGTTAATGGTGCGTGCCTTTATTACCTACCATGACTATATGCACGGCGCGATTCTGCGCAATTCGCGCGTCGCCTGGGTGCTGTTTCACGTGTATGCGGCCTTCGCCCTCACGCCGCCCCGTTCCTGGCGCAAGAGTCACAATTATCACCACGGCCATGTCGGCAAAATCAGTGCCGCGAGCGTGGGCTCATTTCCGATGATTACCACTAAGATGTGGCGAGAATCGACACCTGCACAGCGTGCCGCATATCGCATTCAACGCCATCCCCTGGTGGTGCTATTTGGTTATTTCACGATTTTTGCCTATAACATCTGTATATCGCCGCTGCTGCATGATCCGTTAAAGCACTGGGATTCTGCGCTGGCACTGCTTGGTCATGTTGCGCTGATCACCCTGTTGTGGGTGTATGGCGGGTTCGATGTGGCCTTCTTCGCCATCTTGCTACCCATTAGCATCGCATCGGTACTTGGCAGCTACCTGTTTTTCGCACAGCACAGCTTCAAACGCATGCACATTATCTCTCCCGAGGCGTGGACGTACTACCGTGCCGCACTGGAGTCTTCAAGCTACATGAGGCTCAACAGGCTCATGCAATGGTTTAGCGGAAACATCGGCTATCACCACATTCATCACCTCAATGTCCGCATACCGTTTTACCGTCTACCCGAAACCATGGCGGCGATTCCAGAACTTCAGTCACCGGTGACAACGACACTGGCACCGCGGGATATTATTGACTGCTTCAAATCATGCCTGTGGGACGAAGAGCTACAGCGCGTGGTGTCATATCGTGAAGCCAGCAAACTGGCGATGTAATCCTGTTACGAGCACACAAGGGTCAGAGTCGTTTGGTTTCTGCTAAGTGATGAATTTCAATCGACTCTTACACTCTTGGTTCCAAAAATATCCCACCAAGCATCAGGTAAACAAAGTAAGAACGCCAGTATAGCCGTAAAGTTTATTGTGATGGATTTCTCCGTTGGCAAAAAATCCGGTCAATGGGAAGTCGCCCAGTGTTTTCTGTATCATCTTTATTTCTTCGGAATCGTTACCAAACTGCTCACGACCTCGACCAAGACAAGATACATAGAGGCCGCCCCTCGGTTTTTGCCCGGGTTGCTGCTTGAGTCGCCCTGCAATATTATCGAGCATGTGTTGCATATCATCGACAGCGGTTTGCTTATTACGCCTGCAAAAGACGATTTCATTGCCTTCAGCCAGGTAATCGTTTATCGCAAAAATATTGTGTTTAAGATCAACACCCACGAGGTTGCGTACGGTGTAATCACTTTTGTCGCTGCCTGATATGCACAGGCCAATGAATACTTCGCCCGCTTTCTGTTCTAGCTCCTGGTAGTCACTGATTTTCATATCCTGCATCAGTACTTCCAGTGCGGGTTTGTTGTCGAGAAGGAAAGCGGCATTCTCCTGTGCTTTGGTGATGGTGTGCTTTTCACCGTCAGGGCTGCAACCCTGGCTCAGGTTGGTTATGACGCTGATATTTTCCGAAAAAAGCGCACCAGAAATACCACCACTTATCACGTCATCGGATACCTGGTAGTGGTAGCCGCGTGAAGACGTCAGGCCGCCGACGATAAATCCATTATCTAACTGTTTTTGTATTGCTTCTATCAGGTCTTGCGTTTGCGGGTTTAATGGGTCGCCATGGATAACACCAAAATTAGTGGCGAACTTGCGCGGCCATTGTATTCGGGATGCCATATCACTCTGTTTGCTGATGGATGGCACCATGGTAAATTCATCATCATCAAAATTTGCCAGCATGATGCTGGCAGCCGGCAGGTCATACACTTCCTGCCCTGCAGCAATAACACCCAAACCAATAGAGCCAACCCAATGCTCGATGTTGGTCGCCTTCTTGCACTGCTTCAATAGTTCCGGGAAGTCTGCCGACATTGCATCTGTGGCATAGATGAAACCAAAGTTCGCCTCATTGGGTGCCGCATCGAATTGTCGCACACAGTCGTTGATGACAGCTTGCGCGGTATCGTGCTGACTACTGATACTGAAGAATTTATCCATGATTTTAGTGTACAACAGATGCAATAAAATGGGACAGACACGAATGGCCCTATAGCTCTAGTTCCGACTTAATCTGACACATCGCTTGCAGAAAAACGAGAGTTACCCGATGTCATAACTATGTCTTTGACTTATCCCAAAAAACCAGAAATTTCTTAATCTCATTCAGGCTGAAACCAAGATTTTTTGCGTGTTTGATTAATTTGATTCTTTCATTTATTTTATATGGACGCTTGCGGTGTACAGTTATCGGTGCAATTGGTTCATCGGTTAAACTCATGAGTTGATATTCACGAACTGCTCCCACATTAACATCAGCAATATTGGATAAATGTCCATTGGTTATTTCGTACTGATTTTTCACTGAAAATTTACCATTTTACCCCCCCGTACTCTCATATATATTGAGTTTGTAAGTTATATCTTCTGATTAATGATGGTTTAAACTAAATTAGCCGAAACACCTGAATAAAGATTTTGATACTTAATGCCCTGCGCTCGGCTCGTTTTTTCCTGGGTATCAGTTTTCGATAAAAATTATAAATGCCGTTGTTAGCACCCCCGTCAAAGTCATTAATATCCATTTGATGATTGTGAATGCATTATTACTCATATTGACGGGATTGTTGTTATTCAATTGTAAACCTCTTGTAAGATTAGCTACGGACTTTACTTTCCTGATCCATGAGAGATTCAATTTCCTGGTGCGATAATGTACTATCCAGGTATTCAGCTGACTGCTGAAGAAACCGTGACTTTACGTGGTTGTTGAAGATTTTTCTTATGCTCAACAAGTTAGTTTGAGTAAAAGATGCCATCTTTTCGATATGGGACAAAGATATTTCATTGCTTATCATATTCACCTCCTTGATGATCGAATTCAGAGCAATTCTCTGAACATATTGTTATTATTATTATTCAAATAAGCATGAATCTTATAAGGACAATACCTGACTGATATGCTCAGGTGTTGTCTAATAGTATGAATAGATAACTGGAATGCAAGTTATATTTAAACTTGTATATTTCCAAAAAAAACCTGTAGTGCTAATACAGTTAATGGGATCGCGATTAAACGGGTCGGAGTGATTCAATTATGAACAGATCCCATAATTGATCTTATCCAAACTCTTTACAATTCCGTTAAGAATATCTCATTCATAACTGCTCTCGTTTTCTCGTCTATTCCCCACTATTAATCAGGGTGTCAGACTCTTTGAAATCAAGCGAATCAACGAGTCTGAGCACATGCTCCAGTTAGTCAAATTTAAAGCTTGATGTCGTTTGCAAAAAGGCCCGTTTGTTCCTTCTTCAATTTCTTCGCGGCCTTCTTTTCCTTGGGTGTCATTAATGCTTTTTTCTTGCTTTCTCTATTCGTTTTTTGCTCTTTGCTCATGATGTTCTCTTTCGATAAGGGAGGGGCTTTCTTCTGGTCTGCGATGTCAGACTATCCAACACAGCATGACACAATAATGGGGACAATATACTGAAATAACAGGGAACAGGCCAATAAAACCTTAAATAACACATTAATCCCTTAATCAAGCGGTTGGTTAATAAAAGTTCCATAAATATAAATGATAAATACGTATCATTCTTAGTTCTATCGGCCTATAGTGATTTCAAGCCGACGTGTTTCCATAACGAGCAAGTAGTTTCTTATTTGTACTGTTCCCACACCCATCGTCAACGTTATCGGCTTAAAGTCAGATCAGAGCTATTTTGCTCATTGAACCTCCCAGGAGTATTTCACTATGTTATTTAAACCAACTATCGGTCCGAGAGCGGGCGTCTCACATTTTACAAAAGTAGGGCCTTTACAGAATGTTATCGACATTGCTGATCGCGACAAATCACAAAGTAAACGCTTGCACGAACCAACCAGCATCACTAGTCACACTGACCCTATAACTGGAAAAGATGTTATAGGTGATACTCATCCGTTTGTTGTAGATGGGATTACGAAAGTATATTTCGAATCAGAACAAACACGTAAAGACTACCTTTCAACACCGTTCAATCATCCTGTTGGTAAACTGAATACCACAGCTTCTGAAGACGATGATCGAGGCGGCTGAAATGCTGAATGCAACAGCTACACCGCACTATTTATTGAATTTGCTCAGGTCAACCTAATGAAACAATATATCAACAATCCCCAGGACTCTGAATCTTCCAGTCAATACACAAATATTCGCCTGGCAGAACTTAACGACCAGCGCTGGGACAGGAGCAAATCAGCAAATCTTGCAACAAACGAAGAGATTATTTTGAGCGACGAACACTGGAACGTGATTCTATTCCTGCGAAATTATTATCATGAATATGGCCTGCCAAGGTTTGCGAGGACAACGGCCCGGGTACTCAATAAACAATTCGCCGCCCAGGGTGGCAACAAGTATCTTCACGAACTTTTTGCTGGCGGTCCTGTTACACAAGGCAGCCGCCTTGCTAACCTGCGTATACCCTCGAATGCGACTGACGTTTCGTTTGGCACTAATTACTGATATGTGTTTGTTAGAGACTCATTTAGATGCTTTCGACAGAATCTGTGGTGACAGGCGATGAGATTGAGCTTTCCTAATCCAAGTCGTAGTTACGATGCTGACAAAAATCGTGTTCGCTTTTGGGGACATGACAGCACCATCGAGGTTTCATTCTTTGTCGAAGCAAATGCCCTGTTTCGGCTCTGTCCCGGGATGGACAGTGCCGAAACAGGATTTCTAAAAGCTTTTGATTCAGCAGTGAACCGAATTCATGAGGCTGCAAATAAAGTATATGCTAAAGGTGGAAAAGGCAGGGGCAGCTATGCTTACATCCTTGCTGCTAATGATTTCTGAAATATGTAATTTTATAGGGGACAGACTAAGGTTAATTACATGAATATTAAATAAACCTTAGTCTGTCCCTAATATCCCGCTAATAATCCCGATTTCATCTCCTGGGGGGTGTCACCCCAACCATAGGTCACGACCAGTCAGCCGGTGAACTTGCCGCTTCGCACCCGCTCGACCTCCATCATTTCGAGTTCGCGCGAGCCTGATACGATGATGTTTTCATCGAGAGCAAAGTCCAGTGACGGGTCATGACGCTCGCAGGGTATCGCGTTCAGGATCGCCTTTATGGCGTTCAGCCTGGCCAGATGCTTGTCGTTGGAACGTACCACCGTCCATGGTGCGTCGATCGTATGGGTGCGTTTCAGCATTTCATACTTCACGTTGGTGAAATCATCCCAACGGTCCTGCGCCTGCAGGTCGACCTCACTGAGTTTCCACTGCCGCAGCGGGTCCGTCTTGCGTCGCTCGAATCTGCGTGCCTGCTCCTCCTTGGTGACACTGAAATAGAGCTTCACCAGGATGGTATCCTGCCGAACCAGGTCGCGCTCGAAGCCGACGACGCCGCGCATGAAATCGTAGTATTCCTTTTCGCTGCAGTAATTGAACACGCGTTCGACCATGGCCCGGTTATACCAGCTGCGGTCGAACAGCACGGTCTCGCCGGCGCGCGGAAACTGTGACACGTACTTCTGGTAGTACCACTGGGTTTTCTGTTCCTCGGTCGGCTTGCCGAGTGCCACCACGCGGTAGTGCTTCTCGTTCATGTAGCGGGTGACCCGGCGAATGGTGCCGCCTTTGCCAGCCGCATCGCGGCCCTCGAACAGGATGATCATGCGCCGCTGCTTTTCCTCGAGGTACTGCTGGAGCTTCAGCAACTCGGCCTGGAACGGCTTGAGTTCCTCTTCGCGCCGGTAGCGTTTGATTGCCTTTTTCCGTTGTGTCTTCAGGGCGGCATTCTCGTTTGCCAGCTCTTCGTGTTCCTGCACATAATCCCTAAGACTCAGCGTTTTACCGTCCACTTCGATCTGCTCGGGGTTCATTTCTAGGGCCACAGCTATCTACTCCTGATATCAGTTCAGTTAATGGTTAAATGTCACCGGGGGCAGACACCCTGTCGACAGGCCGGTGATAAAACACAAACTTAGCGCATCCCGGGCCGTTATGTATTGATCCTGCTCAAAAAAAGGCGGTAACCCCGTGATCAGCGAAGCTCTGGCTGGAACTAATACAAAAGCAAAAAGTAAACATGAGAGAAGATCAGTGTCAGGTCTTTCATTAATCAGTCGCGTATGTCATGCCGGTTGCTGTTGAGGTATTTGTTACAATCAAATCAACATGTCGACGAACAACTACTCAGCGGACCGCAGGGGGCAAGGCCGATGGATGCCACGGGCTCTTCGATGGCTTGTGGTACTGGGGCTCATTACAGCGGGAGGATGGTACATGATCTTCATGCCCGGTAAATCCTGGTCGGAACCGCTACCGTCCCTATCTACTGAAGAGCAACTGATCCATGCCAACCTGAGGCGACATGTCGAGTTGCTGGCTGGGCAGATTGGCGAGCGCAATGTCTGGCACGCCGAGGCGCTGGCGGCCGCCGCTTCGTATATACGCAATACCCTGGAAGATCTGGGCTACCAGGTACATATCCAGTCCTTTGAAAGCGAGGGCCAGACGGTGCAGAACATCGAGGTCGAGTTGCCGGGCGCGACTGCACCACGGGAGATTGTTGTTGTGGGCGCCCATTACGATTCGGTAGCCGATGGGCCGGGCGCCAACGACAACGCCTCGGGCATCGCCGCCTTGCTCGAGATCGCACGCTTGCTGGCCGGTAAAACCCATGCGCGCACGCTGCGCCTGGTGGCCTTTGTCAATGAAGAGCAGCCATTCTCCAGCAGTGAACAGATGGGAAGTCGGGTGTATGCCGAGCGCTCGCGTCAACGCGGCGAACAGATCAAGGCCATGATATCTCTGGAGACCTTGGGCTTTTACACCAATCAAGCCGCCAGTCAGCATTATCCATTTCCGTTCAGTTATTTTTATCCCGATTCCGGTAATTTCATCGGCTTTGTTGGCAATCTTTCTTCCTGGCGCCTGGTGCGTCAGGCCGTTGGAACATTCCGTACATCAACCGCCTTCCCCTCGGAAGGTGTCGCTGCCCCGGGCTGGATCAGGGGGGTTGGCTGGTCTGACCACGCGTCCTTCTGGCAAGCAGGCTACCCGGCTATCATGATTACAGACACGGCGTTTTTTCGTTACCAGCACTATCACAAGGAAACAGATACGCCGGAAAAGCTTGATTACCAGAGCCTGGCGCGGGTCACCCGCGGGCTGGTTGATGTGGTTAGCGAGCTGGCGGGGAAGTCACTGAATTCCCGCAGCCGATAGCAACATTCGAGGGTGACGTTCTTCCGCGGCAATGACGTCTAATTGTGGCTGTAGTTCGTAGCCTGGGTGAAGTGAAACGGAATCCAGGGTGAATGTCCCGGATTTCGCTGCGCTTCATCCGGGCTACGTACTTATTAATAACCATCGAATAAAAGGGGAAGGCTGGATTAAATATTGACCATCTATTCGAATATGTTTAGATCACTTATCTGGATATATAATAAACAGGGTCAGAGAGCAATTTCTCTAATATTAGATCAAATTGCTCTCTGACCCGGGTTTTCTTTGAACGATTGACCTCGCCTGAACACTAAGATGGGTAATGAAAAAATCAAAGCCGCAGTTCAAAACCCCGGAGGAAGTCGACGCCGTTTTCTATGAAGCGTTCACGCGCTGTGATCCAGAGGTGATGGCGGATTTATGGGCCGACGAGGGTGTAGCCTGCGTGCATCCCGGTGCGGGCGCTATTGTGGAGTATGATGCGATTGTCCGCAGTTGGGCGAATATATTCAGTAATGCCCGCAGTACCCATATCAAAGCCACAGTGATCAACCGTGCAGTATCAGATGAACTGGCGGTGTATGTCGTGGCTGAGGAAATGCTCAGTTCAGGCACGGTTGCCGCTGTGGTTCTGGCGACGAACGTGTACCGGAAATTCGACGGTGGCTGGCTGATGATCGAACATCATGCATCGTTGATACAGAACCGGAATAAAGGGCAGACTTTGCAGTGAGTTAATAAGGGGATGATTTAATTTGTCCCGCTTACGTCATTGTCGTGAGAATGGAATTCAGTATTTCATCAGAGCCTGAATATACATTTATTTACTCTCGCAGAGACGCCAAGGCCGCAAAGAAAAAACAAAATGCTCTTTCTTGTAAATAAAAACACATAAAATACTTTGCGCTCTTTGCGCCTTTGCGCCTTTGCGCCTTTGCGAGAAAAAAACAGGAGATGATTCTTGCATATTAGCCATAGAATCTCCTGCCTATTGCCATACCTTTTTCAGAAGTTCACGCCATCCCCTGGTTTCGTTTTCAAGTGTAAACAGGGGCTGTTTGGCAATACAGGCTTGCTCCAGCTTTTTGTAATAGGCAGTATCAGATTCCGCTTTCAATAACAGCGTTGATAAGGCCTGTTCATTTTCCACTGCATAATAACCGGCATAGTCGTCACCAAGAAGTCCTATTGATCCTTCTATATCGGAAGCAATCACCGGCACGCCGGCAACAATGGCTTCCGAGATCACATTGGCGCCGCCTTCCATGCGGGACGGCAGCACCAGTAGATGGGTGCGTCGATAAACCTGCCTGATTTTATGGTGCGCTATTTCGCCATGCCATTGATAGCGTGTGTTTGTATTCATTTCAGCCTGCGCCAGTTTTGCATATTCCGGTGTATGCGCCTTGCCATAGTGGTGTACTTGTATGCGACTGCTGGCGGGAATATTACGTACTGCCATGGCAGGACGCATCGGGTCTTTTTCATCGCGTAAATGCCCCATCACCGAGACATGAAAATAACGCTTGTAGGGTTCGCGTTTGCCAACCGGTTCGGCCGACTGGTAAATCACAGACAGCTTGTGGCGTTCATTTTGCGGTAGCGTGTTACCGATTAGATCATGCAGGCCTACCAGGTAGTCTGCCAGCTGGATGGATTGCAGGGTGGTATCAGGGTGAGTGTGAATGAAGCTATAGGCGTCCGTTCCGGTAATAGCCACGATCAGCGGGCGCTTGTGAAAAGCGTCGGAGAATTGTTGTATCGATTCCGCACTGCGCCAGGCGTGTAAGGCAATCATCAGATCGGCATTCTGGCCGGTATACGTCGTAGCAATCTCTACCCGGTGCCCCAGTGACCTTAATATATTCGCCCATCGAGTGGCCGTTGCCCGGTTACCGGCTCTTGACTGGGGTGGTGCAGGTGTAATCAGGATAATGCGCATCGCACTCGGGGTAGTAATATTAGAGTTATTGTTATTGTTAGTGTTACTGTAGCCAGGCTTGAAAGGCGCAAACATAACACCGCCATTGCGGGTGAAGATGTTGCAGTCTTATACTATGCCCCATACAAATCAAGATGGCCTCATATACTGATTTTCCTGTCCTGGCTGAATGCCCGTATCTGACATAAACGAATGAGCATGCAAAAACTTAATCCAAATACCATTGCAAATCAACTTGAGGATGCGCATCAAAGAACGATGGCATTGATTGATGGACTCTCCCAGGCGCAATTGATGGGACCCTTGTTAGCAACCGTCAATCCGCTACTGTGGGAAATCGGTCATGCCGCTTATTTTTACGAATACTGGGTACTGCGCCATCATTTGAGCAGTCCAGCCATTCGCGAGGATGCTGATCGTCTGTATGACTCGATCACCATCGCGCATGATGATCGTTGGGACTTACCCCTGCCTGAGCTGCAACAGACCCTGGCTTATATCCAGGCCGTCGAGGACAGGGTCAAAGCCAGCCTGACCGCTGGCAACGATGTGCAAAGAGACTACCTCGCCCAATATGCTGTGTTCCATCATGATATGCATAATGAAGCGTACACCTATACGCGCCAGACATTGAATTACCCCTTACCCGATATCGGCAGAGCAGGGCACAGTATTCTGGATGCCGGCGACCTGAGAGGGGATGCCAGTATTCCCGCTGGCATGTTTATGCTGGGTGCCACACAGCAAGATGGCTTTGTGTTTGATAATGAAAAATGGGCACATAGCGTCGAGATCGAACCATTTAACATCGCCAGGGCGGCCGTGAGTAATGGCGACTATTTGAAATTTGTGCAGGCCGATGGTTACACAAAGCAGGAATACTGGGACGACGAAGGCTGGCAATGGCTGAAGCAGGCTGGTCTTGATCACCCGGTTTACTGGCGCCAGGATGCAGATGGCTGGAAAATCAGGCAATTCGATCGGTGGCAAGCGTTGCCAATGAATGCGGCCTTGATACATGTCTGCTGGCATGAAGCCCGGGCCTACTGCCGCTGGGCCGGCAGACGTCTACCCACCGAGGCTGAATGGGAAGTTGCAGCTGCCGCTGAACCTTCGGCCGATGGACAATCGCTGGCTGCCAGCAAACGTCACTTTCCATGGGGTAATGAAGCACCGCGTCCGCACCAGGCCAACCTTGATGGTTATGCATTGGGCACCGTTGATGTCGGTGCACATGCAGCGGGTGACAGCGCTTTTGGCTGCCGCCAGATGATCGGTAATGTCTGGGAATGGACACAGGATACCTTTGCGCCTTATCCCGGTTTTGTGCCCGATATGTACCAGGATTATTCTCAGCCGTTATTTGGTATCACGAAAGTATTACGTGGTGGTGCATGGACCACGCGTGCACGCATGATTCGTAATACCTGGCGAACTTACTACGGTCCCGATCGCAATGATGTCTTTGCCGGTTTTCGCACCTGTGCCCTTTGAAGCGGATACACCAGGCACGGCATACTGTTTTAGCATCTATCGATCTGGCATCTTCGTTCTTTAACCGTGCAAATTTTATGGTGCCTGGTTGGATGAAATTGGTAATAATGCCAGGGTGGATCGTATTTTGGGTTCACCTGATCGACCATAAACGCTAACGACCCCGATTGGTAATTATGCAAAAAAACAATGCCCCCGTCGTAAAAGACCTTGTACTCATTGGTGGCGGTCATGCGCATGTTTCGGTTTTGAAACGATTCGGTATGAAGCCGGTAGCTGGCCTGCGCATTACCCTGATAACGCGTGATATTCATACACCGTATTCGGGTATGTTGCCCGGTTACGTTGCCGGGCATTATGACTACGATGACTG
>Ga0316192_10001587_pt1 | contig 16767 bp, 14 predicted proteins | sample MerIslwburrow_MG_FD_204931 | JGI IMG/M metagenome (GOLD analysis project Ga0316192, IMG submission 204931) | Coastal sediment microbial communities from Maine, United States - Merrow Island worm burrow | ecosystem: Environmental > Aquatic > Marine > Coastal > Sediment | place: USA: Maine...
GCCCAGGTTCTGGCGCAGTCCAGCAGCGCCAGCGCGCCTCGCGGCGAGAGGCCCACCGCGAACTCCGGTGACTCTCTGGTATACGCCACCAGCCGCTGCAGGTAATCCAGCAGGTTGTCCGATGCATGAACAGCGGCGCCCGCCTCGCGGATGGTATCCAGTTGCTCCCGGTCGATACAGCAACGCAGCGCGGTTCTATCCGCCGAGGTGGCGTGTTGCCGCTGGAACATCTCCCGCTCCGCTTTGGCATGGGGATAACCCAATTCCAGGCGCATCAGGAAGCGATCGAGTTGCGACTCAGGCAAGGGATAGGTGCCAGACTGGTGAATCGGGTTTTGCGTGGCCACCACGAAAAACGGATCCGGCAACTGTCGGGTTTCGCCCTCCACTGTAACCTGCCCCTCCCCCATGGCCTCCAGCAGCGCGCTCTGGGTGCGAGGTGTAGTGCGGTTAATTTCATCTGCCAACAGCAGCTGGGTAAAAATAGGGCCGGGATGAAAACTGAAACTACCGTCATTGCTGTCATACACCGATACGCCCAGTATATCCGCCGGCAGCAGGTCACTGGTGAACTGCACTCGTTTCCAGGACAAGCCCAGGACATCCGCCAGCGCATGCGACAGTGTGGTTTTGCCCATGCCGGGCAGGTCTTCAATCAACAGATGCCCGCGGGCGAACAGGCAGCATAAGGCCAGGCGTATCTGCGCCTCCTTGCCCAGCAGGACCCGGCCCACCTCGGCCACGGCTGCGTCTATAACGGCCTGAATTTGCATAGTTGGGGTGACCTTATATTGCTGATGTCAGGGCAGCGTCTCGAAGCCGCGTTGCAGGTCGGCCTTGAGATCGTCAAGGTACTCCAGGCCGACTGCCACGCGAATCAGGTTATCGGCAATACCCGCCGCCGCCCGATCGGACTCACTGAGCCGGCCATGGGTAGTCGTGGCCGGATGTACAATCGTGGTCTTGGTATCGCCCAGGTTAGCCGTGAGGGACATGATGCGAGCCGCATCAATACAGTGCCAGGCCGCATCGCGGCCACCTTTGACCTGGAAAGACAGCACGCCACCGAAGGCGCTTTGTTGCGCCCGGGCCAGGCCGTGGCCGGGGTGGTCTTCCAACCCGGCATAGTAAACTTTTTCCACACAGGGCTGTTCACGCAACCAGCGGGCGAGCTCCATTGCCGAGGCACTGTGGGCTTCCATGCGCAGGCGCAATGTCTCCAGCCCCTTGAGAAAAACCCAGGCATTAAACGGACTCATGGTGGGGCCGCAGGTGCGCAGGAAAGCCAGCACCTCCCCCATATGCGCTGCGTTGCCAACCACCGCACCACCCACACAACGGCCCTGGCCGTCCAGGTATTTGGTAGCCGAGTGCGTCACGATATCCGCGCCCAGGGACAGCGGGGTCTGTAGCGCGGGCGTGCAGAAACAATTATCAACTACCAGCAGGCAGGCATGGTCACGCGCTAGCTGTGCCATCGCGCCCAGGTCCGCCACCTCACACAAGGGATTTGAGGGTGTTTCCGTAAACAACATGGCGGTATTGGACTGGATGGCCGCGCGCCAGGCATCGATATCCTGCAGCGGCGCAAAACTCACCGCTACGCCGAACTTGGCGAGGTACTTGCCAAACAGGTTGGTGGTTGTGCCGAACACGTCACGGGAACACACCACGTGATCGCCTGACTTGAGCAGCGCCATACAGGTGCTGAGGATCGCAGCCATTCCAGAGGCTGTGGCTACCGCCGCCTCGCCTCCTTCCAGTGCGGCAATACGCTGCTCAAAGCTGCGTACCGTGGGATTGGTATAACGGGAATAGACATTGCCGGCATCTTCACCGGAAAACCGAGCTGCTGCCTGGGCGGCGTTGTCGAACACATAGCTTGAGGTGGTAAAAATGGGCTCACAGTGCTCGCCCTCCGCCGTGCGGGCAATCCCCGCGCGCACGGCAAGGGTATCCAGGTGCGCATTGCGCAATGGGTCGTTGTCGTCATTCATAGCAAATTAAACATCATTGTGCAGGCCGACAACCGCGCCGTCTTCCTGCAGTGCTGACCTCCTCTCGGTTTGGGCCTCATCATTGCGCAGAGACTCAACCCTATCAAGGTAATTCTGGTCTACATCGCCTGTGATATATTCACCATTGAACACGGAGCAATCAAAGCCCTCGGCGTCAGGGTTGCCCTCCAGGGAGCTACGCACCAGCTCGTCCAGGTCCTGGTAAACCAGCCAGTCTGCACCAATCAGCTCGCGCACCTCATCAACGGAATGGCCATGGGCGATCAACTCAGTGGCAGAGGGCATATCGATACCGTAGACATTGGGAAAGCGCACCGGCGGCGCGGCGGAGGCGAAATAGACATTGCGCGCGCCCGCTTCGCGGGCCATTTCGATAATCTGCCTGCAGGTTGTTCCGCGCACAATGGAATCATCCACCAGCATCACATCCTTGCCGGCAAATTCCAGAGGCACCGGATTCAATTTCTGACGCACGGATTTCTTGCGCTGGCTCTGCCCCGGCATGATGAAGGTGCGGCCGATATAACGGTTCTTCATAAACCCTTCGCGAAACTTGATACCCAATTCCGACGCCATGGACTGCGCGGCGATACGACTGGTATCGGGAATCGGAATAATCACATCGATATTCAACTCGGGGCGGACTTTGCGTATTTTACGCGCCAGGGCTTCACCCTGGCGCATGCGAGTCTTGTATACCGAGATGCCGTCCATCAGTGAATCCGGGCGGGCGAAATACACATGCTCGAAAATGCAAGGCCGCAGTTGCGGATGCTCGGCACATTGGCGGCGATGGAGAATGCCGGCATTATCGATAAAAATAGCTTCCCCGGGTGCGACATCCCCCAACAGGGTATAGCCCAAAACGTCCAGCGCCACGCTTTCCGAGGCAATCATGTATTCCTTGCCCTGGTCATTTTCACGCTCGCCCACCACCAGCGGACGGATGCCCATGGGGTCGCGAAACCCCACTACGCCGTGGTTGACCAATAATCCAACGGCGGCATAGCCACCGCGACAGCGTTTGTGCACGGCCTCAACCGCCTTGAAAATGTCATCAGCGGCTGGACTCAGTTTCCCCAGGGTCTGTAATTCATGGGCAAAAATATTCAGCAGTACTTCGGAATCCGAATCTGTGTTCAGGTGGCGAAGGTCGTCCTGGAACAGTTCCCGGGTCAGCTGTTCGGAATTGGTGAGGTTGCCGTTATGAGCCAGGGCGATTCCATAGGGCGAATTGACATAAAAGGGCTGTGCCAGCGCCGGCCCTGAACTGCCTGCAGTCGGGTAGCGCACGTGGCCGATTCCCATGCTGCCCTGCAGGCGCTGCATGTGGTGCTGACGAAATACATCGCGCACCAGGCCCTCGCTTTTGCGCAGGCTGAATTTTCCTCCCATGCAGGTAACGATACCCGCCGCGTCCTGCCCCCGGTGCTGCAGCACGGTCAGGGCATCGTAAATATCCGGAGCGATATCTGTCTTGGCGACTATTCCAACAAGACCACACATTCAGCAATTACCTCATAGCATCCAGGTTCAGGTTGTCATCCCGGACCACTGGGGTGCCCCGAGTTGCCGGAACAGGTTCTGGGTCCACTGTGCCAGCATATCAAGCTGCGGCATCAGTTGGGACTGATGCAACCACTGTAAATCTCCAGGCGGCACCAACTGGCGCAACACAAAGGCGCATACCAGAATCAGGATAACGCCCCGGGCAAAACCAAACACCGTACCCAGCAACCGGTCCAATACGCTCAGGCCGGTCACTTTGACCAATTGCCTGGCCAGCATGCCCAGCAGGCTCCCCAGCATCAGTGTGCCGACGAAGAGAATAGCGTAAGCCGCTACATAGCGCCCGGTGATATTGCTGATCCAGGTTGCCAGCAGGGTCGCCATCTGGTCGACAAACAGGTTGGCCACCACAAAAGCAGCTACCCAGGCCGCAAGTGATATGGCTTCCCTGGCAAACCCTCGCCACACACTGAGCAGGGTCGAAACAGACAGCACCACGATAATGACCCAGTCCAGCCAGTTCAGCATGGTCCAAACCACCACCTCAGCTTACTCCCACTGCGCAGTGGTGTTGCACTTTGCCACGGGCCGTCGCGGCTTTCGATTCCAGCGGCTCGCGCGTCAAGGCACGTACCGCACAATCATGGAGCTGACGCCAAACTCGCCATCAATATCAGTTTTCAGTCGATCCAGCTGTGCACGCTCGAATTTAGGCCCCACATAGACACGATAAAGCTCCTTGCCATTGCTCCTGATCTTACGGGTATAAGCCTTGCGATCTTTAGCCAACAACTGCTGGCGCAGTTGCTCTGCTTTATCCGCGCTGCTGACACTGGCCACCTGCAAGATCCACGCGATAGGCACGCCCTGCTTATCCAGCGCCAGCTTTTCCGGCGCAGTGGAGCGCGTGGGCGCAGCGGCAGGCTTCACGGGTTCGGCGGCCACCGGGACAGGGGCTGACGGTGCCGGGTCAGTTCCGGCCTGTGGCAACGCGGACGGAAGAGACTCTGGTGCCGGCTCTGGCTGCGTCTCCGGTTCGGCCACTTCGACTTCGGCAATGTCCTGCCTGGCAGACACTGCAATAGTGGGCCTCAGGCCAACCTGGTCGGGGGGCTCAATCGGGCTGTTATCCACCTGCGGGCGCGGTGGCATTCTGCGCTGCTCCTCCGCCGGCTGGCTTCCGGGCTCTACGAATATAATGGGCCAGAATACCACCCCCAGCGCTACCAGGATCAGCGCCCCAACCAACCGCTGTTTCAGGATATCGTTCAAGTGGGCGCTCCCACCACATTCTTCCCGCGATCCTTTTCCAGTGCGGGCAACACCCCGGCCACGGTGTGAAATGAGCCGAAGATTACCAACCTGTCGCCACTACTCATCAGGCCCTGGGCCCGGCGCAAGGCCTGCTTGATATTCTTGCTGACGCTAATCATAGTCTGTCCCGCTGCCCGCAGTAACTCCGCAATATCAGCTGCCCGGGCGGCCCGGGCATTACCCGGCTGATCAGCCAGAAACCAGGCGTCGAACACCTCTGCGGCGGCGTTGACCATGGCCTTGATATCCTTGTCTTTCATAACGGAAAAAAGGGCAATAGTTTTTCCTTTACAGGGAGTTACAGCAATTTTCTCAAGTAATTTATTTATTGCAGCAGGGTTGTGCGCCACGTCCAGGATGTAGTCTACCCCGGCAACCTGGAGACTCTGCCGGCGGCCCGTAAGCCGCATACCTGCCAGGGCCTCCTGCAACTGCCTGGAGTCGACTTCCACGCCCAACAGCAACGCAGCCTGTAAAGCGGCACCTGCATTTTGTGGCAGCACGCCGGCTAAATCCGGCAGTGGCAGCTCGGTACTACCGCCGCCGGGCCGGGATAAACGAGCTTGCACCACGGGGGCCGACTCATCTGCGTCAAACTCATGGCCCAGCCGCAGTACCGGATAGGCGCCAACCTCTGCCATCCGCTGCAACAGCTCCTCCGGGGGATCCCTGTCGGCGATAAGCACCGCAATTCCGCAGCGCACGATACCGGCTTTTTCCAGGGCTATGGCGGCCCGGGTGTCACCCAGCCAGTCCTGGTGATCCAGGGCAATGCTGGTGATGATCGCTATCGTGGGGTCTATGATATTAACTGCGTCCAGGCGACCACCCAGCCCTACCTCGAGAATCATGACATCCACCTGCCACTCACGAAATAACCACAGTGCGGCCAAGGTCGAGTATTCAAAATAAGTGAGTGAGATGTGTTCACGGGCCGCTTCGACCGCCTCGAAGGCAGAAATAATTTCCGCGTCAGCCGCCTCAACGCCTGCCAGGCGAATGCGCTCATTGAAGCGCAGGAAATGCGGTGACGTTAAGGATCCGGTTTTTTTCCCATCGGCAACCAGCAGTGCTTCCAGCACCGCGACCGTGGAGCCCTTGCCATTGGTACCAGCCACTGTCACCACTGGCTGCTCCGGTCGCAGCAATTCCAGGCGCCCTGCCACGGCAGACACCCGCTCCAGCCCGAGCTCTATTTCACTCGGATGCAGGCTCTCCAGTCGCTGCAACCACTGCTCCAGTGTCGCCTTACTCATCCTCTGTCGCAGCGACTGCGCTTTCCTCCGGTGGCGGTGGCACTTCCAGTGGCGGAGGCGCTTCATCCTCGGGCCCCAGCTGCTGATGAGTCAGCTTGCCCAACAATCCGGCTATGGTGTCGCGCATTTCCACACGGTGCACGATCATGTCGATGGCCCCGTGCTCCAGCAGAAATTCACTGCGCTGAAACCCCTTGGGCAGTTTTTGCCTGATGGTCTGTTCGATAATATTAGGCCCGGCAAAGCCCGCCCGGGCATCGGGTTCGGCTATATTGATGTCGCCCAGCAATGCCAGGGACGCTGACACGCCGCCGTAGATGGGATCGGTCATCACTGACACATAGGGGACGCCCTGAAGTTTCAGGCGTTCGATAACAGCGCTGGTCTTGGCCATTTGCATCAGGGAGATCAGCGCTTCCTGCATACGCGCGCCGCCGGATGCGGAAAAACAAACCAGGGGTATGCCCTCTTCCAGGGCCAGTTGCGCGGAGCGGGTGAATTTTTCACCCACCGCAAAACCCATGGAACCGCCGTGAAAATTGAACTCGAACGCCAGGGCCACCACAGGCATGCCACGCAGGGTGCCGCGCATGGCGATCAGGGCATCTTTTTCACCGGTGGATTTCTGTGCGGCGGTCAGCCTGTCACGATAGCGCTTCTTATCTTTGAATTTGAGTCTGTCGATGGGTTCGATTTCGCTGAATATCTCTTCGCTGCCGACCTCATCCAGGAAGATGGCCAGGCGGCGCCGCGCGCCGATACGCATGTGATGATCACACTTGGGGCAGACATCGTTATTGCGCTCGACATCAGGCCGGTACAGCACCGCATCGCATTTGACGCACTTTTTCCACAGGCCTTCAGGTACACTGGAGCGCTTATCGCTCTCTTCCCTGCGAACCCCTGATGGCAGAATCTTGTCAATCCAGCTCATGCTACCCCCGACCCCGATTAAGGCCTCATTATAAACACCCAGGGGGGCATCTAGGAAGTAATGCTGTCTATACCCTCGCGAATCTCTGCCACTAAATTTCCAGCCGCATCGATTGCCGCCTGCTGGCCGCCGCCCTCTGCGATTGCCCTGGCGATACAGCTGACCAGGGCGCTGCCCACCACCACTCCGGCAGCGGTTGCCGCAATAGCTTTCGCAGACTCGGCATCCTTGATGCCGAAGCCCACGGCTACCGGTAATGCGGTGTGCTGCTGGATACCAGCGACTCCGGTGCGCACCGCGTCCAGGTCCAGGTGACCGGCCCCGGTCACACCCTTCAGGGACACGTAGTAGATAAAACCGCTGGCCTGGGCCGCAATTCGCGCGACTCGCGCCGCCGGGGTAGTGGGCGCCACCAGGAAAATATTGTCCATACCGACACGCTGTAACTCAGTATTCACCTGCCCCACTTCCTCGGGTGGCAGGTCGACTGCCAGCATGGCGTCAATACCGGCATTTGTCGCCGCATCAGCAAACGCTGCGTAGCCCATGTGTTCCATGGGATTGGCGTAGCCCATCAACAGCACCGGTGTAATGGCGTCATCGCGACGGAATTGCGCTACCAGACCAATTGCATCGCGCAAACTCGTGCCGTGCGCCAGTGCGCGCTCATGCGCCAGCTGTATAACCGGGCCCTCAGACATCGGGTCGGAAAACGGCACACCCAGCTCTATGATGTCCGCCCCGCTCTCCACCAGGCGATGCATCAGCGGTACGGTGGCTTCCAGGGAGGGATCTCCCGCTACTACGTAAGGTATCAACGCCTTGCGGCCCTGCTCTGCTAATTCCCGGAAACGTCCGGCGATGCGACTCACTACGTATTACTCCCTAAAACTCTATGCCGTCGATCTGGGCAACGGTGTGAATGTCCTTGTCACCCCTTCCTGAGAGGTTGACGATAATGATTTGTTCCGGCGACATAGTGGCCGCCAGTTTCTCGGCATAGGCCAGGGCGTGGCTGCTTTCCAGTGCGGGCATAATGCCCTCAACGCGAGTCAGGCTGTGGAATGCGCGCAGTGCCTCGTCATCATCGGCCACCACATACTGCACCCTGCCTATATCCTTGAGCCAGGAATGCTCCGGGCCGACGCCAGGATAATCCAGGCCGGCGGAAATGGAATGCGTATGCATGATCTGTCCGTCGTCGTCCTGCATCAGGTAAGTGCGATTGCCATGCAATACGCCGGGGGTACCGGCGGTCAATGGCGCCGCGTGCTGCGAGGTAGCAACACCGTGCCCGCCGGCTTCCACACCGTACATCGCGACGCTGGTGTCCTCCAGGAAAGGATGGAACAAACCGATGGCATTAGAGCCTCCGCCAACGCATGCCACCAGTGCATCCGGCAGGCGACCGGCCTGCGCCAGCGACTGCGCCCGGGCCTCGCGACCTATGACACACTGGAAATCCCTGACCAGCATGGGATAGGGATGTGGCCCGGCTACTGTGCCTATGATGTAGAAAGTATCATCGACATTGGTCACCCAGTCCCGCATGGCTTCGTTCATGGCATCTTTCAGCGTGCGTGAGCCGGAGGTCACCGGGATGACTTCAGCGCCCAGCAACTTCATGCGATACACATTAAGCGCCTGGCGGTGAACATCTTCCTCGCCCATGAACACCTGGCATTCCAGACCCAGGCGCGCGGCGATGGTGGCCGTAGCGACCCCGTGCTGTCCCGCACCTGTTTCAGCGATCACCCGCTTCTTACCCATGTGCTTGGCCAGCAGCGCCTGGCCAATACAGTTATTGATCTTGTGCGCGCCGGTGTGATTAAGATCCTCGCGCTTGAGGTAAATGCGCGCACCACCTACCTGGTCAGACCAGCGGCTTGCCTCATATAAAGGGGAGGGCCTGCCTACGTAGTGCGCCAGGTCCTGGTCTATCTCGCGCTGAAACGCCGCATCGGCGGAGAGCTGGTGGTACAAGTCCTCCAGATCCTTCAGTGCCGACATCAGGGTCTCGGCGACGAATTTCCCACCGTATATCCCAAAGCGGCCATCTTCATCAGGCACCGTCGAAAAAATAGTTTCCCTTACGTCACTGGTCATCTGCTTACCCTTCCAATTCACGATCTGCGGCCCGCACGGCCGCTATAAAACGTCTGATTTTGTCCGCATCCTTGACCCCCGGACTGGCCTCCACACCACCGCTGACATCTACCGCCGCGGGTCGCACCGCGTCAATGGCATCGGCCACGTTGTCGGCGTGCAGCCCCCCGGCCAGGATAATCTCGGCCGGTAACGATGCAGACGCCAATTGCCAGTCAAAGGTTTTGCCGGTACCCCCGGGCACTCCCTGTTGCCAGGCGTCCAGCAACAGGCCGCGAGCGGCGGAAAATTCCCGACAAGCTGCACTGATATCGGTGTCTGCCCTGACCCGCAGCGCCTTGATCCAGGGCCTGGCGAACTGCTTGCAAAATGCCGCTGTCTCGTCCCCGTGAAATTGCAGCACGTCCAGTGACACCTCTTGTAAAATACGCTCTACCTGGCTGGCTGGTTCATCCACAAACAGCCCCACGGTGGTAATAAAGGGGGGCAATACCGCGACAATCTCCGCTGCTTGCTGCGCTGTTACTGCACGGGGACTGGCCGGGTAAAACACCAGGCCGATAGCATCCGCACCACTGGCCGCCGCCGCCAGCGCATCCTGCGCTCGGGCGATACCGCAAATTTTGATACGCGTTTGGCTCACTGGGGTGAATTACCGGCAAAAAACAGGCGCGAATGATAGCAGATCGCTGGCGGCACTGTCTGTAAAACAAAGCCGGCAACTTTACCGCGACGACAGCAGCAATGGCCCGTACGGGGTGTTCGGAAGGCCGAATTCCGGCGCGTACTCAACATCCACCAGGTACAGTCCGTGCGGCGGTGCGGTCTCTGCGGCTACGGTTCTGTCTCTGCCGGCCAGCAGCTGCGCCAACCAGCCTTCGGGCTTGCGGCCACTGCCCACAGCCATCAGCGAACCGGCAATATTGCGCACCATATGGTGCACAAAGGCGTTGGCCGTAATATCGATAACCACCAACTCTCCCGTGCGCGAGACCGTCACCGCGCGCACATCGCGCATGGGCGAAGTAGACTGGCAGGCGGCGGCACGAAAAGCACTGAAATCCTGTTCTCCCAGCAGACACTGGGCCTCGCGGTGCATCAACTCATTATCCAGCGGCTGGCGCTGCCAGGTGACCTGTCCACCCAACAGCGCCGGGCGCACCGGGGTATTGGCAATCACGTAGCGGTAGCGTCGCGAGCGCGCGGAAAAACGGGCATGGAAGTCGACCGGCACAGCCATAGCCCAATGCAGTCTTACGTCGTATGGCAGGTTGCCGTTGCCACCCAGCACCCAGGCTTTGGCACTGCGCGTCACCGGGGCATCGAAGTGTATCACCTGGCAGAATCCATGTACCCCGGTGTCGGTACGACCGGCACAGTGCACCCTGACGGGCGTGGCCGCTACTACTGCCAGTGCCGCTTCAAGGGTCGTTTGTACTGTTTGTACATCAAGATGGGGTTGCGCCTGCCAGCCGCTGTAGCGGCTGCCGTTATATTCGACCCGGCAGGCTATGCGGCTGCCCGCAGGCAGCGGGTCAGCCGAAAAGGGTGGGCTCTCAGCCAATGCGATCTAGCAGTTCGCTGGCCTCGGCTTTGAGTTCATCAGTGCCCTCTGCAAGCACTTCTTCGAGGATCTGGCGCGCACCATCGTCATCACCCATGTCCATGTAGGCCCGTGCCAGGTCAAGCTTGGTAGACAGGCCACTGCTTTCCGCAGCGATCACCAGGTCCTCGTCATCCTCGTCCTGAGCCAACTCGCTCCCGGAAAAGTCAGCAGACAGGTCCAGGTCCTCAGGCGCCAGCTCATCGGCCTCCCCGTCCTCGATTTCCAATCCACTGAAATCGGCTTCCAGCGATTCATCGGAGTCTGCGAGCAAATCCAGGGGTGGAGCCTCTTCCACCGGCTCCAGCTCCAGCTCCGGCTCGGGCGCGGGTTCTATAAAGCGCTTTGCTTCATCGACCGGCTGTTCCGACCCGGTGCCCAGTTCAGCCAGCACCTCCTCGCCACGGGCCAGAGAGTCGGCATCGCCGATCGAGCGCAGCTCCCCGAGTTCCCGCTGGGCGGCGGCGCGATCACCGGTTTCCGCATACAATTCCAACAGTTTCAGGTGATAACCGGCATTGCCCGGCTCATTGGTGATGGCATTGTTAAGCAGATCGATGGCCTGCGGGTAACGGCCGTAGGCGATATAAATATCGGCCTCTGCCAACGCATCCCCGGTATCCACATCGGACGCATACTCATCGTGTTTGCGCTCCCCGTAGCCGCGATTATCCGGGCGCTCATCCTCGGGTTCCTCTACCGGCTGGTCAGCAACAGCCTCAGGCACTTCCTCGACGGGTGCCTCCACTTCCAGCGCCTGGTCTTTCAACTCCACGTCGGCGAATACATCTTTCGCCGGTGTCACAGGAGCAGTCGCGACCGCTCCCTCATCATCACCGCCACGGCGACGCATAAAGATAAAACCAAGTACACCCAGTACCACGGCACCCAGCACATAGAGCAGGTAACTCATCATGCCACCGCCACTTTCCTGCGGTACCGGTTTTGCGGCGGGGGCCGGGGCAGGCTCAGCAGGGGCAGCAACCGGCTCCTCGGCTACCACCTCAATGACTTCTTCTTCCACAACTTCTACGGCGGCGGGAGCTTCTTCTACCATCTCCCCCTCGACAGGGGCCGCGTCCATTGCACCGTCGCCGTCAGCGGCGGCCATTTCAGCAGCCATATCCTGAGCCATCTCGCCCTCTTCCTCAGGCATGGCAGCGCTATCAGTGGCAGTCTCCCCACCTTCAGACTTGGCCAATGCCGCCTGTAAAGCGGCAATCTGTTCGTCCTTCAAGCTGACAATGCGGCTCAATGTCTCGACCTGCTGTTCCATGGCGGCGAGCTTTGCCGAGGTATCCGCTCCTTCCAGCTCAGCCTTGTCCATTTCTTCCAGGGCACTGCTACTGGCAGCGACGTCACGCTGCTCTACCGCATCGCCGTCAGCGCCGCTGGCACTGTCATCGGGCTCATCAGCGGAAATGCGCAGAGTCGGTCCCGAACTGGCAATAGGTTGGGATGCGCGACCGGCACGCCAGTCATCATTCTGTTGGCGCACCTCTGCCAGTGCCGCATTGAGGTCAGCAGAGCTGATATCGTCGGCGCTGGGCAGATAGACAATGTACCCGGCCTTGATACGGTTGATATTGCCATCGATAAAGGCATTGGGGTTGAGTCGCTGGATATCCAGCATGGTCTGGTGTACCGAAGTGTCCTGAGGGCGCGCCTGCTGGGCTATTTCCCACAGGGTGTCATCGCGGTGAATCATGTAACGGCGGCCGGACACCGGCATAGCCGATGTTTGCGCACTGAAATCACGCTCGGGCATCTCTCCCGCGGGGAGAGTGGATTTCTTTATATCGACCTGGGTTCCGGTTTTTTTGCTGACCGCAGGCTGGTCAGTTTTTTTTACCGGGGCGGGAATACCCTCCACCTCCTGCACCCGGGTAGTCGCGGAAATCACGGGGTTGACCTGGTCAAAGACCGGCGGATCCACCAGCACAGTGTATTCACGCAACAGGCGCCCGCTGGGCCAACGCGCTTCCACTATAAAATCAAGATAGGGTTCAAGTACCGGGTCTTCGGAAGTCACCACAATACGTGGGCCACCGGCGGCATCTATTTGTACTTCGAATTTGATGCTGGTAAGAAAATAAGCCCTTTCCAGACCCATTTTCTTGAAATCTTCCCGGGTCGCCAGACGAACCTTGATCTCGTCCTCGTGCAGGCTGCCCGTGTTCAACAGGTCTACCTGAGCTTGCAAGGGTTCATTGAGAAAGGACTGCAGACTTAGCTCACCCAGACCAAGGGCCATAACGGACCCGGCGTGTAAGCACCCCAGCGACAATGCAATAGCAGCAATTTTGCGACCCATACCGATGCCTTATAATTCTTCTGCCCAATATTCAGTCGGTCTCCCCTGGACCCGACCACCAATCCGGATGCTGCATGTGCTGTGTTTGGAAAAATCAGCCCCTACAAACACTTGCACTACCAACTGCAGGTAGTACAACAAGTACCCCCAGGCACTCGCAACACCCCGAATTTGCACCCAAGTATCAGTGATCTATCGGCATTAATCAAGGTAGGTCGATATCAAGCTCTCGGCAATTTGCACACTATTGAGTGCGGCACCCTTGCGCACATTATCCGCGACTATCCACATATCCAGCCCCCTGGGGTGGGAGATATCCTCGCGAATCCTCCCCACGTAGACCGGATCGGTCCCCGCGGAGTCGCTCACGGCGGTGGGATAACCACCATCGGCCCGCTCATCCATTACTGTCACACCGGGGGCATGCTCCAGTAGCGCGCGGGCTTCCTCGGCGCTGATCTTGTCCACGGTCTCAATATGCACAGCCTCAGAGTGACCGAAAAATACCGGGATACGCACGCAGGTGGGGTTTACCTGGATCCCCGGGTCGTCAAAGATCTTGCGGGTTTCCCATACCATCTTCATCTCTTCGCGGGTATAGCCGTTGTCCTGGAAGGTATCGATATGTGGCAAGGCATTAAAGGCGATCTGCTTGGGGTACACCTCGCACTCGGCCTCCTGGCCATTGAGCAGGCGCGCGGTCTGCCCGGCGAGCTCCTCGATAGCCTCCTTCCCGGTGCCGGATACAGCCTGGTAGGTAGCCACATTGATACGTTCAATGCCTACCGCGTCATAGATTGGCTTCAGCGCCACCAGCATCTGAATGGTAGAACAATTGGGGTTGGCGATAATATTGCGCCGGGTATAGCCTGCCAGGGCCTCGATATTGACCTCCGGAATGATCAGCGGCACATCCTCATCCTGACGAAAATGCGAGGTGTTATCGACCACCACGCAACCCGCGGCCGCGGCCCTGGGTGCGAATTCCTCGGAGATACTGCCCCCCGCGGAGAACAGGCCAATCCGTGCCTGACTGAAATCAAATTCAGCCAGGTCAGTGACTTTCACCGTGTTGCCATTGAACATGATGGTTTTGCCCGCAGAACGACTGCTGGCCAGTGCATAGAGGTTGCGCACGGGGAAATTGCGCTCCTCCAGTATCGAGATCATGGCCTCACCCACTGCCCCGGTTGCGCCGACAACGGCGACGTCATATAAATTACTCATGCTCTATTTCCACTTATTGACCTGTTTGATGTATCTCAGCACTGCAGGGCAGCAACCACCGCCTCGCCCATTTCCACAGTCGACACCGCTTGCATGCCGGCGGAGTGAATATCTGGCGTACGCAAGCCCTGGTCCAGCACCGCGCTGACCGCCGCCTCGATGGCGTCAGCCGCCTCGGGGCTGGCCAGGGTGTAACGCAACATCATAGCGACCGACAGTATCGTCGCCAGCGGATTAGCCTTCCCCTGTCCAGCGATATCCGGCGCGCTGCCGTGGCAGGGTTCATACATTCCCCTCCCCGCCTGGTCCAGCGACGCAGATGGCAGCATGCCGATGGAGCCGGTCAGCATCGCCGCCGCGTCCGACAGGATATCGCCAAACATATTGCCGGTGACGATCACGTCAAAGCGCTTGGGCGCCATCACCAATTGCATAGCCGCGTTGTCCACGTACATGTGACTGAGTTCCACGTCGGGATATTCACTCGCCACCTCTTCCACAACCTCACGCCACAGGATAGTCGCCTCCAACACGTTGGATTTGTCCACGGAGCACAGCCGTCCGTCGCGTTTGCGAGCCAGTTCAAAAGCCAGGTGTGCGATGCGCCGCACCTCGGACTCGCGGTAAACGTAGGTATTGAAACCCTCGCGTTCGCCGTTTTCCAGGGTGCGTATTCCCCGGGGCTCGCCAAAATAAATACCCCCGGTAAGCTCCCTTACGATCAGGATGTCCAGGCCGGATACGATTTCGGGCTTCAGGCTGGATGCATCTGCCAGTTGTGGGTAGAGAATCGCCGGGCGCAGGTTGCCAAATAACTGCAACTCGGAACGAATACCAAGCAATCCCTTTTCCGGGCGCAGGTGCCGCTCAACGTCATCCCACTTGGGGCCGCCCACTGCGCCCAGTAATATGGCATCCACTTCCCGGGCCCGCGCCAGGGTTTCCTCCGGCAGCGGCACGCCATGGACATCCAGAGCAGCGCCACCCAACAGTCCATATTCCAGTTCCAGGCCCAACTGGAAACCCGCGTTGGCTTTTTCCAGAACCTTGACCGCCTCTGTGATAATTTCCGGGCCGATATAATCACCCGGCAATATCAGAACTTTTTTACCCACCTTAATCTCTCCCTGCCTTACTTGATTACATCGAACAGCCACGGGGACTGCTCACGCCACCCCTCTTCATAGCGGCGAATGGCATCGGCGCTTTCCAGCGTCAGGCCAATATCATCCAGGCCGTTGAGCAGGCAGTGCTTGCGAAAGGCATCAACTTCAAAGCGGTACTCCTCACCAGCGGGAGTGATAACTGTTTGCTTCGCCAGGTCCACCGTCAACTGGTAGCCCTCCTGGTCATACATCTGGCTGAACAGGCTATCTACCAGCGCCGCATCCAGCACAATCGGCAGTACACCGTTCTTGAAACAGTTGTTGTAGAAAATATCCGCGTAGCTGGGCGCAATAACACAACGAAAACCGTAGTCCTCCAGCGCCCAGGGCGCGTGCTCGCGACTGGAACCACAACCAAAATTTTCCCTGGCCAACAGTATAGAGGCACCCTGGTAGCGGGCGTGATTGAGGGGAAAATCAGGGTTCAACGTACGCGTACTGCAATCCTGTCCCGGTTGTCCTTCATCCATGTAACGCAGTTCATCAAACAGGTTGGGGCCGAACCCGCTGCGCTTGATGGATTTCAGGAACTGCTTGGGAATAATCAGATCGGTATCCACATTGGCGCGATCCATGGGGGCCGCCAGGCCCGTTAAAACTGTAAAACTTTTCATTGTCCTGTCTCCTACCAGTCGCGCACGTCGACAAAATGTCCCGCGACCGCTGCGGCCGCTGCCATCGCCGGGCTCACCAGGTGGGTGCGTCCACCAAAGCCCTGGCGACCCTCAAAGTTACGGTTTGATGTGGAGGCGCAGTGCTCCCCGGCACCGAGCTTGTCAGCGTTCATTGCCAGGCACATGGAGCAGCCGGGCTCACGCCATTCCATGCCCGCTTCCAGGAACACCTTGTCCAGGCCCTCCGCCTCGGCCTGCTGCTTCACCTTGCCGGAACCGGGAACGACGAGCGCTTGCTTGATGCTCGACGCGATATGCTTACCCCTGACCACTTCTGCTGCGGCGCGCAGGTCTTCGATGCGGGAATTGGTACAGGAACCTATGAATACCCGGTCGGGCCTGATATCGGTTATCCGCATGCCGGCGCGCAAACCCATGTACTCCAATGCACGGCGGGCCGCGCTGCGTTGGGACTCGTTTTCCATGGTCTCAGGGTCAGGCAGAATGCCGTCAACCGGCAACACCATTTCCGGGGATGTGCCCCAGCTTACCTGGGGTTTGATGTCTTCACCGCGCAACGCCACTACGCGGTCAAATACCGCATCGGCGTCACTGTGTAAATCGGCCCATGCAGCTACGGCCTGATCCCAGAGTTCACCGGATGGCGCGAAGGGTCTTCCGCGCACATACTCCAGCGTGGTGTCAT